>Ga0213835_100055_pt1 | contig 170141 bp, 167 predicted proteins | sample SWPATP01_FD_160576 | JGI IMG/M metagenome (GOLD analysis project Ga0213835, IMG submission 160576) | Coastal seawater microbial communities from Marineland, Florida, United States - SWPA TP0 #1 | ecosystem: Environmental > Aquatic > Marine > Coastal | place: USA: Florida | collected 2016-08-05
GTGACATCCGGAAACTCAGCCTGCCAGAGGTAGTGCACCTGAATCCCGAGAGGGACCCGGTACCGCAGGCAGCAGGGTTTTAAAGAGCCGAAACCATTTCATGTGCCAACTATGTTGACAGACTCCGGTTAGGAGTGGCCAAGGATTATGACGAAGCCTATAGATGGACCCTTTTGGCGGCTGAGCAAGGCCTTGCCACTGCTCAATATAATCTAGGTAATTTGTATGTGAATGGTCAAGGAGTGAGCCAAAATTATGAAAAGGCCGCTGAGTGGTTTCATCGGGCGGCTAAATGGGGCGATGATGATGCTTTGGCCAACTTAAGCTCTATGTATGGTCAAGGGCAAGGTGTGCCTGAAAATCTTGTTCTTGCTTATACATTTGCTAGTCTTGCAGCTGGTTTTGGTAATGAAAATGGCCTTTACAATCGAGACTTTGCTGCCTCAATGCTATCTGAGGCTCAGATTGCAGAAGGGGATCGGCTAGCACGTGAGTGGGAGGTGGGTTCCCCTTTGCCGACAGAGACAGAAACTTGGCCGTGACTGTGTCTAACAAAAAATTTAGAGAAGCACGGCATTGCAGCCAATCACTATAAATATAAGAAAAGCTGTACAGTGATGGCATCCACCTTACACAAAGCCCCTGAGCCAACCACTTGGCTCAGGGGCTTTCCGTTTCTACCGCGCAGTCACTTCGCTGCCAGCGCCACGCCTACCTTGGAGCGGTTCGGTCGGCCGATGGTTTGGGTGATCCAGGTGCCGGTGCCGGCGAGCTTGTTGAGGTCGATGCCGGTTTCGATACCCAGGCCGTTGAGCAGGTAGACGACGTCTTCACTGGCCACGTTGCCGGCGGCACCTTTGGCGTAGGGGCAGCCGCCGAGGCCGGCGACGGAGCTGTCCACCACGCTGATGCCTTCTTCCAGCACGGCGTAGAGGTTGGCCAGCGCCTGGCCGTAGGTGTCGTGGAAGTGGGCAGCGAGCTTGTCCATGGGGATGTCGCGGCTCACGGCTTCGATCATGCGCTTGGCGGCGAGCGGGGTGCCGACGCCGATGGTGTCGCCGAGCGAGACTTCGTAGCAGCCCATATCGAACAGCGCCTTGCTCACCTCGGCCACCTTGGCCGGGGCGATCTCGCCTTCGTAGGGGCAGCCGAGCACGCAGGAGACGTAGCCGCGCACGCGCACGTTGGCCTCTCTGGCTCGCTCCAGCACGGGGGCGAAGCGCTCCAGCGATTCGGCGACGGAGCAGTTGATGTTCTTCTGCGAGAAGGCTTCACTGGCCGCGCCGAATACCGCCACTTCTTCCACGCCGCACTCCAGCGCCGCTTCCAGCCCCTTGAGGTTGGGGGTGAGGGCGGCGTAGGTCACGCCTTGGCGACGCGTGAGACCGGTCATCACTTCACGATGGTCGGCCATCTGCGGCACCCACTTGGGCGAGACGAAGCTGGCCGCTTCGATGTAGCCGATGCCGGCAGCGCCCAGGCGGTCGATCAGTTCCAGCTTGGTGGCCGTGTCGATCGGGTTGGGCTCGTTCTGCAGCCCATCGCGGGGGCCGACCTCGACCAGGCGCACGCGCTTGGGGAATGCCATTTGTAAACTCCTTCCTGTTCACGGCCATGGTCATGATTCGCGGCTGATCCGTCGACAGGGCTATGCGGAGGCGCTGTAAATCCTTCCCTGGACGCTACATTTGCCATCCATGGCAAATGACCTCCGCTTCGCCCTGTCCCCGGCGCCGCTTAGCTTGGCTCTCTCACTTCGTTTCCAGTTTACTCGGCGGGAGCAAACTCGAGCAGCACGTCTCCCTGGCCCACCGTATCGCCGGCGTTGAAGTGGAAGCTCTCCACGTGGCCGTCGGCGGGGGCGGTCATGGTGTGTTCCATCTTCATGGCTTCCATGACCATCAGCGGCATGCCTTTCTCCACCTTCTGACCGGCTTCCACCAGCAGCGCGACCACGGTGCCGTGCATCGGCGCGGTGAGGGTCGATTCGGCTTCGTGGTGGCCGTGGTCGATGGCGTCGATGCGGCGCCAGAACAGGCGGGTTTCGCCGCGCGGGTCGACCATCACGACGACGTTACCGTCGCGCCGTGCCTGCAGGCGACGGCGGTGCCCGTTGAGCGTGACGGCCACGGCGTCGCCTTCCAGGTGCTGCAGGCGGGCGGTGAGGGTCTCGCCGCCGATGGTCAGGTCCCACGGATCGGCGCCGCTGGCCCGGGTGCCTTCCACCACGACCACGCCTTCGGCGTCATGCACCTGAGCGATGGACGGGTCGCACAGCGAGATACGGATGGTATGCGGAGCATTGAGGCGGAAGCCGTCGTGGCGGTCCCACGGCGAGTCGCTCTCGCACTCGCGGGCCAGCTGGTTGAGGCCGATCAATGCGGCACCGGCGTACTCTTCGATGCTGTACTGCTTGGGGGCGAAGAGGGTGGCTTCGTTCTTCTCGATGAAGCGGGTATCCAGCTCCGCGTTGCGGAACGCGGGGTGCGTGGCCAGCCGCTGCAGGAAGGCGCGGTTGGTTACCACGCCCTGTACGTCGAGTGCGGCGAGCGCCCGGTTGAGGGTGGAGAGGGCCTGGTTGCGGTCGTCGCCGTGAACGATCAGCTTGGCGAGCATGGGGTCGTAGTGCATGGAGACCACGTCGCCGGTTTCCACGCCGCTGTCCAGGCGTACCTGGCGCGGGTCGAGTCCGGCGCCCTTGAGGTCCATGGCGAAGCGCTCGAGCCTGCCGGTGGCGGGCAGGAAGTCCTGCTCCGGGTCTTCGGCGTAGAGGCGCGCCTCGAAGCTGTGGCCGGTGATGGTCAGCTCCTCCTGCTTGAGCGGAAGGGCTTCGCCCATGGCCACGCGCAGCTGCCACTCGACCAGGTCCTGGCCGGTGATCATCTCGGTGACGGGGTGCTCCACCTGCAGGCGGGTGTTCATCTCCATGAAGTAGAAGGAGCCGTCTTTGTCTAATAAGAACTCGACGGTGCCGGCGCCCACGTAGCCGATCTCCTTGGCGGCGCGTACGGCGGCTTCGCCCATCTCGCGACGCAGTTCGGCGGTCATGCCGGGGGCGGGGGCTTCTTCGAGTACCTTCTGGTGGCGGCGCTGCACGGAGCAGTCGCGCTCGAACAGGTAGACGCCGTTGCCGTGGCTGTCGCAGAACACCTGAACCTCGACGTGACGCGGCTGGGTCAGGTACTTCTCGATCAGCATGCGGGTGTCGCCGAAGGCGGCCTGGGATTCGCGGCGGCAGCCGTCCAGCGCAGCCTGGAACTGCTCGGGGGCCTCGACCACGCGCATGCCCTTGCCGCCGCCGCCGGCGCTGGCCTTGAGCAGCACCGGGTAGCCGATCTTGTCGGCTTCGGCCTTGAGCAGGGCGTCGTCCTGGTCGTCGCCGTGGTAGCCCGGCACCAGCGGCACGCCGGCGTTGGCCATGCGCGCCTTGGCCGCGGACTTGTCGCCCATGGCGGCAATCGCCGAGGCGGGCGGGCCGACGAAGGTGATGCCGGCGGCGTCCAGTGCTTGAACGAAGGCGCCGTTCTCGGAGAGGAAGCCGTAGCCTGGGTGAATGGCGCCGGCGCCGGTGCGCTTGGCGGCCTCGACTACCGCTTCCACCTTGAGGTAGCTCTCGCGGGCGGCGGCAGGGCCCAGGCGTACGGCCTCGTCGGCCTCGCGCACGTGGCGGGCGTTGGCGTCGGCATCGGAGTACACGGCCACGGTGCGCAGGCCCATGGCGCGGGCGGTGCGCATCACGCGGCAGGCGATCTCGCCACGGTTGGCCACCAGCAGGGTGTCGAAGGGCGTGGTGCGGGAATCGGTCTGGCTCATGAGCGGCGCTCCGAGGAATTCGTGTTGTCGTCGGCCCAGGCGGGGCGGCGCTTCTCGAAGAAGCTGGTCAGGCCTTCCTGCCCTTCGGCGCTCACGCGCAGCTCGCTGATCACGCGGCAGGTGTGCTCACGGGTGGCCTTGCTGTCGGAGTCGCGGGCCACTTCGGCGAGCAGCGACTTGGTGGCGCGCTGGGCCTGGGGCGAGCCGGCCAGCAGGGTGGCGATCATCGCTTCGACCGCCTCGTCGATGTGGTCGTGGCCGACGATCTGGTGGGCCAGGCCCAGCTCCAGCGCTTTATCGGCGTCGATCACCTCGGCGGTGAGCGCGTAGCGGCGCATCTGGCGCGAGCCCAGGGCGCGCTGCACGTAGGGGCTGATCACCGCCGGGGAGAGGCCGATCTTCACCTCGGAGAGGCAGAATCTGGCCTTCTCGCTGGCGATCACTACGTCGCAGCAGGCGGCCAGGCCCACGGCACCGCCGAAGGCGGCACCCTGCACGCGGCATACGGTGGGGCAGGGCAGGGTATCCAGCCCGTGCATCAGCTGCGAGAGCTTGCGCGAATCGGCCAGATTGCCCTCGAAGTCGTACTCCACCATGCGCTTCATCCAGCCGAGATCGGCCCCGGCGGAAAAGCTCTTGCCTTCGGAGCCCAGCACCACCACGCGTACCTCGCCGTGGCGGGCGGCGTCGTGGAGCTTGTCGAGGTGCTCGTTGAGCTCGGCGATCAGGCTGTCGTCGAAGGCGTTGTGCACGTCGGGGCGGTTCAGCGTCAGCCGGGCGACGCCGCGCTCGTCGATGCTTAGCTGAGAAAAGCTATCTGTATCAGTCATTTTTTGTGACTCCCAAATCTCGTAAAGTATTCGAGCGAAGGCCAGGGCTAGGCCCGTTCCCGACGGGCCAACGCACTTCCCACATCCATGTGGGTCGCAAGGCAAAAAACGGCGAAAGAGCGGAGTTTAGGAGCCCTAAATGAGCATCTTGAGCCGTTTTTTAACGCAGTATGGGCGAGCGCAGACACTTTACGACTCACATCCGGAATACGCCGAACTTGGTTTCCTGGACTTCCGCGTTCATCGCCGCGGCGAGCGAGAGTCCCAGCACGTCGCGGGTCTGGGCCGGGTCGATTACGCCGTCGTCCCACAGGCGGGCGCTGGCGTAGTAGGGGTGGCCCTGGCGCTCGTACTGTTCGCGGGTGGGCTGCTTGAAGGCCTCTTCCTCCTCCTTGCTCCACTCGCTGCCTTCACGCTCGTACTGCTCGCGCTTGACCTGGGCCAGCACGCCGGCGGCCTGTTCGCCACCCATCACCGAGATACGCGCGTTGGGCCACATGAACAGCAGGTTGGGATCGTAGGCGCGGCCGCACATGCCGTAGTTGCCGGCGCCGAAGCTGCCGCCGATCAGCACGGTGAACTTAGGTACCTTGGCGCAGGCCACCGCGGTGACGAGCTTGGCGCCGTGCTTGGCGATACCTTCGTGTTCGTACTTGGAGCCGACCATGAAGCCGGTGATGTTCTGCAGGAACACCAGCGGGATCTTGCGCTGGGCGCACAGCTCGATGAAGTGGGCACCTTTCACGGCGGATTCGGAGAACAGCACGCCATTGTTGGCGACGATGCCCACCGGGTAGCCGTGAATATGGGCGAAGCCGGTGACCAGGGTGTCGCCGTAGTAGCGCTTGAACTCGTCGAAGTCGGAGTCGTCGACGATGCGGCCGATCACCTCGCGCACGTCGAACGGCTTCTTGAGGTCGGTGCCGACGATGCCGTAGATCTCGCTGGGGTCCAGCCGCGGGGGCTTGGGCGCCTGCATCTTGAGCTGGCCGCGCTTCTGCCAGTTCAGCCGCGACACGCAGGCGCGGGCGAGCTGCAGGGCGTGGGCGTCGTTCTCGGCGTAGTGGTCGGCCACGCCGCTCTTCTTGGCGTGCACGTCGGCGCCGCCCAGGTCCTCGGCGCTGATGGTCTCGCCGGTGGCGGCCTTCACCAGCGGCGGGCCGCCGAGGAAGATGGTGCCCTGCTGCTTAACGATGATCGATTCGTCGGCCATGGCCGGCACGTAGGCGCCGCCGGCGGTGCAGGAGCCCATCACCACGGCGATCTGCGGGATGCCTTCCGCCGATAGGGTGGCCTGGTTGTAGAAGATGCGCCCGAAGTGCTCGCGGTCGGGGAACACCTCGTCCTGACGGGGCAGGAAGGCGCCGCCGGAGTCGACCAGGTAGATGCACGGCAGGCGGTGCTTGCGGGCGATCTCCTGGGCGCGGATGTGCTTCTTCACCGTCAGCGGGTAGTAGGTGCCGCCCTTGACGGTGGCGTCGTTGGCGACGATCACGCACTCCACGCCACTCACACGACCGATGCCGGTGACCACGCCGGCGGCGGGTACGTCGCTCTCGTAGACCTCATGGGCGGCCAGCGCCGAGAACTCGAGGAAAGGTGAGCCCTCGTCGATCAGGTGGTCGATGCGGTCGCGCACGAACAGCTTGCCGCGGCTCTCGTGGCGGGCGCGGGCCTTTTCGCCGCCGCCCTGGCTGATCGCCGCGGTCAGCTTGCGCAGCTTCATCACCTCGTGGCGCATGGCCTTTTCGTTGGCCTGGAAGCCGTCGCTGCGCGGATTGATCTGGGTTTGCAGAATAGCCATAGAATATCCTCTGACCAGCTTCGAGCTTCGAGCTTCGAGCTTCGAGCTTCGAGCGGCTCGTGGCCCGAAGCCCGTGGCTCGCGGCTGGTTTAGGCTGACTCGTTGAACAACTCACGGCCGATCAGCATGCGGCGAATCTCGCTGGTGCCGGCGCCGATTTCGTAGAGCTTGGCGTCGCGCAGCAGGCGCCCGGTGGGGTACTCGTTGATGTAGCCGTTGCCGCCGAGCAGCTGGATGGCGTCCAGCGCCACCTGGGTGGCCTTTTCCGCGCAGTAGAGGATCACGCCGGCGGCGTCCTTGCGGGAAGTCTGGCCGCGATCGCAGGCCGCCGCCACCGCGTAGAGGTAGGCGCGGCAGGCATTCAGCGTGGTGTACATGTCGGCGATCTTGCCCTGTACCAGCTGGAACTCGCCGATGGACTGGTTGAACTGCTTGCGCTCGTGAACGTAGGGCACGACGACGTCCATGGCCGCCTGCATGATGCCGATGGGGCCGGCTGCGAGCACGGTGCGCTCGTAGTCCAGGCCGCTCATCAGTACGCGCACGCCCTTGCCCTCATCGCCCAGCACGTTCTCGGCCGGCACCTCGCAGTCCTGGAACACCAGCTCGCAGGTGTTGGAGCCGCGCATGCCCAGCTTGTCGAGCTTCTGTGCGGTGGAGAAGCCGGGCATGCCTTTCTCGATGATGAAGGCGGTGATGCCCTTGGAGCCGGCTTCCGGGTCGGTCTTGGCGTAGACCACCAGCACGTCGGCATCGGGGCCGTTGGTGATCCACATCTTGTTGCCGTTGAGGATGTACTTGTCACCCTCCTGGCGGGCGCGCAGCTTCATGGAGACCACGTCGGAACCGGCGCCCGGCTCGGACATGGCCAGCGCGCCGATGTGCTCGCCGCTGATCAGCTTGGGCAGGTACTTGGCCTTCTGCTCGGCATTGGCGTTGATCTTGAGCTGGTTCACGCACAGGTTGGAATGCGCGCCGTAGGAGAGACCCACCGAGGCGCTGGCCCGGGAGATCTCTTCCATGGCGATGCAGTGCGCCAGGTAGCCCATGCCGGTGCCGCCGTCCTCTTCCGGCACGGTGATGCCGAGCAGGCCCATGTCGCCGAACTTCTGCCACAGGTCATTGGGGAACTCGTTCTTCTCGTCGATCTCGGCGGCGCGCGGGGCGATCTCGTCGCGGGCGAAGGCGTTCACCTGATCGCGCAGCATGTTGAGTTCGTCGTCGAGGCCGAAGTCGAGGGGCTTGTAGGCGGTCAGCATGGCGGAACTCCCTGATGGTTGTGTCGTCGCTGGTGTTTCTGTCGCTAGCGCAGCTGTGCGTCAGGTGCGAAGCTGTCAGGTTGCACGAACCGCGCAGGCGCAGCTCGCATGGCTATTCACGAATGTTACTAGACTAGGCGAGGTTTACGTTAACGTAAAGTGCAGCCTTGGGGCGTTCTACGAATGTCGAAGAGGCAAGGACAAGGAAAGAAGAGGGTAGAGAGAAAAAAGCGAACGCCACCGGGGTTGCCGGTGGCGTAGAGAGTGAGGGACGACTCAGTTACCCAGCCACATGGCCAACTGATAGTAGATGGGGATACCCACGATCACGTTGAGCGGGAAGGTGAAACCGAGCGCTGCGAGCATGGCCAGGCCGATGTTGGCCTGAGGTATTGCCGTTCGCATGGCCGCCGGGGCGGCAATGTACGAGGCGCTGGCGGCCAGTGCCGTGAGAATCATCAGCGAGCCCATGGGCAGGCCCAGCATCAGGCCGACAGCAAGGCCGGCCATGGCCAGGAAGAACGGGGCCACCAGGGCGAAGGTGAGCAGGCGCCAGTGGTACCAGGGAATGGGTCGCAGGGTTTCCGCCGCGGTGAGGCCCATCTGCAGCAGGAACAGGGCGAGCACGGCATGGAAGGCGCCCATGAACAGTTCGGTCACGGCCGCACCTTCGCGCGGGCCGTACATGGCGCCGATCACCGCGCCGCCTGCCAGCAGGATGACGCCACGGTTGGTCAGGGTCTCGTGCCAGATGCCCTGGAACGCCTCGCTGGCTTCCTTGCCGGCATGGCGCCGGTAAAGTGCAATGGCCACCATGATCGCCGGCAGCTCCATCATCACCAGGTAGAGGGTGACCTCGGCGCCGATGGGCAGGGCGCGGCTTTCGGCAAAGGCCAGTGCCACGGCGAAGGTACCGGCACTTACCGAACCGTAGTGGGCGGCGATACTGGCGCTGTCGGCGGGAGAGAGACGTGCCAAGCGGCGCAGGATGGGCATCAGCGCCAGCGGAATCAGCGCGCCGAGGGCGGCGACGGAGAGCAGTTCGGGGATCAGCGACCAGCGCAGGTTACCGTACAGTGCCATGCCGCCCTTGAGGCCGATGGTCAGCATCAGCAGCAGGCTCAGCGTGTCATAGGCGGCCTTGGGGATGTTGAGGTCCGACTTGACCACCCCGGCGAGCAGGCCGAGCAGGAAGAACATGACGACAATGTCAGGCATATCTCTCTCTTCTTCTGTAACCGCAAATGGCAGAGTAGTCGCGGATTGTGCGCAGCGCCTGATATTGATTCCAATAGAATCTCGATGAGATTACTATAGGTGATTATCTATATGACGCGCTGCGGGGTCGCGCCATGAACGTTCGTCACCTTACTTTCCGCCTGCTTCAGGTCTATGTCGTGGTGGTACGAAGCGGCTCGGTCAGCGAGGCGGCGCGCCAGCTCCACCTGACCCAGCCTACCGTCTCGCAGCAGCTCAAGCGCTTGAGCGAAGCGGTGGGTGAGCCGCTTCTGCATATGCGTCGCGGGCGCTTGCTGCCCACCGAGGCAGGGCGGGAGCTCTACCGCGCCAGTCGTGAGGTGCTGGGCCGCTTCGACGATTACCGGGACTACCTCGAGGCATTGCGAGGCGGTGAACGGGGCCGCTTCAGCATCGCCCTGGTCAACACCGCCCAGTACGTGCTGCCACGCTTGCTGGGTCCCTACAGCCAGGCATTTCCCGACGTCGACGTGACGCTGCACATCGGCAACCGCCGCCAGATGCTCACGCGCTTCGAGCGTCAGGACGACGACCTTTATGTGTTCAGCCATCCGCCCTCCCTGGTGCATGCCCTGGCCGGCCGCTTCCTGCGCAACCCGCTGGTGGTAGTGGCCCCTCAGGGGCACCCCCTGGCCAAGCGTGAGGCAATTGCCATGAACGAGCTGCTGGGGGAGCGCTTCCTGCTGCGCGAACCGGGCTCGGCCACGCGCATGATGTTCGAGAGCTGGTTGCAGGAGCACGGCCTGTCGCTGGGGCCGACCCTGCAGATGGCCAGTAACGAAGCGATTCGCGTGGGCGTGGCCGCCGGCATGGGTCTGGCCGTGCTCTCCGAGCACGTGCTACCGCCAGAGCACCCGGATATCGCCATCCTGCCGGTCACCGATTTCCCCATCGAGAGTCACTGGCAGTTCATCGTACGCCGCGACCGCCGCTTGCCTCACGCCGCCCAAGGCTTTCTGCGCTTCGCCTCGGGACATCTCGGCGAGTGCGTGCAACCGCGTTTCCTTGCCAATGAGCTGGCAAGGCTACTGGCGGATCTCGATCAGTAGTGGTAACTGGTGGCCAGCTCCTGGAAGGCTCTGGCAGGGTCCGAGAGTGGTTTCTGCTCCGGCCAGGCCAGGCCAACCTCCATGGTAGGGATGGGGTCGTCAAGATCGATGTGTTCGATCCGTCGCCCTTCCAGCGACCAAGGGCGATAGACCATATCTGAGAGGATGCAGATTCCGGTGCCATTCGCCACCATGCTGCGCACCGCTTCGACGGAGGATGTCCTGAACAGGATATTTGGCGCCAGGCCGGTCGGATCCCAGTAGCGCATCGCGGTTTGGTCCGCTTCGTCGACTGTCAGCATGATATAGGGCTCATCCACCAGGTCCCGAAGGCGAATGCTCTCGCGTTGTAGCAGAGGGTGGTGACTGCTGACCCACAGCCGTCGCGGTGAGTGCAGCAGTGTCTGGCGTCCCAGGCCGGAGGCTTGATCGATGTTGGACGTAAGGACGATAGCTAGATCGAATTCGCCGGACCTCAACCCTTGCTGAATGGCGGGTCTCGGAGCTTCATGCAATCTGACCTGAACTCCGGGGTGACGGCGTTGAAATCTGGCCAGTAGTGGCGGAATGAAATACCCCGCGACCGTATAGCTCATGGCCAGATTCAGCGTCCCGGTTACCGCCATGCTGGTGTCCTCAAGGCTGTCGAATGCCTCGTCAATGGTTTGGAAAACCAGGCGCACCTGTTGCAGAAAGCGGCTGCCTTGCTGGGTCAGGGTCATACCCTGGGCCGTACGCTGGAACAGCGCCACCCCCAACTGCTCCTCAATCTCTCTGACTCCGGTGGTGATTGAGGATTGCGAAACGTTCAAATCCACGGCGGCCTGGGTGACCTTGCCGCTTTCGGCAACGGCCAGAAAATAACGTAATTTGCGCAGGGAAAGGTCGCGGGACATGTGGGGATCTCAAGCATTCGGATTTTTTGAAGATACAAAACAAAAATTAATAATTCCAGATGCCCTCAATGGTTGTTTTAAATAAATGACAGTTCCTTTGGAGGCAGTCATGACAACAACCATCGACTTGAATGCAGACATGGGCGAGGGCTTTGGCGCCTGGAAGGTAGGAGATGGCGTCGATCCGGAAATCCTTCCTTTGATTAGCTCGGCCAACGTGGCGGCCGGTTTTCATGCTGGCGATCCGAGCACGATGGCTGACATCCTCCGCCAAGCGGCAACACATGGGGTAGCGGTGGGTGTACATCCCGGTTTCCGTGATCTGGTCGGCTTTGGTCGACGGCACATCCAGGCTCCCGCCGAAGAACTGGTCAATGACGCTTTGTATCAGTTGGGAGCGCTACGCGAGCTGGCCGCTCACGAAGGGCTCCCTCTTCACCACTTCAAGCTTCACGGTGCGCTCTTCATGCATGCTGCCCGTAACGGAGAATTCGCTCGGGCTCTGTGCCGCGCTCTTGCACGCGTAGCGCCAACCCTGCCGATCTACTGCCTCGCCGGCACTGCAATCGATCAGGCTGCTGATGAAGCGGGCCTGGCACGTATACATGAGTTCTATGCCGATCGTGATTACGACGATGAAGGTTCCATCGTCTTTGTGCGCAAGGTCGCACCGCTCGATTCCGAGCATGTGGCACGGAAGGTGTTGAAAGCATGCAACGAGGGTGTCGTCGAGTCTGTCAGTGGCCGCCTGGTGCCCGTGAGTTTTCAATCGATCTGCATCCATAGTGATACGCCTGGCGCTCTATCGCTGGTTCGAGCCGTTCGCCATGCACTGGACCGGTCGGGCTACGTGGTACAGGCACCCTGAGAGCCCATAAGCGCTACCAACAATCACAACCGAGGAGAATGAACATGGCGCAACAGGACATCCAAGCTCCATTTCCAGGAGTGTTCTATCGGCGGCCTGCGCCCGACAAGCCTGTGTTCGTGGAGGAGGGGCAGCGTGTCGAGGTCGGCACGGTGATCGGGCTCATCGAAGTAATGAAGCAATTCTTCGAGCTGCGGGCCGAGATGGCGGGCACGGTTTCTGCTTTTCTCATTGCGGAAGAAACCGTGGTCGAAGCAGGGCAGACCGTCGCCACCGTGGAGGCTTCGTCATGATCCATCGACTGTTGATCGCCAATCGAGGGGAGATCGCGTTGCGGATCGTGCGAGCGGCCCGCGAGCTGGGTATGTACAGCATCGTGGCCCATAGCGAGGCTGATTCAGACAGCCTGGCCGTGCAGCAGGCCGACGAGTCGATCTGTATCGGACCGGCCCAAGCCACCAAGAGCTACTTGAATGTCGAGGCGGTACTGAATGCCGCGCGGCAGAGCAGGGCTGATGCCGTGCATCCTGGCTATGGATTCCTGTCAGAGAATGCTGACTTCGCTCGAGCGGTGAAGGCCGCCGGGATGGTGTTCGTCGGGCCCGATGCCGCGATCATCGAGCGCATGGGCGACAAGTCGAGAGCACGACAGACGGCTCTCGAAGCCGGTGTGCCGGTGGTGCCGGGCTCTCCCAGTGCAATACGTGATCTTGAAGAGGCGCTTGCCGTGGCCGAAGCCATCGGCTATCCGCTGTTGGTCAAGGCCGCCGCTGGTGGCGGTGGGCGCGGCATTCGGATAGCAGAAGATGCTGAGGCACTGGTCAAGCAGCTGCCGATGGCCCAGACCGAGGCGCGCACTGCTTTCGGCGACGATCGGGTCTATCTTGAGCGCTTCATTTCACGGGCGCGTCATATCGAGGTGCAGATCCTGGGCGATGGCGAGAGGGCGGTGCACTTCTTCGAACGGGAATGCTCGCTGCAGCGTCGTCGCCAAAAAGTATTCGAGGAGTGCCCTTCGCCGGCTCTCGATGAAGCCACCCGTGATGCGCTTCATCGCTCTGCGGTGGCCTTGGCGGAGCACGTCGGTTACTTCGGCGCGGGTACGCTGGAGTATCTCTACGACGACCTGACAGGTGAGTTCTTCTTCATCGAGATGAACACCAGAATCCAGGTCGAGCATCCGATTACCGAGGCGGTGACTGGCGTCGACCTTGTGCGCGAGATGCTGCGTTTGGCCAGGGGCGAGGGGTTGCGGTTCGCCCAACGGGACATTCAGTGCCGGGGCTGGGCCTTGGAGTTGCGTATCAATGCTGAAGACACCGAGCGCGATTTTTTTCCCTCTCCCGGGCAGGTTCAGCGGTTGGTGTGGCCGACGGGACCGGGGGTCCGTATCGACAGCGCTCTCTACGAGGGCTATCGCATGCCGCCATTCTACGACTCGCTGGTGGCCAAGCTGATTGTCTGGGACGAATGTCGAGACAGTGCCTTGCGCCGAGCCTGCCGGGCACTCGATGAGTTCAAGCTGGAAGGCTTCGCCACTACGGCGGCGTTGCACCGGCGCCTGTTAGAGGACTCCGAGGTGCGCCGTGGTGAGGTGGATACCAGCTTTCTCGAGCGCTGGCTGGAAGGCCAAACCATACCCACGCCAAGCGAGAAGGAGATGGTGTCATGAGTTCCGATCCGTTGACTCCGGCCCGCTATAGCCTGGCTGCCGATGAATTCATGTTCGTGGAGCTGAGTGAGGAGATGACTCTTGAGGCCTTCTTCCGCTCGATCTCCATTACCCAGCGGCTAAAGAGCAGCGAAACACCGGGGATAATCGAAATTTGCCCGGCCAATGCCTCCTATCAGGTGCGCTACGATCCGGACCGTCTCTCCGCCGCTGCCTTGAAAGAGATCCTCGAGTCGTTGGACAGAGAGGTCTCGGCTCAGCGGGTACGTACCATCGAGACGCGGGTGATAGAGGTACCAGTGCTCTATAACGACCCTTGGACCCACGAGACGCTGATGCGCTTTCGTGATCGTCATCAGGACCCGAATGGCACCGACCTCGACTATGCGGCACGCATCAACGGCTTTGACGGCGTCGAGGCTTTCATCGAAGCACACAGCGGCAATCCGTGGTTCGTCTCCATGGTGGGCTTCGTGGCAGGACTGCCATTCATGTACCAGATGGTGCCGCGGGAGAGGCAGATCCAGGTACCCAAGTACTTGCGGCCTCGGACCGACACGCCCAAGCAGACAGTAGGCTACGGGGGCTGCTTCAGCTGTATCTATTCGGTGCGTGGCGCCGGGGGGTACCAGATGTTCGGCATCACTCCGATGCCGATCTACGACCCGAGCGGCAGCCAGCCCCACATCGATGATTCGATGATTTTCTTCCGTCCCGGCGACATCGTTAAGCATCGTGCCATTGAGCGTGATGAGTATGACCGCCTTGTGGCCGATGCCGAAGCCGGTCGTTTCGAACCCAGGGTGGCGCCTTTCACCTTCGATCTGGATGACTTCAATCATGACCCCGATGGCTATGCCCGTCGTGTGAAGGAGGTGCTCCAATGACCATTGAAGTGCTCAAGCCGGGGCTGGCGACATCCGTCCAGGATATTGGCCGGCAGGGCTATTATCACTTGGGCATTCCGCCTTCAGGAGGCATGGACCAACGTTCGTTACGAGCGGCCAATCTACTGCTCGGCAATCCGGAGGGAGCCGCGGTGCTCGAGTGCGCCCTAATGGGGCCAGAACTGCGCTTTGCCGAGAGCCGCCTTGTCGCTGCCTGTGGTTCCGAGATGACGCCACGCATAGACGGCCAGCCGCGGCCACTCAACGAGGTGTTTCGAGTGCCGGCGGGAGCAACGCTTTCTTTCGATTTCGTCAAGGCTGGCGCGCGGCTCTATCTGGCTATCGAAGGTGGTATCGACGTGCCCGAGAAGTTGGGCAGTCGTAGCACCTATACCCTGGGCAGCCTGGGTGGGCTGGAAGGGCGGCCGTTGCGAGCCGATGACCGTTTAGCGCTTTTGCCGCCCCCTGGTGCTGCCCGCGAGGGGCGTCGGCTGCCTGAAGCGTTGATTCCCAGTTTCTCCAAGCACTATCTGCTGCGCGTGGTGCCCGGCATCTATGATCACCGACTGACCGACGAGAGCCGTGAGCGTTTTTATGAGGAGGATTGGACGGTAGCATCGGAGGCCGACCGCATTGGCTATCGACTGAAAGGCGGTACTCCTCTCTCTTTCCACGAGCGTGAGCCACCCTTCGGCGCCGGTGATGACCCCTCGAACATCGTCGACGCCTGCTATCCCATCGGCTCTATCCAGGTACCAAGCGGCAGTGAACCGATCATCCTTCACCGGGATGCCGTGTCTGGTGGTGGCTACGCCATGATCGGCACCGTTATCAGTGCCGATATGGACTGGGTGGGGCAAATCCAGCCGCATCAATTGGTGCGTTTCGTTCCCATTACCCTTGAGGAGGCACTCGCCGCGCGAGCCGAGTACCGGAAGGTGCTGGAGGGCTTGCGAAAGATGCCGTGACCATCAAGCCACCTGGCGCACGTCGGGTGGCCTTTTCAGCTTCCCTTGACTTGCCCCTCTCATCGCCGAATTCGGCGATGCAGGGCTCGTCTGTCTCGAAAACAAGCACAACAAAGGTATTTCGAAATGGCAACACAACCACAATCCACCGACCTGGACTTCTCCGAACGGCCAGTACCCGACGAAGGGCGTATGCCGCGTGCCAACCTAATGATGGCCTGGTGGGCAGTCTGTAGCGCTATCTTCTACATGGTGGTGGCTGCGGCCATGGCACGCAGCTACGGTACGACCAATGCGTTGATCGGTATCGTGCTCACCATGATCGCCTATGGAGTGATCAATGGAGTGATCAGCCGTTTTGCCATGAAGACCGGGCTGACCGTCGCTCTGTTCTCCAAGATCCTGTTTGGCCATGTGGGGGCCATGGTCGCTACGCTCATCTTCTTTGCCACGGCGCTCTATTACGCTGTGTTCGAGGGTTATGTGATGGCGCTGGTTCTTACCGAATGGAGCGGTAACCTTCCCATGTCGGTCACCACGGCCATTGTGGCTATCCTCGGCGTAGCGCTGATCTTCGGTAGTGTTCAGCACTGGCTGGACAAGTTCAATGGTGCTCTTCTGCCGGTCTACGTCATTGGCATGCTGATCGCCGTGGGCATGGCTATCGCCGAGTTTGGCTATCCCAGCGACTGGCTGTCGCGAGTGCCTGAGGGCGGGGCTTCGCCGTGGGGCTGGCTGCAGACCTTTGCCTACTATATGGGGGTTTGGGTGCTGATGATGTTCACCTTCGATTATGCCCGCTTCGGTAAGCAGAAGGACACGACCTTTCATGCCAAGATCACGTTTGGCATTCCCTTCTACGCGATGACCTTCCTGTTCAGCGGCATCGTTGGCATCCTGCTCGACTCGATGATTCCCATCGGTGGCTTGTCAGAGGCCTCCGTGGTGCTGGGCCTGCTCGAGCTGATGGGGCTGGGTGGGTTGCTGTTGGTATGGGTGACTCAAAGTCGAATCAATACGGCAAATTACTACCTCGCAACCGTCAACTTCGAGGCCTTCGTTCGCAAGGTAACGGGCGTCAAGCTTACCAAGGTCGTGGCAGGGTGTCTGATCGGTTTGATGTCTTACGTACTGATGATGGCTGACGTATTCAGCTATATCCTTCAGGCACTCGCCTACCAGGGGGTGTTCGTTGTGGCCTGGGTGGGGGTGGCACTGGCTCACATTCTGTCACGCACCTACCGGCAGCGTTTCAACGGCCACGTCGAGTTGGACAACGCCTATATCCCTGCGTATAACCCCTGTGGTCTTACCGCCTGGTTTCTGGCAACGGTAGTCGGAATGGTGATCATGCACTTGCCGGGTATCTCAGGGTTCTCGGCTCCCGCCACGTTCCTGATGGCTTATGTGGTGTATGAACTCGGGCTGAAGCGCGCCAACCCCGATTGGTACATGGCCAGCGTGAACAAGTCCTGAACGTCTCGCCAGCTTGTCTGTGAAGCCTCGATGGCATGTGCTATCGAGGCTTCTTGCTGACTGGCCCCGTTCAGCGAATGGAGCTTTAGACATTGGTCGAATGCATGGATCATGCAAGGTTGGTGACAGGTTGGCCCTCTAGAGTGGGCACTGCCGGGGCGAGGCTCCGCAATAAACCAACAATGAGGGTGTACACGCCATGTTCGAAGGAATTTCACAGACCGGTCGGAAGATGCTCATGACCGGCACTCTGGCAGCCGTGCTGGCTTCACTCACGATGACAGCGCCCGTCGCGGCGGACGATTACCCTGATCGCCCCGTCGATATGGTGGTGGGCTTCGGTACCGGCGGCAGCGCCGACCGCATGGCGCGCGCCATGTCCAACTTCCTGTCCGAAGAACTCGAGACGCCCGTGCGCGTGACCAACCGCCCGGGAGCAGGCACCCAGGTTTCCGCCAACTATATTCTGTCGCGGCCGGACGACGGCTACACCGTTTACGCCTCCACCTTTGCGCCGTACCTGACCAACACCATCCTGACCGGTGGGGCGTCCTACGCCATCGACGACTTCTCATTCGTCAACTTCCAGTGGTTCGATCTCGACCTGATTGCCGCCAACAAGGACAGCGGCTTCGAGGACCTGCCTTCGCTGCTGGAGGCAATTCGCGACAACCCCGGCCAGGTGCGTGGCTCGGTGGTGCAGGGTTCGGCGGGCCATCTGATGGTTCGGCTGCTGCTCGATGAGGCTGGCATTCCCCAGGACAACCTCAATCTGGTGACCTACAACAGCGGCGGCGAGGCGCGTTCCGCGGTGGCCGGTGGCCAGGTGCACTTCACCTCGATCAGCGCCGAGGGCAGCGAGGGCATCCGCGAGTTCCTCACGCCGCTGGCCGTCGTCAACGACGAGCGCATCGACCAGTGGGACGCTCCGCCCATCAACGAGGCGCTCGAGCCGATGGGTCTCGAAGTACCGGTGCTGCAGGGCTCGATGCGCGGCTTCGCCGTCAGCAGCGAAATGGAGCGCCAGTATCCCGAGCGCTTCGAGGCGCTCTCCGAGGCGATCCAGAACACCCTGGCGCGCAAGGATGTCCAGGATCATCTCTCCGCCAACGACATCGGTGGCGTCTGGGTCGGCCCCGAGCGCGCCAACGAGCTGATGCAGGCCAACTACGAAGTGTTCGAGAAGTACGCTCACCTGCTGAAGTGATCCCTGCCGCATGACACGGCCCCGGCCAGCCATGGTCGGGGCCGCCTGGAGTCGTCTCATGACCACCCATAAACGCGACTATGGGGACCTGCTGGTCCTCATGGCTCTGGCCGGCTTTACCCTGTGGTACCTGATGGATGCCATTCGGGTCTCGTCGGCCATACAGAATCTCCTGCTGATCCTGCCCTTGTCTCTCGTGGTGCTGGCCATCGTGCTGCTGGAGGTGGCCATTCGCCTGAAGCAGGGCACTCTGCTCACCCGTCCGGATGACGGTGGGGAACCGCTGCATCGCACGCTGCCGGTAGTGGGGCTGTTTGCCGCCTATGTCATCTCGCTGGAAACCCTGGGCTTCGATGTGGCCACGGTGCTGTTCGTTGCCCTGTTCCTGCTGCTCAAGGGCGAACGTAACTGGCTGCTGCTGGGCGGCTACAGCCTGGCCTTCGGCTTCGGCACGGCGTTCTTCTTCGCCGAGATGCTGCCCTATCCCATGCACATGCTGGTCCTGCCGGACTGAGGGAGCGACACCATGATCGATCTAGCTGCGGTCGAGCAGGCGCTCGCGCTGCTCTTCACCAATTTCAGCCCCTGGATGGTGGTCGTACCGGGCATCATCATCGGCCTGATCTTCGGGGCCACGCCGGGCCTGCAGATCTCCATGGCCATGGCGATCTTCCTGCCCATGACGCTGTACATGGACTTCGTGCAGGCCATGCTCTTCCTCACGGCCATCTTCACCGGTGGCTCCTTCGGCAGTGGCATTCCGGCTATCCTGATGAACATACCCGGAACCTCCTCGGCCATTGCCACCGCTTTCGACGGCTATCCCATGGCACGCCAGGGCAAGCACAACCAGGCGCTGGGCGTGGCGCTGGCCTCGTCGGTCATCGGCGTGCTGATGGGTTACCTGATCCTGTTCCTGATGATCCAGCCGCTCTCCTTCATGGTGCTGAAGCTGGGGCCGGCGGAGATGTTCGCCGTCATCCTGTGGGGCATGACGCTGATCGCCACCCTGCGGGGCGAGCATATGCTGAAGGGGCTGATGGCCGGTTTCGTCGGCATGCTGGTGGGCACCATCGGCTTCAACGAGCTGGGCATGGCCAGGGGCACCATGGGGCAGACCTTCCTGCTCGACGGGGTGCCGGTCATCCCCGCGATGATGGGTATGTTCGCGGCTTCGGAGCTGTTCAAGCTGGCCAACAAGGGCTACATCGTCGAATCGGAAGCCTCGCGCAAGGTCAAGATCTCGGAAATCTTCCAGGGCTTCAAGATGGCCGTGACGTATCCCTGGGTACTGATCCGGGGTGGCTTCATCGGCGTGTTCGTCGGCGCCGTGCCGGGGGTGGGGTCGTCGGTATCCAACCTGCTCTCCTATGTGGAGACCCAGCGCCGCGACAAGGACCCGAGTTCGTTCGGCAAGGGCAACCCCAAGGGCGTGGTGGCGTCCGAGTCGGCCAACAGCACTTCCGAGGCGGGCTCCATGGCGACACTGCTGGCGCTGGGCATCCCGGGCGGGGGCGCCACGGCGGTGATGCTGGCGGCTTTCGCCATGCACAACATCACCGGTGGGCCGCAGTTCATCCGTCAGCAGACGGATGTGGTCTACGCCATCATCTTCGCCAACTTCGCCCAGGTGTTCCTGCTGATGGTGATCGGGCTGCTGTTCATCCCGCTGCTGGCCAACATCGTCAAGGTGCCGATGCGCTACCTGATTCCCTCGGTGCTGGTGCTGGCGGTGATGGGCTCCTTCGGCTTGACCGGCAACATGACCGGACCCGCCACGGTGCTGATCTTCGCGGTGGTCGGCTGGCTGCTGCGTCATTACGGCTATTCTGTGCCTGCCGCCGTGATCGGCATGCTGCTGGGGGCCATGGCGGAGAAGTCGCTGCTGCACTCCTACCAGATCAGCGGCGGCAACCTGGCCTACGTGCTGGAGCGGCCGGTAACGCTGATCATCCTGGCCTTGTTGCTCATCTCGCTGTTCGGTCAGCACCTGGTGAACTGGTTCCGGCGGCGCCGCCAGCCGCTCGGCGCCTGAGCGATGGGGCTGCGTACCGTTTCGACGTTGTCGATCGGGGCTCTGGGTGGCGCTGTCGCCACCCTGGTCTCGTTGCCCATGGCCTGGATGCTGGGGCCGCTGTTCGCGGTGCTGATTGCTTCATTGGCCGGCGTAAGAGCGGGTATCGACAAGCGGCTGCATCGCGGTTCCATCGCCATGCTGGGGCTGTTCATCGGTAACCGGATCGAGCTGGGCGAGCTGTCGCACCTGCTGGAGTGGTATCCCAGCGTGCTGGCCATGCTGGCGTACATGGGCTTGATGCTGGCCGGCGGCGCCTGGCTGTTCTCCAGCAGCGGGATGAGCCGGCTGAGCGCCGTGTTCTGCTCTTTCCCGGGCAGCATGAATGCCACGGTGATCCTGGCCGAGCGTCTGGGCGTGGACATCCGCTGGATTGCCATCACTCACGCCATGCGTCTGGTAATCGTGGTGGCATCGGCGGCCTTCATGGCCAGCTACCTGGCCGGAGGCATTGCACTGGGTGAGGGCAACGGCGTGAGCTGGGCGGGCGTCTCTCTGCTGTTGCTGGCACCTGCTTCCTGGTGGCTGGGCCGGCTGCTGCGCTTTCCGCTGCCGGAGTTCCTGGGGCCCATGGCCGTAGGGGTGGTGCTGGCGAGCCTGGGCCATGGGGTGGCGCTACCCGATGTGCTGCTGGTGGCCACCTTTCTGGTGCTGGGCAGCTCGGTGGGGGCGCGCTTTGCCGGCACGCCTTGGCAGCGGGTCGTCCAGGTGGGGCGCTACGGGCTGCTGTTCGGGCTTTATGCCGTGTTGATGGCGGTGGCCACCGCCTGGCTGTTGGCGAGCTTCACGACGCACTCCTTCACGGCGGCGCTGCTGGCGCTGCTACCGGGCGGTGTCGGGGAAATGGCGGTGATCGCGGTGGCGCTGGACGTCGACCCGCTCTACGTGGTGTCGCACCATGTGCTGCGCCTGCTGCTGCTGATTCTGGCGACACCGGCGATCATTTCACTGGGCAGGTGGCTGGGGGAAGGTCACCGTCACCGTTAGCCCTTGCCCCGGTGGGCTGTCGAGTGCCAGCGTGGCGCCGTGGGCGCGGGCGATCTCGTCGACGATGGCCAGGCCAAGCCCACTGCCCGGCGTTTCGGGGCTGGCACGGTAGAAGCGCTCGGTCAGTCTGGCCAGCTGCTCCGGGCTCACGCCGACCCCGTCATCGCTGACCCGCAATTGCACCGCTCCCTCGCTGCGGGAAACCCGCACGTAGATGGTGCCGCGATAGGGCTGGCTGCCGCCGGCATGCTGGCTGGCGTTCTCGACCAGATTCTGGATCAGCCAGCGCAGCATCACGCTGTCCGCCATGACAAAACAGTCGCTCTCACGTTCGCAGAACTCGAGCTCCTGACCGCGCTGGTAGATCCGCGAAATCGAATCGGTGCATGCCACCCGGCTCAGCTCGGCGAGGTCGGCGATGGCCATGGCGGAAGTATCCACCAGTTCGTGGCGCGCCTTGGCCAGGGTGAGCAGCTGCTGCACCGTGTAGCCTGCGCTCTCGGCGATACGCCCGATCTCCTCCAGGCTGTTCCTGGCTCGCGGGTCGATGGACTGGCGGGAGGTGAGCTCCGCCAGGGCGCGAATCTCCGAAATGGGCGTGCGCAACTGGTGCGATACATCGGCATTGAACTGCTGGGTGTTGTGAATGCTCTGGCGCATTCGCATCATCAGGCCATTGATGCTGGCGACGAGCGTCGAGACTTCCCTGGGCACTTCGGCTTCGATCGGCTCGAGGTCGTTCTGCGAACGGCGGCGCAGCGAGCGGCTGATCGAGCGTAGCGGGGCCAGGCCGCGATGAATGGCGAGCAGGGCGATGGTCACGGCCAGCAGGCCGCCGATGGCGATCAACACCGAGAGCGTGAGCAGAAACTCGTTGATCATGTTCTGCCTGGCTTCGGTCGATTCGGCCACGATCACTTCGATCTGGCCGCTGCGGGTGGAGCGCACCACGGGGAAGGTGGTGGCCACGGCACGCAGCGTATTGCCGGCGTAACGGGTATCGTAGAACAGCGGCTCGTCGAGGTCGCCCGGCGGGTCTGCCAGACCGTCGAAGCCCGCCAGCATGTTGCCCTCGGCATCGCGTATCCGATAGAAGATCTTGCCATCGCCGCGGCTGCCCAGGGTGCTGATGCTGAAGTAATGCATGTTGATGCGCAGCTCGCCGTCCACCGAATAGATGCGTCGCTCCAGGCGCTCCGCGGCGTTGAGCAGCATGTCGTCGAAGGTCTCGGTGATCTGGTGGGAGAGCACGTAATAGCTGGTGGCGAGGGTCAGCAGGCCGACCAGAGTAAAGGGCAGGCCGATCCACAGCAGCAGGCGGGAGCGAATGGAAGTCATGTCAGTTGGACTTGGTGTCGAGCAGGTAGCCGAGGCCGCGTACGGTACGCAGTTGGATGCCATCGCCCAGTTTCTTGCGCAGGCGCGAGATGTAGGTCTCGATGGCGCTGGGGGAGACGGCATCGTCCAGGTCCGATAGCCGGTCGATCAGCTGCGCCTTGCTCACCAGGCGCCCCTGATTGATCAGCAGGTACTCGAGCACCTCGCGCTCACGCCGATGCAGCGTGACCGGCTGGCCAGCGACCAGCACGGCCGGGCTGCCGGAAGGCAGCTCGATGTCACCGCACTGCAGGCTGTTCTCGCCGAACTGCTTCGCCCGACGCACCAGTGCCTTCGCCCTCGCCACCACCTCCACCAGCGAGAAGGGCTTGGCCAGGTAGTCGTCCGCGCCCTCCTCCAGGCCAAGCACGCGCTGGTCCAGGGCGTCCCGCGCCGAGATGATCAGCACGGGCGTCTTGTCGTGCCGGCTGCGCAGGCGGCGCAATAGATGAATGCCGTCCAGCTCGGGCAGGCCTAGATCCAGCAGGATCAAGTCGAAGGAGAGCGTTTGCAGCAGGTGCTCGGCGCTGCGACCGTCGCCGCAGGTCTCCACCTGGAAGCCCGCCTCGCCGAGGAAAGTGGCGATGGAGGTGGCCAGGTTCGGGTTGTCTTCGATGACCAGCGCTTTCACATGGCATCCCGGATGTAAGTCTGAAGAAGGGGGATGATAAAGGATCCCGAGGCTCAGCGCTGTTGCGAGTGGGCGGCGCTACGTACCCGCTGGCGCAGGGTTTTCCACAGTTGGGAAAGCAACACCGCGGCCAACAGCGCCACGATACCCAGCGAGATGGGGCGGGTGAACAGTACCGTCCAGTCGTTCTGGGCGATCAACATGGTCAAACGGTAGTTCTGCTCCGCCATCGGGCCCAACAGCACCCCCAGCACCACCGGTGCCAGCGGGAAGCCGAGCCGGTTGAGCAGGTAACCGAGCAGGCCGAAGCCCAGCATTACATAGAGGTCCATGACGTTGCCGTTGACGGTGTAAACCCCCACCGCCATCAGTACCAACGTGGTCGGAACCAGCAGGGCAGAGGGCATGCGCAGCACCTGGGCGAACAGGCGTGTGGCGACCATGCCGCCGAGCAGCAACAACAGCATGGCGGTGAGCAGCATCTGCCACATGAAGCCGAACACCACGTCGGGAGCACGAGTGAACAGCTGAGGACCGGGCTGAAGACCATGAATCATGAGGGCGCCCAGCACCAGCGCCGCGATCAGATTGCCGGGTATGCCAAGCGTCAGCGAGGGGATCATGGCTGCTGCGTTGTCGGCGCTGTTGCCGGACTCTGCGGCGGCAATGCCGACCGGATTGCCGGTACCGAAGGACTCGGGCTCGGATGACTTGCGCTTGGCTTCGTTGTAGCTGAGCAGCGCGGCCAGATTGCCGCCGGCGCCGGGCAGAATACCCACGGCGACGCCGATCAGCGACGAGCGGCTCCAAGTACGCCAGTGGCGGCGCAGCAAGCCGAGCGCGCCGCCACCGGGCGAGACGCGGAAGCTTTCGGCATTGAAGTAGGATTCGTTGCGCTTCTCGGCCATCTCCAGCACTGGCGGCACGGCATAGAGCCCGATCAGCACGACGAGAAGTTCGAAGCCGCCCACCAGGTAGAGCGTATCGAAGGTGAAACGCTCGGCGCCACTGATGGTGTCGACGCCCACCAGACCGATGATGACGCCGAGCAGGGCGCAGAGCATGCCCTTGCTGGCATCCTTGCCCACCAGCAAGGCAATACTGACAAGGCCGAACACGGCCACCCAGAAGTACTCCGCAGGACCGAATGCCAGCGTCACCTTGGCCAGCATGGGCGCCAGAGTCATCAGGGCCAGCGCGCTGACGATACCGCCGATGGCGGAGGACCAGCAGGCCGTCTTCAGGGCCAGGCCGCCCTCGCCCTTGCGTGTCATCGGGTAGCCGTCGAAGGTGGTGGCGATGGCGGCGGGCGTGCCCGGGATGTTGAGCAGAATGGCCGGAATGGAGCCGCCGTACATGGAGCCGTTGTAGATGCCGGCCACCAGTCCCAGGGCAATGATAGGGTCGAAGCCATAGGTCAGCGGCAGCATCAGGGCGATGGCCATGACCGGATTCAGGCCCGGCAGCGCACCGATCAGAATGCCGATCAGCGTGCCGACGAACAGGCTGATCAGCGATTCGAACTGCAGGGCCACCGGGAGCGCGTTCAGGAGCGATTCGAACATGAGGCAGAGCCCTCTAGGAGGCGAGGAAGAACTCGACGGGCAAGGGGCGCTTGAGCACCACCGCGAACAGGGCATACAGCAGCGTGATGAAACCCAGGGTGATGCCCGCCACCACGGCGGGCCGCCGCTCACCCAGCAGTACCGCCAGCAAACTGATGAACAGAGCGCTGGTGGTATAGAAGCCGACGATGGGCATGGCCGCGTAATACACCAGGCAGCAGCCCAGCGTGGTGGCGAAGCGCGCCGGGTGGTCGACCAGGGCCGGGACGGCATGGGCCTGGGTTCGATGGGCCTCGGTGTTACTGGCCTTTGTGGAATCGGTCATCGCTCGCGCGGCCAGAATGCTCTTCACGCCACGCCAGATCAGAGGCAGGGAGAACGCCCCCATCAGGGCGCCAGCCCCGATGGGAACGTAAGCGGCATCGGCAAAGAAGTCCTTCCCCATCCAGACGGTGCTGGCGCCGATGATGAGGAAGGCAATGCCAGAGAAGAGGTCTCTGTAGTTCATGATCTTATCGATGCCTATGCGCGTCACTGTTGCTTGAGGCCGAGGTTTTCCAGGGTCTCGCCGATGGCCTGGGTTTCCTGCCGCAGGCGTTCACGCAGTTCTTCGCCACGCACCAGGTTGAGGGTTTCGCCCTGGGCGGCGAGGAACGCCTGGAACTCCGGATGCTCCACGGCACGGGCCACGGCGTCGGCGACCGCTTCCGCACGTTCTTCCGCCATGCCTTCGGGGCCCAGCATCATGCGCCACAGCACGGTTTCCAGCTCAGGATGACCCAGGGCGGCGAGACCGGATGCCTGGGGTAGAGCCTCGTTGTCGTCGGCGGAGGTCACCAGCAGACACTTGGCCTGGCCTTCCTCTACATAGGGCAGTACGGGCGTGATAGAGCCGCCATAGATGTCCACGTGGCCACCGAGGAAGTTCTGCAGGGTTTCGCCGGCACCGCCGAAGGGGATCGGGCGAGCGGTGATGTCGAAGGCTTCGAAAATCCGCTCCGCCGCCAGGCGCATGGTGCCACCGACACCATCGTTGCCATAGGTGTACCTACCGGGGTTGGCTTGCAGCTCGGCAAGGAACTCCTCGCCGCTCTCGGCCGGAAAGTCGGGAGCCACGCAGAGGGTGTAGGCGCTCTGTGAGGTGCTGGTGATGGGCGTCAGCGTCTCGTAGGAGTACTGCACGCGCTGCATGTGCGGCACCGTGGTGATGGGGCTGTTCCAGGTGGAGAGCAGGGTATAGCCATCAGAGCGCGCCCGGGAGAACTGGTTGACGCCGATGGCGCCGCCACCGCCTGCCACGTTGAGTACGGCTACGGGCTGGCCCAGTTCCGCCTCGAGATACTGGTTGAGCATGCGAGCGACGTTGTCGGTACCACCACCGGCCGGGGCCGGCACGATCAGCTCGATGGGGCGGCTGGGGTAATCGCTGGCCAGGGCCGGGGTGAGGGCGAGAGCTGACGCAGTGGCGGTGGTGAGGAGCAGCGTGAGTTTCATTGTTGGTACCTGTTGTTGGAATCGTAAGGACATGGGGGCGAGTTTCGAGACTCGCTTCAGGTGTGTTGCTCGCCGAGGTTGACGCGATAGCGGAAACGCTCGGGGCGACCATGCACGCGGCGATATTCGATGATGCGACCTACGGGGTTACGCGCGATGCGCTCGATGACGGCAACCGGCGAATTGGCAGGTAGCTCCAGATATCTGGCGCTTGCCTTGGTGGCGGTGCCGAACGAAAGCTCATCCGTCGCCGACGTGATGAGGATCCCGAACTCCTGCAGGAAGACGGGGTACAGCAGGGGTCCCATGTCCTTGGGGTTGAGCGTCTGCAGGCCTTCGAAATCGGGCAGGCGCAGATAGATCTCCTCGAACAGCATCGGTTCGCCGGACCACAGGCGAACGCGCTCGAGCTTGATGCAGCGCGTTGTGTCCGGCTCGCCGAAGGCCAACCGGACCTCGGCCGGCATCTTGACCACCTCACGACTGAGAATGCGGCTTTCGGGTATGACGGAGCCGTCGGGGTCATCGGCGTCGTGAACGTGGAAGAAGCGGAACAGGTCGGCGCGAAACGCCGGCTGCTTGACGAAGGTGCCGGTGCCACGGCGACGCTCAAGCAAGCCTTCGTCCACGAGCTGCTTGAGTGCCATGCGCATGGTGGCCAGCGCCACGCCGTACTCCTCGGCCAGGCGATTCTCGGACGGGATCGTGTCGCCTGGCGACCATTCGCCATTGGCGATCCGCGAAGCCAACTGGTCGCGCAGCCTGGCGTACAGAGGGAGGCGTCCATCGGTCTTGGGCATGTGCAGTGCACACATGGGTGCATTCTCCTGGCGATTCCGCTGTTTTGTTGCTGTCACTAAAGACCAGTGTATACTTCTAGTCAACCAGTTCTCTAGAGAACTAGACTTAAGTATAAGCTCAAGAGTCAGGACGCAAAGAGAAAGCCCATAGTGAGGACGCCAGAGTGAAACAAGGATTCGACTGTCACGCCCACGTCTATGCGCAGGTGGAGGAGAACGAAGGCTCCAACTACCGGCCTTCACGGCCGGCGCCCCTGGATGAGTGGCAGCAGCACCTGATGACCTGCGAGCTTCGCGGTGGCGTGCTGGTGCAGCCAAGTTTCCTCGGCCATGACAATCGTGAGCTGCTGCGGATTCTTGGCCAGTTGGGCGAGGACTACCGCGGAGTGGTGCAGCTTCCCGCGGATACGAGCCTGACCGAGATGCACCAGCTTGGCGCAGCCGGCATCGTCGGCGTGCGCTGGAACCTGATCGAGCGACGCCGTGAACTTCCTGACCTGAACGATCCCCAATGGATCGATTTTCTCGACCGACTGAAGATTCTGGATTGGCACCTGGAGCTGCATCTCGAGGGAGACCGTCTGCCCGAACTCTTCCCAGCCTTGCACGAGCACGGCGTCAGCTTGGTGATCGATCACCTGGGGCTGCCCGTCGAGGCCGATCCCCGTGCCGATGCCGGGTTTCGCTTGCTGCTGGAAGCCGGGCGCTACGGGCGCACCTGGGTCAAGCTGTCGGCACCTTATCGTTCCCCCGTGCGAGACCTGCAGCCCCATGTGTGTGAGTTGCTGAACGAGCTGGGGCGTGAGCGCCTGGTATGGGGCAGCGACTGGCCCTGGACCCGCCATGAAGGCAAGCATGGCTACCGGGACACCCTCGATTGGTTGACCGACTGGGTCCGCGATGAGGACGACCGACGCGTTATCCTGAATGATTCTCCGCGCAGGCTGTTTCATCTCGATTGAGGATGGTTTGAGAACGAAATCCAGAGCGAATGAAGACCCAGCCGCACACACAGAGCGGCTGGGTCTTGGCGTTTTCAGGCCTAAACCAAGGGGAAGGTCAGGGCAAAGCTGCCCTGGTGCGTTTTCGCCTTGGCCAGCCAGGCGGCCAGGTGGGCGCTGAGTTCGGCGGCGTCGTCATCGGCGCCGTGGATGGCGCCCGACTTGCGCCTTCGCATGAAGGGCAGGCCCATGGCGTAGAGGCCGGGTGCCACCACGCCGCCTTCATGACGCAGGCGCCCGCGGGCGTCGAACGCCGGTACCTGGAGCCAACTGAAGTCGGGACGAAAGCCGGTGGCCCAGAGCACCGTCTTGATCTCACCAGCAGCCAGGTCGAGGCCCAGGCAAGGCCGCGGTGGCACCATGGTGGGCACCGGGCGCTCCGGGGCCGGCAGGGCGCCGTGCCAGCCATGGGCGATGGCCCAGGCGTCCAGGTTGTCGAGCAGCCGCGCCAGCTTGAGATCCGCGGCGGTGCAGTGAACGGCCAGTGAGCCCGAGAACTGCAGCCGAAAACCGACAAGGCCGGCCAGACGCCCCACCAGGCGCACGCCACGCCCGCTCAGGGCGTTGAGATCCAGATCCTCAGACGTGGCGTTGCCCAGCAGCTGCGGAGAAGGCTGACGCCGGGCGCGGGCGAGATCTTCCACCTCGTCGAAGCGTTGGTCGAGCAGGCCGGCATGCTCCAGCCACCATTGAATGTCACGGCCGCGGTAGCGTCGCGGCAGGCGCAGGTGCTGCCCCACTGCCAGCGTGACGGGGCGACCGCTGCGCTGAAGCTCGTCGGCCAGCTGCACGCCGGTGGCCGAGGCGCCTACCACCAGCACGCCGCCTTCTGGCAGCTGCTCCGGTCGACGGTAGGCATGCGGCGTCAGGCTCATGATCCAGGGCGGCAGGGCCGTCGCCATGGCAGGCACGACGGGGAGCTGGCAGGCGCCGGTGGCGATGATCGCCGCGCGGCAGCGCCATTCTCCCCGGTTGGTAATGATCCGGTAGCCGTTCTCCACCTGATGCAGCGCGAGCACTTCGGTTGCGGTATGCAGCGGGGCCGAAAGGCCCCGTGCATAGTCGTCGAGAAAGGCGATCAGCTCCGGCATGCTCATGAAGCCTTCCGGCTCCGGCCCGGTGTAGGCCTGCCCGGGCAGGCGGCACTGCCAGTTGGGCGTGAGCAGGCGCAGCGACTCCCAGCGTTCGTGGCGCCAGGCGTTGGCCACCTCGCCGCGTTCCAGCACCACATGGTCGATGCCGTGCCGGGCCAGATGATGGCTCATGGCGAGCCCGGCGTGCCCAGCGCCGATGACCACGGCGGTCACACGCTTCATTTCAGCTCGACCTTCACGTGGGTGGGATTGGTCAGCAGGTCGTACACGGCCGAACGCTTCTGCGATTGGGCGACCAGCGCCTCGATATCCGCGCGGCTGGCGTCGGCGTCGATCTCGAACGTCACGCGAATGTCGTCGAAGCCGTTGCGCACCTCCGGGTCCATCCCGAGGATGCCCTGGATGTCCATGTCGCCCTCCACCATGGCCTTGACCGAGCGCAGCTGGATGCCGCGATGCTGGGCGACGGCGGCAACACCGGCGGTGAGGCAGGCGGCCAGCCCGACGAGCACGTACTCCACCGGAGTGGGGCCCTGGTCTTCGGCGGCGAACACTTCGGGATGGTCCGCCTGGTAGGTGAAGCGTGAGCGATGCCGCTGGGTTTCGCCGAGGCCGTGGAAGTCCTCGACGGCGATCTGGCTGTGCGTGCCGCGAATCCAGTCGCAGTGAGCGCGCCAGGTGAAGCGGGCGGCCTCCGGGGCCTGGGACAGCGCTTCGCGGGCGCCGAGCAGGGCGGTGACGTTGACGCCGTTGTCGATCGGTTGAGTGATGGTGTGCATGGAGCTCTCCTTCTTTGTTTTCTCGTCGTGGGTGACCGTCAGCGGTCAGGAACGAGATTCGGTGGGGCACGTGAGACCCAGCGTGGGAGAGGGCGTGGTTTTTTCAGGGCTGCGCCGTGGTATCGGCCGGTACGATACGCTGAAAGGCCCAGATACTGCTGACCGGCATGCCGGCCTGATGCTGGGCCAGGCGTACCGATTCGGCATCGGGCGCTTGGTAGAGGCAATGCATGCGCTGCCGGTCGAGGGAGAAGTGAGTGCGCAGGAAGCGTACGCGATGGTTGGACAGACAGGCGGCCCCGGCGTTTTCCAGGGCCTGGATCGCCTCGAAGGTGACGGGGGCGGCGAAGTGACGTTCGACCAGCACGTTGCCTTCCGCCAGCTCTGAGTCTTTCAGGCCCGGTGCAGCATGCACGGTGCCGCCCCACAGCGAACTGACATCGGCCCCAGCCTGGCGCAGGCCGATACGCGCCGATTCCACGTCGGGTGCCTGAAAATGACAGACCAGGCGTTGCCCATCTCGTGCCAGCAGGCTTTCCTGCCATTGGATCCGATGCAGATCGAAGCATGGCTGTCCTTCCAGGGTCAGGGCACGCACCACCTTCGATCCGAGAGGGCGCGGGAGGCGGCGCTCCAGGAACACGTCGATCATGCTTCGTCCTCGGCGGCAGGTTGCTCCAATAGCGTGTGACAGCGTCGCCTGACCCAACCCGCAATGGGCTCCTGCAGCAGACTTTCGGCGGCCTGGGCATGCTCACGCCGTTCGTCTTCGTCACCCAGGCGGCGGGCGCACTCGGTCAGCAGGGCGTGGGCCAGCAGCTGCTCGCTGCGACGTTCGAGCACATGGGCATGCTCCAGAGCCTCGCCGGCGCGCTGCCTGGCCGTTTCGGTTCGAGCGCGAGCGAGATCGAGCCGTGCCGCCTGCAGCAGCAGCGTGGCCAGGCGATGGCGGGCATCGGCGTGGCGCAGGGTGACGAGCGCGACGCCGAAGGGGGCGGAGTCGTCCTCGAGGGCATAGGAACACAGGGCCGCGGCAGCGTCGGCATAAGGCGCCTCGCTGCCGTCGCGCAGGCGCTTGCCGAGTTCCTGCAACTGGACGCAGCGCTCTTGGGCCTGGCGGTAATCGTCGCGCTCCAGGTCGATCAGCAGCAGCGACTCCTGCGCCTGGAACTCGCCCAGTCGGTCGCCCATGGCCTTGCACAGGGTGCGAGCCTCGCGAAAGTAGCTCGCCGCCTTGTCGAAGCGGTCCTCATGCAGGCTGAGCAGGCCTTGGGCCAGGGGAATGGCGGGATGGCCGATGTGCTGCCGAGTGGCCAGTTCGCGTGCCTGCTCGAGCAGCTCGGCCGCCTGGCCAAGGTCGCGCTCCAGCATGGCCAGACAGCGCGCGGTTTCCGCCATGGCGATGACCTGCTCGCGGTCGTCGCCGCAGCGGGTTGCGCGCTCCGCCTGGAGAGTCTGCTCATGGGCGTCGCGCCACTGGCCGTGAGCCCAACGGATATGGCTGGCCAACTGATAGCCGAGCCGGGCATGGGCGAGGGCGCCGTGCTCCAGCGCCTGCTCGGCCAGCGCCACCACTGCGCCGACACCTGCCTCCCAGTCCGCCAGTGGGGCGGCGCTGTAAAGAATCTCGTGCAGTTCGATGGCGAGACAGACACGCTGGGTGCCGGTCATGCCATCGGTCAGGGCCAGGCCCTGCTGGGCGAAGCGCTGGGCTGCTTCGTTGGCGAAGTTTCGCAGACAGAAGCGCCCGGCTTCGATCATGGCCCGGGCTGCCAAGTCGAGGTCGCCGCTGGCCTGGGCGTGGTATGCCAGCCGACTGGCCTGGCGCATGTCGTTGAGGGGGCTTGCGGCGAGCCATTCGGCGATGCGCCGGTGCATGGTCTGTCGCCGTACCGGGGAAATGGCATCGTAAAGCTCGGTTGCCATGGCGCTGTGCGTGAAGCGCAGGCCTCGAGCGTCGCTTGAGAGCCAGTGATGGCGTTCGGCCACTTCCAGGGCGATACCGAGGCGATTGGTATCGAGACCCGAGACCTGGCCCAGGGTGGTGAAATCGGGATCCGGTGCCAACAGCGCGGCCCAGCGCATCACTTCCAGGGTGTCGCCCGTCAGGTCCGGATGGATTTCCCCCGTGCCCACCGCTCCCGCGGCGTGGGGAGTCGCGGTATCGACATTCTCCGGCAGGGGAGGCAGTGAGGACTTCGGCTCCCGCCAGGCACGCAGCAACTGGCCGTTGAGCGGCAGGCCCGCCTCGCGGATGAGCCGCACGCCCAGTTGCAGCTGCTGTTCGGCCTCGCGCGGGCGGTGCAACGCCAGCAGCAGACGCACCAGTTGCGCACGCGCCGTTTCATTGAAGGGCGCCAGGCGTACCCAGGCATGGGCGTGGGGCAGGGCATGCTGCGGAGAGTCGGCCAGACGCTCGACCAGGGTCGTCAGCAGGGTCGTCTGGGCGCGTATGGCCGCTTCGCGTTCGGCCAGGCACCAGCCGTGGAAGTCATGAAAGCGGTCCAGCTCCAGCCCCTCTAGAAAGGGGCCACGGTAGCGGTTGGCAGTATGCTCCAGCGCTTCGATGTCGGCCTCTGCCAGGCCGCCGTTGCACAGCGCATGCAGGCCGGCCACGTCGATGTCGATGTCGGAGGTATCCAGGCTCACGGCGAGCCGGTCGGCTCGCAGTCGTGGCCGACCTGGTGTGTCCACCAGTCGGCGCAGCTTCGACAGGCTCCAGCGCAGCGAGCCCCGGGGATCGTCGGGAAGCTCCCACAACAGATCGCACAGGTGCTCGCGGCTCAGGGGGCGTGAATGACGGGCCAGGTAGGCGAGCAGGGCGCGGGTCTTGCGGGAAGGCGGCAGCGACAATACCTGCCCGTCCCGAATGACTTCGAGATCGCCAAGCAGGTTGAGGGTCAGCGTGTTCATGTCCGGACCCGATGTTGTCACGCTAGCAGTATAGTCGCCGATCGCCCCGGGCTGGCCGGTCATTTTCAACTCCGTCTTCAAGGCCGTCGCCAGAAAAACCACGCTGGCTCACACGCCGGCTTCCTCGCCACGGGGCGAAGCTGTCGGCATGCCCATCCGAGGAGACCCATCATGACCCGTTACGCCAGCATTCTGGACACCATCGGCCGCACTCCGCTGGTGCGACTCGCTCGGCTTGCGCCGCCGACGGTTAACGTGCACGTGAAGGTGGAGGCCTTCAATCCCATGGGCTCGGTCAAGGACCGTATGGCGCTGGCGGTGATCGAAGCGGCCGAGCGCAGCGGCGACCTGCGCCCGGGCCAGACGGTCATCGAGGCCACCAGCGGCAATACCGGCATCGGCCTGGCCATGGTCTGCGCACGCAAGGGGTACCCGCTGGTGGTGACCATGGCGGAAAGCTTCAGCCTGGAGCGGCGACGGCTGCTGCGTTTCCTCGGTGCCCGCGTGGTACTGACGCCGGCCGCCGAGAAGGGCATCGGCATGCTGGCCAAGGCAATCGAACTGGCAGAGAAGCACGGCTACTTCCTGTGCCGCCAGTTCGAGAACGAAGCCAACGCCGAGGTGCACAGCCGCACCACGGCAAGGGAGATACTCGACGACATGCAGGGCGAGCCGATTCATGCCTGGGTCAGCGGCTTCGGCACCGGTGGCACGCTCAAGGGCGTGTCCCGGGTGCTCAAGGCGGCCGATCCGCGTATCCGCATCGTCGTTGCCGAGCCCGACAACGCCCCGCTGCTGGGCAGCGGCGAGGCGCAGCCGGCAGGCGTCAGTCATCCGCGTTTCCGCCCGCACCTGATGCAGGGCTGGAGTCCCGATTTCATCTCGCCGCTGACCCAGCAGGCGGTAGCCGCCGGCATGGTGGACGACGTCGTACCGGTGGCCGGGGAGGAGGCGCTGCGGCTGGCCCGAGAGCTGGCCCGCAAGGAGGGCATCTTCGTCGGCATTTCCGCCGGCGCGACCCTGGCTGCGGCGCTGGAGGTGGCAAGGCGAGCGCCGGCCGGCAGCCATATCGTCTGCATGCTGCCCGACACCGGTGAGCGCTACCAGTCCACCCCGCTGTTCGAGGGCATCGAGGACGAGATGAACGAGGAAGAGCTGGCCCTGTCGCGCTCAACGCCCGGTTGTCGTTTCGATGTGCCCGCGCCACGTCCGGCGGCCGTACAGCCCGTGGCTACGGCGTACGATGTCGAGGCCGAGCGATGCCTGGAGGCGTGCCTGGCCCAGGCGCCGGTGGTGATGTTCTCCCTTGCCTGGTGCGAGTTCTGCTGGGCGGCGCGCAAGCTGTTCGCCCGGCTGGGGGTCGACTACCTGAGCGTGGATCTCGATTCACCCGCCTATCAGACCGACGACATGGGCGTGCGCCTGCGCCCGGTGCTGGCGCGGCGTTGCGGAGCGCCGACCATCCCGCAGATCTTCATCGGTGGCGAGCCCCTCGGCGGCTGCAGCGAGCTGTTCGAGGCATGGCACGACGGCAGCCTGGGGCGGCGACTCGCCGCCTGCGGCGTCGCCTTTGATGCCGAGGCCATCATCGACACCGGGCTGCTGCTGCCGGCCTGGTTACATCCACGTTCCGCCACGGCCTGAGGGAGAGAGACCCATGAGCTATATCGCAACGACGCCACCCGAGCAGGCCGATGGCGAGGTGCAGGCCATGTATCAGCGCCAGCAGGCGCACTTCGGCTACCTGCCCAACTACGCCCGGCTGTTCTGTCATCGCCCCGAGGTGATGAAGGCCTGGGCGACGCTGATCGCCACTATCCGCCGCCCCATGGAGTCGCGCCGCTACGAGCTGGTGACCGTTGCCGCCGCCCGGGCCCTGGGCAACTCCTACTGCTCGTTGGCCCATGCCAAGTTCCTCTCGGAGCTGGTGGGCATGGAGGCCACCCAGGCCGTGCTACTCGGTGAGGAAGGCGCGCCCGACCTGGTCGAGCGCGACATCATGGCCTTTGCCGCCAAGGTGGCCTGCCGCGCTCAGGAGGTCGGCGCCGAGGATATCGAAACACTGCGCGCCCATGGGCTTGCCGATGACGAAATATTCGACATCGTCGCCGTGGTCGCCGGGCGCGCCTTCTTCACACGCATTCTTGACGGTCTGGGTGCCGAGCCCGATGCCGCCTACCGCGAACTGCCTAACGAGCTGAGTGAGGCGCTTTGCGTGGGTAGGCCCATGGCTTTGAGCTGAGCAGGTCGTGAGCCAGAATGACGGACACCCTACAGGCATGGAGGAGAGGCCGTGAGCGAATACACCGATTCGCTGCGCGATGTGTTCGAGCTGTTCGGCCCCATCACCGCGTGGCGCATGTTCGGCGGCCACGGCATCTATCACGATGGCCTGATGTTCGCGCTGGTGGCCGACGAGACGCTCTATCTCAAGGTCGATGCGCACAACCTGGGCGACTTCGAGCGCGAGGGGCTCGAGCCGTTCGCGTACGACAAGGGCGGCAGGGTGGTGCAAATGTCCTATTACCAGGCGCCGGAGGAGCTGTTCGAGGACCGCGAGCTGGCTGCCGCCTGGGCACGCCGCTCCTTCGAGGCCGCCCTACGCGCTCAGGCGGGCAAGCGCAAGACGAAATCCTGAGGCCCGGCCGGTGACGTTCAGATGGCGGGTGGCCCCTTGAGCTCGACGGTGTTGCCTTCGGGGTCTTCGAGGTAGAGCGAGGGGCCTGTGCCCTCGGCGCCGTAGCGTTGCATGAGTTCGCCGGCCTCGATGCCGTGCGTGGCCAGATGTCGACGAATCGCCACCTCGTCGAAGGGCTCCAGGCGCAGGCAGAAGTGATCGAGATTGCGCCCCTCGCGGCTTGGGGCGGCGCCGCCGCGCTGTCCCAGTTGGCCTGCCACGGGTACCAGATCGATCAGACTGCGTCCGGCGCGCAGTTGGATCAGGCCGATCTCTTCCTGACGCTTCTCCACCGTGCAGCCCAGCACGTCGCAGTAGAAGGCGAGCATGGCGTCGGTGTCGCGGATGCGCAGCACCAGATGGTCGATTCCTTGGATAGGCAGCATGCTTTCCCGCTTCTCACGAGCAGCCCAGCGACACCTATGGCTCAGGTGACTGACACACTCCAGCTCATCATTCATCCCCACCTGCCGCGCCCTCGCTCCGGTACCATGCGGCCGAAGTAGAGCAGGCCGAAGATCAGCCAGGCGACGGTGAGTATCAGCGTGAAGCCAAGCACGGTGGGCGCGCCGAACTGGGCGATGAGCGGCAGCGACGCCGCGGTGAACAGCCCGCCGCCGACCACCGGTTCGAACATCAGCTGCTTGTAGCCGAAGCTTTCGAAGGCGCCGGAGCGGTTCTTGGGGTCGGCCATGCGCATCAGCAGCAGGCCGGTGACGGTCACGCCCATGGATTGGCCGAAGTCGCCGATACCACGCTCGAACCAGTTCTCGGGGATCACCCGCGGGGCGATCACGATCAGTACGAACAGTGACCAGCCGATGCCCGCCAGGGCCAGCAGCAGGAACGGAATGAAGTGCTCGCCCAAGGCGGTGAGCGACAGAGTGGCCAGTGCCGCGACGATGGTGAAGTCGAGGGCGGTGCCGGCGATGCGCGCCATGGTGCGGCTGGAGACGTGGGGTTCGAGGCCGAAACGCATCACGCACAGCTGCACGATCACGCCACCGATCATGGCGATGGGGAACAGCGGCACGTGGGCGAGAATCTCCAGGCCGTCGTTGCGCGCCCAGGTCTGCTGCTCGATCCACTGCAGGGCGGAAAGGATCAGCCAGCCGATGGCAATGGCGATGCCGACCAGGCCGATGTGCAGGCTGAGCGGATCGGCGGTTTCCTCCTCCTGGGCCAGGTCCTTCTTGAATTCGCTGTACTCCTCGGTGGGCGGCAGTTCGTTCTCCTCGCCCTGGGACATGGCCTGGGCTTCGTCCAGTGCATCCGAGGTCTTGCGCGGATTGTCCAGGCCGATGACGCCGCGTCGGGCGGCGATATTGATCATCAGCGTACCGATCAGCACGCCCGAGACGATGCCCACGGTGGCCAACCCCAAGGCCAGGTCGGCGCCCTCCTCGAAGCCGAGCTCGGCGAAGGTATCCGCCATGCCCGCTGCCGTGCCATGGCCGCCCTCGAAGCCGATCTCGATCAGGGCGCCGGCCATGGGATTCATGCCGAACACGGGCGCTAGAATGAGGATGGCCAGGGTCAGGCCGACCACGTACTGGCCCCAGGCCATGGTCTGACCCACCACCACCTGCGGCCCGGCGCGCATCCAGATGGTACGCAGCCCGGGAATCGGCCGGCCGATGAAGAGCGCGGCGAACACCACGTTGATCAGCAGGCCGGGCAGAGCGGCCCAGCTTTCGAAGACGTATTCGGGAAACAGGCCGGCGGCTTCTTCGAAGGGGGCCGTTACCGCGCGGCCCGCCACTTCCGGACCGAGCAGCAGCAGGATCGCACCGCCGACCACTGAGCTTGGCAGGAACAGGCGTCGCAACCAGGGGGAAACGTTACGAATGGCATTGCTGGCCAGCAACACCAGCGAGATGAGCACCAGGGCAATGAAAAGCTCGCCCACCGTCATGGTCATGTCGTTCTCCTTCCTTGGGCTGGCTTCCTTTTACCCCATGCCACGTTACAGATTAGCTGAATTTCGTTGCTCCGCTGAGCCAGCGGACGTGCCAATGCCCTCCAGGATTCGTGGTAGCGTCAAAGCGTGTCAATATGGGTAGGGCCGAATCGCCTAGGATCGACACCCATATGACCCGACTGTTCAAGAAGCACTATCACCCGGCCGGCACCGCCCCAGGGACGCTGCGCGAGCTGACGCTGGAGCAGGCGGCTCTGCTGGCCCCGGCGGCCTATACGCTGGCACGCCGTGAAGCGGGGCGCTGGGGCGAGCCCCTTGAGGTCACACCTGAGGCCACCCCCAGCGTCGATGCGCAAGAGCCGCTGTGCTGGCTGCACGTGCAGGGCATGCCCACGGCAGAAGAGCTGGAGCTGTTGGGCGACCGGGTCGGACTGCATCCGCTGGCGCAGGAGGACATTCTCAACGGTGGGCAGCGGCCCAAGGTGGAGCGCTTCGATGAGACGCTGGTGGTGTTCCTCGGCATTCCGGAACTGGACGATGAGGGCGACCTGCACCTCTACCAACTGGCGCTGTTCATGGGTGGCAACGTCATCATCAGCTTCATGGGCGGGGCGCTGGATCCTTTCGTCGTCTTTCGCCGGCGGCTCAAGGAGCGTGGCGGCCGGGCGCTGGGCGAGGCGGACGACCTGCTCTACGGTCTGCTCGACGCCGCCGTCGACCACGCCTTCCCGGTACTCGACAGCGTGGGCGAGCGTATCGAGGAGCTCGAGGTGGAAATTCTCGACCGCCCCGACAGCTCGACCCTGGAGCATCTGCATGGGCTGAAGCGCGAACTGATCATGCTGCGCCGCTATCTATGGCCCACCCGCGAAGTGATCAACCAGCTGCTGCGCGATCACGACGATCTCTTCACGCCCGACACGCGGCTCTGGATGCGTGACATCTACGACCATACCGTGCAGGTCATCGACCTGGTGGAGAGCTATCGCGACATGACGGCCAGCCTGCTCGACGTCTACCTCTCCAGCATGAGCAATCGGCTCAACGAGAGCATGCGTACCCTGACCATCATCGCCACCGTGTTCATGCCGCTGACCTTCATCGTCGGGGTGTACGGCATGAACTTCGAGAACCCTGACAGCCCCTTTGCCATGCCCGAGCTGGGCTGGTACTGGGGCTATCCTATGGTGTGGGGTGTGATGATCGCCGTCGGAATAGGAATGGTGGTGTGGTTCAAGCGCAAGCGCTGGTTCTAGATGCCGGGATGGATATGTCATGGACAGCCCCCTCGTCGAAACCCGCAGCTATCCCGATCGCGAACTGAGCGACCGGCACGGCTTTCACCAGCTGCTGCTGGGGCTCGACGGTGCCCTGGAGCTGGAAGCGGCAGGGCGGCTCATTCACGTGACCCGCGGCGTGTTGGCCCCGGTGGCCAGCGGCGACCTGCATCATTATCTGGCGCCGGGCGACAACCGCGTGCTGGTGCTCGACCTGCCCGAGGGGTGGTGCGAGGCGCTGCATCTGGATGGCCTGTTCGAAGGTTCGGCGCGGCGCATGCCGGAGCCGCTGGTGACCCAGGGGGAAAGGCTTGGCGACACCGACCAGACGCTGGCCCGCTGGCTCGAGCTGGCGCTTGGAGCCGGCGGTCGTCGCCTGGCGCCGCCGCGGCTCAAGCTGCTCGATCTGCTGCCCGCCATGCGCGCCGATCTGGCCCGCCCCTGGCGCGTGGCCGAGATGGCTCGCCGCTGCCACCTGGCCGAGGCCGTCTTCGCCCGCCAGTTCCGTGCGCTGACCGGCCAATCGCCCCACGAATGGCTGGTGCGGCAACGGTTGGCGCTGGCCCGCGAGCGGCTGCTGATCGACAACGTCTCGCTGACCGATGTGGCCCAGACCTGCGGCTTTGCCGACAGCGCCCATTTTTCCAAGAGTTTCCGCCAGTGGCATGCGGTTTCGCCCAGCGAGTGGCGGCGGCTGGCGTTGATGAAGCGCGCTGCCGCCAGAGGTCAGGATTCGACAAGCGACAGCCTGGCCTGAAGGGCATGCTCGAGCCTCGACGTTGTTGACGAGGCTTGCGCAATGTTATCGCTCTCCCGCCATCAGGCCACGGCCATCGGGGCCACCACCATTCTCAACTGGGCATTGCTCGCCACCCTGACGCAGCTCTCCGGGCCGGTACCGCCATTCCTGCTCACCGGGCTGGCCTTCGGTATTGCCTTCCTGTGTTTTCTGGCCTGGAGCCTGTGGCGGCGTGAGTCGTTCACGGCGCCGCTGCGTCAGGCGCCTTCGGTGTGGGCGCTGGGAGTGGGCGGGCTGTTCGGCTATCACGCGCTCTACTTCGTCGCCCAGCAGAATGCACCGCCGGCCAATGCGGGGCTGATCAGCTACCTGTGGCCGCTGCTGATCGTGCTGTTCGTCGGCCTGCTGCCTGGGGAGCGGCTGCTGCCCAGGCATGTACTGGGCGGGCTGATGGGCTTTGCCGGGGCGGCGCTGTTGATCGGCGGCGATCTGGGCGCGGGCGGCAGCGTACTGGGCTATGGGGCGGCCTTCGCCTGTGCCCTGGTGTGGAGTGGCTATTCGGTGCTGTCGCGAACCAAGAAGGCGGTGCCGACCAGCGCCGTGGGTGGCTTCTGTCTGGTCACGGCGCTGCTGGCCTTCGTCTGCCATGGCCTGTTCGAGGCAACGCGCTGGCCCCAGGGCATCGAGTGGCTGGGCGTGGTCGGGCTGGGGCTGGGGCCGGTGGGCAGTGCCTTCTTCACCTGGGACATCGGCGTCAAGCACGGCGACCTGCACCTGCTCGGGCTATTGGCCTATGCCACGCCGCTACTCTCCACACTGGTGCTGATCGTGGCCGGCTACGCCGAGGCCACGCCGCTGTTGGCCCTGGCGGCAGGTGTGATCACCCTGGGCATGCTGGTCGGTAGCGGCGCGCTGGCCCGCCGCAAGAGGCGGGAAACCCCCGTGCGCTCCGCCTGAGTCGGGCGCACGGGCTGGCACAGACCGTTCAGAACGAGTCGTTAAAACGAGCCCACCAGCGAGCCCACCACGATCAACAGGATCAGCGAGATGATCGGCCCCACCACGGCCACCGCGGCGATGTCCAGATAGGCCTGGCGGTGAGTCAAGCCGCAGATCGAGAGCAGCGTGATCACCGCGCCGTTGTGGGGCAGGGCGTCCAGCCCGCCGGTGGCCACGGCGGTGACCCGGTGCAGCAGATCGGGCGAGATGCCGGCCGCCTGACCCATGGCCAGGTAGGTGTCGCCGAGGGTGGAGAGCGCGATGCTCATGCCGCCGGAGGCGGAACCGGTCATGCCGGCCAGCAGGTTTACGGCGATGGCCAGCGAGATCAGCGGATTGTCGCCGCCGGCGGTGGTCACCCAGGCGCTGATGGCATCGAAGGCCGCCAGCGAGGCGATCACCGAGCCGAAGCCGACCAGGCTTGCGGTATTGAAGATCGGCAGCAGCGAAGCGTTGGCGCCGCTGTCCAGCGAGGCGGTCAGCTGCTGCAGCCGCGGCCAGTTGAGCGCGATCAGCACGAGGATGGAGAGCACCAGGGCGGCGATCACCGACCACACGCCGCGCACCGATTCGATACTGGTGGCGCCGTAGACCGGATCCGCCAGGTAGCCGGTGTCCATGGCCGGGATGACCACTACGGTGAACAGCAGGTTCAGCGCGATCACCAGCACGATGGGCAGCAGTGCCAGGGGCAGGCTGGGTAGCCCGCTGCGCGGCTGGGGCTGAACCTCGGCCAGGTCGAAGCCTTCGCCGGCGGCGCGCTCGCGCAGGTGATCGTGAGGCGTGGGCTCGCTGTCATGCTCGCCGTAGCCTTCGCCCGCTGCCCGGGCCTGCCGGGCGCGGTAGGTGAGCCAGGCCTGGCCCAGGCCCAGCATGATAAGCCCGGTCATGATGCCGAGCCCCGGTGCGGCGAAGGGCGAGGTGCCGAAGAACGGCATCGGGATGGCGTTCTGGATGGCCGGGGTGCCGGGCAGGGCGGTCATGGTGAAGGTGAAAGCGCCCAGAGCGATGGTGCCGGGAATCAACCGCTTGGGCAGGTCGGCCTTGCGAAACAGCGCCGCGGCAATGGGAAACACGGCGAAGGCCACCACGAACAGCGACACGCCGCCGTAGGTCATCACCGCGCAGGAGAGCACCACGGCGAGAATCGCCCGGCTCTCGCCCAGGCGTTCGACGATGGCGCCGGCCAGCACCTCGGCGCTGCCGGAGTCCTCCATCAGCTTGCCGAAGATCGCCCCCAGCAGGAACAGCGGGAAGTACTGGACGATGAAGCTCCCGGCCGAGCCCATGAACACCTGGGTGTAGCTGGCCAGCAGCGGGGTGTCCACCGACACCAGCGCCACCAGGGCAGCCAGCGCCGGGGCCAGGATCAGCAGGCTCAGGCCGCGGTAGGCCAGGTACATCAACAGGACCAGCGCAACGACGATGGCCAGGATGCCGCTCATGACTTGTCTCCCTTGCCACTCTTCTCCTTGGTATCGGTCTGCTTGTTACCGGTCTGCTTGTAACCGGTCGGCTTGGTACTGGAACCCTTGTCGGTGGGAGCTTTTTCAGTGGGCGCCTTCTCGGTAGGCAGCCTGGCGCTGGGCTTGTCCAGTTCAGCTGCGTCGACGTCCTGGCTCGTGCCGCTGGGGCGCGCGAGCGGGCGGAAGGTATCGCTGAACACGGCATTGAGATCGAAGGTGGAGCATTGCCCCAGCTTGTCGAAGTTCTCCTTCAGCCACAGGTCGGCCCAGCCGCGGCCCTGGCGGTACAGGCGCGAGACGAAATCCCACTGGGCGTTGAGCTTGCTCGAGGCGGAGAGCTTTTCCACCTCCTGCTCGGCATGGATCAGGTGCAGTCGCATGGAGCGGTAACGCTCCACTTCGAGCCCTTCGGCGTCGATCAATTGCTGCAACAGCTGAATGCTGCGCAGCTCCTTGATCAAGCTGGTATTGAAGGTGATCTCGTTGATGCGGTTGATGATGTCCCGGGCGCTGTCCGGTAGGCGTTGACGCACCAGCGGGTTGACCTGGATCACCACCAGGTCCTGACAATCCATGTCATCCACCAGCGGGAATAGCGCCGGGTTGCCGCTGTAGCCGCCGTCCCAGTAGGCTTCGCCGTCGATTTCCACCGCCGGGAACATGAACGGCAGGCAAGCCGAGGCCATCACCGTATCCACGGAGATCTCTGGCTGTGTGAAGACCTTGGCACGGCCGGTACGGACGTTGGTGGCGGTGACGTACACCTTGGCCTTGCGGCAGGCATTCACCCGTTCGAAGTCGACCAGCTTGCAGACCAGGTCGCGCAAGGGGTTGAACTTCATCGGGTTGAGCTTGGCCGGGGCGATGAGCTGGGTGAGGCTCTCGAACATCAGGTAGCTGGGAGAGTTGTCCAGGCTGCTGTTGCCCATCAACTGGTCCCACGGTGTCGGCTGAATGGGCGAGAAGCGTGCCGCATCGCTGACGCCACGCCAGAAATCGTGCAGCGCCTGGCGCGCGCCCTCACGCCCGCCGCGGTGCAATCCATCGGCCAGCACCACGGCATTCATCGCTCCTGCACTGGTACCGCTGACGCCGTCGATCTCCAGCCGCTCCTCTTCCAGCAGGCGGTCGAGCACGCCCCAGGTCAGGGCGCCGTGCGAGCCGCCGCCCTGCAGGGCGAGATCGATGTGCTTGCGTTCTTCCTTGGTCATGACAGCTCCTGAGTGGTTCATGTTGCATTGCAGTATAACGACTTCAGCTGCGATTGCATGTCGGGTCAAGGGAGGAAACCGAACAAGGGTTGAACTAAAGTCTAATGATGTGGATAATATGAAAAATACTTCCACAAACGTTACGGAGGCGGTTCCGAGAACCGTGAGAGATCATGAATACACTGCGTTTCCCCACTATCTGGGATCTGCCGCTGCCGAGCCGTCGTGACCTCAACGCCGTCGACAGCGAAGCGGCCCCCGCCACCGAGCGCTTTCTGACCATCTGGGACGTTCCGCTGCGCGCCAAGAAGGCCAAGCACAAGCGTGCTGCCCGCAAGCTACCCAAGTTCTATATGTGAAGGGCGAGCTTGGGCAGTGATCGAAGGCGTCCATGCCGACCGGCATGGACGCTTTTTTTCATTTCCGTCAGACAGGGAAAGTCTCACCGGTTGCCGGTGGGGTCAGTCGCTTGCAGCTTGGCCAGTGTCGTCACCAGGCGCCGGCAGAGGGCGTCGAGGCGCTCCCGCTGGCTCTCGTCCGTCAGCTCACCAGCTTCACCGAAGGCCTGGGCGGCGCGGGGGATCGCCAGCGGATTGGGCAGCACGGTCACGCCGAGATTGCCCAGCAGCTGGCGGAGCAGGGCGAGGCTGCGCATGCCGCCGAACGCCCCCGGCGAGGCGGAAACCACCGCGGCCACCTGGTCGGCGAACAGGGCCAGACCGCTGTTCTCTCCGTCCGAACGGGACATCCAGTCGAGCGTGTTCTTCATCAGCGGGGTGATGAAGCCGTTGTACTCCGGTGAGGCGAGCAGCAGCCCCTGATGCTCGGCAAGCAGGGCCTGGAGGCTGCGCGCGTTGGCAGGTAACCCTTCGCGATTTTCCAGATCGCCGTCGTAGAGCGGCAGCGGATAGTCGCGCAGGTCGATGAAGGTGGCCTGGCCACCGGCGTGTTCGACCCGCTCGGCAGCCAGGCGGGCGAGGCGCTTGTTGAAGGAGTTCTCTCTGGCGCTGCCGGCGAAGACCAGTATGCGCGGAGGCGTATAGGTGGTCATGGGGGAATGTCTCTCTTCAGGTGGCGGAGGAACGGTGGCTTACTCAGGCCTGCCAGGGCAGCGGCGGCGGCTCCAGGCGCTTGCCATCGAACTGGGGAATGCTGCCGAAGCGCTCGCTGCCGGCTTCCCAGTCGCGCTGGGCCTCGATGATCTCGGCCTTGCTGTGACCGACGAAGTTCCACCAGATCAGGATCTCCTCGCCCAGCGGTTCGCCGCCCACCAGGATCGCACGTCCACCTGCCGGCAGTTCGATGGTGACGTCACGGCGTCCGCGCCCAAGGTAAGCCAGCTCGTTGGTGGCGAAGCGCTCGCCTTCGATTTCGAGTTCGCCTTCCAGCGGCAGCAGGCCGTACTCGAACTCTTCACGTAGCGACAGCTCCAGCGCGCCGCCCGATGAGGCCGCGAGATCCAGACCCACCAGCGGCGAAAAGGCCAGCGTCGGTGCGCGGTGGCCGCCGAACTCCCCGGTGAGCAGGGTCATCTCGACGTCGCCTTCGCGCCACTGCGGTAGCGTCGGGTAGTGGTCGAAGCGAGGGTCGGTGCGGCGATGGGCTTCGGGCAGGGCGATCCAGAGCTGGGCGGCGTGCAGGTGCGACTCGCCGGGCACCGACTCCTCGGTGTGGCTGATGCCGCGACCCGCCGTCATCAGGTTGACCTGACCGGGGCGAATCACCTGCTCGTTGCCCAGGCTGTCACGATGCAGCACTTCGCCCTCGATCATCCAGGTGAAGGTCTGCAGGCCGATGTGCGGGTGGGGGCCGACACGCAGGCCGCGTGAGTCGCCTTTGAATACCGCCGGGCCGGCATGGTCGAGGAAGCACCAGGCGCCGATCAGGCGCCGATGGCGCGAAGGCAGCACGCGGTTGACGGGGATGCCGCCCACGTCGGCGGTACGCGGTGCGACATGCTGCACCTGGCGTTTACCGTCGACGACGGGGCAATCCAGGGAGGAGGAGAGATCGGCTTCGTTGACGAGATTGCTCATTGTCGTTTTCCCGGAAGGATGAAGTGGGCAGGCAGACAGTGGTCGCTTCAGCATAGGCTTTCGTTTTCCACGTTGCCTGTAGGGGACGGCCATGCCTCAACGGAACAGCCAGGGCGCCACCCGTTTCACCACCCGAGGCATGATGGCGTAGACCACCAGTGCGACGATGGTGGCGGCGACCAGCCCGTGACGAATGCCCCAGGTGTCGAGTAGCGGCAGCAGGCCGAACAGCGGTTGCCACAGCAGCGGTACGATGATGGTCAGCGGCCAGATCACCGAGGTGGTCACCAGCCACTGCTTCCAGCGCGTTGGCTGCCTGCTGGCGGGGGTGGGCGGGGTGAACCAGTAGTCGATGCCGCTGACGATCTCCACCCGCTCGGCCTGTTGCAGGTCTCCCTGGACGGTCGCCATGAGCTCACGGCGTTCGGCCGACTCCCGCCAGCGTCGGGCGTCGTCGTCGCTGGCGAAGCGCACGGCGATCTCGTAGTCGTGATGGCCTTCGGGAGGACGCAGGATGTGCACCCCCTGATGGCCGGGGAAGCGTCCGGCGGCCTCGATGATCTGGCGCAGCCAGGTTTCGTAGCGATCCGCGGCCCCGGGCCGCACGCGGTGGTGGATCTGGATGGTCGCCCCGTCGCAGTGGTCGGTGGGTTTGAGTTGGTGAGTGGACATGACGCCTCCTGGGCTGGCCGAAGTGCGCGGTGAGTGGGTTGGGCCCGGCAGGTGCCGGGCCCGGCCCATCAGCGCTTCTGGGCGGTGTAGCTCTGGATCAGGTTGGCGTAGGCGGGCAGGTGGCCGGCCAGCAGGCCGCCGAAGCCCTCGATGTCGTTGCGCCAGTCGCGGTGCAGTTCGCAACCCACTCCGAACCAGGTCATCAGCTGAGCTCCGGCTTGGGACATGCGGTCCCAGGCGGCGTCCCGGGTGGTCTGGTTGAAGGTGCCGGAAGCGTCGGTGACGACGAATACCTCATAGCCTTCTTCCAGGGCCGAGAGTACCGGGAAGGCCACGCATACCTCGGTCACCACGCCGGCGATCAGCAGCTGCTTCTTGCCGGTGGCCTTGATCGCCGCCACGAACTCTTCGTTGTCCCAGGCGTTGATCTGCCCGGGGCGGGCGAAGTAGGGCGCGTCGGGGAACATCTCCTTCAGTTCCGGCACCATCGGCCCGTTGGGGCCGTCCTCGAAGCTGGTGGTGAGGATGGTGGGGATCTCGAAGAACTTGGCGATGTCGGCCAGGGCCAGCACGTTGTTCTTGAAATCGTCTGGGCTGAAGTCGCGCACCAGTGAGAGCAGACCGGACTGATGATCGACCATCAGCAGGGCCACATCGTCCTTGTCGAGTCGGTTGTAGGTAAAGGACATGGCGTCTTTCCTCTTGGGTTGAGGGAGAGGTTGGGAGAGTGCGCCCGGTCAGGGAGCCGGGCGCGGTTGGGCGCGGCGGTGCCGCTAACCCTCCAGGCGACCGAACTTGCCGGCCTGGAAATCGGCGAAGGCTTGATGTATCTCGGCTTCGCTGTTCATCACGAAGGGGCCGTACCCCACCACCGGCTCGCCCAAGGGGGCTCCGGCGAGCAGCAGCAGCTTGGCGTCGTTGTTGGCTTCAAGCCGTATCTCGTCGCCCTGGCGCTCGAAGCACACCAGGCCGGCGTCACGCACCACGGCGTCGCCGTTGACCTGTACCGTCCCTTCGAGCACCACCAGCAGCGTGGTGTGTCCCTCGGTGACTTGCAGGCTCGTTTCGCCGCCTGCCGCCAACCGCAGATCCCACACCTCGATCGGGGTGAAGGTATGAGCCGGCCCTTCATGGCCGCGGTACTTGCCGGCGACCACCCGCAGCTCGCCGGCGCGGTCAGGCAGTGCGACGCGTGGAATGTCGGCGTCGAGCAGGGTCTGGTAGGCCGCGGGGGCCGACTTGTGCTCGGCCGGCAGGTTGACCCACAGCTGCACCATTTCCAGGGTGCCGCCCTGCGCGGTGAAGTCGCTGGAGTGAAACTCCTCGTGAACGATGCCGGCTCCGGCGGTCATCCACTGCACGTCACCCTCGCCGATGCGACCGCCGCTGCCGGTGGAGTCGCGATGCTCCAGTTCGCCCTTGTAGACCAGGGTCACGGTCTCGAAGCCACGGTGCGGGTGAGCGCCGACGCCGCGCGGCCGGCTTGCCGGCGGGAAGTCATGCGGGCCGGCATGGTCGAGCAGCAGGAAGGGGCTCAGGTGATCGGCGCCGTGGCGGTCATAGCTGAACAGCGAGCGTACGGGGAAGCCGTCGCCGACCCAGTGGCCGCGAGGGGCGCCGTAGATGCCTTGGATCTTCTTCATGGTCTGGCTCCTGCATGGATTGGGCCTTTGCCCGATACAGGAAGCTTATGAGGAGAACGGAAGGGGCAGTAGAGGGTATAATTCACACTCAGCGTTCCATGAATAGGACAACAAGGGCGGAACGATATGCAGGACCTCAACGACCTCTACTACTTCGTCCAGGTGGTGGACCATGGTGGCTTTGCCCCGGCCGGGCGCGCCCTCGGCATTCCCAAATCGAAGCTGAGCCGGCGCATCGCGCAACTCGAGGAGCGGCTGGGTGCCCGGTTGATTCATCGCTCCACGCGCCATCTCTCGGTCACCGAGCTGGGCCAGGCTTATTACCGCCACTGCGCGGCGATGCTGGTGGAGGCGGAGGCCGCCGAGGAGCTGATTCAGCGTAACCTGGCGCTACCGCGGGGTACGGTGCGGCTGAGCTGCCCGCCAAGCCTGCTGCACTATCTGATCACCCCGCTGCTGGTGCGCTTCATGGCCCAGTGTCCCGACGTGGAGGTGCAGGTGGAGGCCACCAGCCGCCGGGTGGACGTGATCAGGGAAGGCTTCGACATGGCCATCCGCGTGCGTTTTCCGCCGCTCGAGGACAGCGATCTGTCGATGAAGGTGCTGTCGCGCAGCCCTCAGCGCCTGGTGGCCGCCCCCGCCCTGTTCGAAGCATGGCCGAGGCCGCAAGCGCCGGGCGATCTGGCCGGGTTGCCCAGCCTCGACTTCGATCAGGTGGGCAGACAGCACGACTGGGTGCTGGACGGCCCCGAGGGGGCGACGGCGCAGATTCGTCATCATCCGCGGTTGGTCACCGACAACGCCGAGACGCTGCATCAGGCCGCGTTGGCCGGGCTGGGAGTGGTCAAGCTGGCTTTGCTTGTCGCCGGCAACGACTTGAAGGCGGGACGTCTCGTCGACGTGATACCCGGCTGGGAGCCGAGAGGTGGCGTGCTGCATGCGGTCTTCCCCTCGCGGCGGGGCGTGCTGCCCGCCGTGCGGGCATTGCTCGACTTCCTGGCCGATCACATCAACGAGATCGACTTCACCAGCGATACCGCCTGGGCGCTGTCTCAGGCGACGAGCGAAGCGTGAGGCGGGTGGGGAAGGGGGAGCGGCAGGTTCAGCACAGCCGCACGCCGAGCAGCAGCAGCGACGCATCGGCGGTTTGCCAGCCCCACCAGACCAGTGCCAGGGCACCGGCCAGGACGATCAGAGCGGCAAGTTTCACCAAGGGGTAACGCTTCATGCCTGAGCCTCGCGAGGAGCGTTGCGCTCGATGGGGGCCTCGCTGATGAACCAGTGCAGCAGGGCGGCGATCACCGAGAGCAGTATGGCAAGCTTCCATACCACATCATAGTCGCCGTGCAGGTCGTAGAGCATGCCGCCCAGCCATACGCCGGTGAACGAGCCGACCTGGTGGAACAGGAAAACGATGCCGCCGAGCATGGAGAGATGGCGTACGCCGAACACCGCGGCCACGATGCCGTTGGTCAGCGGCACGGTGGAGAGCCACAGCAGGCCGATGGCGATGCCGAACAGGTAGGCGCTGGTGGGGCTCAGCGGCAGGAACACGAAGGCGGCGATCACCGCGCCGCGGGTCAGGTAGAGCCAGCTGAGCAGGCGCGGCTTGGAGTAGATTCCGCCGAGCCAGCCGGCGGCGTAGGTACCGAAGATGTTGAACAGCCCCACCAGGGCCAGCACCGTGCTGCCGACGTGCAGCGCCAGGCCGTTGTCGAACAGATAGCCGGGCAGATGCACGCCGATGAACACCACCTGAAAGCCGCACACGAAGAAGCCCAGGCAGAGCAGCCAGAAGCCGCGATGGCCGGCGGCTTCGTCCAGCGCCCCGCGCAGTGAGAGGTCCGTGGCCAGGCGCGCGGAGGGGCGGTCCTTCAGCATGGCGCCGAGCGGCACCATCATCGCCGCCAGGGCGCCCATGGCCAGCAGCGCGGCCGACCAGCCCAGCCAGCCGAGCAGCCCCAAAGTGCCGGGCAGCATGGCGAACTGGCCGAACGAGCCCGCCGCGCTGACGATACCCATGGCCATGCTGCGCTTCTCCGGGGCCACGGCACGGCCCACGGCGCCCAGGATCACCGAGAAGGTGGTGCCCGAAAGCCCCAGGCCGATCAGCAGCCCGGCGGAGAGCGACATCCCCAGCGCCGACTCGGAAATCCCCATGAACAGCAGTCCCAGAGCATAGAGCGCACCGCCGATGACCACCACCCGGGCGGCACCGTAGCGATCCGCCAGCGCGCCGGTGAAGGGTTGGGCAAAGCCCCAGATCAGGTTCTGCAGCGCCAGGGCAAAGGCGAATACCTCACGCCCCCAGCCCAGATCGCTGCTCATGGGCTCCAGAAACAGACCAAACCCATGGCGTAGCCCCATGGCCAGCGAGATGACCAGGCTGCCGAGCAGGATCAGCAGCAGCGAGTGGCGGCGGAGGGCGTCCATGGTGTGTCCCGTTTGCAGGCTAACGAGCATGCACTATCGCGCGTTATCGAGGGGCTGGCAATGTCGCCATTTGGCGACTTCCTTGTAGCCGCTGCGCCACATGTGTAACAGCGCTGTACTTCGCTATCATGAACACTGTTCGTCAACTTGGAGAATCACCATGTCACGGCGCTTGTCATTTACTTTACTGGTCGTCCTTGCCGCCATGCTGATGGCCGGCTGCAGCTACCAGCCGGCACGCATCAAGTCGGAACCGTTGATCGTCATCGACGACAATCGCGGTGGGCATCACGGCGGCCGCTTCTGCCCGCCCGGGCAGGCCAAGAAGGGGCGCTGCTGAAGCCGCTCCTCGGCCACTCAGGCGGTGTTTGTCAAAACAGGCGGTATCCAACAGGCAGTACCACGTAGATGCAGTACCACATAGATGCAGTACCACATAGAGAGTCGCGCTCGAACCGAAACACGACGACTCCGTACGGGAAACGAAGGGGCATCTTCCGCTTTGCCAGCGAGGTAAAAGTCATGAAACTGCTCCCGCGTCTGCTCACCCTGGCCGTTCTGCCCATGCTGCTGGCGCTGGCCGGCTGCAGCTATTCGCCGGCACGCATCACCCCCGAGCCACTGGTGGTGGTCGATGGCTCGCATCGCCACTATCACGGCGACAAGCACCGCTACCGCCACCGCGATCGCTACGTGGAGCGGCACTATTACTACCACGATCGACGCTACCGCGATTATCGTCGTGGCGGCTTCTGCCCGCCCGGGCAGGCCAAGAAGGGGCGCTGCTGAAGTAGCCGGGTGGTTTCACGATGCCGCCCGGCAGGGTAGGGTAGAAGAAGAACTATCGACTCGCTTCGCTTGAGGAACCGAGATGAAGCTCTTCTACCACCCCGATCAGGAGCTGCACGCACCGGGCTCCTTCCTGCTGCGCGGCAAGATCACCGCGTCTCCTGAGGGCCCGGTGCGTGCCGAGCTGCTGGCCAGGGGTATCGAGGCCACCGGTCTGGCACTGCACGAGCCGGAGGACGTCGACAGCCCGCGGCTGCGCAGCCGTCTGGAGAAGATTCACACGCCGCGCTATCTGAGCTTCCTCGAGACCATTCATGCCCGCTGGCGCGAGCTGCCCGGTGCTTCCGAGCTGGTGATGCCCAACATCCACCCCTGCGGCGGCGGACATCACTATCCCCGCCACCCGGTGGGTCAGGCGGGCTGGCATCTGCACGACATGGCGTGCCCCATCGGCGCCGACAGTTTCCGCGGCATACTGGCCAGCGCGGCCACGGCCCAGGCAGCTGCCGAGGCGCTGCTGGAAGGCCATGGCACCACCTATGCGCTGTGTCGTCCCCCCGGCCACCACGCCGGCCCCGACCGGGCCGGAGGATTCTGCTTCCTCAACAACTCGGCGTTGGCGGCAACGGTGCTGCGCGAGCACTTCGCGCGGGTGGCGATACTGGATGTCGACCTGCACCACGGCAACGGCACTCAGGACATCTTCTATTACAGGGGCGATGTCTGGACAGGCTCGCTGCACGTGGATCCGAGCGACTTCTATCCTTTCTTCTGGGGCGGCGCCAACGAGGAGGGCATGGGCGAAGGCCTGGGCGCCAACCTCAACCTGCCGCTGCCGTTGGGCTGCGAAGGGGCGGCGTTCCTCGAGGCGCTGGAGATCCTGATTGCCAGGCTGGAAGCCTTCCGCCCCGAGGCCGTGGTCGTGGCGCTGGGGCTCGATGCGCATCGTGACGATCCGCTGGCCGGCATGACCCTCGACACGCAGGATTTCACCGCGGTGGGGCGTCGTCTCGGCCGCATGAGACTGCCCGTCGTCCTGGTTCAGGAGGGCGGCTACCCGACCGAACACCTCGGCAATAACCTTGCCGCCTTCATGGATGGCTTCATGGGTGGCTGACGTCGCCTCGTAGCCATGCCATGATCGGCAGCTTCATTCCCATCACCTTTTGCAAGAGAGAACGACATGTCCGTGCAATACCATGAGAGCAACGCCCGCATGAGCCAGATCGCCGTGCACAACGGTACCGTCTATCTGGCCGGCCAGGTGCCGAGCGATGCCACTGCCGACATGCGCGGCCAGACCGAGCAGGTACTGGCGCGCATCGACGAGCTGCTGGCTCAGGCCGGCAGCTCCAAGGAGCATCTCATCTCGGCCCAGGTGTGGGTTACCGACATGGCTGAATTCGACCAGATGAACGCCGCCTGGGAAGCCTGGGTGGTGCCGGGGCGTCCGCCGGTTCGCGCCGCGTTGGAGGCCAAGCTGGCCAAGCCCGAGTGGAAAGTCGAGATCATGGTGATCGCGGCGCTGCCGGAGGCCTGACATGCGCGTCGTCACCGCCGATGAGGTAGCCGCCGCGCTGCCCTGGGAGGCGCTGATCGAGCGATTGGCGCTGACCTTCCGTGAAGGAGTCGAGGCGCCGCCGCGTCATCATCACGCCATGCATCGGCCGGATGGCGAAGCCACCATGCTGTTGATGCCGGCCTGGGAACGGGCCGGCTACATTGGCGTGAAGATGGTCAGCGTCTTCCCGCAGAATGCCGAGCATGGCCTGCCGGCCATCGCCGGCGTCTATTTTCTCAGCGAGGGGGCCCATGGCCGCCCGCTGGCCTGTCTCGAGGGCAGCGAACTGACCCGGCGGCGCACGGCGGCGGCCTCTGCGCTGGCGGCCCGCGAGCTGGCCCGCGAAGACGCCCAGTCGCTGCTGGTGGTGGGCACCGGCAAGCTGGCCCCGATGGTGATCGAGGCACACGCCGCGGTGCGCCCCATTCGGCGCGTGCGCGTGTGGGGGCGCAGCGTGGAGAAGGCGCGCCAGGTAGCGGCTGAGTACGCCGAGCGCTTCGACTGCGAGGCGGTGGAGGATCTCGCTGCCGCTGCTCGCAAAGCCGATGTGATCAGCTGCGTGACGCTCTCCAGCGAGCCATTGATCCGCGGCGAGTGGCTCACTCCCGGCACGCACCTCGACCTGATCGGCGCCTTTCGCCCCAGCATGCGTGAAACCGACGCCGAGTGTGTGCGTCGCTCTCAGGTGTTCGTCGACACCTACGCCGGGGCCAGGGGCGAGGCGGGCGACCTGCACCAGGCCATTGCGGAAGGGGCGTTCTCCTTCGACGACATCGCCGCCGACCTGGCGGAGCTGCTCAAAGGGGAGAAGCCGGGGCGTACAAGTCCCGATGCGATCACGCTGTTCAAGTCGGTGGGGGCTTCGCTCGAGGATCTGGCGGCTGCCATCGAGGTCTGGGAGCAACTGGAGAAGCGGCCATGAGCGAAGGGCGCAGAACCGGTTTCTTCTGGCACGAGCGCTGCTTCTGGCATGACCCCGGTGCCATCGGCGTGTTCTCGGCGCCGGGAGAGTTCCTGCAGCCGCAGCCCGCTTCCGAAAGCCCCGAGAGCAAGCGTCGGCTGAAGAACCTGCTCGAAGTCTCGGGGCTGATCGACGAGCTCGACGTGCGCAAGGCGCCGCCAGCCAGTCGCGAGGACCTGGCGCGATTCCACACCGGGCGCTATCTGGATGAACTCGAAGAGGGCGACAGGACTCATGGCGGTGACGCCGGGGAGTGTGCCCCGTACACGCCGGGCAGCCTGGCGGCGGCCCGTCAGTCGGCCGGTCTGGCGATCGCTGCGGTGGAAGCTGTCGCTGGCGGTGAGTTGCCCAATGCCTACGCCCTGTGTCGCCCGCCGGGACATCATGCCGAGGCCGACCGCGGGCGCGGCTTCTGCCTGCTCGGCAACATTCCCGTGGCGGTGATGCGGGCCAGGGCGCTGGGTTTGGTTCGGCGCGTGGCGATTCTCGACTGGGACGTGCACCACGGCAACGGGCACCAGGCGGCGTTCTACGACGACCCAGACGTGCTGACGGTGTCGATCCACCAGGCCGGCAACTATCCGCTCGACACCGGCGACTTCGATGAGCTGGGCGAGGGCGCGGGCCTAGGTGCCAACCTCAACCTGCCGATGCCGCCCGGCAGCGGCATCGGTGCCTATCGCTATGCCATGCAGGAGCTGGTGCTGCCCGCCATCGGTGGCTTCGCCCCCGATCTGATCGTGGTGGCCTGCGGCTACGACGCCTGCGGCAAGGACCCGCTGGGCAAGATGATGCTCAACAGTTCGGCCTTCGCTGCCATGACGCAGCAACTGAAGGCCCTGGCCGAGCGTATCGGCGGCGGCAAGCTGGTGATGATTCATGAGGGCGGCTATTCCGAGGGCTACGTGCCGCTGTGCGGTCATGCGGTGCTGCAAGCCCTGTCGGGTAGCCGCATAGCGGTACCCGATCCACAAGACGACGAGATCGCCGCCTGGGCCTACCAGTCGCTGCAACCCCATCAGCGCGAGTTGATCGACAGCTGGCGAGAGGGGTGGCAGCGGGTTGGAACGACGAGGACGACATGACCCCGTTATACGATCGCGACGGCTGGATCTGGCTGGACGGCGAGTGGCTGCCCTGGCGCGACGCCAAGACGCACCTGCTCACCCACACCCTGCACTACGGTATGGGCTGCTTCGAGGGCGTGCGGGCCTATGCGGGAGCCCACGGCACCCACCTGTTTCGGGTCGCCGAGCATACCCGCCGGCTGCTCGACAGTGCCCACGCGCTGGACATTCCCGTGGCCTTCGATGAAGAGGCGCTGATCGAGGCGCAGCGTCAATGCCTGGTGCGCAACGAATTGCGCAATGCCTATCTCAAGCCGACCGTGTTCTTCGGTGCCGAAGGGCTGGGGCTGCGCGCCAAGGGCCTTTCGGTGCACGTCATGATCGCCGCCTGGGATCTCGGCGATTACGTTTCGTCCGAAGCCGCCACCCTGGGGCTGCGGGCGCTGACCTCCTCCTGGGCTCGCCACCACGTCAACATCAGCCTGTGCCGGGCCAAGACCAACGGCCATTACGTCAACTCCATCCTGGCGCTCAACACCGCCGTCAAGGCGGGGTTCGACGAGGCGATCATGCTCGACCCCGAGGGCTACGTGGCCGAGGCATCCGCCGCCAACGTCTTCCTGCTGCGCGACGGAGCGCTGCATACGCCGGAAGTGACCTCCTGCCTGCAGGGCATCACCCGCGACAGCGTGATTCACTTGGCCCGCGAGGTGCTCGGGCTCGAGGTGCGCGAACGCCGTATCACCCGCGACGAGCTGTATACCGCCGACGAGGCCTTCGTCACCGGCACGGCCGCCGAGATCCTGCCGCTGCGTGAGCTCGACGGGCGCCACATCGGTGCCCGAGCCGGCGCACCATTGCCGGGGCAGCCCATCGACGTCAACTCCGTGACGGCGCAGCTGCAGCAGCTCTATCGGCAGGTCACCCGCGGCGAGCTGGAAGACGGCCTGGCGAACTACGGCGTCTGGTTGACGTCGATGTGACCCCCGCGCGCATTGCTGCGATCCACGGCGAGACGGGCATGGCCTTGCGCAGGTTGCTAATATGGCCCCACCTCGGAAGAAGTGGAATGAAATGGCTCAGCTGATAGTAGGTATTGCCGCCCATACCGTACTGGCGTTGGCGGCTATGTGGGGCGCAGCTGCGCTGTGGTTCCGACTGCCCGGTACACCGAACCGGCGGCGTCTGGCGGTAACGGGGTGGAGCCTGGTTGCACTGGTGCTGGTCATGCTCGGTGCTCAGGGGTTATGGCCGGCAAGCGTCGTCTTGCTGCTGTTGATGGCGGCGCTGCTGACCTGGTGGTTCCGTCTGCAGCCCACCCATGATCGACCCTGGTCGGCGGACGTGGTGCATCTGGCCACGGGGGAGGTGTGCGGCGATCGCCTGACGCTGCATCACGTGCGCGATTTCGACTGGCACACCCGGGACGAGGCGGACGAGCACTGGGAAGAGCGCAGCTACGATCTCGAGCGGCTCGACTCGGTGGACATGATCGTCTCCAGCTGGGGGCGCCCCGGCGTTGCCCATGTGATGATCTCGTTCGGCTTCGAAGGTGAGAACTTCGTGCTTTTCTCCGTGGAGGTACGGCGCCTGAAGGGCGAGCGCTTCTCCGAGATCGGCGGTTTCTTCCGCCAGTACGAGCTTGCCATCGTCGCCGCCGACGAGCGCGATGCGGTGGGGCTGCGCACCAAGGTGCGCGGCGAGCGGGTCTCGATCTATCGCCTGCACATGTCGCGCAGGGCGATGCGCTCGCTGCTGCTGGCCTACGTCGACGAGGCCAATGCCCTGGTCGAGTCGCCGCGTTTCTACAACACCATCACGGCCAATTGCACCACGCTGATCTTCGACATGGCGCGCGGCATCGGCGCACGCCTGCCGTTCGATTACCGTCTGTTGGTCACCGACCGGCTGCCGGGCTATGCCTTCAAGGTGGGCGGGCTGTGGCCCGGCCATTCGCTTCCCGAGCTGGAGGCCAGCGGCCGGATCGACGAGCGGGCGCGGCAGGTGCACCGTGCGCCCGATTTCTCGCAGCGAATCCGTGAGGGAGTGCCCGGCTGGGAGTCGCTGCAGGTCGGCGAGCCGAAGGTCGTGGAAGAGCGTCGAGGGTCATAAAAGAAAGAGCGCCACGGGCAAGTAGCCTCGTGGCGCATGTCTCCCTGGGCATATTCGATGCCGCATCCCGTTCCGCTTCCTTGCTCGCGTCCGTGTCGTGCCTTCGACAGTGTCCATTGCCCGATCCCCTCATGGGATCACGCCCTTTTGTCTCACGGCGGCGATGACAGTGCCGTAACGAGGAAAAGAAGGTTCCGTGACAGGGCATTTCGAAGCCTAGTCGTCCGTGGCGGATTCTTCCAGTGAGCGCAGCAGGCCCCGCAGCAGCGACAGCTCCTTGCGGCTGGGCTGAGCCCGGGCGAACAGGGCCTGCAGCTGGGCCTCGGTGCGAGCGTGGGGCTGGGTCAAAAAGCCGCTGGCCTGCATCACCCGGCTCAAGTGCTCCTGGAAATGCGCCATCTGCTCGCGGGTCGGCTGACGCTCCTCGGCAGGGCGCGGCGAGCGATACTCGCTCTCTGGCCGCAGGCGCCAGGCCTTGAACGTTTCGTAGGCGAGCACCTGTACCGCCTGGGAGAGATTGAGGATGCCGTAGTCCGGATTGGCGGGGATGCTGACCTGATGGCTGCACAGCCGGATCTCGTCGTTGGTCAGGCCGAAGCGCTCGCGGCCGAACACCAGGGCCACCGGGTCGCCCACCGCATTTGCCACCAGCTCGCGGGCCATCGCCTCGGGCTCGTCGAAGTGGGGCAGCGGCAAGCTGCGCAGCCGGGCGCTGGCCCCCACCACCTGTACGCAGTCGGATACCGCCTCTTCCAGCGAGGCCACCACTCGGGCACGGTCGACCACGTCCTCGGCGCCTGCTGCCAGCCGCGACGCCTCGGCATCGGGAAAGCAGCGCGGATTGACCAGCACCAGATTCGTCAGGCCCATGGTCTTCATGGCCCGCGCCGAGGCGCCGATGTTGCCGGGGTGATAGGTCTGGACGAGAACGATACGAATATTGGCGAGCATGGGTCGGCTTGCTTGTTGGGAAAAGCGTGATGGTAGCCCAAAAAGCACAAGCCCCGCACGATGGCGGGGCTTGCGAGGGGCTCGGGTCAGGGCCGGCTTACATCATGCCGCCCATGCCACCCATTCCGCCCATGCCGCCCATGTCCGGGCCGCCTTCCTTCTCTTCCGGATCGTCGGCGATCATGCACTCGGTGGTGATCATGAGGCCTGCCACGGAGCCGGCGGACTGCAGCGCGGTACGGGTCACCTTGGCCGGGTCCAGCACGCCCATTTCGAACAGGTCGCCGAACTCGCCGGTCTGGGCGTTGTAGCCGAAGTTGCCCTGGCCAGCCTTCACCTCGTTGAGGATCACGGAAGCTTCCTGACCGGCGTTGGTGACGATCTGACGCAGCGGAGACTCCATGGCGCGCAGCGCGATGGCGATACCGTGGGTCTGGTCCTCGTTCTCACCCTTGAGGTCCTTGATCTTGGTCAGCACGCGCACCAGGGCGGTACCGCCGCCAGGCACCACGCCTTCCTCGACCGCAGCGCGAGTGGAGTGCAGGGCGTCTTCGACGCGGGCCTTCTTCTCCTTCATCTCGACTTCGGTAGCGGCACCGACGCGGATGACGGCAACGCCGCCGGCCAGCTTGGCGACGCGCTCCTGCAGCTTTTCGCGGTCGTAGTCGGAAGAAGTTTCTTCGATCTGCGCGCGGATCTGGTTGACGCGGGCTTCGATGTCGCCCTCGTTACCGGCGCCGTCGATGATGGTGGTGTTCTCCTTGGACATGGTGATGCGCTTGGCGCTGCCCAGGTGATCCAGGTTGGCCTGCTCCAGGGTCAGACCCACTTCCTCGGAGATCACGGTGCCGTTGGTCAGGATGGCGATGTCCTGCAGCATGGCCTTGCGACGGTCGCCGAAGCCGGGCGCCTTGGCAGCCGCAACCTTGACGATGCCGCGCATGTTGTTGACCACCAGGGTGGCCAGGGCCTCGCCTTCGATGTCCTCGGCGATGATCGCCAGCGGCTTGCCGGACTTGGCGACGGCTTCCAGCACCGGCAGCAGTTCGCGGATGTTGGAGATCTTCTTGTCGACCAGCAGCAGGTAGGGGTCTTCCAGCTCGACCGCCATGGTGTCCTGGTTGGTCACGAAGTAGGGCGACAGGTAGCCGCGGTCGAACTGCATGCCTTCGACCACTTCCAGCTCGTCCTCGAAGCCGCGACCTTCGTCGACGGTGATGACGCCTTCCTTGCCGACCTTCTCCATCGCTTCGGCGATGATCTCACCGATGCGCTTGTCGCCGTTGGCGGAGATGGTGCCGACCTGGGCGATGGCCTTGGAGTCGGTGCAGGGCACGGCCAGCGCTTCGATTTCCTTGACCGCAGCGATGACGGCCTGGTCGATGCCGCGCTTCAGGTCCATCGGGTTCATGCCGGCGGTCACGCCCTTCATGCCCTCGGTAACGATGGACTGAGCCAGCACGGTGGCGGTGGTGGTGCCGTCACCGGCGACGTCGGAGGTCTTGGAAGCGACTTCCTTGACCATCTGCGCGCCCATGTTCTCGAACTTGTCCTTCAGCTCGATCTCCTTGGCCACGGAGACGCCGTCCTTGGTCACGGTCGGAGCGCCGAAGGACTTCTCCAGTACCACGTTGCGGCCCTTCGGACCCAGGGTGGCCTTGACGGCGTTGGCCAGGATGTCAACGCCACGGGCCATGCGCTTGCGGGCGTCATCGGAGAATTTGACTTGTTTCGCTGCCATTTTTCGTTACTTCCTGTGAGTTCGTGAACGTCTTATGGGAACGGAGTAGGGGTCGTCGGCTCAGCCTTCGACCACGGCGAGAATGTCGGACTCGCTCATGATCAGGACTTCCTCGCCATCGATCTTCTGCTTCTCGACGCTAAAGCCATCCTTGAAAATCACGGTGTCGCCGACCTTGACGTCCAGCGGGCGAACATCGCCGTTGTCGAGAATCCGGCCGTTACCGACGGCGAGCACTTCGCCACGAGTCGGCTTTTCCTGGGCGTTGCCCGGAAGCACGATGCCGCCAGCGGTTTTTTGCTCTTCTTCAACGCGACGGATGACGACGCGATCGTGCAAGGGACGGATGTTCATTGCTCACGTTCTCCTGATGGTCTGTGGTGCCATGCATGGACATGGCGGTTCGTCATTCACTTCCAGAAGGTCTGGAAGGGGAGGCGAGGACGCCTTCCTTGTCAAAGGCACCGAGCTCCGCTCGGCACCGTAGCCTTGTGCTGACCGAGAAATGGGGCCGGGCAAATCCCTTTCAAGGGCCAGCAATAAAAAAAATTCGCGACGCGTGGAACGCTGGGCGGCTGTCAACGGCGCGGTTCGTCGCGGCTGATGAACTCGCCTTCCAGCGGTTGCCCCTGCTCATCGTGGCGTTGCCGTTCGGCTTCGTGCCCGTGCTGCTGCCACCCCGCATCGCGTGGCGTTTCATCGTGCGGCGCTGCGCTCGAGGTCTGGCGGGTGACGGTGGCGAGCCAGCGCAGATTGAGCAGCGCCAGCAGCCGGGCCAGCAGGCGTCGTGCACCGGGCATCACACAGAGCAGGCCGAGTGCATCGGACAGGAAGCCCGGGGCGAGCATCAGCGCGCCACCGAAGATGAGGGCGGCGCCGGTGAGCAGTTCGCTGGAGGGCAGCTCGCCCTGAGCCATGCGCTCGCGGGCGCGCAGCAGCGTGGCGGTACCCTGCTGCCGGATCAGGTAGAGACCGGTGAAGCCGGTGGCCAGTACCAGAAGCAGAGTGGGCAGCAGGCCGATCTGGCTGCCGACGGAGAACAGGACGACGAAGTCGAGTAGGGTGAACAGCGAGAAGAAGAGCAGTAGCGGCATGTCGGCTCCGAGGATGTCGTTCAGTGCTAGATGGGGATGCTCGAGTGGAATTCAAGCGCAAGCGTAGGGCCCCCTTGGCATCCGCGGTCGTCATCCTTTATGCTGCAATGCACAAAAAAGTCCTTTCAGCCTCAAGTCGGTGCCCTGAAGTGCCGAATAGAGGGGTAAGGCAAGAAGAACGGCTCGGCCGCCTGATGGGGCAGTGAGCCCAAGAACTCATACCTCTGACAAGGGACAGCGAATGAAACTGGACAAGAGCGTGATCGCCATCACGGGCGGTGCCCGTGGCCTTGGTTTTGCCATGGCGCATCGTCTCGGACATCAGGGCGCCCAGGTGGCGTTGCTGGACATGGACACGGATGCCTTGGACAAGGCCGTCTCCGCGTTGCATGCAGAAGGGATCGAGGCGGAAGCGTTTCAGGTCAACGTGGCTGACGAGGCCTCGGTGAAGCGCGCCTTCGGTGACGTGGCGGCCCGCCTGGGACCGGTCAGTGGTCTCGTCAACAACGCCGGCATTCTGCGCGATGCGCTGCTGGTCAAGGCGAAGGACGGCAAGGTCGAGAAGACCATGTCGCTGGAGCAGTGGCAGTCGGTCATCGACGTCAATCTCACCGGTGTGTTCCTGTGCGGGCGCGAAGCCGCAGCGCAGATGATCGAGGCGGGGCACGACGGGGTGATCGTCAACATCTCCAGCATCTCCCGGGCGGGCAACATGGGGCAGAGCAACTACGCCGCGGCCAAGGCCGCCGTGGTAGCGCTGACCACCACCTGGGCCAAGGAGCTGGCGCGCTACGGCATTCGCGTGGGCGCGGTGGCGCCGGGCTTCATCGAGACCGACATGACCGCCTCGATGCGTGAGGACATGCTGGAGAAGCTGACCGCAGGCGTGCCGCTCAAGCGTCTCGGCAACCCAGACCACATCGCCCAGAGCGTGGCGTTCATCATCGAGAACGACTACTTCACCGGACGCGTGATCGAATGCGATGGCGGCCTGCGCTTGTAATACGCCAGAACGTTACCCTGCCAGAACGACAGCGAGGCCGGCATTTGCCGGCCTCGCTGCGTGTGACCTATCCAGAAGCAGGGCTTGCCTCAGAACGTGACCTGATCGCGGAACTTGTCCACTGTGGCCTGGCCGATACCGCTGACCTGCGTGAGGTCGTCGGCACTCTCGAAGTTGCCGTTGGCTTCGCGATACTCGACGATCGCCTGGGCCCGGCTCGGGCCGACCCCCGGCAGTTCGGTGAGTAGCTCGGCATCGGCGGTGTTGACGTTGATCGGAGCGACGTCCTGAGCCGCAGCGAGCGAGGCGAAGCTCAGCAGGAGTGCCAGCAGTACACCTTGAAGGATCCTTTTCATATTTTTCTCTCGTATGGTTCATGTAACGACACCGTAACGGTGTCGCTTTTCAACCTAATCGAGATCGGGGCGGTAGCGAGAGAGGCATATCGCCATTTGCTACGTAAGACAATGCCGATAAATTTTGGGCGACATCGACCCGAAACCTTGTGAGCCGGGCAGCCCGGACGGCTGCGCCGGCCCTCGTGAATCGCTCAGTGCTGCTCGGCGACCTTGTCGGTGCGTGCCGCCAGGATGAAGTCGTTCTTGTGCAGGCCTTTCATTTCATGAGACCACCAGGTCACGGTGACCTTGCCCCATTCGGTGAGCAGGGCGGGGTGGTGGCCGGCTTCTTCGGCAATCTCGCCGACCCGGTTGGTGAAGGCCAGTGCCTGCTTGAAGTTGCGGAACTTGAACACGCGCTCGAGCTGCTTGATGCCGTCGCGCTCCACCATCTTCCACTCGGGGATGTCGCGCTTGAGCGTCTCGAGTTCGTCGTCGGTGACATGGGGTGCGTCCCAGCTGCACGCTTCGCACTGCTGTTCGGAAAGTTGGGTCATGGTCGCTCCTCGTCGGGGTTTGTTGGTATGGGTGTCGTCGCTTGCGTTCAGGCTTACGCCTTGGCTGCCTTCGGGGCCGGCTCGAAGCGCGGTTCGTGCAGGCCCAGCTCCATGGCCCGATGCACCATGGCCATGATGTCCTGCTGGGAAAGGTCGTGCAGGGTCGTGAGATCGTCCAGTACGTAGTAGAGCGGCTGCAGGATGTCGATGCGGTACGGGGTGCGCAGCGCCTCGATGGGGTCGAACGGCAGATGCTCGGGAGTATCCGACAGCGCGTGCAGGGTCTCCTTGGGCGAGGAGATGATGCCGCCGCCGTAGATGCGCCGGCCGGCCGGGGTATCCACCAGGCCGAACTCCACCGTCATCCAGTACAGGCGCGCCAGGTAGACCCGCTCCTTGGGCTCGGCTGCGAGACCCAGGCGGCCGTAGGTAGCGGTGAACTCGGCGAAGGCCGGGTTGGTGAGCATCGGGCAGTGGCCGAAGATCTCGTGGAAGATGTCCGGCTCCTTGAGGTAGTCGAGCTCTTCCGGCGTACGTATGAAGGTGGCCACCGGGAAGCGCCGGTTGGCCAGCAGCTTGAAGAAGGTGTCGAACGGGATCAGCGCCGGTACCTGGGCGGTTTGCCAGCCGGTGGCCGCCTGCAGCACGCGGTCGATGTCGGCGAGCTGGGGGATGCGGTCCTCGGGCAGGGCGAGGCGCTCCAGGCCGTCGAGGTACTCCTGGCAGACGCGCCCTTCGAGCATGCCGAGCTGGCGTTGCATCAGGGTCTGCCAGGTGGCGTTGTCCTGTTCCGGCCAGTCGATGTAGCCATTCTCGTCGGGCAGACGGGCGCGGTATCCGGTCTTGCTGGCGACATCGCTCAGATGCGGATTGGATGACGTCATGGGGCACTCCGGTCGGCTGAAATCTTGTGTTTGTGTGGCGAACCTTTGACTCGAGTCTAGGGCCGGTATGCGCCTTGCCTGTCAGGCTGCGGATGGCTTTTTCGAAGGGAAATGAGGCTTGATCGTAAAGAAATCGTGACAGTTGGTGCCGGGGCGTCTTCCCATATCGTCAGCTTCAGCAGTGTCGAGGTTTGTACCGTCTCGGGTGTCACGTTATCTTTACAGGCGAGTCACGTCGGCTTGACGTACTTTTTCGCGCCCGGAGGCACCAGCGCCATGAGATTGAGGTTTCACTGCCAGAACCGCATCGGCATCCTGCGCGATATCGTGTCCCACTTCGTCGACTACGGCCTCAACGTGGCGCGGGGCGAGGTGGGCGGTGAGCATGGCAACGCCATCTATCTGCACATCCCCAACCTGCTCAATGCACAGCTGGCCACGCTGAAGCCGGTGCTCGAGGCGATACCGGGGGTGTTCGGGGTGCGCCGGGTCAGCCTGATGCCCAGCGAGCGGCGTCATCTCGAGCTCGATGCGCTGCTCTCGTCGCTCTCCGATCCGGTGATGTCGATCGACATGGAGGGGCACGTGGTGGCCGCCAACCGGGCGGCGGGCCAGCTGCTCGGGGTTCGCATCGACGAGGTGCCGGGGCTGTCGCTCAACCGCTACCTGCCCGACGTGGATCTGCCGGCGCTGGTGCGGCGCAACAATGCGCGGGTCAACGGTCTGCGCATCAAGCTGCGCGATGCGACCTTCCTCGCCGACATCGCGCCGCTGCACCGCGAGCACCACGACGACGTGGCTTCCCTGGCCGGCGCGGTGGTGACCCTGCACAGCGCCGACCGGATCGGCGAGCGCATCTACCAGGTGCAACGCCAGGAGCTGCGTGGTTTCGATGCGCTGTTCCAGGCCAGCCCCCGGCTGGCCGCGCTGATCCGCGAGGCGCGGCGCATGGCGCCGCTGGACGCGCCGCTGCTGATCCACGGCGAGACCGGTACCGGCAAGGAGCTGCTGGCGCGGGCCTGCCATCTGGCCAGCGCCCGCGGTCAGTCGCCGTTCATGGCACTCAACTGCGCCGGCCTGCCGGAATCGATGGCCGAGACGGAGCTGTTCGGCTATGCGCCGGGTGCCTTCGAGGGGGCGCGGCCCGAGGGCAAGCTCGGGCTGCTGGAGATGACCGCAGGCGGCACCATCTTCCTCGACGAGGTGGGCGAGATGAGCCCGCGGCTGCAGGTCAAGCTGCTGCGTTTCCTGCAGGACGGCGGCTTTCGCCGGGTGGGCAGCGACGAGGAGACCTATCTCGACGTGCGGGTGATCTGTGCCACCCAGCAGGACCTGCCCCGGCTCTGCGCCGAAGGCCACTTCCGTCAGGATCTCTACCATCGGCTCAACGTGCTGTCGCTGGCGGTGCCGCCGCTGCGCGACTGTCTCGACGGCATCGAGGCCATGGCGCTGCACTTCATCGATCGCGCTGCGCGTCAGATCGGCTGTCGCATGCCGTCGCTGTCACCGGCGGCACTGGCCAGGCTCTCCACCTATCACTGGCCCGGCAACGTGCGCCAGTTCGAGAACGTGCTGTTCCAGGCGGTGTCGCTGTGCGAGGGCGACGCCATCGAGCCCGCTCATCTGCGTCTGCCGGACGTGGGCGAGACGCCGGGGCTCTCGGGCATCGATCTCGACGGCTCGCTCGCCGACATCATGGGCGACGTGGAGCGTCGTATCCTGGCCTCGCTTTATCCGCAGTATCCCTCGAGCCGCCAACTGGCCAAGCGGCTCGGGGTCTCGCACACCACCATTGCCAACAAGCTGCGCCATTACGGTATCGGTGCGGGTGACGCCTGACCCTCGACCAGCGTCGTGCGAGAGGCCAGCTCCCTGACCTCGCCGTATCGGTAGGCTTCCAGCGCGCCGAAGCCCGCCAGGCGGCGCGCCTTGAGCCGGGTGAGCAGGGGGCTGGTCAGGCCGCACAGGAAGCGCACCAGCAGGTCCGGCGTGGCGGGATGAGGCTCGTCGCTGGCTGCCAGCTGTTGCGCCAGCTCGCCCGCGAGCCGTGCCACGGCCTCGTTCGACAGCGGCTCGAGCGGTTCGGGTTCAGGCAGGTTGGCAATGGCGCCGCGGCAGGCCGAGCAGTGGCCGCAGCGCTCCGGCGCCCGGGTGTCGCCGAACCATTCGGAAAGCCGGCGGCTCAGACACGCCGCGCTCTCGAACAGCGCCAGCATGGCGTGCAGCCGCTCGACCTCGGCCCGCTCCTTGTCGTGGAAATAGGCGTGCAGCTCCTCGCTCAGGGCCGCGGCGTCGATGTCGCTGCGCAGCACCTCATAGACCTCGGTCATCTGCTTGCTTTCGAGCACCATCCAGCCCTGGGCGACGAAATAGTCCAGCGCGGTGAGCGCGCGGGCGCGTTCGACGTTGAGGCCGCGCTCTTCTCCCAGCCGTTCGAGGGCCGCGAAGTCGAGGTTGAACCAGGTGCGGGCACGCTGCGAGGCGTCGACAATCGCCTGGACGAAGGCGCTGCGTTCGCCCTCGAAGCGCGATATCAAGGTTTCGGGTTCGTCGTGCAGGCGGAAGCGGTACTCGGCGAAGTAGCTGTAGCGCGGCGCGATGTAGCCGCGCAGCTCGAGCTGCACCAGCAGCGTCTTGAGCGGCAGCGGACGAATGTTGCTGTGCTGGGAGAGCGAATTGAGCACCAGCTCCCACTGGCGTGCGGCCCCGGCCGCCTCGATCAGCTCGTCGATCACCTTGCGGATGCCGTGAAGCTCCGGGGTGTCGCCGTAGACGAAGTTCTCCAGCACGTTGACGTGATCGCGCCCGGCCAGCATCAGGCAGTCGGAAGGCTTCCCGTCGCGGCCGGCCCGACCGATCTCCTGACTGTAGTTCTCCACCGACTTGGGCAGGTCGAAGTGCACCACGTTGCGAATGTCGGCCTTGTCGATGCCCATGCCGAAGGCGATGGTGGCGACGATGCAGGGTGTCTGGCCGGCCATGAAGTCGCGTTGGATGCGCTCGCGGGTCTCGGCGTCGAGCCCGGCATGGTAAGCGGTGGCAACGAAGCCGGCCTTGCTCAGGTAGGCGGCCAGACGCTCGGCGGTCTGCTGCAGGGTGACGTAGACGATGGTGGGCTGGGGCGGTTCGCCGCCCAGCCTGGGCCTGAGCCACTCGACCAGGCGACGCGCCCGGGTCTCGGCCGGCACCGGCGCCACTTCCAGGTTGAGGTTGGGGCGGTAGAAGCCGGTGGCGGTGACGTCGCCCTCGGCGATGCCGAAGCGCTCGCGCATGTCGGCGATTACCCGCGGCGTGGCCGTGGCGGTCAGCAGCAGGACCTGGGGAATGCCGAACTCGTGGCGGTAGTGGGGCAGCTTGAGGTAATCGGGGCGGAAATTATGGCCCCACTCCGAGATGCAGTGGGCTTCGTCCACGACCAACAGCGAGATCGGCACGCGGCGGATGAAGGCGCGGAAGCGCTCGTTCTTGAGCCGCTCCACCGAGACCATGAGGATGCGGATCTCGCCGCGCTTGACGCCTTCCATCACTGCCGCCGTTTCCTCGCGGCTCTGGCCCGAGTCGATGCTGGCGGCGGCGATGCCGTGGCGCGCCAGGAAGGCCAGCTGATCCTGCATCAGCGCCAGCAGCGGCGAGATGACCAGGGTCAGGTGGGGCAGGTGCAGGGCCGGCAGCTGATAGCACAGCGACTTGCCCGAGCCGGTGGGAAAGATCGCCGCCGCCGAACGGCCGGCGGTGATCGCTTCGATGACCGGGCGCTGGCCGGGGCGGAAGTCGTCATAGCCGAAGACCTGCTGTAACGTCTGATCGATCACGTGGGCACTCCCTGCTCAGTTGTTTTGCGTTGCGCTTATGCGAAAGGCGGAGGCCATGACGACCACCGGGCGAACATTCTCGCATATCGTCGGTTTCGACGATTGTCCGTTCCCACGCGGGCATCGCGGCGACGTGGCCATTGTCGGCACGGTGTTCTCGGGGCTGCGCCTGGAAGGGGTGCTTTCCGGCAGGGTGCGCCGGGATGGCGTCAACAGTACACGGGAACTGATTCGTCTGGTCGGCCACTCGCGGTTTGCTGCGCATTTGCAACTGATCATGCTGCAGGGCGTTGCCTTGGCCGGTTTCAACGTGATCGACGTGCCGCACCTGCACGCCGAGCTGGGTCTGCCGGTACTGGTGGTGGCGCGTCGGGCGCCGCGCCAGGGTGCCATGCGCCGGGCCCTGCTCGAGCGCATTCCCGGCGGTGCCCGCAAATGGGCGCTGGTCGAGCGTCTCGGGGAGATGGAGCCGCTGGCAGGCGTCTACGTTCAGCGCGTGGGGTTGAGCGCAGAGGAAGCGGTCGCGGCGATACGTGCCACTACGCCCCATGGCAGCGTGCCCGAACCGCTGCGCGTGGCGCACCTGATCGCCGGCGGCGTGACCACGGGAGAGAGCCGCGGCAGGACCTAGGCAGGCAACGTGTAAAACTGTGGCCACTGGCGCCATGACCCGAGGGGCCGAGCTTGGCATAATGCCCCTCTTTTCTTCGCCCGCAGGGAAGACCCCATGACCGCCTGGAGCAAGCTGCTGATCGCCACGACGCGGCTGATCGACCTGCACGACAGCGCCCACGAGCCCGGCTCTCCCTTCGTTCAGGTGAGCCAGGAGCAGCGTCGCGGCCTGCGCGACGGCTACTGGCTCGACCTCGGCTGCCTGCTGCTCGACTACCTGCTCGACGAGGACTTCGCCACCAACAGCGCCTTCGTCTCGCAGAGCCGCTGCCTCAATCACCTGCGCGAGGTGTACCCGGGGCTGCCCCACGACGACCTGAGCTTCGTCATCAATCTGCTCTCCACCCCCAGCGAGATCCACTTTCGTCAGCCATCGTCATCGCCGACGACGGGCGACGACCCGACGGCAGAGGAGCGCATCCGGCGCAGCACCAAGCGCACCGCGCTGATCGAGAAGCAGGGCCAGACCGGCCAGGTGCGCCTCACCCCGAGCGGCCGCCAGGCGGTGACCCTGGCCAGCCAGGTCGAGGACCTGCTCTACTCCGAGTACGACGCCGCCAAGGTGCTGGCGGCGCTGGCGCGGGGCGATTTCGCCCGTATTCCCGACATCACCAACCAGATCCTGCTGGCCATCCGCGCGCTGACCCAGGAGCTGCGCCGGGTGCGCGAGAACCCCACTCGCGAGGGCAAGCTGTCCGCGCTGCTCGACAACGAGCGCCACTACCACAACGCCCTGACCAACATTCAGCAGACCCTGCTCGACGCCCGCGCCCAGCTCGCCACGCCGCGCCTGATGGAGCGCTTCGAGAGCTGGCGCGAGGCGCAGTCCGACGACTGGGACCTGCGCGTGCTCTCCGGCGCCATCGGCCGCGTGCTCACCGCCATCGAGAACCTCTCGCGGCGGCTCTCGGAGCTGCTTGCCGACATCGCCGAGGGACGCATCCAGGCCATGGGCGTGATCGACTTCCAGGACATGGCGCGCCAGCTGCTCGAGGCGCCGCCCGCAGGTGCGCTGCGCGATGCGGTGGTGGCGCGCATGATGCCGCTGCACGTGCAGGCCACCTTCCCGCGTTTGGCGCCGCTGGTGCCGCTGCTCGAGAGTCGTCGCGCCGACGTCAGCCCGGTGGCGCTGGTGTTCGACGAGGCGCGCGACGCCGCCCCCGAGGACCCGCTGCTGGCACGCTTCCTCGAAGCGCGCGGGCCGGCGCTGCGCCAGCGCCTCAGACGCGCACCGCTGTCGCTGCCCGAGGCGCTGACCGAGGGCTGGCACCGCTTCGAGGAGGGCGACTGCCTGGCCCAGCTGCTCAACACCTTCGTCGATACCGAACTGCTGGCTCCGGGGCTGACGGTGGGTATCGACGCGACGCCGTTCGAGCTCGAACTCGACGACGGCCGCCGCATCGAGGGGGCTGTGACCCCCTCTCTTGGCTTCTTCTCTCTACAGGCGCCCGGGGCCGCGCCGAACTCCTTGCAGGCGCCCGGGACCGCGCCGAACTCCTTACAAGCGCCCGAAGCTGCGCCGCATTCCTTGCAGGCGCCCGCTGCCGCGCCTAACGACATATCGCGCATCGATCAGGACGAGCCAGTATGAACATGACCGAGATGGGCGAAGTGGTCGCCTACCTGCTGCGCTACCGCAGCGCCGAACGCACCCCGGGCGGCGGGCGCAAGCGCCGTGCCGCCCGCGAGGGCCAGCTCTCCGAGCGCGACGTCTGCGCGCTGATCGACGACGCCAGCGAGGCCGAGCGCGAGGCGCTGCGCGACTTCCTGGCCGGGCAAGGGCTGAGGCTCAAGGCCTTCGAGTCCGGCGACTACCCCGGTATCGCGCCCGGCTCGCGCTACTACGCGCTGCTGCCCGACCCGGAGCTGGAGCAGCCGCCGCTCTACACCCGCGAGCCGGTGTTCGAGGCGCTCAAGCTGCGCCAGGAGAGCCGCGCCGAGCTGGCCCAGTGGTACCTGCAGCTGTGGCTGCTGATGCACACGCTGCTCTACACCCGCTACAACCGCGCGCTCTCCGACGTCAGCCGCTACCAGGAGGCCACCTTCGCCGGAGCCGAGCTGGTCGAGCTGATGCGCGACCAGCTGGAGACGCTGCGCAGCCTGGGCGAGGAGGCGCCGGAGAGCAGCCGCATGCTGCTGGAGGAGCGCGGCGAGGACATCAGCCGCCGGGTGCGTGCCTTCATCGACCTGCAGGTGCGCGCCGGGCTGCTCGAAGGCCTGCGCGACGCCGAAGCGAGTGCCGGCGCCGAGGAGAGCGTCGGCGAGGTGTGGCAGCAGACCCTGCTCGGTGCGCTGGAGAGCGAGCAGATCGGCATCCATCAGCTCGGCCACCTGCAGGCGCTGGCTCAGGGGCGTGCCCAGGGCCGCTATCGGGATGAAGACGCGTACGAGGCCGACATCGACGAGCACGAGGAGACCCAGGCATGAGCGTGATCAACCGCATCGAGGTCGCCAACCTGCTCAACAAGCACGGCGACGTGGCCTCGCCCTGGGACGCCAAGATGCGTCACCTGCTGCTCGACCTGCGCGGCCAGTCGAGCGCCATCAGCATGGAGAACGGCTTCGGCAAGACCACGCTCTCCGAGGCGCTGATCGGCCTGCTGTCGCGGGACCGCACGCTGCTCTCGCGCACCCGGCGCAAGTGCTCGCCCTCGGCGGTGGGCGGCAGTGCACGTAGCTGGAGCCACCTGCGGGTGGAGTTCCGTTCGCGCAGCGGGCTCGAACGCCAGGATGACATGCTGGCGGCGGCGGGTGAGGAGGTGGCCGGCGAAACCTTCGTGTTCGGTTTCTACGGCTACAGCGACGGCAGCGGACTCTCGTTCTACCACTATGCCGGGCGTCTCGAAGACGTGCCGGTGCACCACCAGACCCTCGACGGCAAGCTGGCGCTCTTTGCCAACCGCGACGTCAAGGCGGCCATGGCCGAGCGTAACGTGCGCCTGACCCACAACCGCGAGGAGTGGCTCGAGGCGGTGGGCGCCCACGTCTCCCGCCGCGAGCTGGCCCAGCTCGCCGCCTTCCAGAAGGAGGGCGGCGCCGACAAGAGCCAGATCTTCAACGCCATCAAGCCCCGTGCCGGCGAGAAGGCCGACCAGGCGTTCTTCTTCGAGGTGCTGGCCCCCGAGATCCTCTCCGGCGCCACCCGCGGGGAGACCGACGAGAGCGAGGAGCTGATCGAGGAGGTGATCCTCAACTCCGGCACCAACATCACCGAGCTGCGCCATCGCCTGGAGGAAGCCGAGAGCGATCAGCGCCGCGCCAGCGACAAGGTGGTGCGCCTGGCCGAGCTGCGTGAGCAGGGCGAGACCCTGCGCGACGCCCGCGCTCGGTTAAGCGAGCTGGACCAGGCCCTGGCGGCCAGCGAAGCCTTGCTGGGCGGCCAGGCGCTGCTGGGCCTGCCCGGGCTGCCCCGCGCCGCTGCCGAGAATGACGCCGAGGATGACGCCGAAGCGCGCGGGGCCGCTCCGCTGGATGGCTTCGCCTGGATCGCCGGCGATACCTCGCGCCCGCGGGTCTCCACCTCGCTGCTGGCAACGCTCTCCGGCCTTTCCGAGCGGGCCGTGCGTCAGGCGCTCTCCGAGCGCGGCGCCCGGGTCGACGTACACCGCCGGCTGATTCATCTGCCCCAGGCCGAGTGGCCGCTCAACCGCGACGTCGGCCACGTCAGCTTCAAGGCTGCCCGCGAGTGGCTGGCCGAGAGCCACGCCCTGGCCGACGATACGGCCCGCGGCCGCGCCCTGAGCGCGCTGGACGAGGGCGCCGACGCCTTCGAGGCCGCCGACGGCAACCGCTTCCGCGAGGAGGTGATCGGCGACGGGGTCTATCTCGAGGAGCTGACCCGCGAACTCGCCGAGCTGGACGAGCGCCGCGACGACCTGGAGCACGAGCGCGAGCGGCTGGAGTCCCAGCAGCGTGACTTCGTCGACAACCAGAGCTTCTACACCCAGGCGCTGGCCGAGGGGCTGTTCAGCGAGACCGAGTTGGAAACCCCCGAAGCCAGCGCCGAGGCGGCCAAGGCCGAGGCCGCCGACGCTCGCCGCGCCCTCAACGCGCACCTGGGCCGCGTCGGCGAGCTCAAGCAGATCGCCGCCTGGCACGATGCCTACCGCCGTGAGTGCCCGGGTACCGCACCGGCCGAGCGGCTCGAGGAGAAGCTGGAGCGCGAGGCCGAGCTGGCCGAGTCCCTCGACGAGCTGACCCGGCGCCGCGACGAGGCGCTCGGCGCCTTCGAGACCGCCCGGGCCGAGCGTGAGCGGCTCAACGGCGAGCGGGAGCGCCTGACCGGCGAGCAGGGCCTGCTGGCCCGCGGCCAGGCGCCCTGGCGTGCCTTCGTCGAAGGCTGGCCGGGCGAAGAGGTGAGCGGCTTCTGGACGCGGCGCAAGACCGCGCTGGCCGAGCTGGAATCGAACTGTCGCGAGGGCGAGCAGCGCCGTCAGGAGGCTGAGCGCACCCTGGCCCGGCTGGCACCGCTGGCCGAGGCCGCCCGTCGTTACGCCGAGCTGCACGGCGATGACGAGCCGGTGCACCTGCGCTCACGCCTGCGCGAGCGGGAGCGCGAGCTGGGCGACGAGCGCAAGCGGCTGCTCGACGAAGAGAACCACCTGCGCACGCTGCACCGGGCGCGGCTCGACTTCGCCGAGCGCAGCGAGCTGACCCCGGAGAAGTGGTTGGCCGACGCCCGGCGTCGCTATCCGCGGCTGCTGCGCGAAGCGGAGACGCTGGAAGCCGACATCGCTGCCCGCGAGCGCTATCTGGAGAGCCTCTCCGGCGATCCGCTGGAGCGGCGCGTGGTGGAGGCCGAGGCCCACCGCCAACTGGACGAAGCCGGCATCGCCTGGCAGCCGCTGCATGCGGTGCTCAACGTCGAGACCCACACTCCCGAGCAGCGCCGCGAGTGGCTGGTGCAGGCCGCCGGGGTGCTGTTCGCCCCGGTGGTGGCCGGGCGCGAGGCGGCCGAGGCAGCCGCTGCCACGCTGATCGAGGCGGGTCTGGCGCTGCCGGTATTCGAGGCCGAGGCGCTGGCCGGCCTGCTGGCCCGGGGCGAGCCGCCCCTGGGCGCGGTGGCCGGCGTCGAGACCCTGGCGGTGAAAGCGGCGCTGGACCCGAGCTATCTGGAAGCGCTGCGTGAGGCCACCGAGAAGCGGTTGGCCGCCGACCGCGAGCGGCAAAAGGCGCTGGCCGTGGAATGCGAGCGGCTCGACCCCCACGGCGACACCTTCGCCCTGGCGCTGCGTGCCCGCGAGGCCGACGAGGCCCAGGTCGAGATGGCCCTGGAGGCCCTGGCCGAGCGGCAGGCGGAGTTGGCCGAGCGCGAGGCGGCGCTGGCCCCGCGGCTGACCGATGTCGCGCTCGCCTGTATCGACGACTACCAGCGCTACCTGCAGGAGGGCGGCGAGTTCGCCCAGCAGGAGGCCGCCGAGGCGCGGCTCGGAGCCGAGACGGCGCTGGCCGAACTCGCACCGCGGTGCGAAGCGGCGGTCCGCGAGTTGGAGGCCCATGGCCAGACCTGGCTCGCCGCCGAACAGTTCAGCGACGCCGGCGGCGTCGAGCGGCTGCAGGCACTGGAGGCGCGCCTCGCCGAACTCGAACGCCACCTGAGTGAGGCGAGTGTACGACTGGCCGCCGCCGAGGAGCAGCGTGAGACGCTCAAGCGCCAGGTGGAAGAGACCGAGGCCCAACTGCGCGGCATCTTCAGCGACGGCGAGCGCGACCGTCTGCGTGCCCTGGCGCGCTTCGAAGCGGAGGGCGGCGTCGACTTCATGGTCACTGCCGCCGAGGTGCAGGAGGAGCTGGAAGCCGCTCAGGCCCGGGCGACCCGCCGCGCCGACTTCGACTTCACCCGCATTCGCGCCTACCTGGAGGTACGCGACGCCGCCGGCGGCAGCCAGAAGCTCGAGCGCGAGATCGCCCGGGTGCGGCGCGAGCTGGGCGAGCTGCGCGAAACGCGCAAGGCCCGTGGGGAAGAGCGCGACGCCCTGGAGGCACGCCTGGCCGAGCAGCGCCGGGCGCTGGCCTGCATCGATCAGCTGGCGGTGGAGTGGCTGCGGGTGCTGCGCGACCTGCCCGAGGGCTGGCCACGGCGCCTGGCGGCGCTGGTCGATCTCGCCGAAGCCAGCCGCTGGCCCGGGGAGGCGGACGAGCACGCGGCGCGCAACGCCGCCCTCGACGCCTGGCACGACATGACCGGCAGCGAGGGGCAGGGCGAACTCGACATCGAAGCGCTGGAGGCCTGTCAGCAGACCCTGGTCGATGCCCTGGGCGAACTCAACCTGGGCGAGCAGGCGCGCAACCGCGAGCGCCAGGCGCGCCAGGTCGAAGGCGGCGAGCGCAAGCTGGCCGAGGCCCTGGCGGAAGCGGCCCACAGCCGCATGTTCAGCGACACCGAGCGTGCCCGTCTGGCCGGGCTGACGCATGCCAGCGCCGAGGCGCTGGACGATCTCTCGCGCCTGCACGATCAGCTGGCGGGCCAGCTCGACGACCACAAGGTACGGGTCGAACGGCTGCACGCTTCCCGCGAGCAGATCGAAGGCACCCTGGTGGAGCGCCTCAGCTCGATCATCTCGGACGCCGCAGGCAACCTCGACATCCTCAAGCGCGTGGCCAAGAGCAGCGGCGAGGGCGGTGCCTTCTTCGAGGTCAAGGCCTCGCTGATCGGCCCCGACCAGCTGCGCGACCTGATTGCCACGCTGCTGGCCGACATCGACGAGCACCAGGCCGCCATGCGTCGCCGCGCCGAGCGCGACGGCGGCATGGTCGACGGCGAGGCGCGCCGCCGCGACGACGACCTGCTGCGCCAGATCCGCCGGCGCATCTACCGCGGGCTGTTCCACGACGTGGCGATCCGCCTCAAGCACGACGCCATCCGCCCCCATGGACGGCTATTCTCGCTCAACGAGGAGATGTCAGAGGGCCAGCGCGAGGCGGTGTCGCTGATGTGGCTGGTCAAGCTCTCCGAGTTCGCCATCGAGCGCGAGCTGCGCGAACTGCCGGGGCACCACCGCCGCCGCGCGCGTACCAGCCGCGAGAGCGTGATCCTGCTCGACGGCCTGTTCTCCAAGCTCTCGCACCGCCGCCTGATCCAGGACTCGCTGGAGTCGCTGCGCAACACCCGCGGGCGCTTCCAGATGATCGGCCTGATCCACAACCCCAACTACGAGAACGACCCCGACATCTTCCCCACCTACCTGGTGGGTAGCGTGATCGGCGGCGCTCAGGGGCAGGGCGGCCACGTGATGGTGCGCGACGGCCGCATCGCCGCGCCGGAATCGCTGGGCCGCAGCGTCGGCGAGGCCAGCCTGTTCGGTATCCACGTCAGCGAGCCGGCGACCCAGGAGTAAGCGATGCGCGATGCCACTCTGATGCTCAACGAGGCGGCCAGGGCTGCCCTGGCCTGGCTCGAAGGAGAGTGGCAGCGCGCCTACTCACGCGGCGGAAAAGGTAAAGGGTGGCGCTCATTTACCTTGATCCAGATGCTCCAACAGAAGGGCATCTGTGAGACGGAACTGCATGCCTGGCAGGTACTGGAGGAGTTGGGGCGCGCTGAGTTCATCGCTCTTCCGGCGGGTGTCCTGCTCTCGCCCCGCGCGATGTTGCCGGTGAAAGTCGAGTTGGCGGCTGCGCGCAGAGAGGCTCTGATGTCGGTGTCTCCTGCATTGGACCCACGGCTGGCGTTGGAACCTAGGCAGCACTCGGCGTGGCGGAGGGCACAGAAAGGGTCGCTCGGTAGTTGGAGCACCGAGGACCAACTGGCCCTGGCCGAAGGCCTCAGACGGCTGGCCAACGACCTGCCGAGTGCTTACCAACTGAGCCCCTACGTAGCCAGCGCGCGCTACCTGCTGGGAAGCAGCAAGTTGCTCGAGACGCTGCCCACCGAGCTTGTGCGCGCGTTCGGTATCGAGCTGGACCGCTTCCAGGCGGCCGAGACCTGGCTGCTGGCCAGCGTGCCCGAGCAGCCCAAGGGACTCCTGCTGATCGAGAACGCGCAGAGTTTCAGTCAGGCCTGCCGCGTGGGGTGTGGCGAGCGCCTGGCCTTGATCTGCACGTTCGGCTATGGCCTCTCTCTAGCCAACGCTTTGGAGAGTGGGGATCGGGTACGGCTGGTCGGTCAGGGAACGGCCGGTGTCACCCTGGCTGATTTGCTGCGCCTGCCCAGCCCCACTTACTGGGGCGATCTCGACCCCGAAGGACTGCGCATCTATCAGAAGCTACGCCGCTCCCTGCCTGAGCTGGCGCTTTCCGCACTGTTCGGCCCCATGCTCGCTGCCCTGGAAACGGGAACTTGTCATCCCCTCGATGCATTGACCGGAAAGGCAGGGCAGCGCGTCGCCGGAGATTGGCAACGTGGGCTCGATCAGGAGTGGCTGGAGGATATGCAGGTTCAAGCGTTGGCAGGCAGCGCGCTTCCACTGTGCGTGCAGAACGAACTTATGGAGCGTATCTCACAGTAAGCCAATGGCATCCCTTGTACGTTCTGGAGCCTTGAACGCAAGCGGCCAAAACGAAGGGGGAAGCATCGGCCAGCAGTTCGCCTGCATAGGCATTTTGCCGTATGCTAAAGGCACATTGCCGCAGCGGGAGGGCTGATCATGCAGGCGCTGACTAAAGAACGCGAACACGAGCGCGACATTGAAGAGGAGGTCCTGGAACTCCTTGGAGGGCACGAAGGTGACACTCTGGACGCGCTGATCCGGGCTGGCATCCCTCTGTCGGTTCTGGACAAGCTTGCCCAACATGGCATCGATGCCGGCCGGCTGGGCATCATCAATCCTCGTACACTGCGTCACCGCCGACAAAAGTCTGAACCATTGAACAGCGATGAAGGCGATCGACTCTATCGCGTGAGCCGCATCGTCGTGCTGGCTGAGGATGTTTTCGGTAGCCAGGAAAAAGCGGCCACCTGGCTGAACAAGCCGCGCAGAGCCCTTGGCGGGCGAAATGCTTTCGAGGCCGTCAAGACGACCCCTGGCTACCTGGCAGTAGAGGAGCTACTGGAGCAGCTGCGCCATGGGTACGTCGCATGACCAAGGAAAGCCTCTGGCGGATCTCACAGTTTCAGGATCTCTCGGGCATTGGTGGTACCAAGGTGGCTGGGCGTTGGCACAACAAGGGCAGGCCCATCGTCTACCTCGGCGATTGCCCGGCCATCTGCCTGTTGGAAATCCTGGTGCATATGGAAGGGGAGCCAGACGAACTTCCCGAGGCATTCACCCTGCTACGAGTGGAGCTTCCTTCCGGGGCCGTGAGTCGCGCGCCCACGGTCGACCTGGATGCGACATGGCGTGATGACCTGAACATCACACGGCGCCTTGGGGACGAATGGCTTGAAGCGGGAGAGTCGCTTCTGCTGCGAGTGCCCTCCGCCATCGTTCCCCACAACATGAACTTTCTCCTCAACCCGCTTCATCCAGATGCAAGCAAGGCAGTATTGAGCAGTGAGTCATTCCCGGCTGACCGACGGCTTTATCCTCAGGTTTGACGGAGAAGGTCGGTGCAGGTCAGAAAGCAGGACTTCGCCTGGAAGCTTGGTCAATACCTGAGCGAACGATTTGCGGACTTCGCCCAGATGCGCCCCTGTCGATTAGCGTGTCCTGCGTTACCATGGGGTGTCGTTTTGTCTGATGCTGTCGAAGGGGCTACCACCATGCACGTCATCATCGATCTCTGCGTCGTCCCGCTGGGGGTGGGCGTGTCGGTCTCGCCGCAGATCGCTGCCTGCCAGCGGGTGATCGAGGCTTCGGGCCTGGAGCACCACATGCACGCCTACGGTACCAACATCGAAGGGCCGTGGGACGAGGTGATGGCGGTGGTCAAGCGCTGTCACGAGGTGGTGCACGAGATGGGCGCGCCGCGCATCACCACCACCATCAAGCTGGGCACCCGCACCGACCGCGAGCAGTCCATGGCCGATAAGGTGTCGAGTGTGCAGGACAAGATGCGCGACGCCTGATCGCTTCCCTCGCTCTTCATCTCGTGTCAGGTCGGCAGCGGCGTCAGCCAGGCATCGCCCAGGCGCAGCAGGTGGTCGGTGAGGGCATCGAGCACCTTGCCGCCCTGGCGCCAGTGGTGCCAGTAGAGCGGTACGTCGATGACATGGCCCGGCGAGAGATCGACCAGCCTTCCTTCGGCCAAGTGCGGGCCGGCGTCGATCTCCAATAGGCGGCCTTCGCTCAGTTCGCGCTCGGCCTGACGCTCCGGCACCATGCCGTAGCCTAGCCCGGCCAGGGCCAGGCCGACGAAACCCTCCGAGGAAGGGCAGAGGTGATGAGGGAAGGGCGGTTCGACGCCATGCATGGCCAGGTAGCGATGTTGCAGTCGGTCATCGGGGCCGAACACGATGGCCGGCGCCCGGCGCAGCGCCTCCGGGGTTACGCCCTCGGCGAAATGACGCGCCACGAAGGCGGGGCTGGCCAGGGCGCGATAGCGCATACTGCCCAGTGGATAACTGCGCGCGCCTTGCACCGGCGTGGGCGAGTCGCAGATGCAGCCAGCCACGTCTCCGTCGCGCATGCGCTTGAGCGCCACCTCCTGATCCTCCACCACCAGATCGAACAGCACGGGATGTTCCTCGCAGAAGCGTCCGATGGCCTCCGGCCACCAGGTGGCCAGGCTGTCGGCGTTGATTGCCAGGCGCAAGCGTTGCTCACCGCTGCCGAGCGCCGGCACCTCACCGAGCAGGTCGCCTTCCAGCAGGCGCACCTGCTGGGCATGGTTGAGCAGTTTCCGCCCCAGCGGGGTGGGAGCGAGGCGTGGGCTGCGCACCAGCACCGGCTGGCCCAGGCGTGCCTCGAGCAGCTTGATACGCTGCGACACCGCCGATTGCGTGAGCCCCAGGTATCGCGCGCCGCGTTCGAAACCGCCTTGATCGATCACCGCCATCAGTGCCTCGAGCAGTTTGTAGTCCAGCATCAGTAATGCTAATCCCCAAGTTCATTTATTTATTTCTCTTATCATCGTGGCGAGCTTAGCCTTGGCGGCATCGACTTGCCAGGGAGAAAAAACGATGTGGTTGTCATGGCTCAACGGGTTGCTGATCTGCGCCGGGCTGATCGTCGCCATCGGTGCCCAGAATGCCTTCGTGCTGCAGCAGAGCCTGCGCCGGCAGCATGCCTGGCTGGTGGCCGGGGTCTGTGCACTGTGCGACTGGCTGCTGGTCGGTGTCGGCGTGCTGGGCTTGGGCATATTGATCGCCCAGCAGGAAACACTGATGGAAGTGGCCCGTTGGGCCGGTGCCGCCTTTCTGGCCTGGCAGGCATCGCTGGCGTTTCGTCGGGTCTTCATCGGTCAGGTACTGGTAGCGGGTGGCGGCGGCATCCAGTCGTGGCAGGCCGCTCTGGCGGCAACGCTGGCGGTGACCCTGCTCAATCCGCAGGTCTATCTCGAAACGGTGGTACTGCTCGGCGCCATTGGCGCGGTGCAGCCGAGCCCGCTGGGCTTCTTCATCGGTGCGGCGATGGCCTCGTTCGGCTGGTTCTTCGGCCTGGCCGCGGCGGCGGGCTGGCTGGCGCCACGGCTGGCCAGCCCCAGAGTGTGGCGTGCCATCGACCTGGTGATCGGGCTCATTCTGGCCTGGGTGGCGTGGAGGTTGGCGAGTGGCTCCATGATTCCTTAGTGGCTCCAATGTAAAGATAGCTTTACGCCCTGTCACGATATCGCACCGCCCGAAGTGCGCTGTCGTCGCACCTGGGTCGGCTGTAAGGATTCTTTTACATGGCGCTGGCGAGTTATCCCCAGCGGGCGCTGCCAAAGGTGCTCGCGGGGCGTTTCTCGGGGAGAGGGCGCGCACTAGTCTGGAGTCACCCGTTGGCACCTCGAGGGGTGCCGAACCCGACGCAGACACTGCGCTTGCACAATAACGTCCACCCCCTGGAGGAAACAATGAACGCACCCGCCAAGACCGTTTCACCGATCTCACAAGACAATCCGATCGGTACCAACGGCTTCGAGTTCGTCGAGTACAGCGCACCCAGCGCCGAAGGCATCGAGGAACTGCGCGCGCTGTTCAACCGCATGGGCTTCACCGAGACGCGCAAGCACCGCTCCAAGCAGGTGTTCCTGTTCCAGCAGGAGAACGTCAACTTCGTACTCAACGCCGAGCCGGACAGCCACGCGGCCGAGTTTGCCAAGGTGCACGGCCCCTGTGCCTGCGCCATGGCGTGGAAGGTGGCCGACGCCAAGCAGGCCTTCGAGTATGCCCTGGCCCACGGCGCCGAGGCGGTGGAGAATCCGGTCGGTCCCGGCGAGGTGGGCATTCCCGCGGTACGCGGCATCGGTGGCTCGCTGCTCTACTTCGTCGACAACAAGGTCGACAGCGAAGGCCGTACCATCTACGACATCGACTTCGAGCCGATTCCCGGCCGTTCGCCCAACGACAACAGCGTGGGTCTGAAGGTGCTCGATCACCTGACCCACAACGTCGACCGCGGCCAGATGGACAAGTGGGCCGACTTCTACACCGAGATCGCCAACTTCCGCGAGAACCGCTACTTCGACATCAAGGGCAAGAAGACCGGCCTGCACTCCCGCGCCATGACCGCCCCCTGCGGCAAGATGCACATCCCGATCAACGAGTCCGCCGACGATAGCTCGCAGATCGCCGAGTTCCTGCGTGAGTACAACGGTGAGGGTATCCAGCATCTGGCCATGGCCACCGACGACATCTACGCCACCGTGCGGGGCCTGCGCGCCAACGGCGTGACCTTCCTCACCACCCCGGACACCTACTACGAGAAGGTCGACACTCGCGTGCCCAACCACGAGGAGAACGTCGAGGATCTGCGCGAGCTGAGCCTGCTGATCGACGGCGGTCCGGACGAGGGCGTACTGCTGCAGATCTTCACCGAGACCGTGATCGGTCCGATCTTCTTCGAGATCATTCAGCGCAAGGGCAACGACGGTTTCGGCGAGGGCAACTTCAAGGCCCTGTTCGAATCCATCGAGGAAGATCAGATGCGCCGCGGCGTACTCTAGGAAAACATGATTTATTGCTGCGCTCGATATCCTGGCCGCCGGCGGTGCCGATGCGTCGGACCGTCGCTGTCCTCATGTAGCAGGCTACACTCCGGCAGCTCCGCTCCGGCGGCGGCCAGCCTATCTTCGCTCGCGACATAAATCATGGCCTTCCTATTGTTTTGTATGAATTATTAGAATAAAAATTCGCTCCTATCCCATTTGCCAACAAAATCCTTCACAATGCCCGCCAATTTTCTGGGTATTGGGTAGGTAGATAATAATTCCACTCCTCTGGTGACGTAATGACGACCGAGCAACAACCTCGCGCTCAGTGGCTGGGCCGCTGGGGCTTCGTGCTGGCGGCGACCGGTTCTGCCGTCGGCCTGGGCAATATCTGGAAGTTTCCCTATATCACCGGCGAGCACGGCGGCGGCGCCTTCGTGCTGGTCTATCTGGCCTGCATCCTGGCGGTGGGTGTGCCGGTGATGATGACCGAGATCGCCTTTGGCCGGCGCGGCCGCGGCAGCCCCATCGATGCGGTACGCCGCGTGGTGACGGAATCGGGGCGGTCGCCGCTGTGGTCGCTGCTGGGCTGGATGGCGATGCTGGCCGGCTTCATGATCCTCTCCTTCTACGTGGTGGTGGCCGGCTGGTCGTTCTCCTATCTGTGGAAGATGTTGACCGGTCAGCTCGCCGGCAGCGGCGTGGACGACATGGTGGCGATCTTCGTCGCCAACAACGAGAACCCCTTCAACCTGGGCTTCTGGAGCACCCTGGTGACGCTTCTGACCATGCTGATCGTGGGCAAGGGGGTGCAAGCGGGCATCGAGCGCAGCGTCAGTTGGATGATGCCGGGCATGGTCATCATGCTGCTCATACTGATCGGCTACGGCGTGTTCTCCGGCGGCTTCGGCGAGGCGTGGCGTTTCCTGTTCTCGTTCAATGCCGGCAGCCTGACCAGCGACGGCATGCTGGCTGCCCTGGGTCATGCCTTCTTTACCCTGTCGCTGGCCTCGGGGGCCATCCTCACTTATGGCAGCTACCTGCCGTCACGCACGTCCATTGCGCGCACCACCTTCAGCGTGGCGATTGCCGATACCCTGGTGGCGCTGATGGCGGGGCTGGCGATCTTCCCCATCATCTTCGCCAACGGCATGAACCCCGGCGAGGGGCCGGGTCTGATCTTCATGAGTTTGCCGCTGGCGTTCCAGGCCATGCCGCTGGGCACGCTGTTCGGCATCCTGTTCTTCGTCATGCTCTCCATGGCGGCGCTGACCTCGTCGATCTCCATGGTCGAGGCCACCGTCTCCTGGCTGGTGGACAACAAGGGCATCAGCCGACGCACCGCGGCCTGGGGTACCGGCATCGTGCTGTGGCTGGTGAGCACCCTGGCGATGTTGTCGTTCAATCTGGGGGCCGACTGGACCCTGGCCGGCCGTCACTTCTTCGACTGGCTGGACTACCTCACCTCGCGCTGGATGATGCCGCTGGGCGGCCTGGGCATGGCGCTGCTGGCCGGCTTCGTGTTGAAGAGCGAGAGCTTCCGTGAGGAGCTGGGCCTCTTGGCGCAGTGGCATGCGCTGTGGCTGTTCATGGTGCGCTACGTGAGCCCGCTGGGCATCCTGGTGATCTTCGTCGATGCGCTGGGTATCGCGCGCCTGGAATTCGGCATGCACTGGCCCTGGCTGCTGGGCGTGCTGGCGCTGATCACCCTGCTCGGCGAGCTGGTGAGCCCGCGGCTGCGGCGTACCCTGGCCGGCTGAGCACTTGTCTGTCGTTGCACTTGAAGCTAATGTCGGGCCGGTTCGTTGGGAACGTCCTTCGAGGTGAAGAGAGATGATCAGAGTCGCGCTCGTGTTGTTCATGGCCGTGCTGATCGCCGGCTGCGCCGGACGCGGCGGCGGACAGGGCGAGCGCGTCTCGGCACCGTCCGGCTGGAACGGTGAGCAGGGCCAGGCTTCGTTCTATGCCGACCGCTATCACGGCCGCCAGACCGCCAGCGGCGAGCGCCACGACCGCAACGCGCTGACGGCGGCTCACCGCAGCCTGCCGTTCGGTACCCATGTGCGCGTCACGCGGCTGGACAACGGTCGTGAGACGGTGGTGCGCATCAACGACCGCGGCCCCTTCGTGCGCGGCAGGGTCATCGACGTCTCGCGCCGCGCGGCTGAGGAACTCGACATGATCGGGCCCGGTGTGGTGAACGTGCGCCTGACGCCGGAGTGAGCGAGCCCGGCCGGCGGATGCCTCGGCCGTCCAGCCATGCGACAATGACGCTTTCGTTCACGTCGGGCTTCGCTCATGTCATCCCCGCGCAGTGAATCCATTGCCGAGCTTCAGAGTCTGCGCCGCGGACGTGCGCGGCGCAGCTGGCTGACGCGCAGTTTCCGCCTGCAGGTGATGTTGCTGGTAGGTGTGCTGCTGGCTGCCATGTTGCTGGCTCAAGGCGCCTATCTCAATCATCGCAAGGGCGAGATCATCAGCCACCAGATGGGCGAGCGCGCGCTGGCCGTGGCGCTCAGCGTGGCCAGCATCCCCGAGCTGATCGCCGCCTTCGACGACCCCGATCCCAGCGCCACCATCCAGCCCATCGCCGAACGCATCCGTCGCGAGACCGGGGCCCGCTACGTGGTGGTGGGCAATACCGAGAGCCTGCGCTATTCCCACCCCCTGCCGGAGCGCCTGGGCGAGTCCATGGTCGGCGGCGACAACGACCGCGCGCTGCTGCACGGCGAGTCCTACGTCTCCGAGGCGGTCGGTTCACTGGGCAAGGCGATGCGCGGCAAGACCCCGGTATTCGATGCCGAGGGCAACATCATCGGCATCGTCTCGGTGGGCTTCATGCTCGACCGCGTGGCCATGGACGTGGTCGAGCACACCAGCCTGGGCTGGTGGCTGGTGGCGCTGATGATCGTGCTCGGCTTCGCCGGTGCCTATCTGCTCTCACGTCATCTGAAAAAGGTGATCCTCGGTCTCGAGCCTTATGAGATCGCCCGGCTGGCGATGGAGAAGGAGGCCATCCTGCAGTCGATTCACGAGGGCATCCTGGCGGTGAACCGCGAAGGACAGATCACCCTGGTGAACCAGCAGGGCCGGCGTTTCCTCGGCCTGCCACCTGAGGAAGAGGTGCTGGGGCGGCCGATCCAGGAACTGGTGCCCAACTCGCGTCTCTCCGAGGTGCTGGAGCGGGGCGAGCGGCAGTTCGATCAGGAGATGTGGCTGGGCGATCACCCCGTGGTGGTCAACCGGGTGCCGATCGTCGACGCCGGCGAAGTGGAAGGGGCGGTGGCGACGTTCCGCAGTCGCCGCGAGATCGTCGAACTCTCCGATGCGCTGAGCGCTGCGAGCCGCGACGTGGACATGCTGCGTGCCCAGGCTCACGAGTATTCCAACAAGCTTTACACCATCTCGGGCATGCTCCAGCTCGATAGAGTCGAAGACGCTCTGGCGCTGATCCATCAGGAGAGCGAGCGCCAGCAGGCCCAGATGACCTTCCTCATGAAGCACGTGGCCGACCCGGTGGTGAGCGGTACGCTATTGGGCAAGCTGACCCGAGCGCGAGAGCTCGACGTGCATCTCGAGATCGACGAGCAGAGCTCGCTTTCCACTCCGCTGACCCTCACCGGCCAGGAGGTCGTCATGACGGTGATCGGCAACCTGATCGACAACGCTTTCCATGCGGTACGTCAGGGTGGGGCAAAAGGGCAGGTGCGGCTGTTCTTCACCGATCTCGGTGAGCAGATGCTGATCGAAGTGGAGGACAACGGCCCCGGCGTGCCGCCCGAACACGTCGAGGCCATCTTCAAGGAAGGTTTTTCCACCAAGCCCGGCAAGCACCGCGGTATCGGCCTGGCGCTGGTCAGTCGCCTGTGTCGCGAACATGGTGGAGCGATCACGCTGGAGGAGAGCGAGCTGGGCGGCGCCTGTTTCACGGTGGTGCTCTCTCGCTCCTTGTGTCGCACCGTGCAACCGGCGCAAGCCGAGAACCCATTACCATAATGCCAATATCCGTGGGGGAAAGAATGTACGAGGCAGGCTCGACGCCTGAAGAATACGGCATCCTGATCATCGAGGACGATTTCCGCATCGCCGAGATACATCGCGCCTTCATCGAGCAGAGCCAAGGCTTTCGAGTCGTGGGGATGGCTCGCAGTGGGGCAGAGGCGCGTGAGCTGATGGCGCAACATGCGGCAGAGGTCCATCTGGTGCTGCTGGATGCCTACCTGCCCGATGTCGAAGGGCTGGAGCTGCTGTGGGCGCTGCGCCGGGATCATGTGCACGTGGACATCGTCATGATCACTGCGGCAAGGGAGGTCGATACCATTTCCGAGGCGCTGCGCGGGGGAATCTTCGACTACCTGATCAAGCCCGTGGAGGCGGCGCGCATGGCGCAGATGCTGGCGCGTTTTCGTCGCGAACGCGAAGCCTTGGCGGCACGCCACGAGCTCAGCCAGGAGGAGCTCGATCGGGTGCTGTCGCGGCTGCGCCCGGAGGGAGCGCCGGGCAGTGCCGCGCGCAGCCTGCCCAAGGGCATCGATCGTCTGACGTTGCGTGCCGTGGTGGCGGCGTTGGACAGTGCTGGCAAGCCTCTGGCGGCCATGGACGTGGCGCGCGCCATGGGAGCGAGTCGCTCCACGGCACGGCGCTATCTGGAATTTCTGGTGTCGGTGCAGGTAGTTGGCGCCGAACTGGGCTACGGTGATGTAGGGAGACCTGAAAGACGCTACCGCCTCGTGGGTGATGCGGCGGCCTGGTGCGAAGAGAGTTGAGGGTGTCAGAGCGGCCCGTGAGCAAAATGAACAAAATGCACACAACGAACAGTTTATCGTTTATGCCCATAAACTTGCCGCTTCGTATCTGGTTCTTCTAACGTTCAACCTGTACGTGGGCATGAGACCCGCTGTCACAACAAGATCCTATCCAGGAGAACGCCATGACTGCCAAGCAACACCTCACCCGTTTCAGTGCCATCGTGCTGCCGCTCGCTGCGGTGGTGGGCATGAGCAGTGCGGCTCAGGCCGACGAGTGGACCCCGACCCGCAACATCGAGTTCATCGCCCCGGCCAACCCCGGCGGCGGCTGGGACACCCTGGTGCGCACCACCTCCCGCGTCATCCAGGAAGAGGGTCTGGCCGAGCGCAGCTTCGGTGCCATCAACGTACCGGGCGGCGGAGGTGCGGTGGCGTGGGCTCAGATCGCCCGTGACAGCGGCAACCCGCACAAGCTGTTCGCCACCAGCCCGCCGATCATTCTGGTGCCGCTGGCCGGCGCATCCCGCTACGACCACACCAGCTTCACGCCGATTGCCAGGCTGATCACCGATTACTCCATCGTGCTGGTACGCAACGACTCGCCCTACGAGGATCTGCCGTCGCTGATCGAAGCCATGGAGCAGAATCCCCAGCTCAGCGTCGGTGGCGGTAGCGCCCCGGGCTCCATGGACCACATCTCCATGGCCGGTCTGGCAGCGGCGGCGGGTCTGAACGCCTCAGACGTCAACTACATCCCGTTCTCCGGTGGTGGTGAAGCCATGACCAGCCTGATGGGCGGTCACGTGGAAGCGGTGATCACCGGCGCCGGCGAGGCTTCCGGTCAGCTTGGCGAGAACAGCCAGATCCGCGCCCTGGGCGTGTCTGCCCCCGAGCGTCTGGGTGGTGCTCTGGCGGAGGTGCCGACCTACCAGGAGCAGGATATCGATTACACCTTCGATATCTGGCGCGGTGTGATGGGCACCCCGGACATGCCGGCGGAGGCGGTGGCCTACTACGAGGATCTGTTCGCTCAGATGCTCGAGACCGACGGCTGGCAGCAGGCCCGCGAGCAGCTGGGCTGGATCGATGCCTATCAGGACAGCGAGGAGTTTGGCGCTTTCCTCGATGAGCAGAAAGAGCAGTTCAGCACCATTCTGGGCGACCTCGGCCTGCTGGGCGAATAACCCACCACGCTTCTGCGATTTTCGCTTCCCGGGTCCGGGCCTCGCCTAGCGAGGTCCGGGCATTCTCGAACGCCAAGAACTTGGGCGCTGCTCACGCGGCGGTAGCCCGGGACCGAATCCCATGACACGACTCAACTCCAACCAGGTCATTGCTCTCTTGCTGGCGCTGCTGTCGGTAGGCTATTTGGCCATGGCCTGGCAGATTCCCTCATTTCCGTTGCCGCGCCCGATCGATTCCGACCTCTTCCCCAAGGTGCTTGGCTTCACGTTGCTGGGGCTTTCGGTGTTGTTGTTCCTGGAGAAACCCAAGGCCCAGGACGTGCCGGAGGCACTCGACCCCGAAGAGCAGCAATTGCCGTTGCTGCTGCGGCCTTGGTCGCGGGTGGTGGTCACCTCCGTTGCGCTGGCGGTATATGCATTGCTGCTGGTGCCGGTGGGCTTCGTGCTCAGTTCCATCGCCCTGGTCTTCGGTTTGGCCGCCTATTACGGCTATCGCCGTCATTGGGTCAACCTGGCCACGTCCTTGGGCGTGGTGCTGGGGCTCTACCTGACCATGACGCGCATCATGGGCGTTTACCTACCCACCGGCGTGCTGCCGATCTGACTGGCCGGAGAGTGAGCCCATGGAAGCTTTCAACAATCTGATGTACGGCTTCAGCATCGCGCTGGAGCCGATCAATATCCTCTACGTCTTTGCCGGTGTCTTTGCCGGGACCATCATCGGCATGCTGCCGGGACTGGGGCCGATCAGCGCCCTGGCCCTGATGATTCCGCTGACCTTCGGCATGGAGCCGTCCTCGGGCCTGATTCTGATGGCGGGGGTGTACTACGGCGCGATCTTCGGCGGCTCTACCTCGTCGATCCTGCTCAATGCCCCTGGTGTGGCAGGTACGGTAGCGACTTCCTTCGATGGCTACCCGATGGCCAAGCAGGGCATGGCGGGCAAGGCGCTGGCCATTGCCGCCTACGCCTCCTTCATCGGCGGCACCGTCTCGATCATCTTCCTGATGATGGTGGCGCCTTTGCTCGGGCGGGTGGCGGTGAGCTTCGGCCCGGCCGAGTACTTCTCGCTGATGGTACTGGGTCTTACTGCGGTGGTATCGCTGTCCGACAAGTCGCTGGTCAAGGGGCTGATCGCCGCCGTGGTCGGGGTGATGATCTCGATCATGGGCATCGATCTGCAGACCGGCACCGAGCGCTTCACCTTCGGCACGGTGCATCTGCTCGACGGCATCGAGTTCCTGGTCGTGGCGCTGGGTATCTTCGCTCTGGCCGAGGTGTTCTACATGCTGCTCAAGGGCGGTGGCGGCAAGGAGCAGCCGCGTAACGCCATCGGTTCGCTCAAGCTCTCCAAGCAGGAGATCAAGCAGATCGCCCCGCCCATTGGCCGCAGCTCCATCCTGGGCTTCTTCACCGGCGTGCTGCCGGGTGCCGGTGCCACCATCGGCTCCTTCCTCGGCTACAGCATGGAGAAGCGTCTGGCCAAGGACGGTGACACCTTCGGCAAGGGCAACATCAAGGGCGTGGCGGCGCCGGAGTCGGCCAACAACGCCGCCTGTACCGGTTCCTTCGTGCCGCTGCTGACCCTGGGCGTGCCCGGTTCCGGTTCTACTGCGGTGCTGCTCGGCGCGCTGCTGGTAATGGGCGTGTCGCCCGGCCCGGCGATGCTGGTGGATCGTCCCGACGTCTTCTGGGGCGTGGTGGCGAGCATGTACTTGGGCAACATCTTCCTGCTGGTGCTCAACCTGCCGCTGATTCCGCTGATCGCCAAGATCCTCGACCTGCCGCGGCCGCTGCTGCTGTCACTGATCCTGATCTTCTGCATGATCGGGGTGTACGGCATGAGCTTCAGCGTCTTCGATCTGCTGCTGCTGCTCGGCTTCGGCCTGTTGGGGCTGGGCATGCGCTTGTTCGGCTTCCCGGCTGCGCCGCTGATCCTGGCGCTGATTCTCGGCGACATCATGGAGGAGTCCATGCGCCGGGCGCTGCAGATCTCCGGAGGAGACTGGTCGATCTTCATCGACAAGCCGATCTCCATGTGGCTGTTGATCATTGCCGCGCTGTCACTGACTCTGCCGCTGATCAAGCGCGTAATGGCACGCCGCAGCGTTTGATAACCTGAACCTTCCTGCCTTGAAACGGGGGTGCCGAGCGATCGGCGCCCCCGCTTTCGTTTCCGCTTTTTCCCGTTGCACTGCCATGGTGCTTCGTGGTGGTGCAGCCGCTCCGTCGCGGCGCGTTCATGGCGCCCAAAGCTGCACGTCTGAGGTGCGTAAACGGTAAATTATTCTTTTCTTGCTTTACTTAACCATCCGTTATCCAAAGACTTTTCAGCACTTGCCGCATGATGGCGCACGCTTTGCAGAGACAGGAGGCCTAGTGCTGTGTGGCCAATGTCGGCTGCACATGACCTTCACAACAAGTCCCTCTCTCAGAGGGCGCAAGGAGGTTCGCTTGAACGCTTCCCGACGCATCATGTCTTTCCCGCTTCGTTCCACCACCCTGGCCCTGATGGCAGCGGTTTCCCTCGGCTCTGCCAGTCAGGCACTGGCCCAGGAGGACCCCATCAAGGTGGGAATCCTGCACTCGCTGTCCGGCACCATGGCCATCAGTGAATCGACCCTGAAAGACACAGTGGAGATGCTGATTGCCCAGCAGAACGAGCAGGGCGGTCTGCTGGGACGTCAGCTCGAAGCGGTGGTGGTCGATCCGGCTTCGAACTGGCCGCTGTTCGCCGAGCGGGCGCGTGAGCTGCTCGAACAGCACCAGGTGGACGTGGTATTCGGCAACTGGACCTCGGTATCGCGCAAGGCGGTGCTGCCGGTGTTCGAGGAGCTCAACGGTCTGCTGTTCTATCCGGTCCAGTACGAGGGCGAGGAGTCTTCCGAGAACGTCTTCTACACCGGGGCGGCCCCCAACCAGCAGGCCATTCCCGCCGTGGACTACCTGATCAACGAGATGGGCATCGAGCGCTTCGCGCTGCTCGGCACCGATTACGTCTATCCGCGTACCACCAACCGCATCCTCGAGGCCTACCTCAAGGAAGAGCACGGTGTGGCGGACGACGACATCATGATCAACTACACCCCCTTCGGCCACAGCGACTGGCAGAACATCGTTGCCGAGGTGCGCCGCTTCGGCAGCGAAGGCAAGCCTACTGCGGTGGTCTCGACCATCAACGGCGACGCCAACGTGCCGTTCTACCGTGAACTGGGCAACCAGGGCGTGGACGCCGGTGACATTCCGGTCATCGCCTTCTCGGTGGGCGAGCAGGAGCTGACCGGTGTCGATACCGCCCCGCTGGTCGGTCATCTGGCCGCCTGGAACTACTTCATGAGCGTTGACACCGATGCCAACTACGACTTCATCGACGCCTGGATCGAGTGGACCGGCGACGAAGAGGCGGTAACCAACGACCCGATGGAGGCCCATTACATCGGCTTCAACATGTGGGCCGAGGCGGTACGCAAGGCAGGCACCACCGATCCCGATGCCATCAAGGACGCCATCATCGGCGTGGTGGTACCCAATCTTTCCGGCAGCTATGCGGCGATGATGCCCAACCACCACATCACCAAGCCGGTGCTGATCGGTGAGATCCAGGACAACGGCCAGTTCGACATCGTATGGCAGACGCCCTCCACGGTTGCCGGCGATGCCTGGTCCGATTACCTGCCGGGTTCCCGCGATCTGATGGCCGACTGGCAGGCGCCGATGCGCTGCGGCAACTTCAATGTCGCCACCGGTCGCTGCGGTGGCAGCACGGCGGCCGAAGAGGCCGAAGCAGCACTCGCCGAGTAAGTGGTACCCCGCCCCCGCTGCCCAAGTGCAGCGGGGGAGCACGCCTTCTCTATCGTTTCCGAGGAACGCTCCGATGAGATACCCCCCCATGCTTGGGCCAGCGACGGCCGGGGCGAGGGCCGGCACCGATGCCGCCGAGGATGAACGTACCTCCCAGAACCGGGGCTCGTGGCTGCTGGTTCTCGCTCTGAGCCTCCTGCTGATGCTCGGTCTCTCCATGACGACCCCCGCAGCGGCGCAGGATGCCGCGCCGGCCGACGATGTTGCCGCCATGACGCTGCTCGAGGCGCTGGATGTCGATTCGTTTCCCGCCAAGGGCAGGGCCATCGAGGCCATCGTGCACAGCGACGATCCCCGCGCCCGCGACTGGCTGCAGGCGCTGCTCGACGGGCGCCTGCAGCGCGCCGGCGACGGCCGCTTCGTGGTGGTGCTCGACAATACCGGTCGCGACTGGCCGGTACAGGATGCGCTGAGCGGCGAGCCGCTGGGCCAGATGTCGCGCCGTGAGCTGGATCGTATCGGCATCAACAATGCGCTGCGCAACCAGCTGCGCAGCGCCATTGCCGTGGTCGATCTCTACGCCGCCGATGTCGGGCTGCGCCGCGCTTCTGCCGAGCGTCTGCTGGGCGAAGTCGATGGCGATCTGGCCGGACCGCTGGCCGAGGTGATCGAAGAAGAGCCGGACGCCAGGGTGCGCGAACGGCTGGTCCAGGCCCTGGCCATCTACCGTCTCGAGCAGGGTGAACTCGAGGCCATAGATGACTTGCAGGGTAGCCTGCACCCCCGGGTACGCGTCGCCCTCAACCGTGCCGCCAACGGCGACGATCCGATCGTGGCCGACGCCGCCCGTGAGGCATTGAACGGCATCGAGCAGATGCTCAAGCTCAACCGCGCCGCCGAGACGCTCTACTTCGGTCTTTCGCTCGGCTCGGTGCTGGTACTCGCCGCCATCGGCCTGGCCATCACCTTCGGCGTGATGGGCGTGATCAACATGGCTCACGGCGAGCTGATCATGCTCGGTGCCTATACCACCTGGGCCATGCAGCAACTGCTGCCCGGTCAGCCGGGGTTGGCCTTGATCCTGGCGATCCCGGCCGGCTTCCTGGTGGCAGCTCTGGCGGGTATCGCCATCGAGCGTGGCGTCATTCAGTTCTTGAAAGGGCGGCCGCTGGAAACGCTGCTGGCCACCTTCGGCATCAGCCTGATCCTGCAGCAGCTGGTGCGCACCGGCATTTCGCCGCTCAACCGCACCGTGATCACGCCGGAGTGGATGAGCGGCTCCATTGCCGTCAACGATGCGCTCTCCCTCACCCTCAATCGAATGTACGTGCTCGGCTTTGCCCTGGTGGTGTTCGCCGTACTGATGCTGATCATGCGCCGCACCCGGCTAGGGCTCGAGGTACGGGCGGTGACCCAGAACCGCGCCATGGCGCGCTCCATGGGCATTCGCGCCACCCGAGTCGACATCATGACCTTCGCCCTGGGCTCCGGGGTGGCGGGGCTGGCCGGCGTGGCCCTCAGCCAGCTCACCAACGTCGGCCCCAACCTGGGCCAGAACTACATCATCGACTCCTTCATGGTGGTGGTGTTCGGCGGTGTGGGCAACCTGTGGGGCACCCTGGTGGCAGGCCTTTCGCTGGGTGTGATCAATCAGGTGCTGGAGCCCTGGGCCGGTGCCGTGATGGCCAAGATCATCGTGCTGGTGTTCATCATCCTGTTCATTCAAAAGCGCCCCCGCGGACTCTTCCCGCAGAAGGGCCGGGCGGCGGAGGGCTGATCCATGGATTCTTCTCGACTCTGGCTGCTGCGGCCGTTCGGCGAGCGCTCGACGCTGATCTTTCTCGGCGTACTGCTGGCGGCCATGACGCTGGTGACGCTGCTGCACGTGGCGGTACCGCCTGGTCACCCGCTCTACGTCAGCGCTTATACCGTTAACTTGTTCGGCAAGTACCTGAGCTATGCGCTGCTGGCGGTGGCAGTGGATCTGGTGTGGGGCTATCTCGGTATCCTCAGCCTCGGGCACGGCGCTTTCTTCGCCCTGGGCGGCTACGCCATGGGCATGTACCTGATGCGCCAGATCGGCGACCGCGGCGTCTACGGCCACCCGGAGCTGCCCGATTTCATGGTGTTCCTCAACTGGGACAGCCTGCCGTGGTACTGGTACGGCTTCGACATGGCCTGGTTCGCCTTTCTGATGGTGTTGCTGGTGCCGGGGGCGCTGGCGCTGGTGTTCGGCTTCCTGGCGTTCCGCTCGCGGGTCACCGGGGTCTATCTGTCGATCATCACCCAGGCGCTCACCTTCGCCCTGATGCTGGCCTTCTTCCGCAACGAGATGGGCTTCGGCGGCAACAACGGGCTGACCGACTTCCGCGAGATTCTCGGCTTCAACCTGCGCAGCAGCGAGACCCGGCTGGGCCTTTTCCTGGCCACCGGCGTGGCCCTGGCGCTGGGTTACGTGCTGTGCCGGGCCATCGTCACCAGCAAGCTGGGCCGGGTGTGCGTGGCGACCCGCGACGCCGAGGCGCGCACGCGCTTTCTCGGCTACCGGGTCGAGCGCTTCCAGCTGTTCGTGTTCACGGTCTCGGCCATGCTGGCGGGGCTTGCCGGGGCGCTCTACGTGCCCCAGGTCGGCATCATCAACCCCAGCGAGTTTTCGCCGCTGTTCTCCATCGAGATCGTGCTATGGGTGGCGCTGGGCGGCCGGGCGACGCTCTACGGGGCGGTGATCGGGGCGATACTGGTCAACTATGCCAAGACGGTCTTCACCGGGGCAATGCCGGACGCCTGGCTGTTCGCCCTGGGCGGACTCTTCGTGCTGGTCACGGTGTTCCTGCCCAAGGGTGTGGCAGGGCTGCTGGCGCTCAGGCTGCGCCGCCGCCGAGACGGTGACGGTTCGTTTTCCGGCAAGGAGGCATCGGCATGAGCATTCTGCGTTCCCTGGCCAGCCGTGACCGGGTCTTCGATTTCCTGGTGCCCGTCGAGTCGCCGGTCGACGTGCGGCACGGGCCGATCCTCTACCTGGAGGACGTGACGGTCAGCTTCGATGGCTTCAAGGCGATCAACGACCTCAACCTGACCATCGACGACGGCGAGCTGCGCTGCATCATCGGGCCCAACGGTGCCGGCAAGACCACCATGATGGACATCATCACCGGCAAGACCCGGCCCGACTGCGGCCAGGTCTGGTTCGGCAGCCGTCACGACCTGCTGACCCTGAACGAGCCGGAGATCGCCAGTCTCGGCATCGGCCGCAAGTTCCAGAAGCCCACGGTGTTCGAAGCGCTCACGGTGTTCGAGAACCTGGAGCTGGCGATGGCCGCCGACAAGCGCATCCTGCCCACGCTCACTGCGCGCATGAACGGCGAGATTCGCGACCGCATCGACGAGATCCTGGAGATCATCGGCCTGAAGCCACTGCACGCTCGCCCGGCGGGCATTCTCTCCCATGGTCAGAAGCAGTGGCTGGAGATCGGCATGCTGCTGATGCAGCGGCCGCGGCTGCTGCTGGTGGACGAGCCGGTGGCGGGCATGACCGAGCAGGAGATGGAGCGTACCGCCGAACTGCTCACCGGACTTGCCGGCAAGCAATCCGTTGTCGTGGTGGAGCACGACATGGGTTTCGTGCGTTCCATCGCGCGCAAGGTGACGGTGCTGCATCAGGGCAGCGTACTGGCGGAGGGCAGCATGGATCAGGTCTCCAATGACCCTCGGGTGATCGAAGTCTACCTGGGTGCCGAAGCCGAAGAGGAGACGCTCTGATGCTGGCGATCGACAAGCTCAACCAGTTCTATGGCGAGAGCCACACTCTGTGGGATCTCGACCTGGCCGTGCCGGCCGGGAAGTGTACCTGCGTGATGGGCCGCAACGGGGTGGGCAAGACCACCCTGATGAAGGCCGTCATGGGCGAGGTGAAGGTCTCCTCCGGCAGCATTCGCTATGCCGACGATGTCGAGCTGACCAAGCGGCGGGTGGAGGATCGCTCGCGTTTGGGAATCGGCTACGTGCCCCAGGGGCGGCAGATCTTCCCCTTGCTCACCGTGGAAGAGAACCTGCGCACCGGTCTGGCGGCTCGCGGCGACGGCAGGCGCACCATTCCGGAGCGCATCTATGAGCTCTTTCCGGTGCTCAAGGAGATGAAGCACCGCCGTGGCGGGGATCTCTCCGGCGGCCAGCAGCAGCAGCTGGCCATCGGCCGTGCCCTGGTGATCGAGCCTCGCCTGTTGATCCTCGATGAACCGGGCGAGGGCATTCAGCCCAATATCGTCACCCTGATCGGCGAGGTGATTCGTAAGCTGATCGAGGAGGACGGTCTCACCGTGTTGCTGGTGGAGCAGAAGCTGCCCTTCGCACGCAAGTACGCCGACCGTTTCGTGATCATGGATCGCGGCAGGCCGGTAGCCAAGGGTGAGATCGCAGAACTCTCCGATGCGCTGATCAAGGAACACCTGACGGTATAGGGCGACGGTTGCGATGCCCGCACCAGAAGGGTGCTGCGAACGAAAATGGTGCATTAGGTTGGTGCAAAAGCGCCGATCTGGCGCACCAAAAGGAGTCGGTGAGTCGTGGCTGCGGCTCGCCGATTTTTTATAAGGTGTTGTTTATAAAAGCGAGTTGGGGCGATTCACCAAGCTGGTACGACCCTTGCTGAAGGGTTGGTCAGATATGTATGCCACGAGCCGCCAATGACCGCTTTCGCCAACTCCGCTTTCGCCAAGCCAGCGACGCACTCCGGCCATCGCTTCGATGCCGAGCGTCACTGGGCGGCGTCGCTGACGCTCGGCTTCGACTGCCGCGATGGGCATACGCGTATGGTCGAGGCGCGCCACCGCGGCCCGCTACGGGTGCAGCGGCCTTTCTACCCGGAAGGGCGAGATGGCGCCTGCCACGTCTACTTGCTGCATCCACCCGGCGGGTTGGTCAGCGGCGATGCCTTGAGCATCGCCGCGCGGGTCGAGCCGCAAGCCCATGCGCTGCTGACCACGCCTGCCGCCAACAAGCTCTACCGGGCCGACAGCCACGGCGTGGCCTGGGAACAGCGCACCAGTCTTAAGGTATCGCAGCACGGCATTCTCGAATGGCTGCCCCAGGAGACCATCGCCTTCGATGGCTCGCGGGGCGTGCAGGAGACGCTCATCGAACTCGAGGCGGGGGCGCGCTGCCTGGGCTGGGAAGTACTGGCGCTGGGCCGGCCGGCGAGCCGACTGCCTTATGTGTCGGGGCGCATCGATCAGCGCTTTCGGCTGTATCGCGACGGCAAGCCACTGTGGCTGGAGCGCCAACCGCTCGATCCGGCTCACCCGCGCTTCACCGGCCGCTGGGGGCAGGGCGGCGCCAGCGTACAGGCCACTTTATGGGCCGTGGGTCTCAGTGACGAAACCGCCGCCATCGAGGCACTGCGTGAGGCGCTCGCGGCGAGCCCGCGCTGGGCGGTGACCGTGCGCCACGGCGTACTGCTGCTGCGTTACCTGGGCCATGAACGCAACGAAGCCTGGGAGATCTGCCGGCAGGCCTGGGCCTGCCTGAGGCCGCTGCTCATCGGTGTGCCCGCTCATCCGCCCCGTATCTGGTTCACCTGACTCACCAGGAGAGACGCATGGAACTGACCCCGAGAGACAAGGACAAGCTGCTGCTGTTCTCCGCCGCCCAGCTGGCCGAACGACGCCGGGCCCGCGGCCTCAAGCTCAACTATCCCGAGGCCGTGGCGCTGATCAGCTTCGAGATCATGGAAGGTGCGCGCGACGGGCGCAGCGTGGCCGAGCTGATGAGCTACGGCCGCGAGATCCTCGGCCGCGACGATGTGATGGAGGGGGTCGCCGAGATGGTGCACGAGGTGCAGGTCGAGGCCACCTTTCCCGACGGCACCAAATTAGTGACTGTCCACTCACCCATTGTGTAAGGAGCCATCCATGATTCCTGGTGAGTATCAGCTGAAGGACGGCGAGATCGAGCTCTGCGCGGGGCGCGAGCGGATCACGCTGGAGGTGGCCAATACCGGCGACCGGCCGATCCAGGTCGGCTCCCACTATCACTTCGCCGAAACCAACCCGGCGCTGGTCTTCGACCGTGCCAAGGCGCGCGGCTTTCGCCTGGACGTGGCGGCGGGAACGGCGATTCGCTTCGAGCCGGGCCAGACCCGTGAAGTCACGCTGATCCCCTTTGCCGGCAGCCGTCACATCTACGGTTTCCGCGGTGAGGTGATGGGCCCGCTCTCTATCGCGCCCGCCCCCGCGCGCAAATCGTCATCCGGCGACGCAGCGAATGGAGACCCGTCATGAGCACGCCTAACAAGATCAGCCGGCAGGCCTATGCCGACATGTACGGCCCCACCGTGGGCGACCGGGTGCGTCTGGGCGACACCGAGCTGTGGATCGAGGTGGAGCGCGACGCCACCCACTACGGCGAGGAGGTGAAGTTCGGCGGCGGCAAGGTGATCCGCGACGGCATGGGCCAGAGCCAGCGCGCCGACGCCACGGTGATGGACACGGTGATCACCAACGCCCTGATCCTCGACTGGTGGGGCATCGTCAAGGCCGATGTCGGCATCCAGGCGGGCCGCATCTCGGCCATCGGCAAGGCGGGCAACCCGGACACCCAGCCCGACGTGGAGATCGTCATCGGCCCCGGCACCGAGATCATCGCCGGCGAGGGCAAGATCCTCACCGCCGGCGGCATCGACGCCCACATCCACTTCATCTGCCCCCAGCAGGTGGAGGAGGCGCTGATGAGCGGCATCACCACCATGCTCGGCGGCGGCACCGGACCTGCCACCGGCAGTAATGCCACCACCTGCACGCCGGGCGCCTGGCACATCGGCAGAATGCTGCAGGCGGTGGACGAGCTGCCGATGAACATCGGCCTGCTCGGCAAGGGCAACGCCAGCCTGCCCGAGGCGCTGGAAGCGCAGATCGAGGCGGGCGTCATCGGCCTCAAGCTGCACGAGGACTGGGGCACCACGCCGGCCTCCATCGACACCTGCCTGAGCGTGGCCGAGCGCTACGACGTGCAGATCGCCATCCATACCGACACGCTCAACGAGTCGGGCTTCGTCGAGGACACCCTGGCTGCCTTCAAGGAGCGTGGCATCCACACCTACCACACCGAGGGCGCCGGTGGCGGTCACGCGCCGGATATTCTCATCGCCTGCTCCAAGCCCTACGTGCTGCCGTCGTCGACCAACCCGACGCGACCCTACACGATCAACACCATCGACGAGCATCTCGACATGCTGATGGTGTGTCACCACCTCGATCCCAACATTCCCGAGGACGTGGCCTTCGCCGACTCGCGCATTCGCCGCGAGACCATCGCTGCCGAGGACATCCTGCAGGACATGGGGGTGATCTCGATGATCGCCTCGGACTCCCAGGCCATGGGGCGGGTCGGGGAGGTGGTGTGCCGCACCTGGCAGACCGCTCACAAGATGAAGGTGCAGCGCGGCCTGCTGCCGGAGGACGAGGCGCTCGGCGCCGACAACTTTCGCGCCCGGCGCTACATCGCCAAGTACACCATCAACCCGGCGATCACCCATGGCATCGCCCATGAGGTGGGCTCCATCGAGGTGGGCAAGCTGGCCGACCTGGTGCTGTGGAGTCCCGCCTTCTTTGGCGTCAAGCCGGCGCTGATCCTCAAGGCCGGCATGATTGCGGCGGCGCCGATGGGCGACCCCAACGCGTCTATCCCCACGCCGCAGCCGGTGCACTACCGTCCCATGTTCGGTGCCTTCGGTCGCGCGGCGAGCAAGAGCCGCGTGAGCTTCGTCAGCCAGGCGGCGCTGGACGCCGGCGTCGGGGAGCGGCTGGGGCTCGCGAGCCCACTGGTGGCGTGCAAGAACGTGCGCGGGGTGCGCAAGAGCGACATGAAACTCAACGACGCCTGCCCCGAGCTCAGCGTCGATCCGCAGACCTATGAGGTGCGCTGTGACGGCGAGCTGCTGACCTGCGAGCCGGCTACCGAGCTGCCATTGGCGCAGCGCTACCACCTGTTCTGAAGCCTTCGAGGATGGCGCCATGCTCGCAACCCCGCACTCACCACGCCACGCGCCCGAAACGCTGGCATTCCGGTCGGACTCCTGCGGTCGGAAAGACGGCACATCCCTGTGCCGGCTTTCCTCGATCTTCATCCATGAAGATCGCCCGCATCGTCTCGCCCGGACTGCCAGCGGTCGCGCGAGGTGGTTCGGCGGGGTGCGGTCTGTCACCGGCATGGCCCAGGGCCTGAATTCAACGAGGCAATCGCAATGCTGAAACTGATCGAACGCCTGGGACCCATCGAGGGGCGCCAGGCCAGCGACACCCTCACGCTGCCCTATGAACTGCGCATTCGCGGTCGGCTCAAGGCGGTCAGCGACTCCGGTCGCGATCTGGGGCTGTTTCTCGACCGTGGCCCGGTGTTGCGCCATGGCGAGGGGCTGCGCGCCGAGAGTGGCGAGATCGTGCGGGTCAGGGCTGCCGACGAGCTGGTGGTAACCGCCCGGGTCGAAGCGGGCTTGCCCCTGGCACGGCTCGCCTACCACCTTGGCAATCGCCACGTGCAACTGGCGCTGGGTGAGGACTGGCGGGGTGGTTACGTACGCTTCCCGCCGGATCACGTCCTGGAGGAGCTGGCCGAGCTGCTGGGGGCGAGCCTGGAGCGGCACGAGGCACCTTTCGACCCCGAGCCGGGCGCCTACAACCAGCTGGGCCATTCACATGCTCATGGTCATGACCACGACGACCACAACCACGACCATGAACATAGCCACAACCACAGCCATGGGCATCACCATGCCCCGTGAGGCAGCGTCCGCGGCGGTCACGGCCCAGGGCGACGACCTGGCGCTGCTGGGGCTGTTGCAACTGGTCAGCCCGGCGCTGCCGATCGGCGCCTTCGCCTTCTCCCAGGGCCTCGAGAGCGCCTTCGAGCTGGGCTGGGTAAAGGACGAGGCGAGCCTCGGCGACTGGCTGACCGGCGTGCTTGATGACGGCCTGACCCGCTGCGAGCTGCCGGTGCTGGCGCGCCTGCAGCGGGCCTGGGCAGAGCGGGACACCGAGGTGATCGCTCAATGGGATGGCTGGCTTGCCGCCAACCGCGAAACCGCCGAGCTGGCCGCCGAGGATTCGCGCCTGGGTGCCTCGCTGGCGCGGCTGCTGGGCAGCCTGGGGCTGCTGCCCGTTGATCGTTCGGGCGAGTCGCCCGCGCTGCCGGCAGGGGCGGGCTACGTGACGGTGTTTGCCTGGGCCGCCCAGGTACGTGGGGTGGCGCCGCGCCAGGCCATGCTCGGCTTTGCCTGGGCTTGGCTCGAGAACCAGCTGGCGGTGGCCTGCAAGGCGTTGCCGCTGGGGCATACCGCCGCTCAGCGCTTGGTCGAGCGGCTGCGCCCGGCGTTGGTCGCCGCGGTAGACGAGGCGCTCGTGCTCGAGGACAACGAACTCGGCCCTGCGCTGCCCGGCCTGGCGCTGGCCAGCGCGTTGCACGAAACGCAGTACTCGAGGCTTTTTCGGAGTTGATTGCGATGGTCAGCCAGCCAGTCCGCTGCGCTCACTACACCACGCGCTCGAAACCCTGGCGCTCCGGCCGGACTCCCGCGGTCGGAAAGACGGCACATCCCTGTGCCCGGCTTTCCTCGATCTTCATCCATGAAGATCGCCCGCGTCGTCTCGGCCATCGCCCCAGCGATCGCGTGAGGTGGATTCGGCAGCAACTGGTCTGGTGCCTGTCGACATACATAGTGCCGCTAAGGTGGCCAAGGAGACAAAGATGACACATTGCCTACGCGTCGGCGTCGGTGGCCCGGTGGGGTCCGGCAAGACGGCCCTGCTCAAGCAGCTGTGCCTGGCGCTGCGCGACCACTACGACATCGCCGTGGTGACCAACGACATCTACACCCGCGAGGATGCCGACTTCCTGCTGCGCCACGAGGCGCTGCCGGCCGACCGCATCCTCGGCGTGGAGACCGGAGGCTGCCCGCACACGGCGATCCGCGAGGATGCCTCGATGAACCTCGCCGCCATCGACGAACTGCAGGAGCGGCATCCAGGCCTGGAGCTGGTGCTGGTGGAGTCCGGTGGCGACAACCTCTCGGCCACCTTCAGCCCCGAGCTTTCCGACCTGACCCTCTACGTGATCGACGTCTCCGCCGGCGACAAGATCCCGCGCAAGGGCGGCCCCGGTATCACCAAGTCGGATCTGCTGATCATCAACAAGATCGACATCGCCGAGCAGGTTCACGCCTCGCTCGAGGTGATGGAGCGCGATTCGAAGAAGATGCGCGGCGAGCGCCCGTTCGTCTTCACCAATCTCTACGATGGCGTCGGCCTCGAGGAGATCATCCGTTTCATTCTTGACCGCGGCATGCTGCCGGAGCGCCGGCCCCAGGCTCAGCCGGCCAGTGCCTGACGACCATTCGACTACCTTCGGCTAGGAGATCGCCATCATGAAAACGACCTGTTCATCATCCACACAGCTGGCTCTGCTCGCGGCACCGATGCTTCTCCTCCTCGCCGGTCTGGCCGTGGCCCACCCGGGGCACGACCATGTCCACGGCGGTGGTTTTGCCGCCGGCCTGGCCCACCCGCTGCTGGGGCTCGACCACCTGCTGGCGATGCTGGCGGTGGGGCTGTGGAGCCTGCGTCAGAGCCGGGCCTTCAGCCTTGCTGCGCCGGCTCTGGCCGCGGGCGGCATGTTGTTGGGAGCGGGGCTGGCCTGGGCCGGCATGGTATTGCCGGGCGTGGAGTTCGGCATCGCCATGTCGGTACTGCTGGCAGGGGTGCTGATCGCGGCGCTGGTCAAGGTACCCACGCTAGTGGGGGCGGGTGTGGTCGTGCTGTTCATGCTGTTCCACGGCCATGCCCATGGCAGCGAGATGCCCCACGGTGCCTCCATGCTGGCCTATCTGGCCGGCTTCACCCTGGCGACGCTGGCCATCACCTACGCAGGGCGTGCGGCGGGGGCGTTCCTGATGGCACGTGAGAACCGTATCCTGCGGGCGCTGGGCGTTGCGATCGCCGCTGCCGGGGCGCTGTTCGCCTTGGGCTGATCCTTACTCGCAATCCTGGTTTTGTCGCGCCCGGCTTCGGCCGGGCGCGCCGTATTAGCAAAAGTTGACAGAAAACGCGCCGCCACCCAGCTTTAGGGGGATGCTTGGGGAAAGGAGAGCGCATGGATACGCTACTGCTGGCGATCAAGATCGTCGTGACTCTGCTGGTCGCGATTCTCTTCGTGCAGAACATCACCCTGGTCGAGGTGCGCTTCCTGACTTGGGGAATGCGGATGCCGTTGGCGCTACTGCTGCTGGTGATCTATGTGCTGGGCATGGTCAGTGGCAAGTCGCTGTTTCATCTGCTGAATCGGTTGCGTAGCCAGCGCAGCCGTGGCCCACGCCATTGAGCACTGCTTTAGTCCACGTGAGTGACTGGTTCGCGGCGAGGGTCCACGTACCACGGCAGGCCGCGGCGGGCGTTGTACTCGAGTTCGGCGATCACCTGAGCGCCGAGCAGCAGGATCATGGCACCCACTTCCAAGGTAAGCAGCACCACGACGATGGTGGCAAGCGAGCCATAGACCACGTTGACCAGCGAGATGTTGAGAAAGTAGAACATCAATAGGAAACGTACTCCCTCCCACAGCAACGCCGCGACGAAGCCGCCCACCAAGGCTCGTTTCAGAGCGATTTTTACCACCGGCAGAACCTTGTAGATGGCACTGAAGAGCAGGAAGACGCCGAAAAAACTGAACAGGTTGAGCAGGGGGTCGGAGAGTCCGGCCAGTGGCATCTCGCGACCGGCGACCAGACGCCATAGGGTGCCGATCGCCTCGGCCAGAGCCACCATCAGAGTAAGTGCCAGCAATCCGGCACCCAGCACCAGCATGAACAGATAGGGCAGTAGTACCGAGACCCAGACGCTGCGCTTCGGGTGGGCTTCCGGCGTATGGAAGATGATCGCCAAGGCATCCTCCAGCATACGAAAGGCAAAGGAGCTGAAGACCAGCAGTACCAGGATGCCGAACAGCCCGATCATGTCACGCGATGTCAGCAGAGTGCGGACGGCTTCCATCAGGCCCTCGGCGTGGGCGGGTGCAAGATGAACCACTTGAACACTCAGCACCTCGAGCATCACGGCTTCATCGACGATCTGGGTCAGCAGCACGGCGAGCAGGGCAAAGAGGGGAACGATGGAGAGCAGGATGTTGTAACCGACGCCGCCGGCAAGCAGGATGCCGCGGTTGCGCAGGAAGTTCGTCAGCACGCGCCAGAGAAAGGCGCCCGTACGTGGCAACAGCACGAACATGACACGCTGCGACTTGCGTACCTGGGACATGGCGAGCGTCGCTCCTTGTGCCGTTATGCGGGATCCTGCCTCGTAAGGTATTCGCCTCGGTAGGCGACCACAAGTCGGTTGCTTCGCTGGCTGGATTTCATTGGTCCGCTACACTGGGGCTGACGGTGGCCTGGTTGTCACCACGTCGACTACTTTGAACCCGACGGCAAGGAGAGCTGTATGCGAAATATCATCTATATCATTGGCCTGATCGTGGTGGTGCTTTTCATCCTGTCGATGCTGGGGCTGCGCTAGGCTTGGCGTCATGACCGAGCGGGGCGGTCATGACGAGCGAGGTATGGAAGGCTGCCTCAGGCTTCTCTGAGCAGCCTTTCGATCAGCCCATGCAGGAGCTCCTGCCGAAACCGGGAGCCATCGGAGCTGGGTGCGGGGTCGGCCGTAATGGCGATAGTAAGAGCCCGCGAGGGAATCACGTACAGGCCTTGCCCACCGAAACCACGCCCGTAATAGACTTGCTCACCCGCCAGGGTGGTGATGAACCAACCGTATCCGTAACCGTCATTCGTCCAGCGCGACGTACCGCGCGACTGCCAAGAAGCTTCCACCCAGTCTTGCGGCAGCACGCGGGTACCGTCGATCTCGCCTTGCAGGCGATAGAGTTCGCCAATCCGAATCAGCGCCCTGGGCGAGAGCGACATGTCGTTGCCGCCGAAATAGATGCCCTGAGGGTCCTGGGGCCAGGCAGGGATCGCGATGTCCAGCGGTTCGCCAAGCAGACGGCGGGCGAGTGCCAGGGTGCTCTCGCCGGTCGCTTCGGTCAGTGCTGCCGAAAGCAGGTGAGAGCTGCCGGTAGAGTAGAGCATGGCACCGCCGGGACGGTCGACGAACGGGCGGTTCAGCGCATCGGCCACCCAGTCGCGGCTGGCCACCCAGGCGCCGTAGTTGTTGCCGGAAGTGCGCTCGAGCCCCGCCTGCAGTGTCAGCAGATGTTCCACGGTGATCTCGCTGACGCGGGGGTCGACCCCGGCGGGAACCCTGGGTCCCAGCAGCTCGACGATGGGCTGGTCGACGCTCTCGATCAGGCCCGCTTCGATGGCGGCACCCACCAAGGCGGCCAGAACGGTCTTGGACAACGACTTGATGTTGACCGGCTGATCGGTGTCGGGTCCTTGCAGGCGATGGTCGAGGACGATATCGCCATGCTCGGCAACGACCACGGCATGCAGGCGTGGGATTTCGCCTGCTTCGGCAGCGAGGCGGCTCAGCGCTCGTTCGCTCGTCGCCGTGTTCGCCTCTGCCATGCCTGGCTGCGTGAGTGGCCCGAGCAACAGGCAAAGCAGCGCCAGCAGCATGGCGGGAAGCCAGCGAGGACGAGCATGCCAGGCCAGAGAAGGTAGGGGCTTCGACATGCTTGCTCTCCGGTCGTGTGCCTGTTTCCCTATTCTAGACAGCATACCGTTGGAGGCCGTGAACATGTTTGGCTCGTTGGCAACCCCATCCACCGGAAGACGGCATCAGGCGCGTTTCGAGCGGCTGCTACGCTGGCTGGGTATCGCACTGGCCGTGCTGCTGTTGACCGGCTGTGCCGGCCGCGTCGTGCCGCCCGAACCAAGCTTGATCGAACGGCCGGTCGATATCTATCTGCTCGACCATGGCCGGCATGCCAGTCTGGTGCTGCCGCGCGAATCGGGGGGCGTGGTGCGCTACAGCTATGGCGACTGGCGCTGGTACGTCGAGGAGCGTCAGCACGCGCTGAGCGGTGCCGCAGCCATGCTGTGGCCCACCGATGCGGGCATCGGGCGAGCCGTACACCCCGATATAGCCACTCCCGAACAGTTTCATCGACTGGCCCCGGAGGGGCTGACCGACGTCTACCCCCTGGAAGCCGACATGGGACGTGTGCTGGCCTTGAAACGGCGGCTCGATGCCCACTTCGAGCGGGCCGATATGGAACCGGTGCCGAGTGAGCAGTACGGGTTGGAGTTCGTGCCCTATCCACGCGGTTATTCCGCCGCTCATCAGTCGAATCTGGTGGTTGCCCAATGGCTGCGCGAACTCGACTTCGAGGTTCGCGGTTCGCCCTGGCTGTCGAATTGGCGGGTCACTCCGCGCTGAGGTCACGCGGTCTTCATACGCCAAGCTTGACGAACGGTTTGCCGGAGGCTTCCTTTCGCCGCCTTGGTTGCCTATGTATGCTGAGGAAGGAACCTACGCGAGCGTCACGCCAGGCGTGACGATCAACATGGACCATCTGGAGGGTCTTGCCCATGTCGGAAACACCCGAAAGTCCACTCTACAAGGACAGACGCGTCATGGCACTGGTGGCCATCGCCGTGCTGGCCATCCTCTGGGCGATTCTTGCCCATAACAGCGCCGGCAACCAGCGTGAACGCAGCGCCGCGCTCGAGGAGCAGCTGGCCGCGCTGGAAGGTGAGCACCAGGAGTTGGTCAGGGAACTCAACGAGCGTAATGAGGCAGGGGAGAACATCGAGGCGCTGGAACGGCGGCTGGCCGAACTCGAAGAGGAGCGGCAGTCGGCGGAAGCCGCCCTGCGCGACGAGCAGGAAGCCGCTCGCGGCGAGATCGAGCGTCTCGAAGCCGAGGCGGCTGAGGCTTCTACCCGTATCGGCGAGTTGCAGGAGGAGCGCGAGGCACTGGAGGGCGATCTCGAGGCACGCCGTGGCGAGCAGGCCGAAATGGAGGAGAGCCTGACGGCGTTGCGCGATGACTTCCAGGCGGTAGACGAAGCACGTGCCGATGCCGATGCAGCCCGTCAGGACGCGGAAAGCGCACGCCAGGAGGCCGAGGCCGCTCGCCAGACCGCCGAAGAGGAGCGGCAGGAGGCGGAAGAGGCGCGTCGCCAGGCCGAAGAGGAACTCGAGCAGATATCCGGTGAACTGGAGCGCATGCGTGAGGAAGCCGCAGCTGGCCAGGAGCAGCTCGAGACGCTGAATCAGGCCATCGAGGAGCGCCAGCAGGCGGTCGAAGCGCTGGAGAACGACATCGAGGCGCTGGAGGCCTGGCGTAGTGAAGTCGAGAGCGAAGTGGGCGAGATTCGCGACGAGCGCGAGGCTGCCACGTCAGAGCTCGAGACGATTCGCCAGGAGCGTGATGAGACCAGCGAAGAGATCGAGTCGGCCCGTAGCGAACTCGAGGAGTTGGAGGCCCAGGTTCAGCGTCGCCAGCAGCAGCTCGAGCAGATCGAGGCGCAGCTTGCCCAGTGGCGCGATGCGCTGGGGGACCTCGAGCTTCGCACTCAGCAAGGCCAGCAACAAGGCCAGCAGGCCACGCAGCAGGCGTCGCAGGAAGAGAATGAGGCCGAAGAGGCCGAGAGCAACTGATCGCCGTGAGGGCGAAACGATGCGGCGGGCCTTGGCCCGCCGCATGTCTTTATGGAGATTTCGATGTCGCTCGGTCGCGCTCGTCTCGGGAGCTGTCGCGTTATACTGAGCGTGTCAGACAATTGCCATTCGCAGGACACTCATTTGCAGGAATAAGGAGTCAGTCGTGATCGAAGGGGTCAAGCATATCGTGGCCGTTGCATCCGGCAAGGGTGGGGTGGGCAAATCCACCGTTACCGTCAATCTGGCGCTGGCCATGGTTGCCGAAGGGTATCGTGTCGGCATTCTCGATGCCGACATCCACGGCCCCAGTCAGGCGCAGATGCTGGGTGTTCCGGAAGGCGTGCGGCCTCAGCAGGCCGGCGAGAACAAGTTCCGGCCGCTGGAGACTCATGGCGTACAGGCCATGTCGATGGCCTTCATGGTCGACACCCGGGAGCCCATGGTTTGGCGCGGCCCGATGGTGGCGGGGGCCTTCCAGCAGCTGTTGACGCAAACGGCCTGGGACAACCTCGATGTGCTGTTCATCGACATGCCGCCGGGCACCGGCGACATCCAGCTGACGCTGGCGCAGAAGGTGCCGGTGGACGGTGCGGTCATCGTGACCACACCCCAGGACATCGCGCTGCTCGATGCCCGCAAGGGTATCGAGATGTTCCGCAAGGTCAACGTGCCGGTGCTGGGTGTGGTGGAGAACATGAGCCTGCACGTCTGTTCCCAGTGCGGTCACGCCGAGCCGATCTTCGGCGAAGGCGGCGGTGAGCGTATCGCTGGTGAGTACGAGACCAAGGTTCTGGGCAGGCTGCCGCTGGCGCTGTCGATTCGCGAGCAGGTGGACGGCGGCCGGCCCACCGTTGTTGCCGAGCCGGAAGGTGAGGTGACGGCAACCTTCCGCGACATGGCGCGGCAGATTGCCGCTGAACTGGGCGGCCAGTCGCCGAGCGAAGGGCCGAGCATCTCGTTCAGTGATTGACGGCCTTCGGCCCGTTGGCGACGGGCCGTGACGAGTGCATCCAGGGCCGCTATGATAGCGGCCCTAGGCGACTTTTCAGCCAAAGCCTACTTCTTCATTCTCCGGCACAACTTCTCTCAGGACGTCCCATGAGCATCAAGCCCGACAGTTGGATCCGCCGCATGGCCGAGCGGGAAGGCATGATCGAACCCTTCGAAGCCGATCAGGTGCGTTACGTCAACGATCAGCGGGTGATCTCCTACGGCACCTCCAGCTACGGCTACGACGTCCGCTGTGCCGATGAGTTCAAGGTGTTCACCAACATTCACTCGGCGGTGGTCGATCCCAAGAACTTCGATGAGAAGAGCTTCGTCGACATCAAGGGCGACGTCTGCATCATCCCGCCCAACTCCTTCGCCCTGGCGCGCACCGTGGAGTATTTCCGCATTCCGCGCAGCGTGCTGACCATCTGTCTGGGCAAGTCTACCTACGCTCGTTGCGGCATCATCGTCAACGTGACGCCGCTGGAGCCGGAGTGGGAAGGGCACGTGACCCTGGAGTTCTCCAACACCACCAACCTGCCGGCCAAGATCTACGCCAACGAGGGCGTGGCGCAGATGCTGTTCCTGGAGTCGGACGAGGTGTGCGCGACCTCCTACAAGGATCGCGGCGGCAAGTATATGGGGCAGAGGGGAGTGACTTTGCCCCGCACCTGAGAGAAAGCGTCGATTTATTGCTGCGCTCGACCTTCTGACCGCCGGCGGTGCTCAAAATCCTCATGTAGCAGGCTACACTCCGGTTTTTGCGCTCCGGCGGCGATCAGCATGTCATCGCTCGCGACATAAATCGCCGGCTTTCTACTATTTCTCGTCGAGCTCTTCGGCGGCGTCGGCGTGGGAGAGGCGCAGGCCCTGGGGCGGCAGCGGAGTGCCGTCGAGCATGGCGGCTTCGCCCTCGAGGCGCAGGCGCCCCTCGAGGAACCACTTCACCGCGATGGGGTAGATCAGGTGCTCACGGGCGTGCACCTTCTCCTTCAGGCTGGCTTCGGTCTCGCCATCGCTTACCTGCACCACGGCCTGGATGGCGACCGGGCCGCCGTCGAGCTCCTCGGTGACGAAGTGCACGCTGCAGCCGTGTTCGGTCACGCCGTCGGCCAACGCCTTGGCATGGGTGTTGAGGCCACGGTAGGCGGGCAGCAGGGATGGGTGGATGTTGAGCATGCGGCCGAGGAAGCGCTGCACGAAGCGTGAACTCAGGATGCGCATGAAGCCGGCCAGCACCACCAGGTCGGGTTCGTGGCGCTCGATCACCTTGATCAGGGCGCCATCGTAGGCTTCGCGACTCTCGTACTCGCCGTGGGGCAGCACTACCGCATCGATGCCGGCATCGCGGGCACGCTGCAGGCCGTAGGCGTCCGCGACGTTGGAGATCACCGCCACGATCTCGCCGCCCAGGCGGTCGTGGGTCTGCTCGTCGATCAGCGCTTGCAGGTTGCTGCCGTTACCCGAGATCAGCACCACCACCCGGCGTGCCCCGGTGGGTTCGGGGGTGAAGTCCGTCATCGTGTCGCCGTCGTACGCTTCGCTCATGCCTCCAGGTTCTCCAGCACAACCGCTTCTTCATCTTCGCCGCGGGCGACGATCTCGCCGATGCGATAGACCGTCTCGCCCTGGGCCTGCAGGTGGGCGCGGGCCTGATCGGCCTTCTCGGCAGGTACGACCACGACCATGCCGATACCGCAGTTGAGCACGCGGTACATTTCGTGTTCCGCCACGTTGCCCTGCTGCTGCAGCCAGTCGAACAGCGCCGGGCGCGTCCAGCTCTTCACGTCGATGCTTGCCGCCAGGGCGTCGGGCAGCACCCGGGGAATGTTCTCCAGCAGCCCGCCGCCGGTGATGTGCGACAGGGCGTGAACGGCGACGCCGCTCTCCTTGATCAGCGACAGCAGCGGCTTGACGTAGATCCGCGTGGGGGCGAGCAGGGCGTCGCCCAGTGGCCGGCCGTCGATGGCGGTGTCCAGCGAGGCGCCGCTCACTTCGAGGATCTTGCGGATCAGCGAATAGCCGTTGGAGTGGGCGCCGCTGGAAGCGATACCCAGCAGCACGTCGCCTTCGCCGACCTTGCTGCCGTCGAGGATCTCGGATTTCTCCACCACGCCGACACAGAAGCCGGCCAGATCGTAGTCGCTGCCTTCGTACATGCCGGGCATTTCGGCGGTTTCACCGCCCACCAGGGCGCAGCCGGCCTGTTCGCAACCCTCGCCGATGCCGGCGACGACGTCGGCGGCGATGTCCACATCGAGTTTGCCCGTGGCATAGTAGTCGAGGAAGAACAGCGGTTCGGCGCCGGCCACCACCAGGTCGTTGACGCACATGGCCACCAGATCGATGCCGATGGAGTCGTGTCGACCCAGGTCCATGGCCAGGCGCAGCTTGGTGCCTACGCCGTCGGTGCCCGAGACCAGCACCGGCTCGCGATAGCCGGAAGGCAGCTGGCACAGGGCGCCGAAGCCGCCCAGTCCGCCCATCACCTCGGGGCGCATGGTGCGCTTGGCGACGCCCTTGATGCGGTCGACCAGGGCGTTGCCGGCATCGATGTCGACGCCGGCGTCCTTGTAGCTCAGGGATGCCTTGGCGTTGTCGGGGGAGGTGGAATCGGTCATGGCCTGTCCTGTACGAAGTAGCGCGGTTATGTGGCCCGGCGAGCGGCGCGAGGCGACGCAACGCCTGATGGCCGAAGCAGTGGGCAAGATCGGGCCGGAATTGTAGCATCACGACGCACGGCTCGCATCGCCGTGGATGGAGAACGCAGGGAGGTGTGGAGCTGTGATGCGTAAAGAATGGTGGGTGCTGATTGGCGCGGTCGCCGTGGTGTGGCTGCTGTTCCAACTGGAAACGATGCTGATGCCGTTCATCGCCGGGATGATCCTGGCGTATCTGAGCGATCCGCTGGCCAATCGACTGCAGCGCCTGGGGCTTTCGCGCGCCTTGGCGGTGTGCGGCGTGTTCTTCATCCTGACGCTGGTGCTGGGGGTGGCACTGCTGGTGCTGATCCCTCTGGCCGTGCAGCAGGTGCGCCAGTTCGGGCTGATGATTCCGGGAATATTCGAGTGGGTGGAAACGGTGCTGGCACCGCAGATCCGCGGCTGGACGGGGCTGGACGTGGCGGCGGATCTCGATAACGTGCAGGAGACGCTGGCCGAGCATTGGCAGGACGCCGGCGGCTACCTGGCCCAGTTTCTGGGTCAGATCGGGCGCTCGGGGGCGGCGTTCCTGGCCTGGGTGACCTATTTCGCGCTGATTCCGGTGGTCACTTTCTATCTACTGCTGGACTGGGATCGTCTGATCGTCAATCTGCGCAATCTCATCCCGCGGCGCCTGGAGCCGGATGCGGTGCGTCTCAGCCTGCGCTGCGACGAAGTGCTTTCGGCCTTCCTGCGTGGCCAACTGCTGGTCATGCTGACCCTGGGGGCCATCTACGCCATCGGGTTGACCGTCATGGGGCTTCGCTTCGGGCTGCTGATCGGCATGCTGGCGGGGCTGGCCAGCATCGTGCCGTTCCTCGGCTTCATCGTCGGTATCAGCGTGGCGTTGGTCGTGGCGTTCTTCCAGTTCGGCAGCTGGGTGGCGCTGCTCGGCGTGGTCATCGTGTTCACCATCGGTCAGATCATCGAAAGCGTGGTGCTGCAGCCCAAGCTGCTGGGAGACCGTATCGGGTTGCATCCGGTGGCGGTGATCTTCGCCGTGCTGGCGGGCGGCAACCTGTTCGGTTTCACCGGGGTGCTGCTGGCGCTGCCGGCTGCGGCGGTGATCATGGTACTCTTGCGGGAACTCAACGAACGCTACAAGCGCAGCAGCCTTTACGACGCCGATAAAAAAGAGCGTCGCAACGAGGATTCACCATGAGTCGAGCGCCTGCGCAGCTGCCTCTGGGGGTGGGGCTGCGTGACGATGCCACTTTCGAGAGTTTTCTGCCGGCGGCCAATGCCGCCTTGCTGGATCGCCTCTCGCGCCAGCTCGATGCCGACGGCGAGCCGTTCCTGTTCCTGTGGGGCGCTCCCGGCAGTGGGCGCAGTCATCTGCTACAGGCGGCCTGTCACGCGGCTTCCGACCGCGACCTCCGTGCGCTCTACCTGCCGTTGCACGACCTGGGACATTTCCCGCCGCTGATGCTCGAGGACGTGGAGCGCCTCGACCTGGTGGCCATCGACGACGTGGATGTCGTCATCGGCCGGCGCCGCTGGGAGGAGGGGTTGTTTCATGCATTCAACCGCTTGCGCGATGCCGGCAAGCGGCTGGTGATGTCGGCGTCTGCAGCTCCCCGCCAGCTTCCGGTCGCTCTGCCGGACTTGGCATCGCGTCTTACCTGGGGTGTCACCTTTCAACTGCAGCGGCTGGATGACGGCGAGAGGCTGCAGGCCCTGCAGCTACGCGCACGCATACGTGGCATGCAGCTTTCCGAGGAGGTGGCCCGCTATATTCTTCACCGCGGACCGCGACGTCTGGACGAGCTGTTCGACGAGCTGGCCGTTCTCGACCGTGCTTCGCTGTCGGCCCAGCGCAAGCTGACGATTCCCTTCGTCAAGCAGGCGCTGGGCTGGTAACGCAGTGCGTCAGCGGCTCAGATTGACCTCGAGGCGCTGGCCGTTGCGCAGTGATACCTGACGCAGTATCACTTGGCGCTGGCCGTTGCCGGGGTTGACCACGCTGCCCGAGACGTAGAACTCACCAGGCGGGAGACCCTGCAGGGAAAAATTGCCGTTGCCGTCGGTGCGCGTGGTGTGGGTGTATTCACGCGCTCGCGGGTCGGCCGGCTCGACCGCTCGTCCTGCCAGGGCGTGCTCGGCGGCTTCTGCCGAGTAGGTGGTGACCGGCGCGACGGAAATCGTTTCCCCGGTGCCGGGAGTGCCGTTCAGACTGAGCCTGCCCGAAATGGCGGCGGTGCCGCTCTTCGGCAGCGCGGCATACTCGCTCGCCGGGAAGGCCACCTGACGAGCGATGCGTCCCGGGCTGGGGGCAGGGCGCTCGGCGTCGGGGCGTTCGACGTCAGGGCGTTGCGGGTCGCCGATATCGATCACCTCGATACGCTCGGGTGGCGGCCCCGGTTCCATCATCTGGCAGCCGACAAGGGTGAGACTCACCAAGGCTACGGGTAACCAGGCTTTCATTCGTTTGCTTCCTCATTGCGACATGCCCGTGCAGGACGAGCATAAACGATGGGAGCCGACAGGCGACAGATGGAAAGATGAAACTGGAGAGAAAAACGAAGACCCGCCGAACGAGGTTCGGCGGGTCTCGTATCAGTGCCGTGTGCTAGACCTTTGCAACGGAACTATGCAGAGAGCTTCAGGCCTTGGCGGTCTGGCTCGAGGAGGCCTTCTGGACTTCCTGCAGGCTGCTTTCAGCAAGCTTCTGGCTCTGCTGGAAGAAGTCCTGGTGCAGGGAGACGGCCTTCTCGGCATCGCCCTTGAGACGCTCGGTCACGTTCTTGGCAAACTGCTGCTGATCTTCGAGGTAGCTACGCAGACCGTCGGCATCGCGGACTTCGAGCAGCTTGCGGGCTTGCGCCAGGCTGGTGTCGGTATAGGCCTTGACGGCCTCGAGCTGGGCGCCGACCAGCTTTTCGGAATAGTCGATGCTCAGAGCGGCATAGGCACGCGCCGGGCCAAGCAGCATGGCTTCGAAGGGTTTGGTGTCGAAGCTGAATGACTTCATCATGAGTAAGGTATCTCCGGATGTGTTGTGTAATTTCGAACGGATGTCCGCTCTATTGCAATGCAGCATAGCAAAACTGCTTGCTGCATTGCAATATGTGCCTGGTACCAATATGTACCTGGTCCTTACACACTTGATACTGGCGGTCAGGCAGCGCACTCGATGCGATTGCGCCCGTTACGCTTGGCCTGAAGCAGCAGCGTGTCGGCACGATCGATCAGATCGATCACGACGTCGTCGCCTGGCGCCAGACTGGCGATCCCGATGCTCAGCGTGAGGCGGCTCGTCTGGGTGAGGGTGTTGCGCAGACGTTCGGCCAACTCCTGGGCGCCACTGGCCGTGGTCTCCGGCATCAGGATCAGGAACTCGTCTCCGCCGTATCGACCCACCAGGTCGCACTCGCGCACGGTAGCCAGGATCGTACGTGCCACGCAGCGCAGCGCCTCGTCGCCCACCAAATGGCCGCGTGCGTCGTTGAGCGTCTTGAAATGGTCGATATCGAGCATCAGCAGGCAAAGCGGCAGCTCGTATCGGGTGGCGCGTCTCAGCTCCTGTTCGGCCAGCTCCATCAGATAGCGCCGGTTGTAGGTGCCGGTCAGATGATCGTGAGTGGCCAGGTAGGCCAATTTTTCATTGGCCGCGACCAGCTCGGCCGTGCGCTCGCAGACGCGGCGCTCCAACTCGCCCGTGACCGCAGGGGAGAGCACGTGATGCTCGGGCGGAAACGCCAGATCGCGGGATATCCCGAACAGATGGGTCACCATGCCCTCGGTATTGGTAATGGGAACCAGCAGCGTCTGCCGATGAACGTGCTGATAAATGCCATCCCGGTCGAGATAGTCGTCATTCTCCTCATACCGGACCGGTGCCCCGGACTCTACGCAACGACATAGATTGGCCAGTACGCCATGACACAGCGGTGGGGGGAGCGACTGTTCGATACGCTTGCCGATGACGGCGCTGTTCTCTGCGCTCAGAGCCTGGCGGGTGGAGTTCATGGCCTCGATCACGAACTCGCCCGGGCCTTCGACGCGCACGATGAACATGTGTTCCGGACAGTACTCCCACAGGCTGCGCACCAGTAGCAGGCAGGTATTGGCATTGAGACGGTTGAGTATGTCTGACGTCAACCAGGGGGTCTTCTGTTGCATGGTTCTGCTCCCTTGAAGATGCCCTCCCTGTACCGAGAGGTACACCGATCCTGTGCGATGCAGCATTAACACTAGGCGGCTGTAATTTTTCGTGCAGCATGGTTTTCGTCATGACAACGTGGGGTGGGTTACCACTTTCCCCGAGTTTGGGAATGAGGCAACTCAAACTATGGGATATCGGCTCGCTTCTATACTGAGCAATGTGACTCATGGACAGGAGGGTCACTGCATGACGAGACATTGCAAGGACGGGCATGGCGGATTCAAGGGCGCTTCCGGTAGCCTGTGGTGTTGTTTGAACGCGCTGTGCAGCTCTCAGGGTCTGGCTTTCGAAGAAGCAGCGTTGCTTGACGAGATCGTGCCTTCGCCCCTCAGGTTGGAGAAACGAGCCATTCTCTACGAGCAAGAGGCGCCGTTCGATAGTCTCTATGCCGTATGCACCGGATGCCTCAAGCAGGAAACGGCGGTCAATGAAACCGAGACCCTGCTGACGGCCTTTTGGTTGCCCGGTGACCTCATCGGCTGCGATGCCATCGGCCTGGGACGCTATCCAGCCACCGTCAGTGCGCTTGAAACCGCCACGGTGTGCAGGCTGCCTTTCGCGCGATTCGAAGCGCTGACGCAAAGGCTGCCAAGACTGCGGAGGCAGCTGCAGTGCACCGTCAGTCGTGCCAGACATGAGGAGCGGATCATCCTGCACCAACTGTTGAGCCGTACCGCCGAGGCGCGCCTGGCCTGCTTTCTGTTGGTCGTATCGGACTGCTTTCATCGCCGTGGTTATTCCCCTACCCACTTTCGCTTGCCCGTATCGCGCAACGATATCGGCAGTTATCTGGGGCTGACCCAGGAGGCGGTCGGCAGGACGCTTGCCACCTATCAGTCGCAACGGCTGCTGCGTGTCAATGGGCGTGAGTACCAGCTGCTCGATCTTGCGCGACTCGAGCGCTTGGCCTCTTCCACCGGCAGGCGGCAGAAGAGACCGTGACGGGTCGAGGGTCAGGCTCGCTGAGCCACCGCAGGCGCTCTGTGCTGCTCCCAGAACTCGAGCAGGACCCTGCACTCGCCCTCCTTCTCGCTGACGAAATTGATCAGTGGCCGATGGAGTTCCGGTGTGGCATTGGTATTCAGCATCCACTCGAAGAAGTGCTTCGACTCCATGGCTGCGCGGATGGCATGCTCGATGGCCTGCTCACCCGTGATCTCGTCGACGATGAAGAAGTGAGGTTCCGCGATCGGAAAGGGCGCAACGTTGCCTGGCGCTCTGATGATGCAGGCTTCGAGTTCCAGGCAGACGGCTACCTGGTGCAACTGGCCAAGGCGCTTCTCGCACTGCAGGCCCAGTGTCGCCAGCAGTCTGCTTGCCTGCGGGGCCTTGGGCAGAAACCGCAGCGTCAGGCGGCGGTAGCGCTGAAGTTCGGCGGCTTCGTGCTCGTAAGCGAGAGTGAGCTGTTCGTGCGGCAACAAGAGCAAGGTATGGGTCATGTCCATGAGTCGGTTCTTCCAGATTGTGCTGTTGTGATCGAGGCTTTTTTAGGTGCCCTGAGTGGTGGGCTAAGCGATCTTAGGGAAAGGCCTTTTGGCGTCGCAACGACAGTTATCATGTTGGCGTCCGATAACGAGCGAATAGGAAAGAAACCTGACAGTTGTCAATCCGCTCATTGGCAGCGCTATCTGGTGTCTCTCACGGTCTGAATGGCTTGCAAGCCTCGATTCCCGGCACCATGGTGAAGGGAGCGATCGTCTAGCGAGGGAGTGACATGAGCGATCATCGTATCGAACGAGACAGCATGGGTGAGCTGCGGGTGCCGGTCTCGGCGCTCTATGGCGCCCAGACCCAGCGTGCGGTGGAGAATTTTCCGGTGTCGGGCCAGCCGATGCCGGCTGGCTTCATCCATGCCATCGCCCGCATCAAACTGGCCGCTGCCAAGGTCAACCGTGAACTGGGCCTGCTCGACGGCGAGCGAGCCGAAGCCATCGTCGCGGCGGCTCAGGAGATCGTCGACGGCAAGCACGACGACCAGTTCCCGGTGGACGTGTTCCAGACCGGTTCGGGCACCTCGAGCAACATGAACGTCAACGAGGTGATAGCCCATCTGGCCAGCCGCCATGGGCTCAAGGTGGGGCCCAACGACCATGTCAATATGGGGCAGTCGAGCAACGACGTCATTCCCACTGCCATCCACCTTTCCGCGGCGCTGGAAGTGACCACGCAGCTGCGTCCCGCGCTGGTGGCACTGCGTGCCACCATCGACGAGCGGGCGCTGGAACTGGACCGCGTGGTGAAGACGGGGCGCACCCATCTGATGGACGCCATGCCGCTGCGCCTGGGGCAGGAGCTTGGCGGTTGGTCGAGCCAGGTCGGCCAGGCCATCGAGCGTATCGACAGCGCCATGGTACGGCTGGCACGGCTGGCTCAGGGCGGTACGGCGGTAGGCACCGGCATCAACGCCCACCCCGAGTTCGCCGAGCGCATGGCACGTGAACTGAGCGAGCAGACCGGGCTCGCCCTGTCGCCCAACGACAGTTTCTTCGCTAGCCTCGGCTCCCAGGACGCGGCGGTGGAGCTCTCCGGGCAGCTCAAGGGCCTGGCCTGCGTGGTGATGAAGATTGCCAACGACCTGCGCTGGATGAACTCGGGGCCGTTGGCCGGCCTGGGCGAAATCGAGCTCGAGGCGCTGCAGCCCGGCAGCTCGATCATGCCGGGCAAGGTCAATCCGGTGATTCCGGAATCGGCGGCACAGGCCGCTGCCCAGGTGATCGGTCTGGATGCGGCGATAACCGTGGCGGGGCAGAGCGGCAACTTTCAGCTCAACGTGATGCTGCCGCTGATCGGCTACAACCTGTTGACCTCGATTCGGCTGATGAGCAATACGGCACGCCTGCTGGGCGAGCGGGCCATTGCCACGTTCCGGGTGCGCGAGGATCGGTTGGCGGAGCCGCTGGCGCGCAACCCGATCCTGGTCACGGCCCTGAACGGGGTCATTGGCTACGACGCGGCGGCAGCCATCGCCAAGCAGGCCTACCAGGCGGGGCGGCCGATCATCGATGTGGCCGAAGAGCAGACCGATCTTGGCCGTGAGGAGCTCGAACGGCTGCTCGATCCGGCCAGCCTGACCTACGGCGGCATACCGGAGTGACGCGGCTCAGGCGGCCAGGGCCTGGCGATGGGCTTCCACGTGGGCCTGGAGTCGTTCCACCTGACGTGGCGTCAGCCGCAGGCCCAGCTTGGTGCGCCGCCACAGGATGTCTTCGACGGTGGTCGCCCATTCATGGTCGACCAGGTAGTCGGCTTCGGCGGCGGTGAGGCCGGCGCCGAAATGCTCGCCCAGGTCCTCTGCACATTGAGTGCCTGCGAGGAAGCGCAGGCACAGGCTGCCGTAACTCCGCGCGAAACGTCGTGCCCGCGCCTCCCCGAGCCAGGGGTAGTCGTGCAGCAGCCGCGCCATGAAGTTTTCCTGATTGCCGATCTCGCCGCCGGGCAGGGCGGCCTCTGCGGTCCAGCTTGGCCCCATGGCTGGCAGGACAGGCTTGAGTTGTTTCAAGGCAGCTTCCGCCAGTTTTCGATAGGTGGTGATCTTGCCGCCGAATACGGAGAGCAGCGGGGCGCCCTGATCGTCGAACGCCAGGGTGTAATCCCGGGTCATGGCCGAAGGCTCGGCCGATTCGTCGTCGCACAGGGGGCGTACGCCGGAGAAGCTCGAGATGACGTCGCTGCGCTGGAGCTGACGGCGGAAGTGGGCATTGACGACGCCAAGCAGGTAATCGATCTCTTCTTCACTGATGGCGGCTTGGGCCGGGTCGCCCTGATAGCGGCGATCGGTCGTGCCGATCAGGCTGAAGTCGTCCTCGTAGGGGAGAACGAACACGATGCGCCGGTCGCTGTTCTGCAGGATGTAGGCGCGGTCGTCGCCGTTCAGTCGTGGCACGATCATGTGGCTGCCCTGAATCATGCGAATGCTGTAACGTGAACTGCGTGCCGCCTGTTCGCGAACCACCCGCTCGACCCATGGCCCGGCCGCATTGACCAGGGTGCGCGCCTGGCGCTCGAAGCGCTCGCCGCTGCGGACGTCCTCCAGCTCGATGCGCCAGATGCCGTTCTCCTCCTTCGCTCCGATGCAGCGGGTGCGCACCAGAATCTCCGCGCCACCTTCGCGTGCCTGTAGCGCGTTGAGCACCACCAGGCGAGCATCGTCGACCCAACAATCGGAATATTCGAATCCGCGCTTGATGCCTTCCTGCAGGGGCGAATCCGCAGCGAAACGAACGCTGCGTGAACCGGGCAGCATCTTGCGCTTGCCCAGGTGGTCGTAGAGGAACAGGCCGGCCCGAATCATCCAGGCGGGGCGCAGGTGAGAGCGGTGCGGGAGAATGAAACGCAGCGGCCAGATGATGTGCGGTGCCTTGCGCAGCAGCACTTCGCGCTCGCGCAACGCTTCTCCCACGAGGCGGAATTCATGGTGTTCGAGATAGCGCAATCCACCATGGATCAATTTGCTGCTGGCCGAGGACGTGGCGCCGGCCAGATCCCCCTGTTCGCACAGGCTGACCGACAGCCCGCGCCCGGCAGCATCGTTGGCAATACCGGTGCCGTTGATGCCGCCGCCGATGATGAAGAGGTCGAGTAGGTGGTGCGACGTGTGCGCCATGGACTGAAAGGCTCCGATCTCGCGTCAGCAATGAGCTGGCTTTCAAACAGTGTATGTTTGAAAGCGAACATAGATCAATCGAAATCGAACATCAAGGCCTGGAGGAAAACGCGCCGACGTTTCGGTCGGCGCGGTGCAAGTCGCAAGAGGGCGGTCGAAAGAGGAAGTCAGGCGATATGCAGGGCGACGTCGTTGACCTGCATCAGGTGAACGATGCGCTCGGGGGGCTGGCGGTCGGTGAACAGTGCATCCAGCTGGGCGATGTTGCCCTGTCTCACGACGGGGTTGCGATGGAACTTCGAATGGTCCGCGGTCAGGTAGACCTGGCGGGAGTTGCGGATGATGGCCTGGGCCACGCGAGCTTCCTGGTAATCGAACTCGAGCAGGGAGCCATCCTCGTCGATACCGCTGATGCCGATGATGCCGAAGTCCACCTTGAACTGATTGATGAAATCGATGGTTGCCTCGCCGATGATGCCGCCATCCCGTGAGCGTACCTGGCCGCCGGCGATGATGACGTTGAAGTCCTCCTTGTGCTGGAGGATGGCCGCCACGTTGAGGTTGTTGGTGATCACCTCGAGCCCTTGATGATCGAGCAGTGCCTCGGCGACGACCTCGTTGCTGGTGCCGATGTTGATGAACAGCGAGGCGTGATCGGGAATATGGCTGGCCACGAGGGCGGCGATGCGTCGCTTGGCCTCTAGGTTGAGATTCTTGCGCGTGCTGTAGGCGGTGTTGACGGTGCTCGATTCGAGCCCGGCGCCGCCGTGCACGCGCCGGATCATGCCCTCTTCCGCCAGGGAGTTGAGGTCGCGGCGTATGGTTTGTGGCGTAACCGAAAAATGTTCGGTCAGCTGTTCGATACTGGCGTAGCCCTGGCGGCGTACCAGTTCAACGATGGCATCTTGTCGCTGTTGCTGGTTCATGACGGCTCCCTATCGATCACGCGAGTGTAAGCGATTCGGTACGCTTGCGCAGGTATTCAAGGGGTATTTATACGAAAGTCGTAAAGCATTGCGAACATACTCGGGTACTCTTGGTGATCATAAACGAACATACAATGACAGGATGACTCATGGCCGACTATCTCCTTGCCATCGATCAGGGCACCACCAGTTCGCGCGCCATTCTCTTCGACCGTGACGGCCATGTGATTCGTGTTGCGCAGCGTGAATTCCCCCAGCACTTCCCCCACGATGGCTGGGTCGAGCACGACCCCGAAGACATCTGGGACACGGTGCTTTCGACCTGTCGCGAGGCGGTCGAGACATCGGGTGTCGCACTCGACGAGATCGCCGGGGTCGGCATCACCAATCAGCGCGAAACCACGCTGCTGTGGGATCGCGCGACTGGCAAGCCGCTTTACAATGCCATCGTCTGGCAGGATCGACGCACCGCCGACTTCTGTCGCGAGCTGCAGGAAAGAGGGCATGCCGAGCTGGTGCAATCGCACACGGGGCTGCTGATCGATCCCTACTTCTCGGCAACCAAGCTGGCCTGGCTGCTGGACAACGTGGAAGGGGCGCGTGAGCGTGCCGAACGCGGCGAGCTGGCCTTCGGCACGGTGGACACCTTCCTGCTGTGGCGCCTCACCGGGGGGCGGGTTCACGCCACGGATGCCACCAACGCCTCGCGCACCATGCTGTTCGACATCAATGCCCAGCAGTGGGACGACGAGCTGCTCGAGCTATTCGAGATCCCGTCTGGCTTGCTTCCCGAAGTGCGCGACAGCAGCGCCGACTTCGGCACCATCGAGGCCCGCTGGCTGGGGGCGGAGTTGCCCATTGGCGGGGTGGTGGGCGACCAGCAGGCGGCCCTGGTCGGCCAGGCGTGTTTCGAGCCCGGCATGGGCAAGAGCACCTACGGCACCGGTTGCTTCATGATCGTCAACACCGGCGACAGGCCGGCCAGATCGCGCAACCGCCTGCTCTCTACCGTAGCCTATCGCCTGAACGGCAAGACCACCTATGCCATGGAGGGCAGCATCTTCGTCGCCGGTGCTGCGGTGCAGTGGCTGCGCGACGGCTTGAAGCTGTTCAAGGATGCCGCCGAGACGGAGGCGCTGGCCAAGCAGACCCGCGCCGGACACAGCGTCTATCTGGTGCCGGCCTTCACCGGGCTGGGAGCGCCCCACTGGGACCCCAAGGCGAGAGGGGCGATCTTCGGCCTGACGCGCGACACCGGGATTGCCGAAATCGTCGCTGCCGGCCTGCAGGCGGTCTGCTATCAGACCCGCGATTTGCAGGCCTGCATGAGCGACGACATGGGCGTGCCACCGGGTACGCTGCGTGTCGACGGCGGCATGGTGGCCAACTCCTGGCTGGTTCAGTTCCTCGCCGACATGCTGGGGGTGCAGGTCGACCGGCCGACGGTGCTCGAAACGACCGCGTTGGGAGCCGCCTACATGGCCGGGCTGCGCTTCGGTTGGTACCGCGACCTGGAAGAGATCGCCGAGCTGTGGCGCTGCGAGCGCAGCTTCATGCCCAGCATGCCGGAAACCGAAAGGGAGCGACTCTATCGCGGCTGGCTCGAGGCGGTGGAGCGGGTAAAAAGCTAGTGCGAGGCTTGCAAAATCCAGCGATATCGGTAAGATATGCATCCGTTGCCGCAGCTGAATTGGCGGGCAACGGGTAAACGAGAAAGAACGAAAGACGAGAAAGCCGAACAAAGGACCATAGCTCAGTTGGTTAGAGCGCCACGTTGACATCGTGGAGGTCGGCGGTTCAAATCCGCCTGGTCCTACCAGCTTTCTATCGGCTTTTTCGATACGGTTTCACATGGTTTCGGTTTCACATAGTTTCAGGACCATAGCTCAGTTGGTTAGAGCGCCACGTTGACATCGTGGAGGTCAGCGGTTCAAATCCGCTTGGTCCTACCAGCATTCCGAAACGCCCCCTGGCATCTGCCAGGGGGCGTTTTGCTTTCCGGCGCTTGCAACTGCTCTTCACCAGGCCGACGGTTTTCCTTACCAGGCGAGTGAGAAGTCGGGCAGCTCGCTGCGTCTGACGAATACCTCGACCAGGGCTTCCAGACCCTCTTGGTCGGCTGGGCTGAAGCGCCCGCGCAGCGGGCTGTCGATGTCCAGCACGCCCCACAGTGTAGCGCCGCACAAAATCGGTACCACCAGCTCCGCGTTCGACGCCGCATCGCAGGCGATGTGATCGGCGATGGCATGCACGTCGTCGATACGCTGGGTCTCACGGCTCCTGGCGGCGGCGCCGCACACGCCCTTGCTGAAGGGGATGGGATTGCAGGCCGGCTTGCCCTGGAAGGGGCCGAGGGTGAGCAGCTCGGGCTGGCGCTGCAGGTAGAAACCGACCCAGTTGAGGTCCGGCACCTGCTGCATGATGAAGGCGCAGGTCTGGGCGCTGTTGGTCAGCCAGTCGCGGGCGTCCAGCAGGGCCTCGAGCTGGCGGGCCAGCAGCGTGTAGTCGGGCATGTTCGATGCCATGGAATCTCCGGTCCTCTCTAGTGCCCACTGGTATTCGGGCTGGGGTTTGAAGAATGGTCTGGTCGACACTAGCTTTCGGGTAGTAAGGATATCCGTAGGTCGATCAGGAGGATTGAGTATGCATGTAGTTGCCGATGTCAACGTGACGCCGATCGGGGCGGGAGCCTCGCTGTCGTCTCATATCGCTGCCTGCGAAGAGGTGATAGAGGCGGCTGGGCTCAAGTATCGCCTGCACGCCCACGGGACCAATATCGAGGGTTCCTGGGAAGAGGTGATGAGCGTGATCCAGCGCTGCCACGACGTGCTGCACGAACGCGGTGCGCCGCGGGTGGACAGCGCGATTCGCATCGCCACGGCTACCGACAAGGATCAGAGCCTCGAGGAGCGGATCGACAAGGTCGAACGCAAGATGGGCTGAGTCCGGTACCTGCCAAACGAACGGGCCGACGCATGGCGTCGGCCCGTTGTCATGCGTCAGACGCGCAGCGCGGCATCACTGCCAGCCGGGCACGGCGCCACCGTCGAACAGCTCCGCAGCCTTGGCGGCCACCTCTTCGCTCTGGTAGGCGGAAACCAGCTGTTGGATCTCTTCACGCTCCTCGTCGCCGGCACGCACCGCGATCAGGTTGACGTAGGGCGACTCGGCGCCCTCCTGAATCAGCGCATCGTCCAGGCGCAGTCCGGCGGGCTGAGCGAAGGTGTTGTTGATGAAGGCGAGGTCCACGTCGGTCAGCACGCGCGGCAGTTGAGCGGCCTCGATCTCGCGGAAGCGCAGGCCGAGCGGGTTCTCGACCACGTTGATCGGGGTGGCCTCGAGGTTCTCGGGGTCATCGAGTTCGATCAGGCCGGCGTTGTGCATCAGGATCATCGCGCGGCCGCCGTTGGTGGGGTCGTTGGGCAGGGCGACGATGGCACGCTCGGGCAGCTCTTCGATGCTGTCGTGGCGCTCGGAGTAGGCGCCGATCGGATACACGAAAGTGTAGCCGGCAACGGCCAGGTCGTAGCCGCGGTCTTCGATCATGCTGCGCAGGTAGGGCTCGTGCTGGAAGGCGTTGGCATCCAGGCTGCCGTCGGCCAGTGCAGCGTTGGGCGAGACGTAGTCGGTGAACTCGATGATCTCGACTTCGAGGTCGTAGCGCTCGCGGGCGATCTGGACGGCCACTTCCATCACCTCCGACTCGGGGCCGGACATGGTGCCTACCTTGATCGAGCGCGTTTCGGTCGCGCCGTCGTCGTTGCCGCAGCCGGCAACCAGGATGGCGCTGGCCAGGGTGGCGGCGCCGAACAGTCGGGTCAGAGTCACTTGCATGGGGTCATTCTCCTTGGGTGTGGCGTCACTTGCGATCCGATTTGCGTACCAGATAATCCCCGAGGCTCTGGAAGCCCTGCACCATGACCACCAGAATGGCCACGGTGATCAGCATGACGGTGGGGTTGAAGCGGTTGTAGCCATAACGAATGCCCAGGTCGCCCAGGCCGCCGCCGCCCACGGCGCCGGCCATGGCCGAGTAGCTCACCAGGGTGACGACGGTGATCGTCAGTCCGGTGATGATGCCGCCGCGAGCCTCCGGCAGCAGCACCTTGGTGATCACCTGGTGCGGCGTGGCGCCCATCGACTGGGCGGCTTCCACCAGGCCGGGCGGGATCTCGTTGAGCGCACCTTCCACCAGCCGGGCGACGAAAGGGATGGCGGCGATGGTCAGCGGCACGATAGCGGCATTGGTGCCGATCGAGGTGCCCACGATCATCCGCGTGAAGGGGATGATCGCCACCATCAGGATGATGAAGGGGATCGAGCGGCCGATGTTGGTCACCATGCCCAGCACCTGGTTGAGCACCGGGCGGGCCAGGATCTGGCGTGGGCGGGTGACGTAGAGCAGCACGCCCAGCGGCACGCCGAGCAGCGCCGAGATGATGCCCGATACCGCAACCATGTAGAGCGTATCCAGGGTCGCCTGGAGGATCAGATCAATCATCGCGCTGGACATGGCCGAGCACCTCCACATGCAGGTCGTGGTCTTCGAGATAGTCGATGGCGCGGCGGGTCTGCTCGGGGGAGCCGAGCAGCTCGGCGATCATCAGCCCCAGCGTGCGCTCCTGAATCGACTCCACCTTGGCCTGAAGAATGCTGACGTCGACCCCGCATTCGCGCGCCAGGCGCGAGATCAGCGGCGTGGAAACCGTATCGCCGGAGAACGCCAGACGCACCACCGGATGGGTGTGCTCGCCGGGGGCCTCTTCGAGGCGCTCGATCAGCGCCTTGGGCGGCTCCAACTGGAGGAAGTCGTTGAGGAACTCGCGGCCCAGGCGGGTGCGCGGGGCGGTGAAGAAGTCGCCGACCTCGGCTTCTTCCACCAGCTCGCCGTCGGAGATCAGGCTGACCCGATGGCAGATCGACTTGACCACTTCCATCTCGTGGGTGATCAGCAGGATGGTCAGACCCAGCTTCTGGTTGATGTCGCGCAGCAGAGTCAGGATCGAGCCGGTGGTCTGCGGGTCCAGCGCCGAGGTTGCCTCGTCGCACAGCAGCACGCGGGGTTCGCTGGCCAGCGCCCGGGCGATGGCCACGCGCTGCTTCTGACCGCCGGAGAGCTGGGCCGGATACTGGCGTGCCTTGTCGGCAAGGCCGGTGAGCTCGAGCAGCGGCAGCACGCGCTCGCGGATGGCCGCGCGCTTCATGCCCATCAGTTCCAGGGGCAGGGCGACGTTGGCAAAGACATTGCGCGTCGTCAGCAGGTTGAAGTGCTGAAAGATCATGCCGATGCGATGGCGCGCCTGATTGAGCTGGCTGTTGGAGAGGGTGGTCATCTCCTGGCCGTCGACGACGACGCTGCCACTGGAAGGGCGCTCGAGCAGATTGACGCAGCGAATCAGAGTCGACTTGCCGGCACCGGAGAGGCCGATGACGCCATGGATACTGCCCGCCGGAACGTGAAGGTCGACGTTCTTCAGCGCCTCGATGGTTCTGGCGGCTCTCTCGCTGGGGCGTGAGGCGAACGGCAGTCGGCGCCTGGGCGGGGTGAGGTGGTAGGTCTTGGAAACGTTGCTTAGCGTGATCATCTGGCTTCCTGAGAGGCCGTGCCGGTGGGGCGGGCGCAGCGTGGGCCAGGGTATAGCCGAACGAAAAAAAGGCCACCCTGGCGGGTGGCCATCAACGCTGGACACACCCTTTTAGCTGCACTTCACGCTGCAGGCGGAAGCCGTCTGCAGCGTGGGCGCCCGCAAGCCGGGTACAAATCGGCGCCTGAAATGTGAGGCGGAATGGTAAGACTAAAGACGTAACATGTCAACCGGAGCGAAAGATGCTTCGGTTCGCCAGGCGAACGCGTGGTGAAATTCACTAAAAAATGACCTCGATACGTGGATTCCTGTTGCCTTGCCCTGGTGAATGTCACGCTCTTGGGGTAGCGCCCGTTGACGGATGGACGTTCGTGGCGCGAATTCTTACACTGCGAGCCCCACCCACTTCATCCTCCCTTGAGCGGGAGCGCGCAGGAGACGCCATGTTCACAGGCATCGTCCAAGGCACGGCCGAGATCGTCGCCATCAAGGAAGCCGAGGCATTCCGCACTCATGTCGTGAGCTTGCCGCAACCTCTGCGCGAGGGGCTGGAGCTCGGCGCTTCGGTGGCCCACAACGGTGTCTGTCTGACGGTGACGGCCATCGACGGCGACCGGGTCAGCTTCGATCTGATGCGCGAGACGCTGCGCGTGACCAACCTTGGTGCGCTGGGCGAGGGCGATCGCGTCAATATCGAGCGGGCGGCGCGCTTCGGCGACGAGATCGGCGGTCACGCCATGTCCGGTCATGTCATGGCCATGGCCGAGCTGGTGGAGCTGGATCAGGCGCCGAACAATCGGCGGCTGTGGTTCGAAGTGCCCCATGCGCTGGGTCGCTTCCTGTTCGACAAGGGCTACATCGGCGTCGATGGCATCAGCCTGACGATCGGTGCCACGAGGCCCGCCACGGCTGCGCACGGGCCGCGCTTCTGCGTCGACCTGATTCCCGAGACCCTGGAGCGCACCATTCTGGTCGACCGCGTGCCGGGCGATAGGGTCAACATCGAGATCGACCCCCAGACCCAGGCCATCGTGGAAACCGTGGAAAGGGTATTGGCCGCCCGCGGGGTGTGAGAACTCCATTCAAATGACCGTTTCGTCAAGATTGCGTTGGTAGCCGTGCTGGCGAATGGCGCAGAGTTTGCTTATACAGAGCGAATCGTGCCGCACAAGGTAAGCAATCTCGGCCTCGCATCTAAAGGGGGCTTTGGGTACCATGTGCGGCTTTTCTCGCCCCCTGGTTGCTAAACAAGCACTCGTGCGCAGGAATGCCAAAAATGAAGAACATGCTCGATAGACACTTCAAGCTGACGGAACACAACACCAGCGTGAAGACAGAGGTCATTGCCGGGGTCACCACCTTCCTGACCATGGCCTACATCATCTTCGTCAACCCCAGCATTCTTTCCGAAACCGGCATGGACTATGGCGCGGTGTTCGTCGCCACCTGTCTGGCGGCCGCCGTCGGCTGTCTGGTCATGGGGCTGTGGGCCAACTATCCCATCGCTCAGGCGCCGGGCATGGGGCTCAACGCCTTCTTCACCTACGGCGTGGTGCTGGGCATGGGCTACAGCTGGGAAGCGGCGCTGGGAGCAGTGTTCCTCTCCGGCTTCTGTTTCCTGCTGCTCAGCATCTTCAAGGTACGCGAGTGGATCATACATTCCATTCCGCTCTCCCTGCGCCTCGGTATTGCCGCGGGTATCGGCCTGTTCCTGGCCATGATCGCACTGAAAAATGCCGGCATCGTAGTGTCCAATCCGGCCACCTACGTGGCGCTCGGCGATCTTTCCCAACCGGCTGCCATCTACGCGCTGCTGGGCTTCTTCGCCATTACCGCCATGGCCTATCTGAAGATCACCGGCGCCGTGATGATCGGTATTCTCGGGGTGACGGTACTGGCCATGATCCTGGGCCACAACCAATACGGCGGCCTGATGTCGATGCCGCCCTCCATTGCGCCGACCTTCATGGCCATGGATCTCATGGGCGCCCTCGACGTGGCCATGCTCAGCGTCATCTTCGCCTTCCTGTTCGTCGATCTGTTCGACACCTCCGGCACCCTGGTGGGCGTGGCGCACAAGGGCGGTCTGCTCGACAAGGACGGCAAACTGCCGCGTCTGAATCGTGCCATGATCTCCGACAGTAGCGCCTCCATGGCCGGTGCGGTGCTGGGTACCTCGACCACGACCAGCTACATCGAGTCCACCGCCGGTATCGCCGCAGGTGGGCGCACCGGCCTGACGGCGGTCGTCGTGGCCGGGCTGTTCCTGATCAGCCTGTTCTTCGCGCCGCTGGCGGGTTCCATCCCGGCTTACGCCACCGCCGGCGCGCTGCTCTATGTGGCGGTGCTGATGGCCGGCAGCCTGGCCCATGCCAACTGGGACGACCCGACCGACGCCGCGCCGGTACTGATCGCCGCACTGGCCATGCCGCTGACCTTCTCCATCGCCGAAGGCATCGCGCTGGGCTTCATCAGCTACGCTGCTATCAAGACCCTTTCCGGCCGCTTCCGCGACCTCAATCCGGCGGTGGTCGTGCTGGCGATCCTGTTCGTATTGAAGTTCCTGTTCCTAGACTGACATTCCCTCACCGAGACCCGCGATGAGCATTTACGGCGACTACATCAAGTCCGTGATCCGAACCGTCCCCGACTGGCCGCAGCAGGGGGTCAACTTCCGCGATATCACACCGCTGCTGCAGAACAGCTCCGCCTTTCGCAAGCTGATCGACAGCTTCGTGCATCGCTATCAGGAGATGGAGCTGGATGCCATCGCGGCCATCGACGCACGCGGCTTCATCATCGGGGCGCCCGTCGCCTATGAGCTCGGCTGCAGCTTCGTGCCGGTACGCAAGAAGGGCAAGCTGCCGTTCCGCACCATCAGCGAGACCTACACGCTGGAGTACGGTCAGGCCGAGGTGGAGCTGCACTCCGATGCATTCCGTCAGGGGGATCGGATCCTGATCATGGACGACTTGATCGCCACCGGCGGCACCATGCTGGCGGCCGCCAAGCTCATCACCCGTTCGGGCGGACAGGTGGTGGAAACCGCCACCATCATCGATCTGCCCGAGATCGGCGGGTCGGCAAGGATCCGTGAGGCAGGCTTCGGCGTCTTTGCGGTCTGCTCCTTCAATGAGGATGAGTGACGCCATGAGCAATGCCCGCTATCACCAGCACTTCACCGTCTCCTGGGACCAACTCCACCGTGACGTGCGCGAGCTGTGTCATCGTCTGGTCGAGCGCGACTTCAAGGGTATCGTGGCGATCACCCGTGGCGGGTTGATTCCGGCGGCGCTGATTGCCCGTGAGCTCAACGTGCGGCTGATCGATACGGTCTGCATCAGCAGCTACGAGCACATGGAGCAGGGTGGCCTGGACGTCATGAAGGGCGTCGATCATGACGGCGACGGCTGGCTGCTGGTCGACGATCTGGTCGATACCGGCAAGACGGCACGCAAGGTACGCGAGATGCTGCCCAAGGCGCACTTCGTCACCGTCTATGCCAAGCCCGAAGGGCGCCCGCTGGTGGATCAGTATCTGACCGAAGTGGCCCAGGACTGCTGGATTCAGTTTCCTTGGGACATGGGGGTGGCCTACGTCGAGCCGTTGGTCGACCAGGTCAAGCGTTAGGCGACATAGAGTCGAGCGAACATGAGCTGTCCATTACCCGAGAGTTGGGAGCGCTGGCTGGGAGGCGAGTTCCAGGCTCCCTACATGCAGACGCTGCGTGACTTCCTGGCGGCGGAGAAGGCCGCCAGGAAGGTGATCTACCCGCACTCCTCGAACTGGTTCCGCGCCTTCGAGCTGACGCCGCTGGAGCGGGTCAAGGTGGTGATCCTGGGGCAGGACCCGTACCACGGACCCAATCAGGCGCATGGCTTGTGTTTCTCGGTTCGCCCGGGGGTTCCGGCGCCGCCCTCGCTGGTCAACATCTACAAGGAGCTGGTCGCCGATGTCGGCTTCCAGCCGGTGGACCACGGCAACCTCGAGCACTGGGCGCGACAGGGCGTGCTGCTGCTCAACACCTCGCTGACGGTGGAGCAGGGCAACGCCGGCTCGCATCGGGGCAGGGGCTGGGAGCACTTCACCGATCGCGCCATCGAGACGGTCAACGCCCACGCCGAACCCTCGGTGTTCCTGCTGTGGGGTAGCCACGCCCGGCAGAAGAAGGCGCTGGTCGACACCTCGCGGCATCTGGTGCTGGAGTCGCCGCATCCGTCGCCGCTCTCGGCGCACCGGGGGTTCTTCGGCAACCGGCACTTTTCCCGTGCCAACGCCTTCCTGCAAGCGAACGGCCGCGAACCGATCGATTGGCAGCTGCCGGCAGAGCCCTGAAAGCCGGCCGGCAGGCTCTGCCTTAAACTCTCGGCAGGATGAGAGTAAAATGCGCGCGACTCGTCCATGCGACGAAGGTCGCCACTTCCACACCACGCCAAGAGGTCCGTCATGAGCGTCCACGCCATTCAACATCCGCTGGTCCAGCACAAGCTCGGTCTGATGCGCGAAGCCGGCATCAGCACCAAGAGCTTTCGCGAGCTGGCCGGCGAGCTGGCCAAGCTGCTGACCTATGAGGCGACCCAGGATCTCGAGCTGGAAGAGCAGGACATCGACGGCTGGAGCGGCAAGCCGATTCCGGTGAAGCTGCTGAAGGGCAAGAAGGTGACCATCGTACCGATTCTGCGGGCCGGGCTGGGAATGCTGGATGGCGTGACCGACCTGATCCCCAGCGCCCGGATCAGCGTGGTGGGGCTGTATCGCGATGAAGAGACGCTGGAGCCGGTACCGTACTTCGCCAAGTTTGCCAATGACCTCGACGAGCGCATGGCTATCGTCATCGACCCTATGCTGGCGACCGGCGGCACCATGGTGGCAACGCTGGACATGCTGAGGGACCGCGGCTGCCAGCAGATGAAGGTCATCGTGCTGGTGGCGGCTCCCGAAGGGATCAAACGGGTGCAGGACGCCTATCCCGACATAGAGATCTACACCGCTGCGGTGGACGATCATCTCGACGAGAACGGCTATATCGTGCCGGGTCTCGGCGACGCAGGGGACAAGATCTTCGGCACCCGATAATTTTTTGCCATTAACCTGCCTGCGCTCGTCGAGGTTCATCGGCAAAAAAACGCAAGATGCTGCCCCTGAGATCCCGATCCAGGGGCGTTTTTCTGGGCAGGACGCCTTCGACTCAACGACACGACAAAAGAAGGAAAACACCCCATGAACGAACATGTGGCGGCTGCGCAGGCGCCTGCCGAATCCCTGCCCAGGGTGCTGCTGACCGGGGCACAGATGCTCTTCGTCGCTTTCGGCGCGCTGGTGCTGGTGCCGCTCTTGACCGGACTCGACCCCAGTGTGGCGCTGTTCACCGCCGGCGTGGGTACCCTGGTGTTCCACGGCGTGACCAAGGTGACCGTGCCGGTCTTCCTGGCATCATCGTTCGCCTTCATCGCCCCGATCCAGGGCTCGGTGGTCAATTTCGGCGTGCCGGCCACCATGGGCGGGCTGATGGCGGCGGGCCTGGTCTACGTGGCGATTTCGCAGGCGGTACGCCTGAAGGGCACGGCCTGGTTGCATCGCCTGCTGCCGCCGGTGGTAGTGGGGCCGGTGATCATGGTGATCGGCCTGGCCCTGGCGCCGGTGGCAGTCAGCATGGCCACCGGCGAGACCAGCGATCATATCGGCTACGGGGCGGCCATCGTGCTGTCGATGGCGAGCCTGCTGGTGACCCTGGTGCTGGCCGTATTCGGCCGCGGCCTGCTGCGGCTGGTGCCGATCATGGGCGGTATCGTCACCGGCTACGTCATGGCTCTGTTGATGGGGGTGGTCGACTTCACGCCGGTGCGGGAAGCAGCCTGGCTGGCCATGCCGTCGTTCACGGCGCCGAGCTTCCACTGGGCGGCGATCCTGTTCATGATTCCCGTGGCCATTGCGCCTGCGGTGGAGCATATCGGCGACATGGTGGCCATCGGCTCGGTCACGCGCAAGAACTACCTGGAGAAACCCGGCCTGCACCGTACCTTGCTGGGTGACGGTCTGGCGACCACCACCGCGGCGCTGTTCGGCGGTCCGCCCAACACCACCTATTCCGAAGTGACCGGCGCGGTGACTCTGACTCGTGCCTTCAACCCCAAGATCATGGTGGTAGCTGCCTGTATCGCCATCGGTCTGGCTTTCGTGGCCAAGCTGGGCGCACTGCTGCAGACCATCCCCGGCCCGGTGATGGGCGGCATCATGACCCTGCTGTTCGGCTCCATTGCCGTGGTTGGCATGAACACCCTGGTGCGCGCCGGGCATTCCCTTACCGCGCCGCGCAACCTGGTGGTGGTGTCGTTGATTCTGGTGTTCGGTATCGGCGGCATGCAGTTCGGGGGCGGTCAGTTCACCCTGCAGGGCGTTAGCCTGGCCGCGCTGGTGGGCATCGTCCTCAACTGGGTGTTGCCCACCGCCGACGACGAGTGATCCTCAGGTATGGTGCAGCTCCTTGCCGCCCTCGGAAAAGGTCGGCGGGGAGTTGGCGCTGACGATCACGCACTCTTCCTCGCCGACGTTGCGGAAGCGGTGGGGCAGGCGCGAGTCGAAGTAGTAGGCATCGCCTGCGCGCAGCAGGCGAGCCTCGCCGGCTACGGTGAGTTCTATCTCGCCGGCCACCACCACGCCGCCCTCCTCGCCGTCGTGCTCGAGCATGTCGGCACCGGTATCCGCTCCGGGCGGGTAGCGCTCATGAATGATCGACATGCTGCGATCCGGGCGACGCGCCGCCACCAGCCGCCATGAAAGATGGCCGTCGCCGATCTCGGTGAGATCCTCGGCGGGGTAGAAGGCCCGCGGCGGGGAGGGTTCGTCGCCGGCGAAGAACGCGCTGATCGACACCGGCAGCGCATCGAGAATCTTCTTCAGCGAGCTCACCGACGGGCTGACGCTGTTCTGCTCGATCAGCGAGATGGTGCTGTTGGTGACACCGGCTCGCTTGGCCAGTTCACGCTGGGACAGCTTGCGTGCCTTGCGCAACTCGCGCAGACGTGTCCCTACATCAAATCCTTCCATTGTCAGGTCCAGAACGTTCGATTTGTTTGACACATGATACCCGTTAGCTGCGCCTTGGATAAGATGACCTTGATCATTGCATTGTCCGGGTTTGGCTCAGCGTCGTGGAAGCGGCGCGCGGGCTGAGGCATGATGGGGTATGACCGATCGATCAGAAAACGCGATACCCAACCCGCTCACCGACGTGACAGGCCTGATCCTGGCCGGCGGTGAGGGTCGGCGGATGGGCGGGCGAGACAAGGGGCTCGAGCCGTTTCGCGGCGCCGCGCTGGTAAGCCACGTGCAGGCGCGATTCGCCGGTAGGGTGGCCGAAGTGCTGATCAGTGCCAACCGTCACCTGGACGACTATCGCCAGTTGGCCGGGCGGGTGGTGCCCGATGCCCAGGGGGGCTTCCAGGGGCCGCTGATGGGTATCTACAGCGGCCTGCTCGCTGCCGATACGCCCTGGGTGCTGGTGGTACCCTGCGACACGCCGGCTCTGCCGGACGATCTGGTGGCGAGAATGGTCGCCGGGATCGGCGATCATCGAATCGCCGTGGCCCATGACGGCGAGCGGCTGCACCCCGTGGTCATGCTGCTCGAGCGCTCGCTGGCCGAGGACCTGCACGCCGCTCTGCAGGCAGGAGAGCGCAAGGTCGGTCGCTGGGTCGAGCGCCACGCCTGGACCGCCATCGATTTCAGTGACTGTCCGGACGCCTTCATCAACCTGAACAGCGAAGATGACAAGCGGCGCCTGGAGATGCGCCCGAACGAGGAGAGTTGACCCTGATGTCCCAAACGCAGCCAGCCGCGCTTGGCTTCGACGATGCACTGCCGCTGCTGGGTATCGCCGCCTGGAGCGGCACCGGCAAGACCACTTTGCTGGAAGCGTTGCTGCCGCGCCTCGCGGCGCTTGGCGTGCGTACCGCCGTGATCAAGCATGCGCATCATGAATTCGATGTCGACCAGCCGGGCAAGGACAGCCATCGCCTGCGCCAGGCGGGCGCGGCCCCGATGCTGGTTGCGTCACGGGCTAGGTGGGCCATGATGATGGAAACGCCCGACAATCGGGAGGCCGATCTTGCGCAGCTGATCGACGTCGTGCGCAGCCAGCAGCCCGATCTGGTGCTGGTGGAAGGCTTCAAGGCCTGGCCCTTGCCGAAGCTCGAGCTCTACCGCGAGGCCGTCGGCAAGACGCTGCGAGTGGCCGAAGACCCATGGATAAAGGCCGTGGCGAGCCAGCCCCGAGTGGAGGTTCCGCCGGGGGTCGAATGGCTCGACCTCGACGACCTGAATGCCATTGCCGCCTGGGTGGCGGCCTGGCCGGCACGCTGGCCGGCCGAGTGCGTGCCTCGCGATATCGCTCGCTGACGACCGCTTAACTTGACCAGACAATTGATCCCGAGGCTGCAACCCATGAGTCTGACCCATCTCAATACGCGCGGCGAGGCCCATATGGTCGACGTTGCCGACAAACCGGAAAGCCGCCGTGAGGCGACCGCTTCAGGTCATATCCAGATGAAGCCCGAGACCCTGGCGCTGCTGAGCGAGGGTGGGCTGCCCAAAGGGGACGTATTGGCCACGGCGCGTATCGCCGGCATTCAGGCGGCCAAGCGCACCCACGAGCTGATCCCGCTCTGCCACGCCTTGCCGCTCTCCAAGGTGTCGGTGGATTTTCACCTGGACGAGCAGAACAGCCGCGTCGAGGTCGTCGCCACCTGTCGGCTCAATGGTCGCACCGGTGTGGAAATGGAGGCGCTGACGGCCGTCTCGGTGGCCTGTCTGACGCTCTACGACATGTGCAAGGCGGTCGATAAGGACATGGAGATCGGCGCCATCCACCTGGATGCCAAACAGGGCGGCAAGTCGGGCGACTACCGCCGCCAGGTGGCACCGGCAACGGCTCCCATCGTAACGGGCGAGGGTGCAGCCGGGCAGGTCTCGGTGGGCAGCCGCTGCGCCATCGACTCGCCCTGTGTGCGAGTGAAGTTCCTGGCCGAACTGCGTGAGCGACTGGGCATCAGCGATGTCACCCTGCCGCTGGACAGCCTGCCGAGTACCGACGTCGGCGGCCTGAAGAGCGCGCTGGTGAAGCGCGACTCCCGCTTTGCCCGTCTCAGCGAAGGACGTGTGCTGTGTGCGGTCAATCAGGTCATGGCGCTGGACGCGACTCCCATCACCAACGACGATGAAGTGGCGTTCTTTCCGCCGGTGACGGGAGGCTGAGGCGATGATTCGGGTTCAGGACGCGCCTTTCGATGCGGGCGATGAACAGCAGCAGCTGCTTGCAGGACGCTCCGACATCGGCGCCGTGGTGAGCTTCACCGGACTGGTGCGCGACTTCAACGAGCGGCCCGATGTCACGGCACTGACGCTCGAGCATTATCCAGGCATGACCGAGGCGGCGCTGGGCGAGATCGTGACGCAGGCCGAAGCTCGCTGGCCGCTGCAGGGGGTGCGGGTCATCCACCGGGTTGGACGACTGACGCCGGGAGACCCTATCGTACTGGTGGTGGTCGCCAGTGCACATCGACGTGCCGCTTTCGAAGCCTGCGACTTCATCATGGACTATCTCAAGACCCGAGCCCCTTTCTGGAAAAAGGAACACAGCATCACGGGTGACTACTGGGTTGCCGAGCGTGAGTCGGATTACCGTGATGCCAGCCGCTGGGAGAGCGAGAATGACGAAATCCCCTGAGACATTGCCTGCCGAGTTGATCGACGACTTCGGCAGGCGTGTTCGCTACGTGCGAATCTCCGTGACGGATCGCTGCGATTTCCGCTGCGTCTACTGCATGAGTGAGGAGATGACGTTCCTTCCTCGGGCGCAGATATTGACGCTGGAAGAGTTGAGTCTGGTGGCGCGGGCATTCGTCGAGATGGGGGTCGAGAAGATTCGGCTGACCGGCGGCGAACCCCTGGTGCGGCGCGGCATCGATCAGCTCATCGAGGCAACGAGTGCGTTGCCTGGGCTGCGCGATCTGGCCATGACCACCAATGGGGCAGGGCTGGTCAAACATGCGCGCCGCCTGCGTGAAGCGGGGCTGGGCAGGCTCAACATCAGCCTCGATACCCTGGATCCCGAGCGCTTTCGCAAGCTGACCCGTACCGGCGATTTGTCTCGCGTGCTGGAGGGCTTGCACGCCGCGCGCGAAGCGGGCTTTACGCGCATCAAGCTCAATGCCGTGATTCTGAAGGGGCGCAACGACGACGAAGTGCTCGATCTCGTCGAGTTCGCCCGCGCCCAGCGAGTCGACTTGAGCTTCATCGAGGAGATGCCTCTCGGAGACGTCTCCGACCATTCGCGGGCCGAGACCTTTTGCTCCAGTGATGAGGTGAAGGCGGCGATAGAGCAGCGTCACGAGCTGATTCCGACCACCGAGTCGACGCTGGGCCCTTCGCGTTACTTCCGCATGAGCGACAGCGACAGCCGTATCGGCTTCATTTCCCCTCATAGCCACAACTTCTGCTCCAGCTGCAATCGGGTTCGTGTGACGGCGGAAGGGCGGCTTCTGCTCTGCCTTGGCAACGAGCATTCTGTCGATCTGCGTGCCGTACTTCGCCAGCACCCGGGGGATCTCGATGCCCTCAAGCATGCCATCGTCAAGGCACTTCCTCTCAAGCCCGAGCGCCACCATTTCACCACCGATGGCGATGTTCAGATCGTTCGCTTCATGAACATGACGGGGGGATAAGAGAGGGAAGATGCCGACATAAGCCGGGACTCTTTGACGCTATTCCGTGCATCGTTGGTTGGGCCTTTTCTTGCCAAAATGGCAAATCGGCATATACTTTCGACGAGTGGGCCTTTACGGCTGACTCGTCGTTTTCTTGCATGGAGGAGGCCAATGTCCAGCGAAACCCTGGAGCGCATCGCCCGTAACAAGAACGTGGCTCGGGCCGCGGCTCGCCAGTTGAGCATGGAGCAGCTGCACAAGCTCTCCGATGTTATCGGCGAGGTCATCGAACAGAAAAATGAGGAAGAGAAGCTCCGCAAACAGGAAGAAGCGGACAAGGAAAGAAAACTGGCTGAGATCCGTGAGGCCATGAACGATGCTGGTCTCTCCGTGGAAGATCTCGTGGGTGAACAGCCACGCCGTCGGCGCGGTCGGCCACCCAAGAATGCCAGCGGTTCGTGACCCGGCAGGGAACGAATCGTCTGCTTGCAGTACTTCGGAAGGGGGCAAGGCGGGGGCCTTGGCTCCCTTCCGCTGCGCGATACTTCAAGCCAATCTCTTCGGCATCATGCAGCGGTCAGTGCCAGTCGTCAGCGAAAGGCCGGTGCCTCTACGGCCAAGAGCTGGAGATGAATGTCGGGTAACTGACGCAGATGTTGGCCCAGCCAATAGGTGATCTGCGGCTGCAGGGCTGAGCGTAGTTCGGCCAGCGTCGACACATCGATCTCTTCCAGCCTTTCGTCCAGCCATTCGGTGAAACTGTCCTCGTCCATGGCACTGACGCGGTGGGCATCCATCATCAGCCTGCCAATGCGGGTCCAGCCCGTGCCCGTGTAGGCCACGGAAAGCGCCAGATAGAGAATGCCGTGGCGCGAGGAACCCTGTTCCGCGGCAAGACCGGGCAGGGGAGCGACGGCGTTCTGGCTGACGATGCAGGGGCTTTGCGGATGGCGGGAGTCGACGTGCAAGCCCTCCGCATCCAGCCGGATCAGATCGCCATTGACCGGCAAGAGGGGCGCCTGGATGCCCATCGAGTGCGCCAGCTCCTGATGGGCCTGCTGGTGACGACGTTCGCCGTGCACCGGCAGCAGATGATGCGGCCTTACCCAACCGTAGAAGGTACGCAGCTCGTCCTGGGCCGGGTGGCCGGAGGCGTGCAGTTCCGGATGGTTGAATTCGTCCCAGATCGTCACGTCGAGACGTTTGAGTGCGTGTTTGAGGCGCTCGATCTGATACTCGTTGCCGGGAATCGCCTTGGCCGAGAACAGCACGGTGTCGCCTGCCATCAGCTCGAAGCTGTGGTGCCGGCCGTGGGCGAGGCGGCTCAATGCCGCTCGCGGTTCCCCCTGGCTGCCGGTGGCGATCACCAGTACCTCTTCCGCTGGCAGATAACCCAGATCGCTGACCGGAACCAGCGCCGGCATGTCTTCCAGGTAACCCAGCCCCCGGGCCACGGCTACCATGCGCTCCATGGCGCGACCCATCAGACTCACCCGGCGCCCACAGCGCTCGGCGGCTCTGGCCACGGCCAGCACACGAGCCAGGTTGCTGGCAAAGCAGGTCACCACGACCCGTCCCGTGCACTGGGCCAGGCGCTGCTCCAGGGCTCTGGCAACCTCGCCTTCGCTACGCGAGTGGCCCGGCATGGGGGCATTGGTCGAGTCGCCCACCAGTAGGTCGAGCGGCGCCAGGGCGCGAAAGGTCGCTCCTTTGATTGGCGGGCCGATGAGCGGCTCGGGGTCGAGTTTCCAATCGCCGGTATGCAGCACCCGGTAATCGCCGGCGACGATCAGCAGCGCACAGCTCTCCGGTATCGAATGGGTCAAGGGCAGATAGCGCAGGGTGAAGGGACCGCTTTCCAGGGCCTCGCCCGGCTCGATTACCTGAATGGCATCGACGGCCAGGCCGCGCTCATGGAATTTGGCGCGTAGCAGGCCGGCCGCCAGCGGGGTGGCATGAATCGGGCATTGCCATTTGGGCCACAGCCAGGCGACGGCACCGATGTGGTCTTCATGACCGTGGGTGATGAGCAGCGCCTGAGGGCGAATGCCAAGGGCCTCGGGCGTTTCCAGGCTGGGAACCTGCAACGGTGAGTCGGGCAGATCCTGACGGATCATCATGCCGCAATCGACCGCTATCCATGCATCCTCGTACCCGTAAAGCGTCATGTTCATGCCGATCTCACCACAGCCCCCCAGTGGCAGGAAGTGAAGCGGGCAGCGGCGGCGGGGACGAATGGTGACGCGGGTAGAAGGCATCGGCAAGACAGGGACCAGGCAATTGAGTCTTCACTATACGGGATCGTCGCGACCCTTCACAATGCGATGCCCGCGGGCGGCAGCGGTTGGGCGTGTCGTGATATGGCGATTTCGCTACAATGCCGGCTTCCTGATTCCGTTCTGCAGCGGGTTTTTCATGTCTCACTATTATCGACTCGTCGTCTCCTGTCCCGACCGTCGCGGCATCGTGGCCCGCGTATCCGGGTTCATTGCAGGCCATGGGGGCTCCATCACCGAGGCGAGCCAGCACTCCGATCTGGAGGCCGGCCGTTTCTTCATGCGCTACGAAATTCTCGCCGATTCCATCGGCATGAGCGCAAGCGAGTTGACCGAAGCCTTCGATCCGGTCGCCCGTGAGTTCGACATGGAGTGGGCCCTGCGCGACACTCGCCGTCGCCCCAGGGTGGTGATCATGGTCTCGCGAGAGTCCCACTGCCTGGTGGATCTACTCTATCGTTGGACGGCGGGGGAGCTCGATGGCGATATCGTCGGTGTCATCTCCAATCACGACGACATGCGCGGCCTGGTGGAGTGGCACGAGCTGCCGTATTTCCACGTTCCGGTGCAGGCCGACGACAAGGACGCGGCCTTTGCCGAAGTGGAGCGCCGGGTCGAAGCTCTGAAAGCCGACGTGGTGGTGCTGGCCCGCTACATGCAGATACTGCCGCCGCGGCTTTGCCAGCGCTATGCCGGTCGGGTGATCAACATCCATCACAGCTTCCTGCCCTCCTTTGCCGGCGCGCGCCCCTATCATCAGGCCCACTCACGGGGGGTGAAGCTGATCGGCGCCACCTGCCACTATGTCACCGAGGAACTGGATGCCGGGCCGATCATCGAACAGGACATACACCGGGTGAGTCACTGCCATACGCCGCAGGACCTGGTGCGTTTCGGCCGCGACGTGGAGAAGGCGGTATTGGCCCGCGGGCTGCGCTGGCATCTGGAAGATCGGGTACTGATTCACGGCAACAAGACGGTCGTCTTCGCCTGAATCCGAGCGGGGGTTCGGCATGACCATATCCGAACTGATACTGCCGACATGGATACTGCTCGCCTGCGGGGCGGTATCCATGTCGATGCTGGGGCTGTCGGTGGTGCACCACTCCTGGCAGGCGCTGTTGAGCGACCGTGCCCTGCAGCACCGCTGGCTGGCGGCCAGCCTGGCGGTCGTGCTGATGTGGCAGCTCAGGGCGCAGTCGGTGGACTGGCTGAGTCTGCACTTGATGCTCACGGCATTGTTGACCCTGATCTTCAAGGCGCCATTGGCGCTCATGACCAATCTGATCGCCAACCTCTCCCTGGTGCTGCTGGGCAAGGTCGCCTGGCCCCTGCTGGGCGTCAACGTGCTGATCACCGGGGTGATCCCCGTCGTGATCACGGTGTCGATATGGCGCATCGTGGACCGCTATCTGCCGGACAACCTGTTCGTCTTCGTATTCGTGTGCGGCTTCTTCGGCGCGGCGCTGGCAGCGCTGGGAGCGGGGCTCGCTGGGCTGGGGCTGGTCATGCTGGGGGCGGTGGATCCCGAGGCCGTGTACCTGGCCAGGGAATATGCACTGTTCCTGCCACTGCTGATGCCGTCTGAAGCCTTCATCACCGGCATGCTGCTCAGCATCCTGATGGTCTATCACCCTCACTGGGTCGCTACCTTCGACAGCCACCGCTATATCGATACCAAATGATCGGGCTGCAGTGAGTGGCATGCGAAGAGGGGATCAGAAGGGCAGGCTGAGCTGGCGCCTGGCATCGTCCGACACCAGCCTCACACCCACGCCGAGCAGGCGCACCGGTCGCCGTTGCCTGGCCCAGGCCTGTTCCATCAGCGAGGCGAAGGTCTCCGCGCTGGGTGAAGCGCCGCGGGAGTCCAGCGTGGTCAACGAAAAGTCGTCGAAGCGTACCTTCACGAAGGCGCCCGACACGGGCGGGTGGCCGTGGCGAGCCAGACGCGCCTCCAGCTGCTCGCAGAGCGGGATCAACTGTTCGTAGCACTGGGCCAGGTCGGGCAGGTCGCTGGCAAAGGTGGTCTCCACGCTCACCGACTTGCGCTCGCGCTCGATACGCACCGGCCGCTCGTCGATGCCCCGCGACAGTTCGAACAGGCGGCGACCGAACTTGCCGAACTCCTGCAGCAGGCGTTCCAGCGGAACCTGCTGCAGATCTTCGCAGGTGACGATCTCGAGCGTCTCGAGACGCTTGGCCGTGGCCGGGCCGACCCCGTGCAGCTTGGTCACGGGCAACTGGCGCAGGAACTCGTCTACCTGGTCCGGAGCTATGACGGTGAGGCCGTCCGGCTTCTCCCAGTCGCTGGCGATCTTGGCCAGAAATTTCGCTGGGGCCGCGCCCACCGAGACGGTGATCCCGACGCGTTTGAAGCACTCCTCCTTCAACCAGCGCGCCATCCAGGTGGCGCTGCCAGAAAAGCGGGTGACGTCGGTAACATCAAGGAAGGCCTCGTCCAGCGAGAGCGGTTCCACCAGCGGAGTCAGCTCGTGGAAGATGGCCAGCAGCTGCTGCGAGGCTTCGCGGTAGCGATCGAAGTCACCCTTGAGCAGGGTCAGGTGGGGGCACAGGCGCAGAGCCCTGGCAGTCGGCATGGCAGAGCGGATGCCATAGGCCCGCGCCGGATAGTTGCAGGTGGCGATCACCCCGCGACCCTCGGCGCTGCCGCCGATGGCCAGCGGCACCTCACGCAGCGCCGGGTTGTCGCGCATCTCCACTGCGGCATAGAAGCAGTCGCAGTCGGCATGCAGAATCTTGCGACTCATGGTGTTTCACCAAGGCATCGGAGCTGAGCGAGCGAAGGCCAGACAAGGCAAAAATTGGCGAAAAAGCGGAGTTTGCTTTTGCAAATGAGCATTTTAAGCCAATTTTTAACGCCGTATGGCCGAGCGCAGCCAGCTCTTACCCCAAGGCTTGGCCGTTGCCGCCGCGTATAACCCCCACCCCAATCCCCTCGATCTCGAGTTCCTGATGGCGCAGGTCGACCTCGATGGGAGCGAACTCGGGATTCTCCGCTTCCAGCACGACGCGGTGCCCCTGGCGATGAAAGCGCTTGACTGTCACCTCGTCTTCGAGGCGTGCCACCACGATCTGGCCGTCGCGCACACGCTCGGTGCGATGGACCGCCAGCAGGTCGCCTTCGAGGATGCCGATATCCTTCATCGACAGGCCGCGAACCTTGAGCAGGTAGTCGGCGCGGGGCGTGAAGTAGTCCGGCGGCAGCGGGCAGTAGCGGTCGATATGCTCGGCGGCGAGGATCGGGCTGCCGGCGGCGACCTCACCGATCACCGGCAATCCCTCGCTGCTGGGCTCCAGGGCGGCGGTATCGTTCTCCTGAGCCGGCAGGCGTATGCCGCGCGAAGTGCCGCGTATCACCCGGATCACGCCCTTGCGCTCCAGCGCACGCAGGTGCTCTTCGGCGGCATTCGGTGAGCGGAAACCCAGGGCCCGGGCGATCTCGGCCCGAGTGGGAGGGTAGCCGAGCTCTTGCATGGTCTTGACGATGAAGTCGTACACGTTCTGCTGGCGCGAGGTGAGAGGGCGGCTCATGGCGAACTCCGATGGCTGTCTTGCTCTATTGTGCAAGTATACAGCATGGAAGTCTATCCAGTAAAAGTGAAGTTCATCCGGCAGCATTTCACGGTGCCGTTTAAAACGCTGAGGCAACGCTATACGTTGTGTGAAGGCAGCGAATGACGTAGACTTTTGTAATGTTTAAAACAGGCGTTTCCAGCGGAAATTGATCATGGCCCAGACCGATACCGTCACGCGCATTCTCGATACCGCCGAGGTGCTTTTTGCCGAACGCGGCTTTGCCGAGACCTCACTGCGCACCATTACCAGCAAGGCGCGCGTCAATCTGGCGGCGGTGAACTATCACTTCGGCTCCAAGAAGGCGCTGATTCAGGCGGTATTCTCCCGCTATCTCGATCCTTTCACGGTGCGTTTCCATCACGCCCTCGATGAACTCGAGGCGCAACATGCCGGGGGCGTCATCCCGTTGGAAGAGCTGCTCGAGACCATGGCGCGTACCGTACTCGAGGTGCCGGCGGAAAAACATAGCCTCAAGGTATTCATGAAGCTGCTGGGGTTGGCCTACAGCCAGGCCCAGGGGCATCTGCGGCGGTACATCCAGGAGGAGTACGGCAGCGTCTTCACCCGTTTCACCGACCTGGTGCGTCGCGCCACGCCCGAACTGCCCGATGCCGAACGCTTCTGGCGCCTGCACTTCGTGCTGGGTACGGTGATCTTCACGCTCTCCGGTCTCGACGCACTGCGAGACATCGCCGAGAAGGACTATCACGAGCACGTGTCGGTACGCGACCTGATCCGCCGCCTGCGTCCGGTCGTGGTGGCTGCCATGAATGCGCCTCTGCCGCCGCCGCCCGCCGTGCAGCCGGCCAAGGCGAGCTGAGATGCGAACGCCGAGGCTCGATGCGTTGCCACCCAGTGAAGGGGCGTGGCTCGAGGTCGACATCGGCCGCCAGTGTCTCGTGCACTGGCAGGGTGAGCAACGGCAGGGGGAGTGGTCCGTCTCCACCGGACTTGCCGGCACCGGCCAACGTGAAGGCAGCGGCCGTACGCCGCTCGGCTGGCATTACGTGCGGGCCGCCATCGGCGACGGCTTGCCGCCCGGTAGCGTGTTTCGCGGACGACGCCATACCGGTGAGACGTTCAGCCAATCGCTGGCCGAGGCCCATCCGGAGCGCGATTGGATACTGACGCGAATCCTCTGGCTGTGCGGGCTCGAGCGGGGGTTCAACCGCGGGGGCGCCGTCGACTCCCAAAGACGCTACATTTACCTGCATGGTACGCCGCCCGATCAGCCGATGGGGGTGCCGCGTTCGCACGGCTGCATCCGCATGCGCGATGCGGATCTGCTCGAGGTCTTCGCGCTGGCGCCGCCGGGAACGCCGGTCTGGCTCCACGAATAGAGCGCGGATCGAGTTGCGCCGGATCGTGCTAGGAGGTGGCTGTCGCCAGGCACGGCTTTCGTCTAGAATCAGCTCCCTTTCATGGCCAAAGGACTCCGCTCATGACCCAGACCCTAGGTCCGGTGATGCTCGACCTGGAAGGGACCGAGCTGCGTAGCGAAGAGCGCGAACTACTCATGCGCCAGGAGGTCGGTGGTGTCATTCTGTTTGCGCGAAACGTCGAACATGCACGACAGGTGCGCGAGCTGTGCAATGCCATTCGCAGCGTACGCCCCGGACTGCTGCTGGCCATCGATCAGGAAGGGGGGCGCGTTCAGCGCCTGCGTGACGGCGTGACGCGTCTGCCCGCCATGGGCAAGATCGGTCGTGACTACGCGGCGAACCCCGAGGTGACGCTGCGCCTGTGTCTCGATGCCGGCTGGCTGCTGGGCATGGAGATGGCCGCCTGCGGACTCGACCTCAGCTTCGCCCCGGTACTCGATGTCGATAGCGGCATCTCCACAGTGATTGGCGATCGCAGCTTCTCTTCCGACCCCCATGCCGTGGCGGCCATGGCGGGGGCCTTCATTGGCGGCCTGCACGAAGCCGGCATGGCAGCGGTGGGCAAGCATTTTCCCGGCCACGGCAGCGTGGCGGCCGATTCCCACCTGGAGCTGCCCGTCGACGACCGTCCGCTGGAACAGCTGCGTCAACACGATCTGATTCCCTTCGCCGAACTGGCTGGGCGACTCGACGGTGTGATGCCGGCGCACGTCGTCTACTCCGCTTTCGATGCGCGGCCGGCGGGCTTTTCGGCGAGCTGGCTGGGTCTGCTGCGCGAGTCGCTGGGCTTCAAGGGCACCATCTTCTCCGACGACCTCGGCATGGCAGGCGCCGGTTTTGCCGGTTCGCCTGGCGAGCGCGCCTTGGCTGCGCTGGACGCCGGCTGCGACATGGTGCTGGTCTGCAACGACCGCGCCGCCGCGCTCGAAGCGCTGGATGCCTGCCAGGGGCGCAGCGTACGGCTGGGCTCGCGGCTGCGCTACGGTCGTGCACGTCCCGACATCGATGCATTGGAAGCGCTGGGTCGCTGGCGCCGGGTGCATGCCCGTCTCGAGGCCATGGCCTCGCTGTAAAGTCTTCTCTTCCCGTTTACCTGCGTTGAAACGAGCCATACATGCCCAAACTCGAAGCCGACTTTCATCAATCCCTGGCCACCATGCGCGACGTCATGGACAACGCCGACTGTCTGATCAGCCATGAGGAGGTCGAACGCGCGCTGGATCGCATGGCCGAGCAGATCACGGCCGATCTGGGCGACAAGCTGCCGGTCTTCTACTGCGTGATGAACGGTGGCCTGATCACCACGGGGCACCTGCTCACCCGGCTTGGCTTCCCGCTGGAAGTCGACTACCTGCATGCCACCCGCTACCGCGGCGGCATTCGCGGCGGCGAGCTGTTCTGGCGTGTGTCGCCGGAGATCCCCATGGCCGGCCGTCATGTGGTGATCGTCGACGACATCCTCGACGAGGGCGCGACCCTGGCCGCCATTCTCGACTATTGCCAGGAGGCCGGGGCGGCGAGCATCTCCACCGCCGTACTGGTGGACAAGCGTCACGACCGCAAGGCGGTGCCGGGCCTCAAGGCCGACTACTGCAGCCTCGAAGTGGTCGATCGCTACGTATTCGGCTTCGGCATGGATTACAAGGGCTATTGGCGCAATGCGCCGGGGATCTTTGCGCCCAAAGGTCTCTAAGAGCTCTCGATTCGTGCAGCCTTGCACTAACGGAATGGGTTGCTACGACTGAACGAGCCAGGCGGTTAACGCCTGGCTCGTTGCTTTGCTTTTCGCTCAACGCGGCGTTCAGTCCAGTTCGCCGATGGCCTCGCCCAGCGCGTTGACCAGGCGGTCGATCTCGTCGCGCTCGACGATGAAGGGCAGGCCGAGCTGGATGGTGTCGCCGCCGTAGCGCACGTAGAAGCCCTTGTTCCAGCACTTCATGGCGATCTCGAAGGGGCGGCGGGCCGGCTCGCCGGGATAGGGCTCGATCTGCAGCGCCCCGGCAAGGCCGTAGTTGCGGATGTCGCTGATATAGCGGGTACCCTTGAGCCCATGCAGGGCCTCCTCGAAGACCGGGCTCATCTCGCGCACGCGTTGGATCAGGCGGTCGTTCTCGAGCACGTCGAGTGCGGCCAGCGCCGCGGCACAGGCCACCGGATGGCCGGAGTAGGTGTAGCCGTGGGGCAGTTCGAGCATGTAGTCCGGGCCGCCCTGCTCCATGAAGGTGTGATAGATCTCGCCCTGCACGATCACCGCGCCCATGGGCACCGCGCCGTTGGTCAGCTGTTTGGCCACGTTGAGGATGTCCGGCACCACGCCGAACTCCTCGGCGCCGGTCATGGCACCCATGCGGCCGAAGCCGGTGATGACCTCGTCGAAGATCAGCAGGATGTCGTGCTGATCGCAGATCTCGCGCAGCCGCTGCAGGTAGCCCTTGGGCGGCGGAATCACCCCGGCCGAGCCGGCCAGCGGCTCGACGATCACCGCGGCGATGTTCGAGGCATCGTGCAAGGCGATCAGCTCCAGCAGTTCCTCGGCCTTCTCGGCGCCGCGCTCGGGCATGCCCTTGGTGAAGGCGTTCTCGGCAAGCAGGGTATGGGGCAGGTGGTCGGCGTCGATACCCTGGCCGAACAGCACACGGTTGGCGCCGATGCCGCCCAGACTGATACCGCCGAAGTTGACCCCGTGATAGCCCTTGGCGCGGCCGATCAGCTTGGTCTTGGTCGGCTTGCCCTTCTTGCGCCAGTAGGCGCGGGCGATCTTCAGTGCGGTATCGGCGCTCTCCGAGCCGGAGCCGGTGTAGAACACATGGTCGAGCCCCTGGGGCATCAGTCCGCGAATTCGGTGGGCCAGCTCGAAGGCCTTGGGGTGGCCGAACTGGAACGCCGGCGAATAGTCCAGCTGCTGGAGCTGACGCGTCACGGCCTCGGTGATCTCCGGGCGGCAGTGGCCGGCACCGCAGGTCCACAGTCCCGAGAGGCCGTCGAAAATGCGCCGGCCGTCGGCGTCGGTGAAGTAGCTGCCCTCGGCGCCCACGATGATGCGTGGATCGCGCTTGAACTGGCGATTGCCGGTATAGGGCATCCAGTAGGCGTCCAGTTGCTCCTGGCTCAGGCCGCCGTGCAGCGATTGATGAACTGACATCTGAGCACCTCTGTTGGCATGGCCGTGGTCGTCGGCCTTTCAGTTGCAGGCTAGGCCGAGATGAAGATAAGTTAAATCTAGATATTTTTAAGTTCACGTAAGCCATGGCTTAACTTTATGCATGAGCGGGCATATCCTCGTAGCCGAGAGTCTTGAACGAGGGATCAGGCCATGTCGCGCCGTAAGGAAGCCCTTTCGGCCCAGCCCGGCGATGCCGATCTACGCCTGCTGAAGATCTATCGCAAGGTGGTCGAGTGCGGCGGTTTCTCCGCTGCCGAGGTGGAGCTGAACATCAGCCGTGCTGCCATCAGCATGGCAATGAACGATCTCGAGACGCGCCTCGGACTACGCCTGTGTCAGCGCGGTCGCAGCGGTTTCGCGCTGACCGACGACGGCGCGGAAGTCTACCAGGCGACCCTGCAACTGCTGGCCGCCGTGGAAGGGTTCCGCACCCGGGTCAACGGCCTGCATGCCTGGCTCAAGGGCGAGCTGAACATCGGTATTACCGACAATCTGGTGACCATGCCGCAGATGCATATCACCAACGCTCTGAGCGCACTCAAGGAGCGTGGGCCGGAAGTGCGCATCAACATTCGGATGATTCCGCCCAACGAGATCGAGCTGGCGGTGCTCGACGGTCGCCTGCATACCGGTGTGATACCGGCGCTGAAGACTCTTCCCGGCTTGCACTACCTATTGCTCTATGCAGAAACCTCGCAGCTGTACTGCGCCTCGGGCCATCCTCTGTTCGAGGTGGATGAGGTGACCGAGCAGCATCTCGGCGAGTGCGACGCGGTGGTGCCGGCCTACGCCCAGACGCCGGAAGTCAAGGCGCTGCATGAACCGCTCAGGGCTTCGGCCTCGGCAACCGACCGGGAGGGTATCGCCTTTCTGATTCTCTCCGACCGTTATATCGGCTACCTGCCGACCCACTACGCCGAGCGTTGGGTGGCCGGCGGCCGGATGCGCGCGCTGAATCCGGAACGCTGGCACTACCTCACCCACTACAGCGCCATTACCCGCAAGGGGGCTCCGCCCAACCCGGTGCTGGAGACCTATCTCGAAGAGCTGCAGCGCATGATCGGTGAATGATCGCCAACGTGGGCGATCGGGCCCATTCCTGCTTCCAGCCGCCAGCGTCTCAACTCAGCACTCTCAGGCATTGCCCCGTGTGGTAGAGCGTGAAGCCGCTTTCGTAGCCGGAGCTGCGTAACGCTCTGGCCCGTATCGGCCGGGGTGTGCGAATCGGCAGGGGCAGGGCGTCGTCTTCGCCGCTGATCAGGTATCGGGCAAATCCCTTGCCCACTACGGTGCCGGTGGTGATGCCGCGACCGTTGTAGCCCGAAACGCCCAGCACGCCCGGGGCGAGTTCGAAGAGACGCAGCGTGTGATCGGGCGTGAAGCCGATGCGTCCCGTCCAACTGCATTCCCACTCGACGCTGCCCAACTGGGGAAAATAGTGACGCTGGATGCGGTTGGCCCAGCAGCGCAGGAAGGCGGCGGGCTTGCCTTCTCCCTTGCCGAGGCTTCCGAGAATCAGCCGGCCTTCTGCATCGCGGCGGATGCTGCTCAGCACCATGCGGGTATCCCAGGCGCCCTGATGCCCCGGCAGGATTTCATCGGCAGCCTCGCTGGATAGCGGCCGGGAGGCGACTTGGTAGAAGTGGCCGACGAAGAAATGGCGGCGGACCTCGTTCCAGCGATCCTCGGTGTAGGCATTGGTGGCAAGCACCAGGCGCTGGGCCTGGACGCTGCCGTGAGCGGTGGTGACCCGCCAGCCGTCTCCCGCCCGTGCGACGCCGGTGGCGGCGCTATGGGTGTGCAGGCGTGCGCCGGCCGCCTTGGCGGCACGTGCCAGGCCGCGGGTGTAGGCGCTGGGGTTCAGGGTGCCGGCACGGTGGTCGAGCAGGGCGCGGTGGATGCGCCGGGTGCCCAGGTGTTCCTGGCAGGCCGCTGCCTCGAGCAGTTCCACGGGCGCTCCGCGTCGCTGCAGCTGCTCCGCTCGCCGCGCCAGTTCCTGCTCGCCTCTACCGTTGTGTGCCAGGTGCAGGGTGCCGGTACGGGTCGCCTGGCAGGCGATTCCATGCTGCTCGATCAGCGAGAAGACGACCGCAGGCGCACCGCCGAGAATCGTGTTGGCGCGCTCGCCGATCTCCTCGCCCAGCACCTCACGGATATCATCCGGCGGTATCCACATCCCCGCATTGACGAGCCCGACGTTGCGTCCCGACGCGCCGCTGGGAACGTCGCCCGCTTCGATCAGGGTCACGTCGACGCCAGCCTCGGCCAGGTGCAGAGCAGTGCTGAGAGCGGTGATTCCACCACCGATCACCAGCACATCGGTGCGGTGTTCGCCCTGCAGCGTGGTCAGCGCCAGGGGCGGCTCCGGAGAGGTGTCGTGCCAGAGACAGCGTTCCTTCATTGTGCCTCCCGTACGTGGAGGGTGGGGAAGGCCTCGGCAAACCGCTGCGCCGAGGCCGAGGGTGCCCTGCCGATCAGTCGAACTTGATGCCCTGGGCGAGCGGCAGCTCCCTGGAGTAGTTGACGGTGTTGGTCTGGCGGCGCATGTAGCTCTTCCATACGTCGGAGCCCGATTCGCGACCGCCGCCGGTCTCCTTCTCACCACCGAAGGCACCGCCGATCTCGGCGCCGCTGGGGCCGATGTTGACGTTGGCGATACCGCAGTCGCTGCCCACCGCTGAGACGAAGGTTTCCGCCTCGCGCACGTCGGTGGTGAAGATGCAGGAGGAGAGGCCCTGGGGCACGTCGTTGTTGAGCGCGATGGCCTCGTCGAGGGTTTCGTAGCCGATCACGTAGAGGATCGGCGCGAAGGTTTCGTGGCGTACCAGGTCGTTCTGACCTGCGATCTCGACGATGGCCGGTGCCACGTAGTAGCCCTCGGGATAGCGTTCGGCGAGCTGGCGCTGGCCGCCGAATACCTCGGCACCCTGCTCGCGGGCCTGGGTCAACACCGTCTGCATGGTGTCGAAGGCCTGGCGGTCGATCAGCGGGCCGATCAGGTTGCCGGCAAGCGGGTCGCCGATGCTGATGCCGGCATAGCTCTGCTTGAGCCGGGCGACGACCTCTGCCTGGATGGAGCGATGCACGATCAGGCGGCGCAGCGTGGTGCAGCGCTGGCCGGCGGTGCCCACCGCCGAGAAGAGGATGGCGCGCACGGCCATGTCCAGGTCGGCGCTGGGCGTCAGGATCATGGCATTGTTGCCGCCCAGTTCGAGGATGCTGCGACCGAAGCGAGCGGCCACCCGCGGTCCCACTTCACGGCCCATGCGCGTGCTGCCGGTGGCGCTGATCAGCGGAACCCTGGGGTCGTCGGTCAACTGCTCGCCCGCGGCACGCTCGCCGATGATCACTTGGCTGAGGTGCTGGGGCGCGTCATCGCCGAACTCGGCCATGGCGCGCTCGAGCAATGCCTGACAGGCCAGGGCGGTGAGGGGGGTCTTCTCGGAGGGCTTCCACAGCAGGCTGTCGCCGCACACCAGGGCCAGTGCCGCATTCCAGGCCCAGGGGGCGACGGGAAAATTGAAGGCAGTGATCAATCCGACCGGGCCGAGCGGGTGCCAGCTCTCGCGCATGTGGTGCCCGGGACGCTCGGAGGCGATGGTCAGGCCATAGAGCTGACGGGACTGGCCAACGGCGAGATCGCAGATGTCGATCATCTCCTGCACTTCACCGAGCCCTTCCTGGAGGATCTTGCCGCACTCCCAGGTGACCAGTGCGCCCAGGTCCTCCTTGTGGCGGCGCAGCTGATCGCCGAACAGGCGCACCAGTTCGCCGCGACGCGGGGCGGGTACCTGGCGCCAGGCTTCGAAAGCGCGTTGCGCGTTGGCGATGGCCGTGTCGACCTCTGCCGGGGTGGCCGTTCGAACCCGACCGATCTCGCTACCGTCGATGGGGGTGACGACCGCGATATCGCCGTTCCGGTACTGCTCGAGCGCCACGCCGAGGCGCTGCATCAGGGAGTCGATCATTCTTTCTCCTATCGTTATCATGCGAGAATGTCGTGGCACCCCAGTATTGCTTCAGCTGTCGAGCGGCAACAAGCGACGATTACGACACACATCATTCCTTGATTTCATACCAGGCGGGCTGTATGAGTCGTCGGCACCTTCCTTCCCTGGCCGGGCTGCAATGCTTCGAAGCGGCGGCCCGCCATCTGAGCTTCACCCGCGCGGCGGACGAGCTGAGCCTGACCCAGAGTGCCGTGAGTAAGCAGGTCGCACAGCTGGAGTCGATCCTGGAGCACCCGTTGTTCCGGCGCATCCGTCGGCGCCTGCACCTTACCCCCGAGGGGGCGATCTACCTCGGCGAGGCACGCAAGATCCTCGCCCAGGTGGAGATGTCGACGCGCTACATGCAGTCCTACGGCGGAGAGGCGGACGTGCTCAACGTGGCGACCCTGCCCACCTTCGGCGCGCGCTGGCTGATCCCGCGGCTCAACGGTTTCCGCTTTCGCCATCCCAACATCAACCTCAACATCAGCAACCGTGTCGAGCCGTTCGACATGCAGCAGGAGCGGGTGGAGGTGGCGTTCTTCTTCGGCCACGGGGCCTGGCCCAAGGCCGAGTGCATCAAGTTGCTCGAGGAGGAGATGGTGCCGGTCTGCTCGCCCCAGGCGCTGGCAGGCATGAAGGTGGAGGAGCCGCTGGCGCTGACCCGGCTGGTGCTGCTGCAGAGCGCCACCCGGCCCGAGGCGTGGCACGACTGGTTCGATGCCCAGGGCCAGTACACCGAGCACAGCTACCATGGGCCGCGTTTCGACACCTTCTAAATGGCGCTGCGGGCGGCGCAGGCCGGCTGCGGCGTGGCGCTGGTGCCGCGCTTCCTGGTCGACGAGGAGATCGACGAGGGCAAGCTGGTGGTGCCCTGGTCGTTCAGCCTGAAGAGCCGGGATGCCTATTACATGGCCTACCCGGAGCACATGGCCGAGCTCTACAAGGTGCGCGCCTTCATCGACTGGATACGCGAACGCATCGACTGAGCTGGAATCGTCGGCGTAAACGCAAGCACCCCTGCCGGGGCAGGGGTGCTGTGAGCGTCACGACATTGACGAGGGATCAGGCCAGGCCCAGCTCGTGGGTGGCTTCCTCGCGCATCTTGAACTTCTGGATCTTGCCGGTGACGGTCATCGGGAACTCGTCGACGAACTTCACGTAGCGCGGGACCTTGTAGTGGGCGATCTTGCCCTTGCAGAACTCCTTGAGCTCGTCGGCGTTGAGCTTCCGGCCTTCCGCGAGCTTGACCCAGGCCATCACCTCCTCGCCGTACTTCTCGTCTGGCACGCCGATCACCTGCACGTCGGAGATGGCCGGGTGGGTGTAGAGGAAGTCCTCGATCTCGCGCGGGTAGATGTTCTCGCCGCCGCGGATGATCATGTCCTTGATGCGGCCGACGATGGCGATGTAGCCCTCCTCGTCCATGGTCGCCAGGTCGCCGGTGTGCATCCAGCCAGCGCTGTCGATGGACTTGGCGGTGGCCTCCTCGTTGTTCCAGTAACCCAGCATCACGCTGTAGCCGCGGGTACACAGCTCTCCGGTCTCGCCGCGCGGCACCACCGCGCCGGTTTCGGGGCTGACCAGCTTGACCTCCAGGTGGGGATGGATGGTGCCCACCGTGGTCACGCGCTTCTCCAGCGGGGCGTCGGTCTTGGTCTGGGTGCTGACCGGGCTGGTTTCGGTCATGCCGTAGCAGATGGTGACGTCTTCCATGTGCATCTTGTCGATGACCTTGCGCATCACCTCGATGGGGCAGATCGAGCCCGCCATGATGCCGGTGCGCAGGGTGGAAAGGTCGTACTGGGCGAAGTCGGGGTGCTCCAGCTCGGCAATGAACATGGTCGGCACGCCGTAGAGTGCCGTGGCCTTCTCGTCGGATACCGCCTTGAGCGTGGCCTCCGGGTCGAAGCCATCGCCCGGATAGATCATGGTGGCGCCGTGGGTCACACAGCCCAGGTTGCCCATCACCATGCCGAAGCAGTGATAGAGCGGTACCGGGATCACCAGGCGGTCCTTCTCGGAGAAGTCCATGGTACGAGCGACGAAAAAGCCGTTGTTGAGGATGTTGTGGTGGGAGAGGGTGGCGCCCTTGGGTGCGCCGGTGGTGCCCGAGGTGTACTGGATGTTGATCGGCTCGTCGAACTGCAGCGTGGCCTGGATCTCGGCCAGGTGCTCCTCGGAGACCTCGTCGGCGTGGGCCAGCATGCTCTGCCAGCTGAACATGCCGGTCAGGGCGCGGTCGGCGTCGAGACACACCACGCGTTTGAGTTCGGGCAGCTTGGCGGCCGAGAAGGTGGACGGAGCACCTTCGCGCAACTCCGGTGCCAGCTCTGCCAGCGTGGCCACGTAGTCGGAGGTCTTGAACTTGCCCTGCAGGATCAGCGTCGAGGTGCCGGACTGCTTGAGTGCGTATTCGAGCTCATGGGTACGGTAGCTGGGGTTGATGTTGACCAGAATGGCGCCGATCTTGGCCGTGGCGAACTGGGTGATGGTCCACTCGGCACAGTTGGGAGACCAGATGCCGACCCGGTCGCCTTGCTTCACGCCCAGCGCGAGCATGGCTCGTGCCGCCTGATTCACCGCCTGCTGCAGCTCCTTCCAGGTGTAGCGCAGCCCCTGATGCAGGCTCAGCAGGGCCTCGCCGTCGGGGAAGCGTGCCACCGTTGCGTCGAAGCAGTCGCCAATGGTCTCGCCTTTCAGCGGGGTATCGCTGATGCCGCTGACGTAGCTGTTCGAGGCGCGTTGTTGAAGTGCTTGGCGTGTCATCGTGTTACCCGTCTTGTTGTGGCAGTTGGAGTCGGTTGACGATAGGCGGGTACTGACATGTCAGCCCGCCCTGAATTCGACGTGGCTTGGGCGCAAGAGGGCAGTCGGGCGTGCTAGCTCTGGTCGAGGCGTTCCAGCACTTCCCTGGCCCGCATCTCGACGTCGTCGAGTTCACGCTGCATCAGGCGGATGTCCTCGAGCTGGCGCTCCATGTTGCTGCGCTTGTCGGCGAGGATCTCCAGCAGCCGCTTGAGCTGCCTGGCGTTGCCGTCGGGCATGGCGTCGTACATCTCGATGACTTCACGAATCTCGGCCAGCGAGAAGCCCAGGCGCTTGCCGCGTAGGGTGAGCTTGAGACGAACGCGGTCCTTCTCGTGGTAGATACGGGTCTGGCCGCGACGCTCCGGCGCCAGCAACCCTTCCTGCTCATAGAAACGGATGGTGCGCGGCGTCACCTCGAACATCCGGGCCAGCTCGCCGATGGAGTAGGTGCGGCGCTGTCGCGTCAGGCTGCCGTTGGCCGGGGAACTGACTTCCGCTTTGGATATGTTCATCGTTGTTTTCCTATGAGTTGGGCGGGCCGTCTTGCAGTGTCCCTCCACATAACCGCAACACTAGACGACGTTGACGTTAACGTAAAGTGGTTGTCGACCAAGGGATGTATGCGATAAAACCTAGCAAGTGCTAGGTTGGTTGGCATAAGCTCGGCCTTGAAGGCCGTGCAAACCAGCTGTTGCTGGAAGTGCGCTACGCCAAATATCTTGAGGAACCGCAATGGAATTCTCCCTAACCGACGATCAGAGGGCGCTGGTCCAGGCCGCCGCCGATTTTTCGCAGGCAGAGCTGGCCGACCATGCCGCCGAATGGGACGCTACCTCGCATTTTCCGGTCGACGTCATACGCCGGGCCGGCGAGGCGGGTTTCCTCGGCATCTACATCCCCGAAGAGCGCGGCGGGCTTGGTTTGTCGCGCCTGGATGCCTCGCTGATCTTCGAGCAGCTCTCCCAGGGCTGCATCGCCACCACCGCCTATCTTACCATTCACAACATGGTGGCCTGGATGGTGGCCAGCTGGGGCAGCGACGAACTTCGGGAAACCTGGGTCGAGCGCCTGATCAGCGGCGAGTGCCTGGGTTGCTACTGCCTGACCGAGCCGGGTTCCGGGTCGGATGCCGCCAGCCTGCGTACCAAGGCCGTGCGCGAGGGCGATGAGTATGTGATCTCCGGCTCCAAGATGTTCATCTCCGGCGCCGGCGCCAACGACATGCTGGTGGTCATGGCGCGCACGGGCGCGCCCGACAGCGGTGCCGGTGGCGTGTCGGCGATTCTGGTGCCGGCGGACGCTGCGGGTATCGAATACGGCAAGAACGAAGAGAAGATGGGCTGGAAGAGCCAGCCCACCCGGCTGATCAGCTTCGACGGCGTGCGCGTGCCGGTCGGCAACCTGCTGGGCGAGGAAGGCCAGGGCTTCAAGTTGGCCATGAAGGGGCTTGACGGCGGTCGGCTCAATATTGCCAGCTGTTCGCTGGGGGCCGCGCAGCACGCCTTGACCCTGGCGCGCAACTACCTGCAGGAGCGCAAGCAGTTCGGCCGCGAGCTGGCCCACTTCCAGGCGCTGCAGTTCAAGCTGGCCGACATGGCCACCGAGCTGACGGCGGCCCGGTTGATGGTGCGACATGCCGCCTGGCGGCTCGATCAGGGCGATCCGGAGGCCACCGCGTACTGCGCCATGGCCAAGCGCTTTGCCACCGACATGGGCTTCAACGTCTGCAACGAAGCGCTGCAGCTGCATGGCGGATATGGTTACCTGAGAGAGTTCCCCCTGGAGCGCATGGTGCGCGACACCCGCGTGCATCAGATCCTCGAGGGTACCAACGAGATCATGCGTGTCATCGTGGCCCGTCGTCTGCTGACGGACGGCACGATCGAAGCGCTTCAGCAATGACAAGGAGAAAGCAGGCATGACGGACCTTGCGGTCATCTTCGATGAACTGCCGACCCGGGATGGAGGGAGAGTCGGCATCGCTACCCTCAATGCACCGAAGTCGCTCAATGCCCTGTCGCTGGATATGGCCCGCCAGCTGGATGCCAAGCTGCAGGCCTGGGCGGTGGATCGCAGCATCGTGGCGGTATGGCTCGAGGGCAGCGGCGAGAAGGCGTTCTGTGCCGGTGGCGACGTGGTGGCGCTGTACCGCTCGATGACCGAAGAGGGGGAAAATCGCGGTGCCGGCCGCGACAGCCTCTTTGCCGAAACCTACTTCACCACGGAATATCGCCTCGACTACCGCATCCATCGCTACCCCAAGCCGATCCTGGTGTGGGGCGACGGCATCGTCATGGGCGGCGGCCTGGGTCTCATGGCCGGCGCTTCTCGTCGTCTGGTGACCGAGACCACGCTGATCGCCATGCCCGAGATCACCATCGGCCTCTACCCGGACATCGGCGCAAGCTGGTTTCTCAACCGCATGCCGCCGGGCGTGGGGGCCTATCTCGGCCTTACCGGCGCTCAGCTCAACGCCCGCGATGCGCTCGACCTGGGCCTGGCCGATCACTTCGTGCCGCGGGAGCGGCGTAGCGAATTGCTCGAGGCGCTGGGGGCGGCCGACTACGGCACGCGCAGCCGGCGCGACCTGCAGGCCGGCGTGCAGAGTGTGCTCGACGAGTTCGAGGCGCGCCGGCAGGCACCTGCCGCTCAGGTGTGGCCACTGCTCGATCACGTTCAGGCATTGACGGCCCAGATCGATGCGCCAGCGGCCGTGCGTCGCATCCTCGCGGACGCCCGTGACGACGCCTGGCTGGCGGCCAACCGCAAGCGCCTCGAAGCGGGTAGCCCGCTGAGCGCTCACCTGGTGTGGCGCATGCTGGAACGCCACAGGCATACCAGCCTGGCCGACGCCTTCCGCGACGAGCTGAACCTCTCGGTGCAGTGCTGTCGTCGTGGAGACGTCGCCGAGGGGGTTCGCGCGCTGTTGATCGACAAGGACAGGAATCCCAAGTGGCAGCACGCCAGCGTCGACGACGTGCCCGAAGCGGACCTTCAGGCGCTGCTCGAGCCGTTGTGGAGCGCGGAGGAGCATCCGCTGCGCGATCTCGACTGCGGCGAGCGGGTACGCTGAACGATATCCGCATTCCCGACCATGACATAACGCCATAACGACAATCAGGAGCAGCTCGCATGAAAATCGCCTTCATCGGCCTGGGCAACATGGGTGCCCCGATGGCCCATAACCTGGTCAAGGCCGGCCATGAGGTCAGTGTCTTCGATCTCGTCGAGGCCGCCATGAAGCACCTGGAGAGCGCCGGGGCGCGTGCCTGCGCCAGCGCACAGAGTGCGGCCAGCGGCGCCGAGGTCGTCATCTCCATGCTGCCGGCCGGCCAGCACGTGCGTCGTCTCTATCTCGGCCGTGACGACTCCCCGGGACTGTTCGATGCCCTGGAGGGCAAGCCGCTGATCATCGACGCCTCCACCATCTCGCCGGAAGACGCCCGCGCGGTGGGTGCGGGCGCCGAGCAGCGTGGCCTGACCTACCTCGATGCGCCGGTTTCCGGCGGTGTCGGTGGCGCCCAGGCCGGCACTCTGACCTTCATCGTCGGTGGCAGCGAGGCCGGCTTCGAGCAGGCCAGGCCGGTGCTGGAAGCGATGGGCAAGAACATCTTCCATGCCGGCGAGGTGGGGGCCGGCCAGGTCGCCAAGATCTGCAACAACATGCTGCTCGGCATTCTCATGAGCGGCACCGCCGAAGCGCTGGCGCTGGGGGTCAAGAACGGCCTCGACCCGGCCGTGCTCTCGGAGATCATGAAGCAGAGCAGCGGCGGCAACTGGGCGCTCAACGTCTACAACCCATGGCCCGGGGTGATGCAAGGCTCCGCCGCCTCGCGCGACTACCAGGGCGGCTTCCTCACCGACCTGATGGCCAAGGATCTCGGGCTGGCGTGGGAGCTGGCACTGGGCTGCAAGGCCACGGTGCCGATGGGGTCTCAGGCACGCAACCTGTTCACGCTGCATGCGGCCCAGGGCAACGGCGGCCTCGACTTCTCCAGTATCCAGAAGCTTTACCGCGCGGGCGAATAGGGGCTAGCGATAGTGGCTGGCGATAGGGGCTAGCGAATAGAGTCGAATCCGTTTTGGCACTCACCCTGGAAGCGGGCACAATCTTGTGCCCGCTTCTGGTTTTCGAGGCTTCATGACATCCACTTCCCCACGTTCCGGCTCCGGCGAACGCCGCCCCATGCGCCGTGAGCTGCTCGAAGGTCCCATTGCCCTGACCCTGCTGCGCAAGTGTCTGCCCGTGGTGGGCGGCATGCTTGCCATGATGAGCTTCAACCTGGTGGACACCTGGTTCATCGCGCGGCTGGGAGCGGAGCCGCTGGCGGCGGTGTCGTTCACCTTTCCGGTGGTGTTCGCGGTGATCAGCCTCGCCATCGGCCTGGGCATCGGTACCTCGGCGGTGGTGGCGCGCCTGCTGGGACGGGGCGATCACGACACGGTGCGGCGCAGGGCCACCGATGCCGCGCTGCTGGCGCTGGCGGTCGGCGTAGTGTTGAGCCTGCTCGGCCTGGCCACGCTGGAGCCGCTGTTCCGGCTGCTGGGGGCAGACGCCACACTCATGCCGCACATCCATGACTACATGGGCATCTGGTACCTGGGCGCGGCGGCGCTGATCGTGCCGCGGGTGCTCAACAGCGTGCTGCGGGCCCAGGGCAACACCCTGATCCCCGGGCTGATGATGGCGCTGGCGGCACTGCTCAACGGCCTGCTCGACTGGCTGCTGATCTTCGGCGTGGGGCCGCTGCCGGCGCTCGGCGTGCAGGGCGCGGCCTTGGCCACGGTGCTGAGCTGGAGCGCCATGACCGCGGCGCTGTTCTGGCAGCGCGAGCTGCGCGAGTGCCTCGACCTGCGCCATCTCACACCGAGCGGGCTGCTGGCGTCGTGGCGCGAGCTGGGCCGCATTGCCGTGCCGGCGGCGATCACCAGCGTGTTCACGCCGTTGGCCCTGGCGCTGGTGACCCGCATCGTCGCCGGCCACGGCCACCATGCGGTAGCGGGCTACGGCGTGGGTACGCGCATCGAGGCCATCGCTCAGATCGGCGTACTGGCGCTGTCGATGACGCTGCCGCCGCTGGTCAGCCAGAACGCCGGGGCAGGGCAGCACGAGCGCGTACGGCGGGCCATCTTCGGCTGCTTCGTCTTCGTGCTGGTGTGGCAGTTCGGTATCTGGCTGCTACTGCAGCTGCTGGCTCCTTGGCTCGTCGCCAGCTATACCCCGGGCGGTGAGATGAGCGAGGTGCTGCGCAGCTTTCTGTGGTGGGTGCCGCTGGGGCTGGGCGCCCAGGGCGTCGTGATCCTGGCGGTGTCGTCGTTCAATGCGCTGCACGAACCGGCCCGCGCCATGCGTCTCTCGGTGGTTCGACTGTTCCTGCTGACGGTGCCGCTGGCGTGGCTGGGTGGCGTGCTGGGCGGCGTCGAGGGCATCTTCATCGGGCTGTTCCTGGCCAATGTGGCGGTGGGCCTGGTGGCCTGGGCAACCTTGCGCCGCCGTCTCGACGACATGCCGGGGGCGGCGCACGACGCTGGCTCGGTGCGACCAAAAGTGTAAGAGGGTGTCGGAAAAGGGACTTGGCTTTCCGGCTGGTTTGCTCTACATTCGATGAAAATGTAGATATTTCTTCAGGAGAGCCGCCATGAGCAACATTACCCCCATGACCTGGGAAGACCCGTTCCGCCTGATCGATCAGCTCGACGAAGACGAGCGCATGGTGCATCAGACCGCCCACGACTACTGCCAGGACAAGTTGATGCCGCGGGTGCTCGAGGCCAACCGCCACGAGCGCTTCGACCGCGAGATCATGAACGAGATGGGTGAGCTGGGCCTGCTCGGCGCCACCATCGACGGCTACGGCTGTGCCGGCATGAACTACGTCAGCTACGGCCTGATCGCCCGTGAAGTGGAGCGCGTCGACTCCGGCTACCGCAGCGCCATGAGCGTGCAGTCGAGCCTGGTGATGTACCCCATTCACGCCTTCGGCAGTGAAGCCCAGCGCGAGAAGTACCTGCCCAAGCTGGCCACCGGCGAGTGGGTCGGCTGCTTCGGTCTTACCGAGCCCGACCATGGCTCCGACCCGGGCGGCATGTCCACCCGTGCCACCCGCACCGAGAACGGTTGGCGGCTCAACGGCACCAAGACCTGGATCACCAACTCGCCCATCGCCGACGTGTTCGTGGTGTGGGCGCGTGACGAAGAGGGCGTGATCAACGGCTTCATCCTCGAGAAGGACATGAAGGGGCTCTCGGCGCCCAAGATCGAGGGCAAGTTCAGCCTGCGCGCCTCCATCACCGGCCAGATCGCCATGCAGGACGTGGAAGTCTCCGACGAGCAGCGCCTGCCGGGCGTGACCGGCCTCAAGGGGCCGTTCTCGTGCCTGAACCGCGCCCGCTTCGGCATCGCCTGGGGCAGCATGGGTGCCGCCGAGGCATGCTGGCACGCCGCTCGTCAGTACACTCTGGATCGCAAGCAGTTCGGTCGGCCGCTGGCCGCCAATCAGCTGATCCAGAAGAAGCTCGCCGACATGCAGACCGAGATCGCCCTGGGCCTGCAGGCGGCACTGCGGGTCGGCCGCATGATCGACGCAGGCCAGCTGGTGCCTGAAGCGATCTCGCTGATCAAGCGCAACAACTGCGGCAAGGCGCTGGACATCGCCCGGGTGGCGCGCGACATGCACGGAGGCAACGGCATCGCCGACGAATATCACGTGATTCGCCACATGATGAACCTCGAGGCGGTCAACACCTACGAGGGCACTCACGACGTGCACGCGCTGATACTGGGTCGCGCTCAGACCGGCATTCAAGCCTTCGCCAATTGAGCTGGGGCCAAGGGAGTGCAAGCATGAGTCGACCGCTGGAAGGCATCACGGTGCTCGACATGTCGCGGGTACTGGCCGGCCCCTGGGCCGGCCAGCTGCTCGCCGATCTCGGGGCGCGGGTGATCAAGATCGAGCATCCCGAGCGCGGCGACGACACCCGCGGCTGGGGGCCGCCGTGGCTGGCCGAGGATGACGAGGCCGAGCGGGTGGCGGCCTATTTCCTGTGCGCCAATCGCGGCAAGCAGTCGCTGGCGGTGGACGTCGCCAGCGAGCGGGGCCAGGCACTGATCCGCCAGCTCGCCGCCGGCGCCGACGTCATGCTCGAGAACTTCAAGGTCGGCGGCCTGGCCAAGTACGGCCTCGACTACGCCAGCCTCAAGGCGCTCAATCCACGCCTGATCGGCTGCTCCATCACCGGCTTCGGCCAGGATGGCCCCTATGCGCACCGCGCCGGCTACGATTTCATGATCCAGGCCATGGGCGGATTGATGAGCATCGGCGGCGAGCCGGACGGCATGCCGATGAAGACCGGCGTGGCCATCACCGACGTGATGACCGGGCTCTACGCCACCATCGGCGTGCTTTCCGCGCTGCACGAGCGCGAGCGCACCGGCCAGGGGCGGCATGTGGACGTGGCGCTGCTCGACGTTCAGGTGGCGGCGCTCGCCAACCAGGCGCTCAATGCCCTGGTCAGCGGGGTCTCGCCCGAGCGTCACGGCAACGCCCACCCCAACATCGTGCCTTATCAGGCCTTCGCCTGTGCCGACGGGCATCTGGTGCTCACCGTGGGCAACGACGCCCAGTTCTCGCGTCTTGCCGAACTGCTGGGCCACCCCGAATGGGCCCAGGACCCGGCCTATGCCACCAATGCCGCCCGGGTGGGCAACCGTGAGGTGCTGGTGCCGTTGATCCAGTCGATCTTCCTGACTCGTGGTCGCGATGAATGGCTGGCCGAGCTGGAGGCGCGGGGCATCCCCGCCGGGCCCATCAACACCATCAGTGAGGTGTTCGACGATCCCCAGGTGAAGCACCGCGGCATGCAGCGTACCCTCGCGCGCGGCGAGCTCGAGGTGCCCCAGGTGGCCTGTCCGCTGCGCTTCGACAGCGAGCCCGCACTGAGCGAGGTGGCGCCGCCCCGGCTGGGCCAGGACAGCGACGCGATACTCGCCGAGATGGGCCTGACCGAGGACGACATCGCCCGTTTGCGCCGCGAAGGCATCGTGCGCTGATCGGCTGAGTCAGCTGGCGACGGTCGGCAGTGGTGGACACTCTCCCCGCGACTGGCCGCCGTCTCGCAATCCCAGGGTGCCGACGCCGGGCAGCTTGACGCCGAGCGCTGCCGGATCGATGCCGAGCACCAGCCCGCCGATGTTGAGTTCAAGCCCCTCTCTCAGCCCTGCCGCGGCGCCGAGCATGCCGGCCAGCGACAGTTGCACGCCGGTACCGCTGGGGGTGGCTGCCAGTACGCTCCCACCCAGGTAGTCCTTGCCGATCGCGCTGGAGGGCAGCGCCACATCCAGCTCCGGCACTTCGCGAATCAGCCAGGCCACGAAGGTATTGCTGTTGGGTCCCGGCCAGGCGCGATAGTGCTCGCGATAGGGGTACTCGGGCAGCAGCGCCTCGATCCGCGCGATGGCGCTTTCGGCTTCGCTGCCACACAGGGTGGCGTGCAGCGTCGGTGCGCTGCCGAACCAGGCGCGGTCGGGCGTGCCGGCGCGCGAGGTGAGGGCGGGGCGGCCCCAGCCGGTCACCTGGTGCAGGGTATAGCTGTCGGCGTTCGCCGGCTTGGTAGCCACCCAGGCGTGCACGGCAAAGATGCCGCGCCAGTTGAAGGCGCGGGCCGAGTAGATCTGCACCACGGCCTCACGCAACTCGCTGGGCGCCGGGGCCAGCCCGACGGGAGAGCGGTCGGCGCTGCGCCAGTCACCGCGGGTATCGATGCCACCGAACTGCCACATGTAGAGTGGCCCACCGATCAGCAGCAACGTCAGGAGCAGCAGCCCCAGAGACAGCTTGCGCATGGTGCGTCGGGTCTCAGCGCGGCGAGAAGCGCCGAGTGAGTCCCGTCTCGGCGATCATGCGGGTGGAAATCTCCTCCACCGAGAAGCGTGTGGTGTCGATGAAGGGTATGTGCATCTGGCGGTAGAGCCCTTCCGCCTGCTCCACTTCCTGTACGCACTGGTCCAGCGAGCTGTAGCGGCTGTTGGGCCGTCGCTCATGGCGAATGGCAGCCAGTCGGCGCGGGTCGATGGTCAGCCCGAACAGCTTGTGGCGGTGCTTGGCCAGGGCGGGAGGCAGTTTGAGGTTGCCGTCCTCGTCCTGGTCGTCCTCGGTGAGGGGATAGTTGGCGGCACGAATGCCGAACTGCAGTGCCAGGTAGAGCGAGGTCGGTGTCTTGCCGCAGCGCGACACGCCGACCAGGATCACGTCGGCCTGGTCGTACTGGTGGGTACGGGCGCCGTCGTCGTTGTCCAGGGCGAAGTGAACCGAGTGGATGCGGTCCATGTAGACCTCGTCCTTGCCGATGGAGTGGGTGCGCCCCACGGTATAGCTCGAATGGGTGCCGAGTTCCTGTTCCAGCGGCTTGAGGAAGGTCGAGAAGATATCCACCTTGAAGCCCGGAGCGCGGCGAATCACCTCGCGAATCGACTCGTCGACGATGGTGTCGATGATGATCGGCTCCTCACCGTCGCGTACCGCCGTGGCTTCGATGATGTCGACCAGGGTGCGTGCCTTGTCGAGGGAGTCGATATAGGGCTTGGTCAGCATGCGCAGCTCGACGTTCTCGAACTGTGCCAGCAGGCTGCGGCCCAGGCTCTCGGCGGTGATGCCGGTGCCGTCGGAAATGAAGAAGGCGGTGCGAGGCATGTCGTCGGCGCTATTCGTTGTGTAGGGAACTCCATTGTCCGGGCTACCGAGCGTGGCGGCAAGGTACCGCTTCGCGGCCCAGAGTGCGGCTTGACTACAGGAATCGGTCAAATCGAGCCGTTGTTGTAAAAAACCTCCAGTGACTTCGATGTTAGACCAATGGCGAATATGGCCGCTTGCGTTTAAGGTGGGCAGCATTGCGCTTTTCGCCTGAACAGCGGGTGCGAAAGCCTTGGCAACGAAGATTCAAGGGGGTTACGTGGAAGATTACATCCTGTGGTTCGATCAGCTCGGCATGGACGACGTCGAACGCGTAGGCGGCAAGAACGCCTCGCTGGGCGAGATGATCTCGAACCTGTCGGGGGCCGGCGTCACCGTCCCTGGGGGCTTTGCCACCACGGCACACGCCTATCGCGAATTCCTTGCTCACGAAGGGCTCAATGAGCGCATCAACCAGGCTCTGGCGCGGCTCGACGTCGACGACGTCAACGAGCTGGCCCGGGTCGGCGCCGAGATCCGCCAGTGGGTGATCGACACCCCGCTGCCGCCCACCTTCGAGACGCATCTGCGCACGGCCTACGACCAGCTGGCCAGCCAGCACCCCAATCTCAAGGTGGCGGTGCGCAGCTCGGCCACCGCCGAAGACCTGCCCGACGCCTCCTTCGCCGGCCAGCAGGAAACCTTCCTCAACATCGAAGGCTTCGACAACGTCAAGCGTGCCGTGCACGAGGTGTTCGCCTCGCTGTTCAACGACCGTGCCATCTCCTACCGCGTGCATCGCGGCTATGCCCACGAGAACGTGGCGCTGTCGGCCGGTATCCAGAAGATGGTGCGCTCCGAGACTGGCGCTTCCGGCGTCATGTTCACCCTCGATACCGAATCCGGTTATCGCGACGCGGTGTTCGTCACCGCCTCCTGGGGCCTGGGCGAGACGGTGGTGCAGGGCTCGGTCAACCCCGACGAGTTCTACGTGCACAAGCCCACGCTGGCGGCCGGACGCCCCGCGGTGCTGCGCCGTAACCTCGGCTCCAAGCTGATCAAGATGGTCTACGGCGAAGACGCCAGCGCCGGCAAGTCGGTTTCCACCGTCGACGTGCCGCTCAAGGACCGTGCCCGCTTCTGTATCAGTGACGAGCAGGTCATGGCCCTGGCGCGTCAGGCGGTCACCATCGAGGAGCATTACCAGCGTCCGATGGACATCGAGTGGGCGCTGGACGGCGATGACGGTGAGCTCTACATCGTCCAGGCGCGTCCTGAAACCGTGGTCTCCCAGCAGGAGGGCGGAAAGCTCGAGCGCTTCCACCTCAAGGAGAAGGGGCGCACCCTGGTCAGCGGTCGTGCCATCGGCCAGCGCATCGGCCGTGGCACGGTCAAGATCGTGTTCACCCCGGAGGAGATGGACAAGGTCAACGCCGGCGACGTGCTGGTCACCGACATGACCGATCCCGACTGGGAGCCGATCATGAAGCGCGCCTCGGCCATCGTCACCAATCGCGGCGGCCGTACCTGCCACGCGGCGATCATCGCCCGTGAGCTCGGTATTCCCGCCGTTGTCGGCTGTGGCGACGCCACGGAAGTGCTGGAAGACGGCCGCGACGTCACGGTCTCCTGCGCCGAGGGCGATACCGGCCACGTTTACGAAGGCCTGCTGGACTACGACCGCCGCGTCACCAGCGTCGACGCGATGCCCGAGATCCCGTTCAAGATCATGATGAACGTGGGTAACCCGGACCGCGCCTTCAGCTTCGCCAGCCTTCCCCATGCCGGTGTCGGCCTGGCGCGCCTGGAGTTCATCATCAATCGCATGATCGGCGTGCACCCCAAGGCGCTGCTCGAATACGACACCCTGCCGCTGGAGCTGCAGCAGACCATCAACCTGCGTACCGCCGGTTATGCCAGCCCCGTGGACTTCTACGTCGACAAGCTGGTGGAAGGCATCTCGACCCTGGCGGCGGCGTTCCATCCGCAGCGGGTGATCGTGCGGCTTTCCGACTTCAAGTCGAACGAGTACGAGAACCTGATCGGCGGCAAGCTCTACGAGCCGGGCGAAGAGAACCCCATGCTCGGTTTCCGCGGCGCCTCGCGCTACGTTTCCGATGCCTTCCGTCCCTGCTTCGAGCTCGAGTGCAAGGCCCTCAAGCGCGTACGCGACGAGATGGGGCTCGACAACATCGAGATCATGGTGCCCTTCGTGCGCACCACCGAAGAGGCGCGTGAGGTCGTCGAGCTGATGGCGGCCAATGGGCTCAAGCGTGGCGAGAACGGGCTCAAGGTGATCATGATGTGTGAGCTGCCGGCCAACGCCCTGCTGGCCGAGGAGTTCCTCGAGCACTTCGACGGCTTCTCGATCGGCTCCAACGACCTGACTCAGCTCACCCTCGGCCTGGATCGCGATTCCGGTATCGTGGCCCACCTGTTCGACGAGCGAAACCCGGCGGTCAAGCGGCTGCTGGCCATGGCCATCCAGGCCTGCAAGGCCCAGGGCAAGTACGTCGGCATCTGCGGCCAGGGCCCCTCCGACCACCCCGATCTGGCCAAATGGCTGATGGAGCAGGGCATCGATTCCGTGTCTCTCAACCCCGATGCGGTGCTGGAAACCTGGTTCATGCTGGCAGGAGAAACCCTGGCCTAGGCAAAGCGAAATTAGGTTACAAACTGACCCGATTGAGCACTCTCAATCGGGTCTTTTTTCGCCTATGCTTACTCCTCTTACATGGAGTTACCGAGGGGCTTTTTTCATGGACATGCGCTCTGCCTTCTTCCCCCGACGCTGGCTGGCCTGCGTCGTTTCATCCTGCGCGTTGGGTCTGCCGTTGCTGGCATCCGCCGAGACGGCATTTCAGTACGAGGCACCCGCCATCGCACCGGAGTCGGCGTCCGGCTACAGCGAGAAGCCCGGCTGGGCCACCGAGCGTTTTGCCGTGGCGGCAGCCAATCCTCTGGCCACCGATGCCGGCTATCAGGTACTCAGGGCAGGGGGCTCGGCAGTGGATGCCGCCATCGCCGTGCAGATGGTGCTGACTCTGGTGGAACCGCAGTCGAGCGGCATCGGCGGCGGCGCCTTCCTGATGCACTACGACGGCAGCGAAGTGAAAGCCTACGACGGTCGCGAGACGGCCCCGCGAGCGGCCAGCGAATCGCTGTTCCTGAATGGCGAAGGTGAGCCGCTGGAGTTCATGGAGGCGGCGGCCAGCGGGCTATCGGTCGGCGTGCCGGGCACCGTGCGCATGCTCGAAATGGCTCACGAACGCCATGGCAAGCTGCCCTGGGCGGAGCTGTTCGCCCCGGCCATCACCCTGGCCGAGGAGGGCTTCGAGGTCAGCCCCCGACTGCATACCAGCCTGGCCGCGGAGGAGCGGCTGCGCGACGACGCTCTCGGCGGCGCTTTCTATTACACCGAAGAGGGCGAGCCCTTGCCTCAGGGGCACCGCCTGCAGAACCCCGCCCTGGCGGAAATCCTGCGCAAGATCGCCGAGGAGGGCAGCAAGGCGCTGCATACCGGCCCGATTGCCGAAGACCTGGTGTCGCGGGTTCAGGGACACCCCGGCCGCCCCGGTGCGATCAGCCTGGAGGACATGGCCACCTACGTGGCCAAGGAGCGCGAGCCGCTGTGCACCGATTGGCAGGCCTATCGGGTGTGCGGCTTCCCGCCGCCCTCGTCCGGCCACCTGACCATCATGCAGATCCTGGGCGTCATGGAGCAGTTGCCCGACATCGAGGAGCCGATGGAGGAGGATCGTCCCAGCACCGAGTGGCTGCATCGCTTTCTCGAGGCCTCGCGACTGGCCTTCGCCGATCGCGGCAAGTTCATCGCCGACCCGGATTTCGTCAACCCGCCCGGGGGCGACTGGAACAGCATGCTGGATGAGGAGTACCTGGCAGAACGTGCCGAGCTGATCGGCGAGCGCAGCGTGGGCCCCGACGGCGCCGAAGCCGGCAACCCGGGCGAGGTGGAAATGGCCTGGTCCATGCAGCTCCCTCAGCCGGAGTACGGCACCAGCCACATCAGCATCATCGACGAAGAGGGCAACGCCCTGGCCATGACCACCACCATCGAGGCCGCCTTCGGCTCGCGCATTCTGGCGGACGGCGGCACCGGCCTGCCGGGTGGCTACCTGCTCAACAACGAACTGACCGACTTCTCTTTTCGTCCGCTGGGGGCCGATGGCACGCCCATCGCCAACCGGGTCGAGCCCGGCAAGCGGCCGCGCTCCAGCATGAGCCCCACGCTGGTGTTCGACCGCGAAACCGACGAGCTGGTGGCGAGCCTGGGCTCGCCCGGCGGTGCCGCCATCATTCACTACACGGCCAAGGCGCTGGTGGCCATGCTCGACTGGGGGCTCGATGCCCAGGAGGCGCTCAACCTGCCCCATGCCATCACGTTCGGTGGGCCGGCCTACCTCGAAGAGGGCCGCTTCCCCGCCGAGGTGCTCGAAGCGCTCAACGAGCTTGGCCATGAGGCCAGCGAGCGCGAGCTGGTCAGCGGCCTGCAGGCCATTCAGCGTACCGAAGACGGTTACTTCGGCGGGGCCGACCCGCGCCGTGAAGGCGTGGTGATGGGCGACTGAAGCCGCTACGGAGCAGGCGTCCGTACACCGCGGGCGCCTGCCCTCAGCGCCGCAGCCAGTTGCGCAGCTTGACCAGCAGGATGGCGCCGTCGCCGAGCTCGCGGCGGTCGTCCACGAGCTCCACGAGCCGATCCGGGTAGTCGGTGATGATGGCGTCGACACCGAGATCGATCATCTGCGACATCCTGGCCCGGTCGTTGACGGTCCAGGCATGCACTTCGTAGCCGAGTTCTCGCGCCAGGCGGATCTCGTTGGGTGTGATCCTGTTGTGGCGCAGGCCCAGAGCGTCGAAACTGCGACGGTCCAGCGTTCCCGGCATCACCAATTGAGCCAGCAACGTCACGCGTAGCTCCGGCTCCCGCTCCTTTACCATCTCCAGAACGCCGCTGGACATTACCGCCAGGCGTGTCTCTTCCGCGGCATCCGGCGTGCCGCAGCGGGCGGCTTCGGCCGCGCTGGCCCGGGCCAGACACTCACGCCGGGCCTCGTTCTCCCGGTGCAACGAGTCGATCACGGCTTCCACCAGCGCTTCTTCCAAACCCGGATCGGGCTTCATGTCGATCATCAGGGCGCTGCGACCGCGTACCGCGGCGAAGGCTTCGTCCAGGGTGGGGATACGCTCGCCGACGAAGGCGTCGCCGAACCAGCTGCCGACATCGAACTGACGCAGCTCTTCGAGGGTGAGGTCGCGCACGTTGCGCGGGTCACCGGTGAGGCGCTGCAGGCTGCGATCGTGATAGAGCACCACCTCGCCGTCGGCGCTGAGCCTCACGTCGATCTCCACGTAGTGGGAGCGGTCCTCTACGGCGCGTTCGATGGCGGCGAGGGTGTTTTCCGGGGCCGCCATCGAGCTGCCGCGATGGGCGATGACGGTGACATCGTCACGCAGCTCGAAGCTGTTGACGATCCACCAGGCTTGAAACAGGGCGAACACCAGCACGCCCGCTTCCACACCCCAGGCCAGGCGTCCGGGATGGGCATCGGGCGGCGGCGGGGCGGGGCGCGGCTCACGATGCGCGAGACGCAGGTAGAGGCAGGCCGACAGCAGCGCATTGGCGGCGATACCCAGAAAAGTGATGGCCAGCGTCACCAGCACGTAGCCGGTCACGTAGGTCAGCATGGCGGGGATGAGCACCGCGTTGCGCTCGGGCAACCACCACAGCATCGGAGTGAAGACCCGGTCGAAGAGGGTAGTGGCGACGAAGGGCAGGGCCACGATGATGAGCAGGACGGATATGACGACGAAGGCCACCTCGGCCCGATGGCCGCGGGTCAGATCGCGGCTGCGCCTGAGTGCCGCCAGTGGCGAAAGGCCTTCCAGTACGGCGACTGGCAGCGCAAGTATCCAGCGCACGTAGAGCGATGCCGCGATCACCGCCCAACCGCTCCCCAGGGGAACCGCCACGCTGAGATACGTCCAGTAGGCCGGAGGACGCATGCGCAGCACGTAATAGGGATCGAGGCCCCCTATGATGACGTCGTAGAGCCAGCCCAGCAGCAGGGCCACGGGCAGCAGCAACAGCAGGTGAGCACCGACCTGCAGCACCACCAGGCCGGCGAGGGTGGGCAGGCGGCGTAGCGTCTGCCACAGCGCGATGAAAGCGAGCCGGAAGTGATTGTCGCGGCGCTTGACCGCCACCAGGATCATGCCGGCCTGCTGCAGGTAGAGAATCAGGAAGGTCAGGCCGATGGCCGCCAGCAGCCACAGCATGCCGGCCGGGCTGAGCAACAGATCCAGCAGCCCGGCATTGGTGATCACCGGCCGGTCGAAGCGGCCGAGCAGGCCCGTCAGCGTCCATGCTACCGTCGGCAGCAGCAGGCTCGAGGCCAGCAGGGTGAAGAAGAGATGATACGCCACCAGCGGTCGCAGGTGCTCTCGCAGGCTGCGCAGCACATCCACGCCGAGTGACTTCATCCGCTCTCCTGCTCCCGCTCAAGACTCATGCCCATAGCGTGGCATCGAGGTTGCCGGCAGGGCAAGCCCGTGTGCCACGACGTGAGACTCAGCTCTCCAGCGGCAGCCGCTCCTCGGCGACCACGATGCCGTTGTTGTCGGCGTACAGCCACTGCCCGGGGCGCAGGGTGACGCCGGCAAAGGTGACTGCAACGTCGCGGCTGCCCTCGCCGCGCTTCTCGCTCTTGCGCGGATGGGCGCCCAGGGCATGCACGCCCAGGTCCGTCTCGGCGAGCACGTCGACATCGCGCACGCAGCCGTACATCACGACACCGGACCAGCCGTTGTCCACGGCCTGTTCGGCCAGCATGTCGCCCAGCATGGCGCAGCGATGCGAGCCACCGGCGTCGACCACCAGCACGGCGCCTTCGCCGGGTTCGCTCACCGCCTGCTTGACCAGCGAGTTGTCTTCGAAGCATTTGACCGTACGAATCGGACCGCAGAAGGCCTCGCGGCCACCGTAGCTGACGAAGATGGGGTCGAGTACCTGGACTTCCGGATGGGCATCGCAGATATCGGGCGTGATGATGGCGCTCATCGAGGGCTCCTTGCCTGAGTGATGTGTCACGGGATGATGCCATAACGCCCGTTGCTCAGCCTTCATCGATTCGTCGCAAGACGGCCGACGCCGGTAGTGCCCGGCGTCGGTGGCGTGAGGCGTGACGGGCTAGAAGCGAAAGCCCACTGAGGCAGTGAAGGTATCGATGGTGTAGTCGCTGTCGAGGTCGTAGCGTTCGTACTCGGCCCGGATCAGAACGGGGTTGAAGTTGAACTGGGCGCCCAGGCCATAGACCGGATCGAAGCCGTCGTTGTCCTGCAGGTTCAGCTCGGCATCGCCCAGGTTGCCGCGCACCTCGGTTTCCCAGCTGGCGGCGCCGATCTTGGCGAAGGGAGTGAACCAGTGGGTGACGGGGAGCTGGCCCACCACGCTGGCACCATAGGCCGTGGATTCCAGATCGGTGCTGGCACCGTCGGTGCCGCGCAAGCGCACGCGACCCAGGTCGGCATAGAAGGCCTCGACCGCCAGGTAACGGTTGAATTGATAGCCGGCGAAGACCTTCCACACGTTGTCGTCGTCGTCGATGCTGAAGTTGCGGCCACCGCTTTCGATGAAGTTGTCGACTTCGTCGCGGTCGTTTTCCAGCGAGCTGAAACCGGTGCCCAGCCCCAGGTAGGCATACTGCTGATGCGGCTCGTGATAAGTCTGTGCCTGAGTCCCGTTGGCGACGACCAGCGTCGCAGCCGTCAATGATATGCAGAGGAGCGTTCTATTCGACATGTTCTACTCCTTGAATGTCCCTTTTGGTGTCCCCCGAGTTCGACACTTCCAGCCCGATTTTGGCCTGAAATCGGCCCCTGCGGCTCGAGAATTCAGTGACTTAGCAAATTCTGGCTGAATTCTTTGTAGTGACACGTTTTTCTCTTGGCACCTTGCC
>Ga0213835_100056_pt1 | contig 169993 bp, 146 predicted proteins | sample SWPATP01_FD_160576 | JGI IMG/M metagenome (GOLD analysis project Ga0213835, IMG submission 160576) | Coastal seawater microbial communities from Marineland, Florida, United States - SWPA TP0 #1 | ecosystem: Environmental > Aquatic > Marine > Coastal | place: USA: Florida | collected 2016-08-05
TGTTCCGTCCATCGCCGCGCCAGTCCGACGTGATGATCGTCGCCGGCACGCTGTGCAACAAGATGGCGCCGGCGCTGCGCAAGGTCTACGACCAGATGGCCGAGCCGCGCTGGGTCATTTCGATGGGTTCCTGCGCCAACGGCGGCGGCTATTACCACTACTCGTATTCGGTAGTGCGCGGCTGCGACCGCATCGTGCCGGTCGACGTGTATGTGCCGGGTTGCCCGCCGACTGCTGAAGCCCTGCTGTACGGCATCATGCAACTGCAGAACAAGATCAAGCGCACCAACACCATCGCGCGTTAAATTTGCCGGAAACACAATGACGACAAAACTCGAAGTCCTCCAACTCGCCCTGCAGAAAGCACTGGGCGAGGGCGCTGCCATTTCGGCGGCGCTCGGCGAAGTGACCGTGGTGGTCAAGGCCGCCGACTACATCGGGGCGATGCAGACCCTGCGCGACGATCCGACTCTTCGTTTCGAAGAAATGATCGACCTGTGCGGCGTCGATTACTCGCAGTACGGCGAAGGTACCTGGGACGGCCTGCGCTATGCGGTCACCGTCCATTTGCTGTCGCTGGCGAACAACTGGCGCGTGCGCGTGCGCACCTTCGCGCCCGACGACGAAATGCCGATCGTGGAATCGATCACGCCGATCTGGCGCGCCGCCAACTGGTACGAGCGCGAAGCGTTCGACCTGTACGGTATCCTGTTCGACGGTCACGGCGACCTGCGCCGTATCCTGACCGACTACGGCTTCATCGGCCATCCGTTCCGCAAGGACTTCCCGATTTCGGGCTATGTCGAAATGCGCTACGACCCCGAGCAGAAGCGCGTGATCTACCAACCCGTGACGATCGAGCCGCGTGAAAACATTCCGCGCGTGATCCGCGAAGAAACCTACGGGATGAAATAATGGCTGAGCTTAAGAATTACACCCTGAACTTTGGTCCGCAGCACCCGGCAGCGCACGGCGTGCTGCGTCTCGTGCTCGAACTCGACGGCGAAGTGATCCAGCGCGCCGACCCGCACATCGGCCTCTTGCACCGCGGCACCGAGAAGCTGTGCGAAACGCGCACCTATCTGCAGTCGGTGCCCTACATGGACCGCCTCGACTACGTCTCGATGATGTGCAACGAGCACGGTTACGTGCTGGCCGTGGAAAAACTGCTGGGCGTCGAAGCACCGATCCGCGCGCAGTACATCCGCGTCATGTTCGACGAGATCACCCGTTTGCTGAACCACCTGATGTGGCTGGGCGCGCACGCGCTCGACATCGGTGCGATGGGTCCTTTCCTGTACGCCTTCCGCGACCGTGAAGACTTGTTCGACGTCTACGAAGCCGTGTCCGGCGCGCGCATGCACGCGGCCTACTACCGTCCGGGCGGCGTCTACCGCGACCTGCCGGACCGCATGCCGCAGCACAAGGAATCGATCATCCGCTCGAAAAAAGCGATCGACGCCCTCAACGAAGACCGCCAGGGTTCGGTGCTCGACTTCATCGAGGCGTTTACCAAGCGTTTCGATGGCTATGTCGACGAATACGAAACCCTGCTGACCGATAACCGTATCTGGAAGCAGCGTACGGTCGGCATCGGCGTGGTCAGCCCTGAGGACGCGAAGGCGATGGGCTTCACCGGCGCCATGCTGCGCGGTTCGGGCGTGGCCTGGGACTTGCGCAAGACCCAGCCGTATGCCGTCTACGACAAGCTCGACTTCGATATCCCGGTCGGCAAGACGGGCGACTCCTACGACCGCTACCTGGTCCGCATGGAAGAAATGCGCCAGTCGAACCGCATCATCAAGCAGTGCATCGCCTGGCTGCGCGTGAACCAGGGTCCGGTGATGATCGACAATCACAAGATCGTCCCGCCTGCGCGCGAAGAGATGAAGTCGAACATGGAATCCCTGATTCACCACTTCAAGCTGTTCACCGAAGGCTTCCACGTCCCACCGGGCGAGGCCTATGCCGCGGTCGAGCACCCGAAGGGCGAGTTCGGCATTTATATCGTGTCCGATGGCGCCAACAAGCCATACCGCCTGAAAATCCGCACGCCCGACTATGCGCACCTGCAGAGCCTGGACGAGATGTCGCGCGGACACATGATCGCCGACGCGGTCACGATCATCGGTACCCAGGACATCGTTTTCGGCTCGATTGACCGATAAGTTCGATAAGATCAAAGGCAGAAAAGATTATGTTGTTATCCGAACAGTGCTATAAAAAAATCGACCGCGAGTTGGCCAAGTACCCGGCCGACCAGCGCCAGAGCGCCGTGATGGCCGCGCTGGCCCACGCCCAGGTCGAACTGGGCTGGCTGTCGCCCGACACCATGCAGGAAGTCGCCGACTACATCGGCATGCCGGCCATCGCCGTGCAGGAAGTGGCGACCTTCTACAACATGTACAACACCCGTCCGGTCGGCAAGCACAAGATCACCGTGTGCACCAACCTGCCGTGCGCGCTGTCGGGTGGCGAGCGCGCTGCGCACCACCTGATGCAGAAACTCGGCGTCGAGTTCCGCGGCACCACCGAAGACGGCCAGTTCACCGTGCTGGAAGGCGAGTGCATGGGCGCCTGCGGCGACGCGCCGGTCATGCTGGTGAATAACCACCGCATGTGCTCGTTCATGAGCAACGAGAAGATCGACGCCCTCGTGGACGAACTGAAGGAAGCGAAGCAATGACCAGCCTGCACGACCGTCACATCAACCCGCTGATCCTGAAGGATCTGAACGGCGAAAACTGGCACCTCGAGGATTACGTCAAGCGCGGCGGTTACTCCGCACTGCGGCGTATCCTGGAGGGTGGAATCACCCAGGAACAGGTCATTGCCGACCTGAAGGCCTCGGGTCTGCGCGGCCGCGGCGGCGCCGGTTTCCCGACCGGCCTGAAGTGGAGCTTCATGCCACGCCAGTTCCCGGGCCAGAAATACCTCGTCTGCAACACCGACGAAGGCGAGCCGGGTACGTTCAAGGACCGCGACATCATTCGCTACAACCCGCATGCGCTGATCGAAGGCATGGCCATCGGCGCGTTCGCGATGGGCATCACCGTGGGCTACAACTACATCCACGGCGAGATCTTCCAGGAATACCTGCGCTTCGAAGAAGCGCTGGAAGAGGCGCGTGCCGCCGGCTTCCTGGGCGATGGCATCATGGGTTCGACCTTCAACTTCCAGTTGCACGCGGCCCACGGTTACGGCGCCTACATCTGCGGCGAAGAGACCGCACTGCTGGAATCGCTCGAGGGTAAAAAGGGTCAGCCGCGCTTCAAGCCGCCGTTCCCGGCCTCGTTCGGCCTGTACGGCAAGCCGACCACGATCAACAACACCGAGACCTTCGCTGCTGTTCCGTTCCTGCTGAACATCGGCCCAGAAAACTACATGGCGCTGGGCAAGCCGAACAACGGCGGCACCAAGATCTTCTCGATCTCGGGCGACGTCGAGCGTCCAGGCAACTACGAAATCCCGCTGGGCACGCCGTTCGCCAAGCTCCTCGAGCTGGCCGGCGGCATGCGCGGCGGCAAGAAGATCAAGGCCGTGATTCCAGGCGGTTCGTCGGCACCGGTGATCCCGGGCGACATCATGATGCAAACGGACATGGACTACGACTCGATCGCGAAAGCCGGTTCGATGCTCGGTTCGGGCGCGGTCATCGTGATGGACGAAACGCGTTGCATGGTCAAGTCGCTGCTGCGCCTGTCGTACTTCTACTACGAAGAATCCTGCGGCCAGTGCACGCCGTGCCGCGAAGGCACCGGCTGGCTGTACCGCATGGTGCACCGTATCGAAAACGGCCAGGGCCGTCCGGAAGATATCGAGCTGCTGAACAATGTTGCGTTCAACATCAAGGGCCGCACCATCTGCGCACTCGGCGAAGCCGCCGCGATGCCGGTGGAAGCCATGATCAAACATTTCCGTGATGAATTTATTCATCACATCGAGCACAAGCAGTGTGTTGTGCCCGCATACCTTTAAGCCAGGTCAGGTAACGATCAAATGGTTGAAATTGAATTAGACGGCAAAAAAGTCGAAGTCGCACCAGGTTCGATGGTGATGGACGCCGCAAACAAACTCGGAACCTACATTCCGCACTTCTGCTATCACAAGAAATTGTCGATCGCCGCCAACTGCCGCATGTGCCTGGTTGAAGTGGAGAAGGCACCCAAGCCGATGCCTGCCTGCGCCACGCCTGTGTCGCCCGGCATGATCGTGCGCACCCACAGCGACAAGGCTGTGCAGGCGCAGAAGTCGGTGATGGAATTCCTCCTGATTAACCACCCGCTCGATTGCCCGATCTGCGACCAGGGCGGCGAATGCCAGCTGCAGGATCTGGCCGTCGGTTACGGCAAGAGCAATTCGCGCTACAACGAAGAAAAGCGCGTGGTCGCGCCGAAAGAAGCCGGCCCGCTGATCTCGATGGAAGAGATGGCGCGTTGCATCCAGTGCACCCGTTGCGTGCGTTTCGGCCAGGAAGTGGCCGGCGTCATGGAATTCGGCATGCTGGGCCGCGGCGAGCACTCGGAAATCACGACTTTCGTCGGCAAGACCGTCGACTCTGAAGTGTCGGGCAACATGATCGACCTGTGCCCGGTCGGCGCCCTGACCAGTAAGCCGTTCCGCTACACGGCCCGTCCGTGGGAACTGTCGCGCCGCAAGTCGGTGTCGCCGCACGATTCGCTCGGTACCAACCTGATCGTCCAGGTCAAGGGCGGCAAGGTCATGCGCGTGCTGCCGCTGGAAAACGAACACATCAACGAATGCTGGCTGTCGGACAAGGACCGCTTTTCGTACGAAGCCCTGGACAACGCCGACCGCCTGATCAATCCGATGATCAAGCAGGGCGGCCAGTGGCAGGAAACCGATTGGCAGACGGCGCTGGAATACGTCGCCCACGGCCTGCGTAACATCCGCCACGAGCACGGTGCCGACAGCATCGCCGCCGTTGCGACCGCGCACTCGACGGTGGAAGAGCTGCACCTGCTGAACAAATCGATGCGCGCTTTCGGCGTGAACAACGTCGACTTCCGCCTGCGCCAGAGCGATTTCGCGCTGGACGGCAGCGTCACGCCATGGCTGGGCATGCCGATCGCCGAACTGTCGAACCTGAAGCGCGCCTTCGTGATCGGCTCCTTCCTGCGCAAGGATCACCCGCTGGTCGCAACGCGCCTGCGCACCGCGGTCAAGGGCGGCGCCAAGCTGTCGATCCTGCACGGTTCGGACGACGACAACCTGATCCCGACCGCGAACAAGATGATCGCAGCGCCGACCGACTGGCTCGCCGCCTTGTCGGAAATCGTGTCGGCCATCGCCGGCGCCAAGAACGTCGCGGCGCCTTCGGGCTTCGAGAACGTGCAGGCTGGCGACATCGCCAAGGGCATCGCCGCATCGCTGACCGCGATCGACGCCGACCTGCCGGGCGCTGTGCTGCTCGGTAACTCGGTGCTGCACCATCCGCAAGCTTCGCAAATCCACGCGGCTGCGCAGTGGATCGCCGACGCTACCGGCGCCAAGTTCGGTTACTTCGTCGAAGCGGCGAACACCATCGGCGGCCACATCGTTGGCGCGACCACGAATGTCGATTTGTTCAGCGTACCGAAGAAGGCTTATGTCTTGCTTAACGCCGAGCCGGAACTGGACGCTGCCAATCCGCAGCAAGCCATGGCCGCGTTGCAGGGCGCCGAAATGGTCGTCGCCATGTCGCCGTTCAAGCATGGCTTCGAGTATGCCGACGTGCTGCTGCCGATCGCGCCATTCACCGAGACCGCCGGTACTTTCGTGAACTGCGAAGGCCGTGCACAGAGCTTCAACGGCACCGTCAAGCCACTGGGCGAGACCCGTCCGGCCTGGAAAGTGCTGCGCGTGCTGGGCAACCTGCTTGGCCTGACCGGTTTCGACTACGACACCGCCGAAGCCATCCGCGACGAAGCGCTGGGCAAGGGCGTGACCGATCTGTCGGGCAAGCTGAACAACATCAGCAAGCTTTCGCCGCAAGCAGCAAGCCGCTCGGAAGAGCAGGGTTCGCTGCAGCGTATCGCCGACGTGCCGATCTATTTCGCCGACGCCATCGCGCGCCGTTCGGAACCGCTGCTGCGTACGGCCGATGGCCAGCAGCCGGCCGCTCGCCTGCCGCAAGCACTGGCTGAACGCCTCGGCGTCAAGTCGGGCGATGTCGTGAAAGTCACGCAAGGCACGGGCAGCGCGCTGCTGGTCGCCGACATCGACGCCCGCCTGCCGGCGAACGTCGTGCGTGTCGCTGCCGCGCATCCGGCCACCGCCACGCTGGGCGCGATGTTCGGTTCCATCACCGTTGAAAAAGCAGGGGAGGGCAAGTAATGGCAACGCCCGGTTTTATCGATAATTTTTACGAACTTGGCGCTACCAGCCCGATCGCGCCGGTCTGGCCGGTGATCTGGACCGTGATCAAGATCCTGTGCGTGCTGCTGCCGCTGATGGGCCTGGTCGCCTACGCCACCCTGTGGGAACGCAAGCTGATCGGCTGGATCCAGATCCGCGTCGGCCCGAACCGCGTCGGTCCGCTGGGCCTGCTGCAGCCGATCGCCGATGCCTTGAAGCTGCTGCTGAAAGAAATCGTGATCCCGGCGAAAGCCACCACCAAGCTCTTCGTGCTCGGCCCGATCATGACGATCATGCCGGCGCTGGCCGCCTGGTCGGTCGTGCCTTTCGGCCCGGACGCGGCGCTGGCCAACGTGAATGCCGGTTTGCTGCTGCTGCTGGCGATCACCTCGATCGAAGTCTACGGCATCATCATCGCCGGCTGGTCGTCGAACTCGAAGTACTCGTTCATGGGCGCGATGCGCGCCTCGGCCCAGATGATCTCCTATGAAATCCCGATGGGTTTCGTGATGGTCGTCGTGCTGATGGTGTCGGGCAGCCTGAACTTCTCGGACATCGTCGCCGGCCAGGCCGTCGGCATGGCCGCGAGCCACGGCCTGAACCTGTTCTCGTGGAACTGGCTGCCGCTGCTGCCGCTGTTCGTCATCTACTTCGTCTCGGGCCTGGCTGAATGCAACCGCCACCCGTTCGACGTGGTGGAAGGCGAGTCGGAGATCGTCGCCGGCCACATGGTCGAGTACTCGGGCATGTCCTACGCGATGTTCATGCTGGCCGAATACGCCAACATGATCCTGATCGCGACCCTGGCCTCGATCATGTTCCTGGGCGGCTGGCACGCACCGTTCGCGATCCTCGAATTCGGCGGCGCCTTCGGCGGCTTCTTCTGGCTGTTCGCGAAGATGTTCCTGCTGGTCTCGATGATGATCTGGATCCGCGGCACCTTCCCGCGTTACCGCTATGACCAGATCATGCGCCTCGGCTGGAAAGTCTTCATTCCGATCACGCTGGTGTGGCTGGTGCTGGTCGCCGGCGTCATGCAGACGTCCTGGAATATTTGGAAGTAAGGAAGCGCATTCAATGAACCGAATTAAAGAAATCCTCGGCAGCCTGATGCTGACCGAACTGTTCAAGGGTCTGGCCCTGACAGGCCGCTACGCCTTGTCGCGCAAGATCACGGTGCAGTATCCGGAAGAGAAGACGCCGATGTCGAACCGCTTCCGCGGTCTGCACGCGCTGCGCCGCTACCCGAACGGGGAAGAGCGCTGCATCGCCTGCAAACTGTGCGAAGCGGTGTGCCCGGCGATGGCCATCACGATCGAGTCGGCGCAGCGCGAGGACGGCACCCGCCGCACCACGCGTTACGACATCGACCTGACCAAGTGCATCTTCTGCGGCTTCTGCGAAGAGTCCTGCCCGGTCGACTCGATCGTCGAGACCCACGTGCTGGAATACCACGGCGAAAAGCGCGGCGATCTGTATTACACCAAAGAGATGCTGCTGGCCGTGGGCGACCGCTACGAAGCCGACATCGCCGCCGCCCGCTCGGCTGACGCAAAGTATCGTTAATAGAAAAGGTCACGTCAGTCATGCAATTCACAACTGTGTTGTTCTACGTCTTTGCGGCCGTGATGGTGCTGTCCGCGCTGCGCGTCATTACCGCGAAGAACCCGGTGCACGCCGCACTGTTCCTCGTGCTCGCCTTCTTCAACGCCGCCGGTATCTGGCTGCTGCTGAAGGCCGAGTTCCTCGCCATCGTGCTGGTGCTGGTGTATGTCGGCGCCGTCATGGTGCTGTTCCTGTTCGTCGTCATGATGCTCGACATTAACGTCGACCGCATGCGCGACGGCTTCCTCGGCTACCTGCCGATGGCGCTCCTGATCGGCGCCGTGGTCGTGATCGAAATGGGCCTGGTGCTGTGGAATGGCTACAGCAACTTCGCCCAGACGCCGGAAGCGGCCGCGCTCAACATCGGCGGCACCAAGGAACTGGGCCTGCTGATCTACACCAAGTACATCTACGGCTTCGAGATCGCCGCCGTGATCCTGCTGGTGGGTATCATCGCCGCCGTCTCGCTGACCCTGCGCAAGCGCAAGGACAGCAAGGCCATCGATCCGGGCGCCGCCGTGCGCGTCCAGCGTAACGACCGCCTGCGCATCGTCAAGATGGAAAGCGTCAACCAGCGCGCCATCGACGAGGTGAACGTCGCCGCCGCCGCGGCCGCGGCCGCCGCGCAGAACAAGGAGCAGAACTCGTGACTTTATCGCTTGCACACTACCTGGTCCTGGGCGCGATCCTGTTCGCGATCTCGATCGTCGGTATTTTCCTGAACCGGAAGAACATCATCATCCTGCTGATGGCCATCGAACTGATGCTGCTGGCGGTGAACCTGAACTTCATCGCCTTCTCGCATTACCTCGGGGACGCGGCGGGGCAGATCTTCGTGTTCTTCATTCTGACCGTCGCGGCCGCCGAATCGGCGATCGGCCTGGCGATCCTGGTGGTCCTGTTCCGCAACCTGGACACGATCAATGTGGAAGACCTCGACAGCCTCAAGGGCTGACCGGTCGGCGAGTACTTGACCGGAGATAAATGTGAATTTTGGCAAACATAACCGGATGTGGTGCAAGGCGGACGTTGCGCCGCAGTGCGAGCACTGCAAGCAGCGGACAACGCAGCAACACGCCGGTTATGGCAGCCAAAAACACATTTAACGACGTGCAAGTACTCAGATTAACAATAACGATTAAGGTTCAACATGGCGGGGCAACTCTCTTCCTCACTCTTACTTGCGGTGCCGCTGGCACCGCTGGCGGGATCGGCAATCGCCGGCCTGCTGGGTACCAAGTTCCTGGGTAACGTGGTCGGACGCAAGGTGTCGCATACGGCGACCATCCTGGGCGTGGCGATCGCACTGGTCATCTCCGTGATGACGCTGATGGCGGTACTCGACGGCGCGACCTTCAACCAGGATATCTATACCTGGATGCAGGTCGGCACCATCAAGCTGGCGGTCGGCTTCCAGATCGACGCGCTGTCGGCGATGATGATGTGCGTGGTGACCTCGGTGTCGCTGATGGTCCACATCTACACGATCGGCTACATGGCCGAGGACGAAGGCTATAACCGCTTCTTCTCGTACATCTCGCTGTTCACCTTCGCGATGCTGATGCTGGTCATGTCGAACAACTTCCTGCAGCTGTTCTTCGGCTGGGAAGCGGTCGGCCTGGTGTCGTATCTGCTGATCGGCTTCTGGTACACCCGTCCGACCGCGATCTTCGCCAACATGAAGGCCTTCCTGGTCAACCGTGTCGGCGACTTCGGCTTCATCCTCGGTATCGGCCTGCTGCTGGCCGCCTCGGGCACGATGCACTACGGCGAAACCTTCGCGCAGGCCGAGAAGCTGGCCGGCATGAGCGTGGCCGGCATCGGCTGGCCACTCTTGACCGCGGCCTGCATCTGCCTGTTCATCGGCGCGATGGGCAAGTCGGCGCAGTTCCCGCTGCACGTCTGGCTGCCTGACTCGATGGAAGGCCCGACCCCGATCTCGGCACTGATCCACGCCGCGACCATGGTCACGGCCGGTATCTTCATGGTGGCGCGCATGTCGCCGCTGTTCGAACTGTCGGACGGCGCACTCTCGTTCGTCATCGTGATCGGTGCGATCACCGCGCTGTTCATGGGCTTCCTGGGCATCATCCAGAACGACATCAAGCGCGTCGTCGCTTACTCGACGCTGTCGCAGCTGGGCTACATGACGGTCGCCCTGGGCGCCTCGGCCTATTCGGTGGCCGTGTTCCACCTGATGACCCACGCGTTCTTCAAGGCACTGCTGTTCCTGGGCGCCGGTTCGGTCATCATCGGCATGCACCACGACCAGGACATGCGCAACATGGGCGGCCTGCGCAAGTACATGCCGATCACCTGGATCACCTCGCTGCTCGGTTCGCTGGCCCTGATCGGTACCCCGTTCTTCGCCGGTTTCTACTCGAAGGATTCGATCATCGAAGCGGTGCACGCCTCGACCATTCCTGGCGCCGGGTTCGCTTACTTCGCGGTGCTGGCAGGCGTCTTCGTGACCGCCTTCTACTCGTTCCGCATGTACTTCCTGGTCTTCCATGGCGAATCGCGCTGGAACCATCCGGCGCCGCATAGCCACGGCCATGACTCGGACGCCCACAACGAGGAAGACGCGCACGACGACCACGGCCATCACCACGGCCTGCAGCCTGGCGACAAGCCGCACGAGTCGCCATGGGTCGTGACCCTGCCGCTGGTGCTGCTGGCGATCCCGTCGGTGATCATCGGTTTCCTCGCGATCAAGCCAATGCTGCACGGCGACTTCTTCAAGGGCGTCATCACGGTCGGTGAAAACCACCCGGCGATGGAAATGATCCGCGAAGAGTTCCACCACGCCGGTGGCGCGGTCGGCATGGCGATCCACGGCCTGATGACGCCGCCGTTCTGGCTGGCCCTGGGCGGCGTGGTGCTCGCTTACTACTGCTACATGGTCAACCCGCGCGTTCCGGCCTGGTTCTACAACAAGTTCAAGTTCCTGCACACTCTGCTGGACAACAAGTACTACATGGACAAGTTCAACCAGTTCGTCTTCGCAGGCGGTGCGCGCGCCGTCGGTACCGGCCTCTGGCAGGCTGGCGACCGCGTGCTGATCGATGGCCTGCTGGTCAACGGTTCGGCCAAGCTGGTCGGCTGGTTCTCGACGCTGACCCGCACCTTCCAGACCGGTTACATCTATCACTACGCATTCGTGATGATCGTCGGCATCATGGCGACGCTGGTGTACTTCTTCCCGTTCTGGCGCTAATCACAGGCATAGAAAAAGACAAATGATGCAATCTACGATCTCTACAACTTCTTCTTGGCTCAGCCTGGCGATCTGGCTGCCGATCCTGTTCGGCGTGCTGGTGCTCGCCGTCGGCCGCGACAAGAACGCCGGCTTCGTGCGCCTGTTGTCGCTGCTGGGAGGCGTGGTCAGCTTCCTGGTGACGATTCCACTCATCACCGGCTTCGACAACGCCGCCCACGGCATGCAGTTCGTTGAAGTGCAGCCGTGGATCGGCGCCTTCAATATCTTCTACCGCCTCGGCGTCGATGGCCTGTCGCTGTGGTTCATCCCGCTGACGGCCTTCATCAACATCATCGTCATCGTGGCGGCGTGGGAAGTGATCACGGAACGCGTGGCCCAGTACATGGGTTCCTTCCTGCTGCTGTCGGGCCTGATGATCGGCGTGTTCGCGTCGCTCGACGGCCTGCTGTTCTACTTCTTCTTCGAAGCGACCCTGATCCCGATGTTCATCATCATCGGCGTCTTCGGTGGCCCGAACCGCGTGTACGCGGCATTCAAGTTCTTCCTGTACACGTTCTTCGGCTCGCTGCTGACCCTGATCGCGATCATCTACCTGTACAACGTCACGGGCAGCTTCGACATCCAGGTCTGGCACAAGGCGCCGCTGGGCATGAAAGAGCAGATCCTGATCTTCATCGCCTTCTTCATGGCCTTCGCCGTCAAGGTGCCGATGTGGCCGGTCCACACCTGGCTGCCGGACGCCCACGTCGAAGCGCCGACCGGCGGCTCGGTCGTGCTGGCCGCGATCATGCTGAAACTGGGCGCCTACGGCTTCCTGCGTTTTTCGCTGCCGATCACCCCGGACGCCTCGCACTACCTGGCACCGGTCGTCATCGTGCTGTCGCTGATCGCCGTGATCTACATCGGCCTGGTCGCACTGGTCCAGAAGGACATGAAGAAACTGGTTGCCTATTCGTCGATCGCCCACATGGGCTTCGTCACGCTGGGCTTCTTCATCTTCAACGACATGGGCATGCAGGGCGGCATCATGCAATCGATCTCGCACGGTTTCGTGTCGGGCGCGATGTTCCTGTGCATCGGCGTGCTGTACGACCGCATGCACTCGCGTGAAATCGCTGACTACGGCGGTGTCGTCAACACGATGCCGAAATTCGCCGCCTTCGCCGTGCTGTTCTCGATGGCCAACGCCGGCCTGCCGGCCACCTCGGGCTTCATCGGCGAATTCATGGTCATCCTGGGTTCGGTCCAGTTCAACTTCTGGACTGGCCTGGCATCGGGCACCGCGCTGATCCTGGGCGCCGCCTACTCGCTGTGGATGGTCAAGCGCGTCGTGTTCGGTCCGATCGGCAACAAGCATGTCGCCGAACTGGTCGATTTGAACCGCCGCGAATTCGCGATCCTGGCCGTGCTGGCAATCGCCACGCTGTACATGGGCCTGTATCCAGCGCCGATCGCCGAGACGCTGCAAACCTCGGTGACCGACCTGCTGCAGCACGTTTCCGTCAGCAAGCTGCCTCAATAAATCGAACCCAACGCCATGAATAACACTCTGTTAGCGACGGCCGGCACCAACCTGGTGCCCGTCTACGCCGAAATCTTCCTCTTGATCGCGGCCTCCGCGATCCTGCTGATCGACATGTATCTGAAAGGGTCGCGCCGCAACGTGACCTATTACCTGTCGCTGCTGACCCTGGTCGGTTGCGCGGTGCTCACCGGCGCCGATTTCGCCGACGGTGCGACCGTCTACACCTTCAACGGCATGTACGTGGCCGACCCGATGTCGAACCTGCTCAAGCTGTTCACCTACCTCGCGGTCGGTATCACGCTCGTGTATTCGCGCCAGTACGCCACCGACCGTGGCATGCTGTCGGGTAACCTGGGCGGCGAGTTCTATGTGCTCGCGCTGTTCTCGATGCTGGGCCAGATGATCATGATCTCGGGTAACAGCATGCTGTCGATCTACCTGGGCCTGGAACTGATGTCGCTCGCGCTGTACGCGCTGGTGGCGCTGCGTCGCGACCATGCGACCTCGACCGAAGCGTCGATGAAATACTTCATCCTCGGTTCGCTGGCTTCCGGCTTCATGCTGTACGGCATCTCGATGATCTACGGCGCCACCGGTTCGCTGAACCTGCCGGATATCGCCGTGCGCGCCGCCACCGGCGCCAACAGCACGATCCTCGTGTTCGGCCTGGTGTTCCTGGTGGCCGGCATGGCCTTCAAGCTGGGCGCGGTGCCGTTCCACATGTGGGTGCCGGACGTCTACCAGGGTTCGCCGACGGCAGTGACCCTGCTGCTGGGCGGCGCGCCGAAGCTCGCTTCGTTCGCCATGGTGATCCGCATCCTGGTCGAAGGCCTGGGCAGCTTCGCCTACGACTGGCAGCAGATGCTGCTGGTGCTGGCGGTGCTGTCGCTGGCGATCGGCAACCTGACCGCGATCGCCCAGACCAACATCAAGCGCATGCTGGCCTATTCGACGATCGCCCAGATGGGCTTCGTGCTGCTGGGCATGCTGGCCGGCGTGGTCGGCGACGACCGCTCGAACATGGGCACGGCCTATAGCGCGGCGATGTATTACTCGATCACCTACGTGCTGACCACGCTGGGCAGTTTTGGTTTGATCATGATGCTGGCGCGTTCGGGCTTCGAAGCCGAGCAGATCGCCGACTTCAAGGGCCTGGGCCGCCGCGCGCCATGGTTCGCGGTCGTCATGACGATCCTGATGTTCTCGCTGGCCGGCGTGCCGCCGATGATGGGCTTCATGGCCAAGTGGGCAGTGCTGCAGGCGGTCGCCAATACCGGCGCCGTCTGGCTGGCGGTGGTGGCGGTGATGTTCTCGCTGATCGGCGCGTTCTACTACCTGCGCATCGTCAAGACCATCTGGTTCGACGAAGCGGCCGACACCAGTGCAATCGCCACGCCGTTCGACATGCGCGTCATGTTGTCGGTGAACGGCATCGCCGTCGTGCTGCTGGGCCTGATGCCTGGCACGCTGCTGGCAGTGTGCCTGCAGGCCATGCAGCTGACCCTCAAGTCCTGACATGGACTTCTCGTTCGCCACCTGGATCGTGGTCGCCATCGCACTGGCGGCGGCCAATCTCCCGTTTGCGAACGAGCGCGTGTTCGGCTTCGCTCCCTTGACGCCCACGCCGGACGGGCAGGCGCGCACCAAGCCCTTCGTGGCGCGCCTGCTCGAGCTCCTTGCTCTATACTTCCTCGTCGGCCTCGTCGCCTACCTGCTGGAGTCTCGCCTCGGCAACGTATTTGCCCAGGGCTGGGAATTCTATGCGGTGACCGGCTGCCTGTTCCTCGTGCTGGCGTTTCCAGGATTCGTCTTCAAGTACCTGCGTAAGCGCCACTGATTTTCCAATCAACGCTTCACTCGGGAGTCCAATGGATTCGCATCCTCATCTGAAGGAAATTCGCCTCGACGGCGAAGTTGCCTACGACGGCAAGTTCCTGAAAGTCTCGCGCGACCGCATTCAACTGCCAGACGGCAAAATCTCCCAGCGCGAATACATCCGCCACCCCGGCGCGGTCGTGATCCTGCCGCTGTTCGAGGATGGCCGCGTGCTGCTCGAGCGCCAGTTCCGCTACCCGAACGACCGCGTCTTCGTCGAATTCCCGGCCGGTAAAATCGATCCGGGCGAGGAACACCTGGCCTGCGCCAAACGGGAGCTCGAAGAAGAAACCGGCTACACCGCGACCGACTGGCGCTATGTCTGCACCATCCACAACGCGATCGCCTATTCCGACGAGCACCTCGAACTGTTCCTGGCGCGCGGCCTGACCGCCGGCGAGGCCAAGCTCGACGACGGCGAATTCCTCGACGTCTTCACCGCCACCGTTCCCGAGCTGCTCGAGATGGTCAAAGCGGGACAGGTCACGGACGTCAAGACCATCATCGGCGCGTTCTGGCTCGAGAAGATCGCCAACGGGACCTGGTCGCCGGCTTGAGCTCATGAAGCTGCCGGCCGCGCTGGTCCTGTGTTTCTGGTGCGTGGCGGCCAGCGCGCGCACGCCGTTCCAGGCGCGCTGCGAGGACACGATCGGACAAAGCGTCTCGGTCATGTCCGCCCAGGGCAACGGCTACCGGGTCGACAACAGCTATTCCTTCCACGGCCTGTCGGCGATGAAAGGCGAGCGTGCGCCGGGCAGCTATGTGCTGGGGCTGACGCGCACCGAGTCGCGCGTCGCCATCGGCGTGCAGGGACGCATGCTGCTCGACCCCGCGAGCGGTTACGAGTGCGTGGCGCCGCGCCTCGAGATCAAGCTGTACTACCTGCCGATCGTGGTCTATGTCGGGCGCGAATTTGCGCCCGGTACCTGCAGCTACCGCGAAATCCTGGCGCATGAAATGCGTCATCTCGATACGTATTTGAAGTTCATGCCGCAAGCCGAAAAAATCGTGCGCGAGGCGCTCGCGCGGCGCTTCCAGGGCAAGCCGCTGTACGCCCCCGCCGGCCAGGCGCGCAGCCTGTTGCAGCGCGAACTCGATACGGGCTGGATGCCATTCATCAAGAACGAAATGGTCAAGGTCGAACGCTTGCAGGCGGCCATCGATACGCCCCAGGAGTATGCGCGCCTCGGCAAAGTTTGCGCAGGTGAGGTACAGTCACTCATTCGACCGGCAAAGCAAAAACGAACGACATGAATTCCCAGGCACCACGCTATTTCGCCTTGATCCCCGCCGCCGGCGTCGGCGCGCGCATGGCCGCGAGCGGCCCGAAGCAATACCTGAAAATCGCCGGCAAGCCGATGCTGCGCCACGCCATCGACGCCTTCCTGTTCAGCGAACTGATCGCGCACACCTATGTCGTGGTCAGCGCCGACGATCCCGTCATCGACAGCATCGTGCCCAGCCACGGCGTGACCGTGCTGCGCTGCGGCGGCGCCTCGCGCATGGAATCGGTGCGCAATGGCCTGGCGGCCCTGGGCGCCACGCTGCGCGAGAACGACTGGGTGCTGGTGCACGACGCGGCCAGGCCCGGCCTCGACGAAGCCCTGATCGAGAAGCTCATCAGCACTACCGGCGAACACCCGGTCGGCGGCTTGCTCGCGCTGCCGGTGGTCGACACCGTCAAGCGCAGCTTCGCCGGTGAGGTCGGCACGGTCGCGCGCGACGGCCTGTGGCTGGCGCAGACGCCGCAGATGTTCCGCTATAAACTCCTGCGCGAGGCCCTTGCGGCCGCGCGCGACCCGAACCAGATCACGGACGACGCTTCCGCCGTCGAAGCGCTGGGGCTGTCGCCGAAACTGGTGGAAGGCCACCCGCGCAACCTGAAGGTGACGCTGCCGCAAGACGTGCGCATCGCCGAAATGTACCTGGCCACGACCCAACCCGAACTACTGTAAAACACACCATGGCACTCGCATCCTACAACCCGACTCCACCGTTTCGCATCGGCACCGGCTATGACTGCCACCGCCTGGTCGAAGGGCGCAAGCTGATCGTCGGCGGCGTGACCATCCCGCACCGTCTGGGCCTGTTCGGCCATTCGGACGCCGACGTGCTGCTGCACGCGATCATCGACGCGCTGTTCGGGGCAGCCGCCCTGGGCGACATCGGCAAGCATTTCCCCGACACCGACCCGATGTTCGCGGGCGCCGATTCGCGCACCTTGCTGCGTGAAGCGGCGACCCGCGTCGTCGCCACCGGCTACACGATCGGCAATATCGACGCGACCATCATCGCCCAGCAGCCGAAGATGGCGCCGCATATCCCGCAGATGGTCTCGCGCATCGCTGAAGACCTGGGTGTTTCGCCGCAACAGGTGAACATCAAGGCCAAGACCAACGAGAAGCTGGGCTACCTTGGCCGGGAAGAGGGCATGGCGGCGGAAGCCGTGGCAATGCTGATTCGCGCCGCCTGAGCGTCGCGCACCTGGTCGGCACGGTCGGGACGGTCGCCGCCAGGCATGCCGCTCCGTTGATCCGCTGACAGCGCGCCGCGGCGCGCGGTGCGTCACGCGGTGCACCGCTTAGCGCACCACGCAGTGCACCACGCACTGCACCGCTTGGCGCACCACGCAGTGCACCACTGGGTGCGCCTCTCAGTGCACCATTTTCGCGGCCGCGAAAGCCAGTCCGGCAACGGCCGTGGCCGTGCCCAGGAACCATTTGATGAGCGTGGCTTCGAGGTGGGCCACGTCGGCCTTGGTGGCGGTATTCGAGGCGAGGGTTTCGATCGTCGCCAGTCGAACGTCAACGCAGCGCAACTCCTTGCGGCATTCGTCGTCAAAACTCTCCAGCCTTGCGATTCTCGGTTCCATGTCGTCTCCGCGTGGTGAAGCCGTATCGATCGGATCGCGCGCTGCCGGGGCGGCCGGCGCGAATTGGGTGTCGCGTGCCTGTGGTCGTTTTGCACTAGCCGTTTTTGTGCTCTGCGCATGCATGGTGTGGGCAATCTTTCGTGGCTGGCGATAGGTAGTCAATCCTGCGGAACGTGCTTGGCCAGAAAACAAGCTAGGCCAATACGTATCGTTGGATCGCAGCGATTCGCTTTCGATCCCTCCACATGTTTGTTCAAGATCAGTACCGCGCGACCGTGCGCCTGGGTGGCAAAACCGGGGCTCGCCAGCAAGCCCCGCACTTCGTTGTTAAACTCTCATTCCAGTTCCGCCTGCGTGTGCACGCGGCCAACACTAACGGGATGATGATGAGCACCCACACCGACATGTCGCCACGCGCGGCCTGGCTATTGATCCTCGCCGCCAGCGCGATCCTGATGATCACCATGGGCGCGCGCCTGACGACCGGCCTGTTCCTGTCGCCCCTGAACAGCGCCACCGGCCTGGGGGTGGCCACGATCAGTTTCGCGCTGGCGATCGGCCAGTTCATGTGGGGCGCCTCGCAACCCGTCTTCGGCGCCATCGCCGACAAATACGGCCCGGCGCGCGTGATCGTGCTGGGCGCGCTGCTGCTGTCCGCCGGCCTGGCGGCCACGCCTTTCGTGAGCTCGGAATGGGGCCTGCTGCTGACCATGGGCGTGCTCTCCGCGGCGGGCGCCGGGGCCGGCAGCTTCTCGATCCTGATCGGCGCCACCGCCCAGCGCCTGCCGCCCGCGCGCCGGCCCTTCGCGGCCGGCTTCATCAATGCGGGTGGCTCCTTCGGCCAGTTCGTCTTCGCGCCGCTGATGCAATTCATGATCGCCGGCCCCGGCTGGATCGTCGCCATGTTCACGATGGCGGCCACGACCTTGCTGACGATCCCGCTGGCCTGGCTGATGCGGGGACGCAAAGCGGCCCAGCCGACCGTGACCGCGGCCGCGTTGGCTGCCAATTCGGCACCGGTGCCCGGTATCGGCCTGACCCAGCAGTTGCGCGAAGCCCTGCGCGACCGCAGCTACCTGTTCCTGCACGCGGGCTTTTTCACCTGCGGCTTCCACATCGCCTTCCTCGTCACCCACCTGCCGGGCGAGGTGGCGCTGTGCGGCCTGCCGGTCGGCGTGGCCGGCACCGCGCTCGGCCTGATCGGCCTGTTCAATATCGCGGGCAGCCTCACCGCCGGCGCCTTGTCGACGCGCTACCGCATGAAGAACCTGCTGGCGCTGATGTATTTCAGCCGCGCGGTGATCATCGGCGTCTATCTGCTGGCGCCGAAGACCGCGCTGACCTTCTACGTGTTTGCCGGCGCGCTCGGCTTTACCTGGCTGGCGACGGTGCCGCCGACGGCCGGCCTGGTCGGCAAGCTGTTCGGCACGCGCTACCTGGCCACGCTGTTCGGCCTGACGCTGCTGTCGCACCAGATCGGGGGCTTCTTCGGCGCCTGGCTGGGCGGCCTGGCCTTCGTGCGCTTTGGCGACTACAGCTGGATGTGGTACGCCGACATCGCCCTGGCCCTGGCCGCGGCGCTGATCAACTTGCCGATCCGCGAAGCGCCGGTGGTACGCGCCGTCGCGCCGCTGGCGAAGGCTTGACGCGTGGCGCGCGATACCTGGGCCTACCGCGAAGTGGCCGTGCATTCGGTGCTCGATGCGCGCAGCGGGCGCCTGCTGATCCGTCCGATGCCGGGCCAGGCCTTCGCGCCCTCGATGCGGGTGCAGTGCGCGCGCGCGCTCAGCGATCCGGCGCGCTACCCGGCCGGCACCCGCTTCCTGCTCAATGCCAAGCTGACCGACCGCCTGGGCGGCGAGCCTTTCCTGTTCGCCTGGCATGGCGACCCGGTCACGGTCCTGAGCGCGGCGCAGGCGCGGCGCTTTCTCGCGGCATTCCGGCGCGGCCGCATCTGAAGCGGACCGAGCCGCGCGCACGGCCGCTTGTGAAACTGGTTACTATCAAGACTTTGCAAACGACGAAAAGGGAACCGCATGGCATCGAAGAAAATCGCAATCGTGGTGGGCAGCCTGCGCAAGGATTCGTACAGCGGCAAGCTCGCGAAGGTCATGAGCCAGCTCGCTGAAGGCAAGCTCGACATGGAAGTCGTCGAGATCCGCGACCTGGCGATGTATGACCAGGACATCGACAGCGCGACCCCACCGCCGGCCTACACGGCCTTTCGCGAGCGCATCGCCGCCGCCGACGGCGTGCTCTTCATCACCCCGGAATACAACCGCTCGGTGCCCGGTGCGCTGAAGAACGCGATCGACGTCGGCTCGCGCCCCTACGGCAAGGCGGCCTGGAGCGGCAAACCCTGCGCCATCGTCAGCCAGTCGCCGGGCGCGCTGGGCGGCTTCGGTGCCAACCACCATCTGCGTCAGATGTTGCCTTTCCTGAACATGCCAGCCATGCCGGCGCCCGAAGCCTATATCGGCGGCATCGCCTCGAAATTCGATGGCGCCACGCTCACCGACGAGGGCCTGCGCACTTTCCTGCAGAGCTTTGTCGACGCCTTCGCGGCCTGGGTGGAGCGTCACGCCGACTGAGGTACGGCGCCTTTTTTCATGATGAACGGCCCCGTCGGCAAGCGCTGACGGGGCCGTTTTGCTGCACCTGCACACATTTGATCCAGCGCAAACCGATCGCGACGTGCTGCCCTAGCCTTGATGCTTCGTTCGGAAGCCACCAGACATGCTTTCAAGAAATGGCGACTCCGGCGATGCGTCGGCGCGGCCCTGCAGGCTCGTCGCCCGATTATTCCTATAACCGCTACCCATGAATGAGGCAACGCATGTATCCATTTAATCAATCAGTCACTCCCGCGGTACGTACCCACCTGGACGCGCAGACGGCCTTCATGAACGACATGTCGAAGTCGCTGTTCCAGTCCTTCCAGCAGATGTGCAACCTGAACATCCAGCTGGTGCAGACGATGCTTGAAGAAACCGCGCTGGCCGGCCAGCAAATCCTGACGGCGGACCGCCAGACCGAAGTGCTGAGCGCGGCCGCATCGCGCGCCCAGCCCGCGACCGAAAAGCTGCGCGCCTACCAGCAGCACATCTCGCGCGTGGCGGCCGACGCCCAGGTCGAACTGGCCCGGGTGACCGAGCAGCATGTGCAGAACACGACACGCACCGCGCGCCAGCTGGCCGACGAGGTGGCGCGCACCGCGAACGAGGAAACCGAGCGCGGCCTGCGCCAGGGCCAGGACACGCTGCAGCGCTTCACCGATCCTTTCGCTGCCGGCAATGGCCATGACCGCACCAAGGGCAATGGCGGGGCCGGCGCCAGCATGCAGGGCGCCAGCCCAGGGGCCAGCCAGGGCACCGGCCCCACGGGCGCGACGCAGTCCGGGAAGGGTGCGCAGCACGGCGCCTGACGACCCGGGGAAGCAAGCGGCCTCTGGGCCTGTGAAGCGCGGGAGATGGTAGTCCGGCCGGCTGCCTTTTTCCCAGCGCTTTACTTGCCGCCGGCGCCTTCCTCGTCGCGCCGTTCGCGATCGAGCCTGTCCTTCATCGCAGCCACGTCGGCCAGGAAATCGTCCACGCTGTCGTTCGGCGTGGCGCGCATCTCGGGCGGCAGCAGCACCGACATGTACAGCTCGTCGGCCAGGCGGCCGTTGCGCTGCTCGTTGCTGATCAAGACCAGCCCCGAACCGAGCAGGGCGAGTGTCGCGCAGACCACCGCGGGTCGCCTGCGCGGCCCGGGCTTCACCGTGCGCAAATGGAAGTACACCATGCCCGCCACCATCAGGATCGCCACGTGCGAGCCGTAGCGGGTGAAGACCTCGATCGAATAGGCATAGCCGGCGGCACTGGAGGCCAGCCGGAACAGCATCAGCGCCGCGATCCCGCAGCCGAAAATGAACAGGTGGCGCCCGAGCCGCGCATGGCGCCCGAACAGGCGGTTGCCGAGCGCCCACATGCCGCTCCAGAGCAGTCCGGCACCGAGGCCGTAGGCGAGCGCCAGCAGGTAGCGGAACGGGCGGTAGGCCTGGGTATCGGCCAGCCACATCGTAAACAGGGCGACCATGGCGATCAGCAGGGCGCCGGCGAAGCCGGGCAGGGCACCTTCCCAGCCGTGCATGGTGCGGTCCAGCAGCTCGGGCGGCACCGGAAAGCCGGCCGCGCGGATGCGCAGCGTCGTGTGGCCCAGGCGCACCACGGTGGTATCGGTCAGCACCAGGGATTGCCGGCGCCGCCCGCCATGGACCACGCCGTTCCTGGTGCCCAGGTCGCGCAGCACGAGCACGCCGTCGTCGGCTTCGACCAGCGCATGGCGCGGCGCGGCATAGGCGTCGTCGAGGATGTAGTCGTTGTCGTAGCCGCGCCCGATGCGGATCGGCAGGCGCTCGACCCGGTGCCGGTGCAGCACGTCGCCGTTGCGGGCGAGAGATTCGATGAACCAGGGGCCGGTCGGAGGCAAATTCATAACTTCCCGCTGCGCCCGAGCGCATTCAGGAAAGCGCGCGCCACGCGCATGCCGTTGTCGTAGGAGACGCCCGCCACGTCGAGGCGGCTCTGCAGGCTGGCCTGGGGATTGTCGGTGCTGGCCGTCAGCAGGGTGAAGTTGTACAGACCCGGGAATTTACGGTAGGCGCGCACGCAGGTGACGGCGCGCAGCGGCAGCGAGCTCGAATGCACGAACCGCTCGCTGCACAGCGGCCCCGTGAGGCGGGCGTCGCGCGTGCTGCCCAGGCGGTCGAGACCGAATTCGCTGCTGGCCAGGGCGGCAAAGCGCAGCGGATGCAGGGTCGCGCTGCGCAGGTATTGATGGGTCATCGAGACCTGGCCGGTCTGCTGGGTGTCGGACACATAGATGGCCGATTCCATCGCGCAGCTGAGCGTATCGGCGCTGAACGAGGCTTCCATCATCACGTTCGAGCGCCCCCAGCAGCGTACCTGGCCCGATTCGCGCACCGGCACCCGGTAGGGCCCCATGTTCTTGATCGAGAACGGGGTATCGAGCAGGCGCGCCACCATCGCGCGCTGGTGCGCCAGCAATTGCTCGGCAATGAGGGGATTGAAATCGCGGGGCGTGGTGCGCTGCAGGGCCACCCGGCGCAGCAATTCCTGGGCATATTTGACCGGCACCAGGAAGCTGACCGCTTCGCCGTCGCGCCGTTTCGAAACATTGATCCCCGCCACCGTCCCGCCGGCGGTCACGCTCGGCCCGCCGCTCATTCCTGAATTGATCGGACCGCTGAAGATCAGCTGGTCGTAGAAGCTGCGGCTGACCACGCCGTTGTAGGCGCCCTCCGAAATGGCGAAGCCCAGGTCGAGAGGGTTGCCGAGCGAATACAGGTCCTGGCCTTGTTTCAGCTTGACCGGCTTGTCCGGGATCGGAAAGAAGCCGCTGCCGTTGCGGTTCACGCGCAGCACCGCCAGGTCGTGCAGCACGTCTACCGCCAGCAGCTCGACCGGGCCGCGCTTGCCGTCGGTATCGACGAATTCGCCGATATACACGGCCGGGTCGAGCGCCATCTGCGAGACCACGTGGTAATTCGTCAGCACCAGGTTGCTGGTGCCGACCAGGAAGCCCGAGCCGACGGTCGACTGGGTCCGGCCATTTCTCAGCAGCATGCGAATCTGCAGCAGGTCGGCCTGGGCCGACGAGTACAGCTCCTGCGCGGCCGAGGAGGGCGGCGGCAGGGCGGTCGTGGTGTCGAGTTCGCCCGGACCGGGCGCGGGCGGCGTGGCGGCAGGCGGCGTGGCGGGCGGGATCGCCGGTGCCGGCGGTCCGACCGTTTCCGGCCTGGCCGGCGGCTCGCGCGCAGGGGCGCCGGCGGCGCTCGACAAGCAGCAAGACAGGATCAGGCTGGCGACAAATTTCATGGGCAATCGTGCGACTGGCGCCGCACGCGCGATAGCGTTCGATACCCGCTATCTTGCCACTCTACTTGCTTGTATGCAGAACGTTACAGTTCGCCATCTTCGGGGACGAGGGCCGGCGGGGCGCTCATCATGTGGCCGAGCTTGGCCTGCTTGGTGTCCAGATAGCCGGTGTTGAAGGCATTCCGGTTGACCAGCAGCGGCACGCGCTCGGTCACCTCGATCCCGAGGCGCGTGAGGGCGTCGATCTTGCGCGGGTTGTTGGTCATCAGCTTGACCTGCCGGATGCCGAATTGCGCCAGCATCGGCAGGCACAGCTCGTAATTGCGGGCGTCGGCGTGGAAGCCCAGCTGCAGGTTGGCCTCGACCGTGTCGGCGCCGGCTTCCTGCAGGCGGTAGGCGCGAATCTTGTTGACCAGGCCGATCCCGCGCCCTTCCTGGCGCAGGTAGAGCAGCACGCCGCGGCCTTCGGCGGCGATCCGTTTCAGCGCGCCTTCGAGCTGGGCGCCGCAGTCGCAGCGCTGGGAAAACAGCACGTCGCCGGTCAGGCATTCCGAATGCACGCGCGCCAGCACCGGCGCGCCGTCGCCGATCGCGCCGAGCGCCATCACCAGGTGTTCCTTGCCGGTGCTATGCTCGACGAAGGCGTGCAGCGTGAACTGGGCCCAGGGCGTGGGCAGCGCGCAGGACGTGACGTAATCGAGCAGGGGAGCGGCGGGCGTGGCGTTGTTGGACATGCTGTGGTCTGGTGCGAATGGATGTAACCGGTAAGTATAAGAGAAATCGGCCACGGCCGTGCGCCCCACGCCCCGATGGCAGCGGGCAAGCGTCGCGCGCGCGTGCGCATGTTACCCTTGGACCACAGTAAATCATTCGATGTTCATGGACCGTTCTCCTCCTTCCCTCCCCGCGGCGCAGCCGGAAGTGCCCCCATCCGCCGATTCGGGCCGGCGGCCGGCGCGGCGCGGCCTGGGCACCTGGCTGGCGCTGGCCTTTTCGCTGTTGTCGATCTTCCTCACCGTGCTGCTGGTCGAGGTGGTCGATGTCGCCGCCACCGGCCAGGTCGAGGCCAGCATCGGCCAGGGCCTGCGCGAACTGGCCCTGCAAACGGCCGACAAGCTCGATCGCGGCATGTACGTGCGCTACCGCGAGGTCAAGCTGCTGGCGCAGCGGCGCGACCTGCTGCCCGGTGGCGGCACCCTGGAACAGCGCCGCGCGGTGCTCGACAGCATCCAGCAATCCTACGAATACTACGACTGGATCGGCATGGCCGACGTCGACGGCCGCGTGGAAGTGGCCGGGCGCGGCTTGCTGGAAGGGGCGAACGTCGCGCAGCGGCCCTGGTTCCGCAATGCGCAGAAAGGCATCCACGTGGGCGACGTGCACGAAGCCCTGTTCCTGGCCAAGCTGCTGCCGCGCCAGGGCGGCGAACCGCGCCGTTTCGTCGATGTCGCCTTCCCCTACAAGGATGCCGAGGGCAAGACGATCGGCGTGCTGGGCGCCCACCTGTCCTGGCAATGGGCGCGCTCGGTCGAGCGCTCGGTCATCGCGCCGCTCGCCACGCGCGGCAAGGTCGACGCGCTGATCGTCGGCGCCGACGGCACCGTCCTGCTCGGGCCGTCGTCGGTGCAGGGCAAGAAGCTCGACCTGCCCAGCCTGCGCGCGGCCCAGCGCCAGGACGCCGGCAACCTGGTCGAGCGCTGGCCCGATGGCGTCTCCTACCTGGTCGGTTTCAGCCGCAGCCGCGGCTTCGAGGCCTATCCGGGCCTGGGCTGGACCGTACTGGTACGCCAGGCCGAACTGGAAGCCTTCGCGCCGGCGCGGGCGCTGCGCCAGCGCGCGCTCTGGAGCGGGGTCGGCCTGGCGCTGGTGTTCTCGCTGGTGGGCGTGATCCTGGCGCGCTACATCACGCGTCCGCTGGGACGGCTGGTGCGCGAGGCCGAGCGCATCCGCGCCGGCGAGAACGTGCAGCTGGCCTCGGGCGCCGGCAGCTATGTCGAGGTCGAGACCTTGTCGGCGACCCTGAATGCCTTGCTGCTCGACCTGCGCCAGCGCCGCCATGAACTCAAGGGCGTGAACGCCACCCTCGAAGCCCGGGTCGAGGCGCGCACCCAGGAACTCGAACGGGCGCTGGTCGCGGTGCAAGCGAGCGAGCAGCGCATCGGCGCCATCGTCGAAGCGGCCCAGGATGCCTTCGTCGGGGTCGACATGCGCGGCCTGGTGACCGACTGGAACAGCGCCGCCGAGCGCATGTTCGGCTGGAAGCGCTCGGAAGTGCTGGGCTGGCCGATGCCGGAGCTGATCGTGCCCGAGCGCTTCCGCCCCAGCACCTACCGCGCCATCGACGAAGTGCGCAGCACCGGCTACAGCCCCTTGCTCGAGCGCCGCGTCGAACGCACCGTGATCAGCCGCCAGGGCGTCGAATTCCCGATCGAGATGACGGCCGGCCTGGCCAGCGGCGTCGGCGGCAGTTTCTTCGCCGTGTTCCTGCACGATATCTCCGAGCGGCGCAAGGTCGACCAGCTGAAAAGCGAATTCGTCGCCACCGTCTCGCATGAACTGCGCACGCCGCTGACCTCGATCCGCGCCTCGCTGTCGATGCTGGCCGACGGCATCGCCGGCGACTTGCCGCCCGACGTGGCCAATCTGGTCGACATCGCGCACCAGAGCTCCGAGCGCCTGGTGCGCCTGGTGAACGACGTGCTCGACATCCAGAAGATCGAGGCCGGCAGCATGCAGTTCGAGCGCCACGCCCAGCCGCTGCTGCCGGTGGCCGAGCACGCGCTCGAGTCGATGCAGGCCTACGCGGCGCAAATGGGTGTCACCCTGCGCCTGGACTGCGAGGACGAGGCGCGCGCGCTGTCGGCGGCGATCGATCCGGACCGGCTGGTGCAGGTGCTGACCAATCTGCTGTCGAACGCGATCAAGTTCTCGCCGCGCGGCGGCCAGGTGACGCTGGGACTAAGCCGCCATGCGGGCGGGGCGCGCCTGTCGGTGCGCGACCAGGGCGCCGGTATCCCGGCCGACTTCCAGCCGCGCGTGTTCCAGCGCTTCGCCCAGGCCGACGGCGCCGACACGCGCCAGAAAGGCGGCACCGGCCTGGGACTGTCGATCACCAGGAGCCTGGTCGAGGAGCACGGTGGGCAGATCAGTTTCGAGACGAAGCCCGGCGCCGGGACCGTGTTCCGGGTCGATTTGCCGCCGGCCTAGCGCCAGCCGTGCAGGGCGATACCGTCGAAACTGCTCCAGGCCGAGAAATCGCGTTCGAGCCCAGGCAGCAGCGTGCGCAGCCGGTCGCGATTGTCGTGAAAACTGGTCGCGCTGCCGTCGAGGGTGCGCTCGCCCGAGAGGCGATACAGCGTGCCGGCCGCTTGCTTGAGCGGCTGGCGCAGCAGCACCAGCGACTGCGCCGCGCCATCGCCCGTCAGCAGCAGCGTGCCCGCTTCGCCGGGGTCGGCGCGCACGTAGCGGCGCTGCACTTCGGGCGCCACCCGGCCCGCCTCCAGCGCGATGCGCACGCGCTTGCCGTGCCGTGTGCCCCAGTCGAGGAAGGGGGTGGCGAAGCGGACAATCTGTCCCGGATCCGTGCGGTAGTCCATTACCGCCAGGCCATCGGCGGTGCCGGCCAGGGCGTCGAGCAGCTCGCCCTTGTCGCCCCACCAGAACGGCACCACGAATTCGAGCGCCATGCCGGCGGCGGCCGCATGCAGCGCGCGCGCCATGGCCAGGTATTCGCGCTCGCGCGCGGCCGGGTCGAGCACGGCGTCGTCCAGCAGATAGGGTTCGACGTCGAACTGCATGGCGCGCAGCCGGGCCTGCGGCGGCGCCGCGCGGTTGTAGGCGGCGTAGGCGCGCGCACGGTCGACGGTGGCCGCGCGCTGGGACGGCAGCACCATGTGCGGGTCGCCTTCGACCGCGGCGACGGCAATCCCGGCGCGCTGCGCGCGTTTGACGAAGGCGGCCAGCCTGGCGCTCGCGCGCACCCGGGCGCCATCGAGCGGCACGACGATGAACAATTCCTTGACCGCTGCGCGGCGCGCCCAGGCCAGCAGCGCTTCTGCGTTGTCGAGCCAGGCGCCGGACTCCCAGATCCAGGATGCACGCGCCTTCGCCTGGCCGAAAGCGGGCGCGGGCTCCAGCGCCAGGTGCGCCACCGTCAGTGTCGCGGCGTTGGCCGGGCACTGGATGACGAACTGGCGCCACAGCGCGCGGTCCAGGCCGACCGGCAGCGCCAGCACGGCGCGCCGGCCGCCGGCGGCCAGTTCGCCCAGCGCATGCGCGCTTTCGCGCGCGGCGGACGGAGCATCGGCGGCCTGGATGGCGAAGGCGCCGCTCGCGGCATAGTCCAGCGCCAGGCGCAGCTTGGCCAGCGGCAGCGTCCACGGTCCGTCGATCAGCACCCCGGCCGCGCGCTGTCCGGCGCCGCAGGTCAGGCGCAGCTTGCCGTCCGCCTGCGCGACGCGCACCCGCTCCTCGACCCCGAACGGGCGCACACGGGCGTCACCCAGCAGGTTGTTACGCAACGGGAGGGCGTCGCGTGGCGGCGTGGCGCCGGGGCGATCCGGCTGGGGCAGTTCGTGGCTGGAGACCGTGAAGGGCGCCTTGGGCGCGCCGTACAGCAGGATCGTGCGGCCCGGCCTTGCGTCCCGCGGCAGCGGGTACACGCTGTCGACCAGCGCCGGATCGGCCGCCGGCGGGTTGGCCTGGCAGGCCGCGCTCAACATCAGCAGGGCCGGCAGCAGGCGCTTCATGGCGCGCGCGGCGGCGGACCTTCCTCGCCGATGCCCTTGCGCTTCATGGTGCCCCAGGTCGATTCCTTCTGGCGCAGCCAGCGCCACAGGCCCACCAGGCGCCACCAGGTGTTGAGCTGGCGGTAGCCGAAATTCTCCAGGATCACGACCAGCCCCAGCATCAGCAGCTGCTTGCCGCGCGGGTAAAGGTGGAAGGACATCTCTTCGAGCAGCAGGCCGGAGGCCGACAGCAGGATGCCCAGGCCTAGCGCGACGAACAGGAAGGCGCCGAAGGCTTCCCATGAAATCGCGCCGGTGAGGAAGGCGTACACCATGAAGATATAGCCGCCCAGTTCGATGACCGGTCCCAGCCACTCGAAGAAGAGCATGAAGGGGAAGGCGACCCAGCCGGGCACGCCGCCGTTGCGGGAAAACATCAGTCCCCAGTTCGCGCTCAGGCTCTCGGCCAGCCCCCGTTGCCAGCGCACGCGCTGGTTCTTCAGGGTCGCCTGGTCTTCCGGCGCCTCGGTCCAGCAGACCGGGTCGGGCACGAATTCGATGCGGTAGGGCTGGCCTTTGGCGCGCAGCGTGCGGTGCATGCGCACCACCAGCTCCATGTCTTCGCCGATGGTGTCGGGGCGGTAGCCGCCGGCCAGCACCACGGCGTCCTTGCGGAAGACGCCGAAGGCGCCGGAAATGATCAGCATGCCGTTCAGCGCCGACCAGCCCAGGCGCCCGAACAGGAAGGCGCGCAGGTATTCGACGACCTGGAACAGCGCCAGCGCACTGCGTGGCAGGCCGACCTTGGTCAGGAAGCCGCCGCTGATCTCGCAGCCGTTGGCGACCCGCACCGTGCCGCCGGTGGCGACCATGGTCGGGTCGCGCAGGAAGGGCTCGGTGACCTTGGCCAGGCTGTCGCGCTGCAGGATCGAGTCGGCGTCGACCCCGCAGAACAGCGGATAGCGCGAGGCGTTGATGCCGGCGTTGAGCGAATCGGCCTTGCCGCCGTTGACCTTGTCGATCACGCGCACGTTCGGATAGCGCGTCGAGCGGTAGATCTGGCGCACTTCCTTGGTCGGAATCGTGCGCCGGTAGGCTTCCGGGAAAGGCAGCAGCGCGAACTCGCGCTTGAGGACGTCGAGCGTGGCGTCTTTCGAGCCGTCGTTGATGACGACGATCTCGAATTCGGCATAGGTCAATTGCAGCATCGAGCGGATCGAGGCGGCGATCGTCGCCTCTTCGTTATACGCCGGCACCAGGATGCTGACCGGAGGTTCAAGGCCCGAATAGGCGCGCGGCAGGTCGCCCAAGAACTGTTCCTGGCCGCGCCGGTGCAGGGCGCGCAGCGAGAACAGGTTCAGGAGCAGGTAGCCGCCATTGAGCGCCACGAAAAAGCAGAGCACGAACCAGGTGACGAAGGCGACGAGCAGGTTATCGGTATTCATGCCGCCGCGCTTTCCGCCATCGCCTGCGACAGCATGTCGGCCGCGAAGCGGTCGGTGAGGGAAGCGTGCAAGGCCTCGAGTTCGCGCCGCGGCAGCGCCGGCAGTTCCAGCAGCGCTTCGGCGGCGCGGTAGCGCACCCACCATTCGCGGTCGCTCAGGAGCTGGGCCAGGCGCTCGGCGTCGCGCCGTTCGCCGACCCGCCCCAGCGCGCGCGCCGCCTGTACCCGCACCTGCCAGTCGGCATGCGCCAGCAGGGCGCGCACGTCGGGCAGCGTCTCGGGGGTGCGCACGCCGCGCAGGCCGGCGATCACGACCGGCATCGACGCGCCGCTCAGCGCCGCTTTCAGCACGCCCGCCGGCAGCGTCACGTGGAGGGCTTCGGCGATGCGCAGCGCGCGCGGCAGCTTGGCCTGGTCGAGCAGGGGCAGTTCGCGCAGCAGTGCGCGCGCCGCCGGTTCGGTGGCCTGCTGCAGGATCCCGGCGGCCAGCGACAGCGCCCATTCCTCGCGCGCGATAAACAGCGGCACCATGTAGTCGGCGGCGGCCTGCGGATCGATCCGCACCAGCGCCCACAAGGCGGTCAGCGAGACGGTGTTGTCGGCTTGTTCGGCCATGCGCCGCAAATCCGGCCAGGCCGCCTGGTCGTGCAGGTGGCCCAGCACCAGCGCCGACAGCAGCCGTGCCGGGCGGTTGCCGCGGGCGAGCAGGGCGCGCGCGTAGGCGTCGATGCCGAGGCGGCGCGCGATTTCGTTGAGCGCCTCGTTGGCTTCGCCGCGCAGGGAACCTTGCAGGTGCGCCCACAGGCGCAGGAAGGGCAGGCGCTCGCCACGGCGCAGGACAGGCAGCGCGTCCGGCATGTCGCCGACGATGGCCGCGTTGAGCAGGGGGCGCCAGCGCGCCAGTGCGCGTTCATCGCTGCGCTGGCGGCTGCGCAGTACCATGCGCATGGCGATGATCTGCGCGCCCAGCAGCAAGGTCAGCCCCAGCGCGCCGACACCGGTCCAGAGCGCGGCGCTGATGAAGACGTCGGGGCGGGTGGCCGGGATCACGGCACCGGTCCTTGCGCCGGCGCGCGCGGCGCCTGGATCACGCCGGCGGGCGCAGGAAGCGGCGCACGCGGGCCAGCAATTCCTGCGGCTGGAAGGGCTTGATGACGAAGTCGCTGGCGCCGGCGTCGAGCGCGCGCACGGTGTCGCGTTCGGTATTCTTCGCCGTCAGCATCAGCACCGGCACCTCGCGCCATGCTTCGCGCGAGCGGATCAGTTCCACGATCTCGAAGCCGTCGACATAGGGCAGCATCACGTCGAGCAGGACCAGGGCCGGCGGCGCCGATTCGGCGATATGGCGCGAGGCGGCACGGCCATCGGCCATGTGCAAGACCTGGTAGCCCTGGCGCTCGAGCATGAAGCGCAGGACTTGCGAAATATGTTCGTCGTCTTCGACGACGAGGACGGTGATGGCGGCGGCCGGTGTGGGTTGCATGCGCGGTGGATAACGGTGGGGGGTGACCGGATTATAGCCAAAGGACAGGCGCCGCGCCGTTCTGTCGTTGCCGTGTGGAAACGGATCCGGCGACAAAGGGCTCAGCGCCCGCGCCGCAGGGGATCGAGCAGGCCGCGCAAGTCGTTATGGTCGAGTTCGTACATCAGGGCCAGCAATGCCCCCAGTTCGCCGCGCGGGAAGCCTTCGCGCGCGAACCAGCCCAGGTAATGGCCGGGCAGGTCAGCGATTTTCCGGCCTTCGTATTTTCCGTAAGGCATTTCGCGGGTCAGCAGCAGGAGCAGGTGTTCGGGTTTCATCGTGGCGCCACTTTAGCAAAGCTTGCGAAAGAGGTAGCATGAACCGCTACAGGGAGACCGCCATGCACAGTCAATTCAAGCTCGACCGCTTCGTCAACGCCCAGGATCCCGTGTATTCCGATGTCCTGGCCGAGCTGCGCACCGGCAAGAAGCGCACGCATTGGATGTGGTTCGTGTTTCCGCAGATCGCGGGACTGGGCCGCAGCGAGATGGCGCGCACCTATGCCATCGGGTCGAGCGACGAGGCCGCCGCCTATCTCGCCCATCCGGTGCTGGGACCGCGCCTGCGCGAATGCGCGCGCCTGGTCGCCACCCACGCCGACCTGCAGGTCCAGGACATCTTCGACAGTCCCGACGACCTCAAATTCCATTCCTCGATGACGCTGTTCGCCGACGTCGCGCCCGATGAAGCCGTGTTCCAGCGCTGCCTCGACCAGTTCTTCGATGGCAAGCCGGATGCGGCGACGCTGGAATTGCTCTAACTGCCGAAATCGATTTTCAGGGGCAGGCTCGGCGCCTTCCAGCGGTAGCGCCGGTCGAGCACATCCTGGTGCGGCCTGGCGCCGCGCCATTCGATGCCGAGCAGGCGCGCCAGGCTGAAGCCGAACCAGTCGCCGCGCACCGGCGTGGCCAGGGCCTGGCCCGGCGCCGGGTTGTCGAAGGAACTCCACAGCATCAGCGGAATGCGGTAGCCGTCCGGCGTGGTGGCGCTGTGGCCGGCGCGGTCGGTGCTGTGGCCCACTTCCTGGCCGTGATCCGAGAGGAAGACCCAGGTCTGCTTGCCGCTCGCCTGGCGCGACAGGTCGAGCGTCGCGGCGACCGTGCTGTCGTGGTAGCGCACGGCCGAATCGTAGTCGTTGCGCAGTTCGCGCAGCCAGGCCGGACGGCCTTCGCTGCGCAGGCGCGCGTCGACCCGGTCGGCCGCGTGGGCGTACGGCGCCATGCCGTCCGGGTGGCGCATGCGGTAATGCGGGTGCAGCCCGAGCATGTGCACGACGATGAGCTTGCGCGGGGCCGGGTCGGCCAGCGCCGCGCGGGTCGCCGGCAGCATCTGTTCGTCGAGCGCGCGCGAGGCCCGGCCCGGGGTATTGTTCAACAGGTGCACCTCGTCGGCCAGGCGCGCATGTTCCTGTTCGATGGCCAGGTCGTTGTGGTTGCTGATCCAGAAGGTACGGTAGCCGGCGGCGCGCGCCAGCGCCAGCAGGTGGGTGCGCTCCTTCGCTTCCGGGCTGCCGAAATAGAACAGGTTGCGCAGCGCCGGCACGGTCGAGGCGTTCACCGACCAGGCATGGCGGAACACATGCATCCGGTCGCCCAGCACGCGCTGGCGCTCGCCCAGGCTGGGCGAAGTCTCACGGCCGTAGCCGTAGCTGCCGAGATTGGCGCGGTTCATGCTCTCGCTGATGACCAGCACCAGGGTGTCCGGCGCGGCGCTCGACAGGGTCGGCGCGATCGCACCGGCGGCGCTTTGCAGCTGCGCGCGCTGGCGGCTGAAGCCGGCCCACTGCTGGCGCAGGTCGCCCACGTCCTGTACCCACTGCGGCCAGAACACGAACGGATGATGGCGACGCCAGGGTTTGCTCAGGAAGGCGCCGGCCACCAATGCCAGCAGCAGCAGGGCGATGACGATGCTCCAGCCGCGCGGCGCACGCCAGCGCGGCGGGGCACGCCACCACAGCAGCAGGCCGCTGGCCAGCGCCGCGCCGCACAGCAGGGCGAACAGCGACCAGGCCAGCAGGTCGCGCCAGTACATGCTGACGAATTCGCGCGATTCGTCGCCGGTCGTATTCGCCACCGCGCTCAGGACCATGGCGCTGTTGGGCAAGGATTCGTACGCCGCCAGCAGGAAACCGCGCAGCGCGCCGTCGATCACGAAACCGAGGCCGATGGCGAAACACAGCAGGCCCTGGGCCAGGCGCCGGCCGCGCTCGGCACTGGGCCAGACCAGCCAGACCAGGGTGGGCAGCGCCAATACCAGCACCTGCCAGCGGCGCGTTCCCTCGTGACCGACGCAGATCGGGACGATCTGGGCGATGCAGATCAGCAACAGGGGCAGCATGCGGCGCACGCCCACCGGCGGACGCGCCAACAGGTCGGCCTGCGCGAGCAGCGCGCTCTCGTTCATACTGGAATGCATAAACCGAATCAGCGGCCGCGCGCGGGGCGAAGCGGCGTGCCGGCGCAAGCTGGCCGGCGGGAAGGCGGGAGCGTCGGGGGAAGATCGAAGTGCTTCGTCGGGTTCATGCAGTCTCGGTTCAAGGGTTGCAACACAGGAAGAAACATTCTCAGCGGAAGCGAGTGTATACCGTTGCGAGATGTATGCACGTCACATGCGGAATATTTTTTCTTGTGGCAAAGTTGGCATGGCACGAAATCGCGCGTCTGGCCGCAGTTGCGCGAGGAGCCGACAAGGTTGTGCGTATAATCCGCGGGGTGTCTGTCCTCTCTTATCAGAAAATAAAAAACTATGGCTTCATCCGATAACATCAGCATGGCGGTGTTCTGCGACTTCGAAAACGTCGCACTGGGCGTGCGCGATGCGAATTACGAAAAATTCGACATCAAGCCGGTGCTCGAGCGCCTCCTGCTCAAGGGCAGCATTACCGTCAAGAAGGCGTATTGCGACTGGGACCGCTACAAGGGCTTCAAGTCGACGATGCACGAAGCGAACTTCGAGCTGATCGAAATCCCGCACGTGCGCCAGTCGGGCAAGAACTCGGCCGATATCCGCCTGGTCGTCGACGCCCTCGACCTGTGCTACACAAAATCGCACGTCAACACCTTCGTCATCATCAGCGGCGACTCCGATTTTTCGCCGCTGGTGTCGAAACTGCGTGAAAACAACAAGCAGGTGATCGGCGTCGGCGTCAAGCAGTCGACCTCCGACCTGCTGGTGGCGAACTGCGACGAATTCATTTTCTACGACGACCTGGTGCGTGAAGTGAGCCGCGCCGCCGCCAAGCGCAAGGAATCGCAGGAAGCGCGCAAGGCCGCCCCGCAAAGCAACAAGCGCCCGAGCGACGACCGCCGCAAGGAAGAACTCGAAGCGCGCAGGAGCCAGGCACTGGACATGGTCGCCGAGACCTTCGACGCGCTCGTCTCCGAGCGTGGCGACACCGGCAAGATCTGGGCTTCGCTGCTGAAAGACACGCTCAAGCGCCGCCGTCCGGAGTTCTCCGAGGTGTATTACGGTTTCCGCACCTTCGGCAACCTGCTCGAAGAAGCACAGGCGCGCGGCCTGTTCGAGTTCGGCCGCGACGAAAAATCCGGCACCTTCGTCTATCGCAGCAGCGCCGCCAACGCCGCGCTGCCGGCCGAAGGCCCGACTATGGCTGAGACCATCCTCGCCGCCGGCGACGCCGAGGGCGCCGAGGCCAACGATGCGGTCGCGCCGGTCGAATCGAAGGAAGAGGGCAAGGGCAAGGGCCGCACCCGCGGCGGACGTGGCCGCAAGAACACCCGTGGCGACACCCCCTTCGTGGCGGTGACGCCGGACGAGGCGGCCGAGGCCGAACCGGCCGTGGAAAGCGCGGACGAAGCCTGGCCGGCGCCGCCCGCCCTGGAAGAAGTCGTCGCCGTCGTCGAACCGGCCGTGCTCGAGGAAGAGGCGCCGGCGAAGAAGGAACGGCGCCGCGCACCGCGCAAAGCCGCGGCCAAGAAGATCGCTGCCGACACGGCGCCGCTGGAAGCGGCCACCGAGCCGCAGGTCGACGCGGCGCCGGTCCAGGTGCCGGTGGTCGAGAGCGCAGCCCCGGTCGCGGCGCCCGTGTTCCACGACGACGAGGATGAAGTCCTGCCTGGCGACGTCAACGGCAACGTGGTCTCGAACGACAACACGGCCACGCGCACATCGTACCGCGGCGCGGCGGCCCGTCCGGCACGCAAACCGGCCGAACGCAAGCCTGCGGAGCGGGCACCCGCGGCGCGCAAACCGGCGGCGCGTAGCCGTCGTCCGGCCAAGCCGAAGGGCACGCCGGACAATTCGTAAGCAGCAAGCCGGCCCCCGGCGGGCCGGAACGACGCGGACCGGGCAACCCGGCCCGCGTCGGGCGGTCTAACCGAATGATCGGACGAGGAGCTGTCATGCGCGTGCTTGCCGGAATGCTGCTGTCCCTGCTTGCCCTTGTCTCGCCGGCCCAGGCCGACCCGTCCGCGCCCAAGGCGAGCCACCCCATCCTCGGCATCTGGCGCCTGGCGCTGCCCGAACTCCACTGCATCGAAACCTACCGCTTCCGTGGCGACGGCACCACCCTGGTGACGAGCAAGGAAGAAATCTCCGAAAGCGAATTTCGCATCCCCGACCAGCCGAATGCGAAAGGCTTCTACAAGCTCGAAGACCGCGTCGTCAAGGACAACGGCAAGAAGGATTGCTCGGGCGAGATCATGAAGGTCGGCACCCGGGCCATCAATTTCCTGCGCTTCCACCCCTCGGGCGCGCTGTTCCTGATGTGCAGCGACGAGACGATGGAGGCCTGTATCGGTCCCTTCGAACGGGTGGAGGGGGAGGAGGCCTGACAAGCCGCCGGTGGCCGGCTCTGCCGTCTGGGTGTATATTGCGGGCGAAACATCTACACCCATGGAAATACATGTCCCCGGTTCTCCTCTTCTGCATCCTCATCGGCTATTTCGCGCTGCTGCTCGGCGTGGCCTGGGCCACTTCCCGCAACGCCACCAACGACAGCTTCTTCATCGGTAACAAGAGCAGCAACTGGATGCTGGTCGCCTTCGGCATGGTCGGCACCACGCTGTCAGGCGCGACCTTCATCAGCGTACCCGGCGCCGTCGGCAAGGACGCCTTCGGCTACGGCCAGATCCTGATCGGCTACGTGTTCGGCTATATCGCGGTGGCCTACATCCTGCTGCCCCTGTATTACCGCCTGAAACTGACCTCCATTTACCATTACCTCGATGTGCGCCTCGGACGGCGCGCCTACCAGAGCGGGGCGGGCATTTTCATCGTCTCGCGCCTGCTCGGTTCGACCGCGCGTTTGTATTTGGTGGTCAACATCCTGCAAGCCATCATTCTCGATAGCCTGGGCATCCCGTTCTGGGTCACGACGCTGGTGATCCTGGCCATGATCCTGATGTACACCTACCAGGGCGGCGTGAAGACCATCGTCTGGACCGATACCCTGCAAACCACCTGCATGCTGTTCGGCCTGTTCGCCTGCGTCTGGTTCCTGCTTGGCGCCCTCGACATGTCGATGGCCGAAAGCCTGAACGCGATGCAGTCGAAGGGCCTGGCGCGCATCGTCACGATGGACTTCGACAGCCCCAATTTCTTCTGGAAGCAATTCGTCGCCGGCATCTTCATCGTGCTGACGATGACGGGCATGGACCAGGAAATGATGCAAAAGACGATTTCCGTGAAAACCCTGGCCGACTCGCAAAAGAACCTGCTGAGCCTGACCTTGGTGCTGGTGATCGTGCTCTCGGCCTTCCTGTTCCTGGGCGGCTTGCTGTATTTATATGCGCCGCTGGCCGGCGTGACGGCAACCGGCGACAAGATCTTCCCGGCCGTGGTCATGCATCACTTGCCGGCGGCGGTGCAGATCATCTTCCTGATCGCGCTGGTGTCGGCGCTGTTCCCAAGCGCCGACGGGGCGATCACGGCGCTCACCTCGACCTTTTGCATCGACATCCTGGGCATCCAGCGCCGCACCGACATCGGCGAAGCGGCCAAGGAGCGCCTGCGCCGCCACGTCCACCTGGGCTTCGCGCTATTGTTCCTGGTGCTGGTGCTGGGCTTCAAGTGGATCGACGAACCGAGCATGATCGGGGTGATCCTGAAGCTGGCGGCCTACACCTACGGACCGCTGCTGGGCCTGTTCGCCTTCGGCATGCTGACCCGGCGCACGCTGACCGACAAGCTGGTACCGTTCGTGACGATCGGCGCGCCGATTCTTTGCGCCTTCCTTGAGTTCTATCAGCAATACTTGCTCGGCAGCTATCGGCTGGGACTTGAACTGTTGATGGTCAATGGCATACTCGTATTCGCGGGTCTGTTTGCGATCTCGAACAAAGAGACCGTAGACAAAATCACAGTTACAGCCTGACCTTCCCTCTTTTTTCGTGGAGTTCCGATGTCCTTCAAGCCTTTCACCTCCCTGCGCCGCGGTATCGGCATGTTCTGGCGCGGCCTGGACGCGACCCGCCGCTTCGTTCTCAATTCGCTGTTCCTGATCGTCCTGATCGCCCTGCTGGTGGCGATCTTCGGCGGCGGCGCCAAGCCCCTGAAGGCCAGGACCGCGCTCGTGCTCGAACTGCGCGGCGACCTGGTCGAGCAGCATAGCGGCGGCCTGCGCGATACCCTGCTGGCCAATCTCGAGGGCGACGCGCGCCGCATGATCGAGCTGCGCGACCTGCTGGTGGTGCTCGACGCCGCCGCCAAGGACAAGAACATCGGCAGCGTCTACCTGCTGCTCGACGAACTCGATGGCGCCGGCCTGGCCATGCTGCACGAGGTCGGCGCCGCGGTCGATCGTGTCAAGGCCGCCGGCAAACCGGTGATCGCCTGGGGCGGCAGCTTCGACCAGAAGCGCTACCTGCTGGCCTCGCACGCGAGCGAAGTGTATGTCCACCCGATGGGCATGGTCATGATCGAAGGTTTCGGACGGCGCCGCAATTACTACCGCGACGCGCTCGACAAAGTCGGCGTGACGGTCAACCTGATGAAGGTCGGCACCTACAAGAGCTTTGCCGAGCCGTATATCAGCAACGGCCCCTCGCAGGCCGCGACCGAAGCCGACACCGTGCTGTACGGCGCGCTGTGGAACGACTACACGGCCAGCGTGGAAAAGAACCGCAAGCTGGCCCCCGGCAGTGTAGCGCGCGGGATCGAGCAGCTGCCCCAGCTGATGGAAGCGGCGGGCGGCAACGCGGCCCAGGTGGCGCTGCGCGAAAAGCTGGTCGACGGCGTCAAGACCAAGGATGAAGTGCGCGCCATGATGATCAAGCGCGGCGAGTATGACGCCTCGAACAAGAGCTTCCGCCAGGTTTCCTTCGGCGACTACCTCGCGCGCAATCCGCAAAAAGCCTTCGGCGACGCGGTCGGCGTGATCGTCGCGGCCGGCGAGATCACCGAAGGCCAGGGCGGCCCGGGCGTGGTCGGGGGCGTCTCGACCGCCAACATGATCCGCCGCGCGCGCGAAGACGACAATGTCAAGGCCGTGGTGCTGCGCGTCGATTCGCCCGGCGGCAGCGCCTACGGTTCGGAACTGATCCGGCGCGAGCTGGAACTGACGCGCGCGGCCGGCAAGCCGGTCGTGGTCTCGATGGGCAATGTCGCGGCATCGGGCGGCTACTGGATCTCGATGGCGGCCGACGAGGTGATCGCCGACCCGTCCACCATCACCGGCTCGATCGGCGTGTTCGCCATCCTGCCGACCGCCGACAAGGTCGCCGACAAGCTCGGCGTGCGCACGGCCGGCGTCACCACCACCTGGCTGGCCGACGCCTACAACCCGCTGCGCCCGCTCGATCCGCGCTTCGGCCAGCTGGTCCAGTCCAGCATCAACAACGTCTACCGCGAATTCACCACCAAGGCGGCCGCGGCGCGCAAGACCAGCGTCGCCAAGATCGACGAGGTGGGGCAGGGCCGGGTCTGGACCGGTACCCAGGCCAAGGAACGCGGCCTGGTCGACCGTCTCGGCAGCTATGGCGACGCGCTGCGTTCGGCCGCCAAGCGCGCCGGCTTGAAAGACGACTTCCGCGTCGCCTACGTCGAGCGCTCGGGTTCAAGCGTCGAGCGTTTCCTGTCGATGCTGGGGGTTTCGGCCAGCCAGGCGCTCACCATTCAGGTCAAGCTCGGCATGCTGCCCGCGCAGTTGCCAAGCGCGCTGCCGGCCGGCGCCGTGGCCGGCGTGGCGAAAGACCTCGGCTTCCTGGCCGAGCTTGCCGACGGCAAGAAGCCATTTGCCGCCGTCACGCACTGCCTGTGCGAACTGCCATGACATTGGGACGTAACGCCATGTAGGTGATTTGTATCGCTTGTTACAAACGCAGCAGCTTCCCGAACGGGCGCCGGCATCACGCGGCGCCCGTTTTCCGTTCATCGTCGCCCTATGACGGCCTACGGTGTCAAGCGGTGTAAAGACCGGCGTCGCCGGGCCGGATCCGGACCGACTTGGTGGCCGAGCTATGTACGTTACGAAACATATCCTTGGCGTGTAGCGTGCTACATTCCACGCTGATTACTTGTGCATTTGTCAGCAAGCCGAACATCAAGGATGAGCATGGATTCCACCGTTACCCCGAAAAAGACCCCGCCCCTCGAGACGCGCCCGAAGAAGCGCGGCAAGCTGTTCGGCGGCATCGTCGCCGTGCTGGCCATGGCGGCATTGGCCGCGCTGGCCTGGTACCTGACGCATCGCACGCCGCAGGGCGCCGGTGGTCCGGGGGCGGCCGGTGCCGCGGCTGGCGCCCGTGGCGGCGCGGGTGCGGGCGGCGGGGGTGGACCCGGCGGCCCCGGCGGCGGCGGTGGCCGACGCGGCGCACCGGCCACCACGGTCGGCGTGGCGACGGCCGAGCAGGTCGATATCCCGGTCACGCTCGAAGCCCTCGGCACGGTCACGCCGGCGGCGATCGCCACCGTGCGCCCGCAAGTGTCGGGCGTGCTGCAAAAGATTAACTTCGCCGAAGGGCAGCTGGTGCGCGCCGGCCAGGTGCTGGCGACGATCGATCCGCGCTCGTCCGAAATCGCCCTGCTGCAGGCCACCGGCCAGCGCCAGCGCGACGAAGCCCAGTTGGAAAGCGCGCGCCTGACGCTGTCGCGCTACCGCACCTTGCTGTCCCAGGACTCGATCGCACGCCAGGAAGTCGACACCCAGGCCGCCCTGGTCAAGCAGCTCGAAGCGACCGTCAAGACCGATACCGCGGCTGAAAACCTGGGCCGCCTGAACCTCAGCTACACGCAAGTGAAAGCGCCGATCTCGGGCCGGGTCGGCCTGCGCACGGTCGATATCGGCAACCTGGTCGGCAGCAGCGACGCCAACGGCATCGCGGTGATCACCCAGTTCTCGCCGATCGACGTCGAATTCGCGGTGCCGCAAGACCAGGTGCCGGAGCTCCAGGGCCGCATCGCCCAGAACGCCAGGCTGCCGGCCATCGCGCTCGACCGCACGCGCAGCGCCACGCTCGCCAGCGGCCGTTTCGCCGCGCTCGACAACCAGGTCGACGTCCAGACCGGCACCGTGCGCGCCAAGGCCCGTTTCGACAATACCGACAACAAGCTGTTCCCGAGCCAGTTCGTCAACCTGCGTCTCGAAGTGCGCACCATCGCGGGCGCCGTCGTGGTGCCGGTGAACGCGCTGCGCCATGGCGCCAACGGCGACTTCGTCTACGTGCTCGATCCGAAGGCGAAGACGGTGGCGCTGCGCAGCGTGACGCGCGGCCAGGCCATCGGCGACAAGGTGCAAGTGGCGACCGGCCTGAAGGCCGGCGAGCAGGTGATCACCGAAGGCGCCGACCGCCTCAAGGATGGCGCCAAGGTGACGCTGCCCGGCGATAAGCCGGCGCAGGGCGGGGCCGGCGGACGCCAAGGCGGACGCGGTGAACGCGGCGCCGCGGGGGAAGGCACGCAGGGCGAACGGCCACGGCGCCAGCAGCGCGAGGGAGCGGCGCAATGAGCGCCGTCGTCCGGTTCGAGGTAGCGTCATGAGCCCCTCCGGCCCCTTCATCCGGCGCCCGGTCGCCACCGCCCTCTTGATGCTGGCCATCGTGCTGGCCGGCCTGGTCGGCTATAAATTCCTGCCGCTGTCCGCGCTGCCGCAAGTGGACTTCCCGACCATCCAGGTGCAGACCCTGTACCCGGGCGCCAGTCCGGAAGTCATGGCGCGCACGGTGACGGCGCCATTGGAACGCCAGTTCGGCCAGATGTCGGGCCTGTCGCGCATGAGTTCGACCAGCGCCGCCGGCGTCTCGATCGTCACGCTGCAGTTCGGCCTGGGCCAGACGCTCGACGTGGCCGAGCAGGAAGTGCAGGCCGCGATCAATGCCGGCGGCTCGCTGCTGCCGGCCGATTTGCCGGCGCCGCCGGTCTACGCCAAGGTCAACCCGGCCGACGCGCCGGTGCTCACCTTGGCGATCACCTCCGACACCGTGCCGCTCACCGAAATCCAGAACCTGGTCAACACGCGCCTGGCCCTGAAGATCAGTCAGGTGTCGGGCGTGGGCCTGGTCTCGCTCTCGGGCGGCCAGCGGCCGGCGGTGCGGATTCAGGCCGATACCGAAGCCCTGGCTTCCTACGGCCTGGGCCTGGACTCGCTGCGCACCGCGATCACGGCGGCCAACGCCAACAGCGCCAAGGGCAGTTTCGACGGCCCGACCCGGGCCTATGCGATCAACGCCAACGACCAGCTGGTAACGGTCGACGACTACAAGAACCTGATCGTCGCCTATCGCAACGGCGCCCCGGTGCGCCTGGATAACGTGGCCAAGGTGGTCAACAGCGCCGAGAACGTGCGCCTGGGCGCCTGGGCCAACCTGAAGCCGGCGATCATCCTGAACGTGCAGCGCCAGCCGGGCGCGAACGTCATCGCCACCGTCGACGGCATCAAGGAACGCCTGCCGGAACTGCAGGCCAGCCTGCCGGCCGCGCTGCGCCTGGACGTGCTGTCGGACCGCACCACCGGCATCCGCGCCTCGGTCGAGCACGTGCAGATCGAATTGCTGCTGGCCGTGGTGCTGGTGGTGCTGGTGATCTTCGCCTTCCTGCACAGCATCCGCGCCACCGTGATCGCCAGCCTGGCGGTGCCGATCTCGCTGATCGGCACCTTCGGCATCATGTACCTGCTCGGCTACAGCCTGAACAACCTGTCCCTGATGGCCTTGACGATCGCCACCGGCTTCGTCGTCGACGATGCGATCGTCATGATCGAGAACATCGCGCGCTATATCGAAGAAGGCGAAGCGCCGATGGCCGCCGCCATCAAGGGCGCCGCCCAGATCGGCTTCACCATCATTTCGCTGACCGTGTCGCTGATCGCGGTGTTGATTCCGCTGCTGTTCATGGGCGACGTGGTGGGGCGCCTGTTCCGCGAGTTCGCCGTCACGCTGGCCATCACCATTCTCATTTCCGGCCTGGTCTCGCTGACCCTGGTGCCGATGATGTCGGCGCGCTGGCTGCGCAGCCATGCGGAGGAAGAGCCGGGCAAATGGGCCAACAAGACCCAGGCCTTTTTCGACCGCGTGATCCACAAGTACGACCGCGGCCTGGACTGGGTGCTGGCGCGGCAGGGCTTGACGTTAATTGTCGCGCTGGGCACGCTGGCGCTGACGGCGCTGCTGTGGGTGGTGATTCCGAAAGGCCTGTTCCCGACCCAGGACACGGGCCAGTTGCAGGCGCGGGTCGAAGCGCGCCAGGCGATTTCCTATGAGCGCATGGCCGAGATGCAGCAGGCCGCCGCGAAAGCCATCCTGCAAGACCCGGCGGTCGAGTCTCTCGCCTCGAACGTCGGCGTCGACGCCGCCAACAACACCATGCTCCACGCCGGCACCATGCTGATCAACCTGAAGCGCGACCGCGACGGCGACCCGGACGAGATCATGACGCGCCTGAAGAACCGCGTGGCACAGGTGGCGGGCCTGACCCTGTACCTGCAGCCGACCCAGGACTTGACGATCGACGCCGAGACCGGCCCGACCCAGTACCGCGTCTCGTTAGAGGGCGCCGACAACGCCACCGTGATCGAATGGGCGCGCAAGCTGGTGGCGCGCATGGCCCAGCAAAAGCAGCTGCGCAACGTCACCACCGATGCCGGCGCGCTGGGCGCGGCCGCCGTCGTCCACATCGACCGCGACACGGCTTCGCGCCTGGGCATCACCGCGTCCAGCATCGACGACGCGCTCTACAGCGCCTACGGACAGCGCATCGTCTCGACCATCTTCACCGAGACCAACCAGTACCGGGTGATCCTGGAAGCCCAGCAGGACGACGCGATGTCCCTGGCCAGTCTCGGGCGATTGCAGCTGCGCACCAGTTCCGGCCAGCCGACGCCCTTGTCGGCGGTGGCCACGATCCGCGAAGAACAGGCGCCGCTGCAGGTGACCCACGTGGCGCAATACCCGGCCTCGACCATCGGCTTCGACACCAGCAGCGGCACCTCGCTCGGCCAGGCGGTCGATGCGATCCGCGCGGCGGCCGCCGACATCAAGATGCCGGCCTCGGTCACCCTGAGCTTCCTGGGCGCGTCGGGCGCGTATGAAAACTCGCTCTCGAACCAGTTGTGGCTGATCCTGGCCGCGGTGGTCTGCGTCTACATCGTGCTCGGCGTGCTGTACGAAAGCTATATCCACCCGCTGACCATCCTCTCGACGCTGCCGTCGGCCGGTGTCGGCGCCTTGCTGGCGCTCTGGATCACCGGGCAGGGCCTGGGTGTGATCGGCATCATCGGCATCATTCTCCTGATCGGCATCGTCAAGAAGAACGCGATCATGATGATCGACTTCGCGATCGAGGCCGAGCGCGACCAGGGCAAGACGCCGCTCGAGGCGATCCGCCAGGCGGCGCTGCTGCGCTTTCGTCCGATCCTGATGACGACGCTGGCCGCCTTGTTCGCCGCGGTCCCGCTGATGTTCGGCTGGGGCGAGGGCGCGGAGCTGCGCCGTCCGCTGGGCCTGGCGATCTTCGGCGGCCTGATCGTCAGCCAGATGCTCACGCTGTTCACCACGCCCGTGATTTATCTTGGTTTCGATCGCCTGGCGCGCCGCTGGGGCGGTAAAGCCCCGGCCAAGCCACGCGAGGTCGGTGCATGAATCTGTCGAAGCCATTTGTCCAGCGTCCGATCGCGACGGTCCTGCTGACGCTCGGCCTGGCGCTGGCCGGGATCGGCGCCTTCTTCGTGCTGCCGGTCTCGCCGCTGCCCCAGGTCGACTACCCGACGATCTCGGTCTCGGCCTCGCTCCCTGGCGCCAGCCCGGAGACCATGGCCAGCAGCGTCGCAACGCCGCTCGAGCGACGATTGGGCACGATCGCCGGCGTCAACGAGATGACCTCTAACTCGGGCAGCGGCTCGACCCGCGTCAGCCTGCAGTTCGACCTGAACCGCAAGATCGATTCGGCCGCGCGCGAAGTCCAGGCCGCGATCAATGCCTCGCGCGCCGACCTGCCGTCGACCTTGCGCAGCAATCCGACCTACCGCAAGGCCAACCCGTCGGACCAGCCGGTGATCATCCTGGCGCTGACCTCGAAATCGCGCACGCCCGGCCAGATCTACGATTCGGTCTCCAACATCGTCCAGCAGCGCCTGGCCCAGGTGCCTGGCGTGGGCGAGGTCGAGATCGGCGGCGGCTCGCTGCCGGCGGTGCGCGTCGAACTCAATCCCTATTCGCTGAACCGCTACGGCGTCTCGGCCGAGGATGTGCGCGCCGCCATCCAGTCGAGCAACCCGAACCGCCCGAAAGGCGCGCTGGAAGGCAACGGCAACCGCCTGCAGATCTATTCGCAGGCCGATACCGCCACCGGCGGGCGCACGGCGGCCGACTATCGCGGCCTGGTCGTGGCCTGGCGCGCCGAAGCGGCGATCCGCCTGCAGGACGTGGCCGACGTCATCGACGGCCCGGAAAACATCAACACGCTCGGCCTGTTCAACGGCGAACCGGCCGTGATCGTGCTGGTCACGCGCCAGCCGGCGGCCAACGTGATCGAAACCGTGGACGGCATCCGCGCCCTGATTCCGTCGCTGCAAGCCCAGCTCCCGGGCGACGTGACGCTGCAGGTGGCGTCCGACCGCACCAACTCGATCCGCTCCTCGCTGCACGAGATCGAGTTCACGCTCTTGATCTCGATCCTGCTGGTGGTGCTGGTGGTGAGCGTGTTCCTGCGCAGCGTGCGCGCGACCATCATTCCGGCGGTGGCCACCATCGTTTCGCTGCTGGGCACGTTCGGTGTCATGTACTTGCTCGGCTTTAGCCTGAACAACCTGTCGCTGATGGCCTTGACGGTGGCCACCGGGTTCGTCGTCGACGACGCCATCGTGGTGCTGGAAAATACGGCGCGCCATATCGAAGCGGGCATGGACCGCATGCAGGCGGCCCTGGTCGGCGCGCGCGAAGTCGGCTTCACGGTGCTGTCGATCAGCCTGTCGCTGGTGGCGGTCTTCATCCCGCTGCTGTTCATGGGCGGGCAGGTGGGCCGGCTGTTCCGCGAGTTCGCCGTCACCTTGTCGGCCGCCGTGATGATTTCGCTGGTGATCTCGCTCACCACCACGCCCATGATGTGCGCCTGGCTGCTGAAGAAGGGCCATACGATCGAGCGGCCGCCGGGACGCCTGGCGCGCTGGTCGGAGGGCGGCTTCAACTGGCTGCAGCGGGTGTACGAGCGCGCGCTCGACTGGGCGCTGGGCAGCATGGCGCTGGTGATGGTGATCCTGGTGTTCGTGATCGGCCTGAACGTCTACCTGTTCACGGCCGCGCCCAAGGGCTTTTTCCCGCAGCAGGACACGGGCCAGATCAGCGGCGGTATCCGCGCCGACCAGAGCATCTCGTTCCAGGCGATGCAGGCCAAGATGCGCCAGCTGGTCAATATCATCAAGCGCGACCCGGCGGTCGACACCGTGGTCGGCTTCACCGGCGGCGGGCGAGCGGGGGGCGGCTTCATGTTCATCAACCTGAAACCGGCATCCGAGCGGACCGACAAGGGCCAGGCCGTGATCGCGCGCCTGCGGCCGAAGCTGGCGCGCGTGACGGGCGTATCGCTGTTCCTGAACCCGGTGCAGGACTTGCGCATGGGCGGGCGTTCCAGCAATTCGACCTACCAGTACACGCTTAAGAGCGACAACGCCGACGACCTCAAGCTATGGGCGGGCAAGCTGGCCGACGCCATGAAGCGCCAGCCGACCCTGGTCGACGTCGATACCGACCAGGCCGAGAACGGCGTCGAGATGTTCGTCAAGATCGACAAGGCCAGCGCTTCGCGCCTGGGGATCAGCACGCGCGACGTCGACAATGCGCTGTACAACAACTTCGGCCAGCGCCAGGTCGCCAACATCTACGATGAACTCAACCAGTACCACGTGATCATGGGCGTGGCGCAGAAATATGCGCAAACGCCGCAGGCCTTGAACGACGTCTACGTGCCGGCCAAGCCGAGCGGCGGCGCCGGCGCGAGCAGCACAAACAATGCCACCAGCGGCACCCCGGCGCCCGCGTCCAGCCTCACCGCCACGCGCGACGCCTCGGGCGGTTCGGCGCTCGCCAACAGCGCCACGACCATGGTGCCGCTATCGGCCATCGCCAGTTTCGCGGAAAGCTCGACCCCGACCTCGGTCAATCACCAGGACGGCGAACTGGCCACGACGGTCTCGTTCAACCTGGCCGACGGCGCCAACCTGGAAGACGGCAAGGCGGCCCTCAAGCAGGCCGAAGCCGACATCGCCATGCCCTCGAATGTGCGCGGCAGCTTCCAGGGCACGGCGCGCGCGGCCGAGGAATCGAACAAGGAGCAGCCGCTGCTGATCCTGGCCGCGATCGTGGTGATCTACATCGTGCTCGGCATCCTGTACGAAAGCCTGATCCACCCGATCACGGTGCTCTCCACCTTGCCGTCGGCGGGCGTGGGCGCGGTGCTGGCGCTGCTGATGTTCAATATGGAGTTCTCGATCATCGCGCTCATTGGCGTGTTCCTCCTGATCGGCATCGTCAAGAAGAACGCGATCCTGATCATCGACTTCGCGCTCGACCTCGAACGCTCGAAAGGCGTCTCGGCTTTGGCGGCGGTGCGCGAAGCCTGCCTCTTGCGCTTTCGCCCGATCCTGATGACGACACTGGCCGCCGCCCTCGGCGCGCTGCCGCTGGCGATCGGCTTCGGCGAAGGCTCGGAATTGCGCCAGCCGCTCGGGATTGCCATTATCGGCGGCCTGATCGCCAGCCAGCTCCTGACCTTGCTCACCACGCCGGTCGTCTACGTCCTGCTCGACAAACTGCGCAGCCACAAGCCGGGCGAGCGCGAACTGGCGCGCCATCCGGTCGACGACGAGGCAGTACCTTCCATTTCAAGATGAGGCCGTTTATGCATACAGCCAAGCCGTTCCGACTGACCCTGCTGGCCGTGGCGCTCAGCCTTGCGGGCTGCGCGGTCGGCCCCGCCTACCAGCGCCCGAGCGCACCCGAATCGATCGCCTTCAAGGAGCTCGACGGCTGGGTGCCGGCGGCGCCCGCGGACGCGCTCGAACGCGGCCCCTGGTGGCAGCTGTTCGGCGACCCGGAGTTGAACACCCTGGCGGCCGCTGTCGAGGTCTCGAACCAGAACGTGGCGCTGGCCGCGGCCAACTACGCCGCCGCGCGCGCGGCCGTGCAGCAGCAGCGCGCGGCGCTGTTCCCGAGCGTGACGCTGAACCTGGCGGGCGAGCGTACCGGCGTGCGCGGGCAGGGTAGCGACAGCAGCTACCGCCTGAACCTGGGCGGCAGCTGGGAGCCCGATGTCTGGGGCCGCCTGCGCGCCGGCGTCACCAGCGCCCAGGCCGGCGCCCAGGCCAGTGCCGCCGACCTGGCCAGCGCGCGCCTGGCGAGCCAGGGCGAACTGGCATCGAACTACTTCACGATCCGTGCCCTCGACGCCCAGCGCGCGCTGCTGGCCCGCACCATCGCCGGCTACGAGCGCGAGCTGCAAATCACGCAGAACCGCTTCAACGTCGGCATCGCGGCGCGCACCGACGTGCTGCAGGCCCAAACCCAGCTCGCCACCGCGCAGAGCGACGCCTTGACCCTGACGCGCCAGCGCGCCCAGTTCGAGCACGCGATCGCGGTCCTGCTGGGCAAGGCGCCGAGCAGCTTCACCCTGGCGGCGAACCCCGACTGGCAGGTCGCCGTGCCCGAGGTCCCGGTCGGCGTGCCGGCGACACTGCTGCAGAGGCGCCCGGACATTGCGGCCGCCGAGCGCGACGTCGCCGCGGCGAACGCGGAAATCGGCATCGCGCGCGCCGCCTACTTCCCGAACATCGGCTTGTCAGGCTCGCTCGGCAGCGGCGGCAGCCGCGTCGGGGATCTGTTCTCGCTCTCGAACGCGGCCTGGTCCTTCGGCCTGTCGGCGGCGCAGTCGATCTTCAACGCCGGCGCCACGCGCGCGGCAGTCGCGGGCGCCGAGGCGCGCCACCAGGCGGCCGTCGCGCGCTACCGCCAGACGGTGCTGACCGCTTTTGCCGACGTCGAAGACCAGCTCACGGCCACCCGCGTACTGGTGCAGCAGCAGGCGCTGCGGCGCCAGGCCTCGGAAGCGGCCGACCTGGTCGAGCAGCAGATCATGAACCGTTATCGCGCGGGGCAGGTGGGCTATACGGAAGTGGTGCAGGCCCAGGTCACGGCCCTGAACGCACGCCGTTCGCTGGTGCAGGTGCATTCGGATCGCCAGACGGTGGCGGTGGCGCTGATCCAGTCGCTGGGCGGCGGCTGGCAAGCTGGCGCCCAGCCTTGAAGTCTCCGCCTTCGTCCCCAGCTTGAGTGCTCGACTACCCGAGCCGGGTCCCGTATGTTCTTTTTCCGCCATCCCAAACCCGTCATCGACGGCCGTGCGCTGGTTGTCCAGATGGTGCAGCAGAAGGCTACGCGCGCGCTCTCGCGCACGGTGCTGATCGTCGACAAACCGGCTGCGGCGGCGGTGCCGCCGCTTGCCGCGGACAAGGTGCCTGACTAAGACGCTAGCGGATCAGCGAGGCCGGCGCATCGGCAGCCTGCGGAGCCCGCCGCGCCCAGCGCTGCGCCAGCAGCGCGCACACCATCAGCTGGATCTGGTGGAACAGCATCAGCGGCAGGATCACCATGCCCAGCGCCGAGGGTGCGAACAGCACCTTGGCCATCGGTACGCCGCTGGCCAGGCTTTTTTTCGAGCCGCAGAACACGATCGTGATCTCGTCTTCTTTCGAGAATCCCAGGCGCCGGCTGGTCCAGGCGGCCAGGCCCAGCGCGACTGCGAGCATCAGGCAGGACAGGCCGATGGGGGCCGCCAGCGTGAATCCCGAGATGTGCTGCCACAGGCCTTCGTTCACCGATTCGCTGAAGGCTGCATACACCACCAGCAGGATCGAACCCTGGTCGACATAGCGCAGCACCGGCTTGTGGCGGTCGATGAAGGCGCCGATCCACGGCCGCAGCAGCTGGCCGGCGATGAAGGGCAGCAGCAGCTGTTCGACGATCTTCCAGATCTGCCCCAGGTTCGATGCGCCGGCGTCCTGCGCGCCTTGCAGCACCAGTGCGCCCACCATCAGCGGCGTGAGGAAAATGCCGAGGAAATTCGAGGCCGAGGCGCTGCAGACGGCGGCGGCGACATTCCCGCGTGCCAGCGCCGTGAAGGCGATCGAGGATTGCACGGTCGAGGGCAGCATGCACAGGAACAGGATGCCCATCGTGAGTTCGGGCGTGAGCAATTTGAGAGCCAGCGGTTCGATGGCGAGCCCCATCAACGGGAACATGACGAAGGTACTGGCCAGTACCAGCAAGTGCAGGCGCCAGTGCGTCAGGCCCGCCACCAGCGCTTCGCGCGAGAGCTTGGCGCCGTGCAGGAAGAACAGCAGGCCGATGGCCAGCGTGGTGACGTCGCCCAGCACGACCGCGGCCTGGCCGCTGGCCGGCACCAGGCTGGCGAGCAGCACCATGCCCATCAGGCCGATGGTGAAGGGGTCGAGCGCAAGGCGGCGCATCAGGGTCGCGAGGGAAGTGGCGATACGTCGCATGGAGTCGGGCGTGCAGGGCGCGTGGGCGAATCGGTCATTCTAGCCCTTAGCGTGCATGCGCGTTGCCGAGCGTGGCGGGAGAGGCGTGTATTGACGCCAAATTTTGGTTTTCCCGACATTGGCAACCGGGCTATACTCCCCGCTTGAATTTTCTCTACCGGGGTCTACCTTGTTCAAATCAACCGTTCTTCCTGTCGTCCTTCTGGGTGTCGCTTTCAACGCCGCCGCCGACGAAGGCCAATGGCAGCCGCACCAGCTGCCGCAGCTGAAAGCCGAACTCAAACGCATCGGCATCACGATGCCGGCCGAGAAGCTGGCCGACCTGTCGAAGCATCCGATGAGCGCGATCGTCTCGCTGGGCGGCTGCTCGGCGTCCTTCGTCTCGCCCGACGGCCTGGTGGTGACCAACCACCACTGCGGCTACAACGCCATCCAGCGCAATTCGACCCCGGAAAAAAACTACATCGTCAATGGCTTCCTGGCCAAGACCCGCGCCGAGGAACTGCCGGGCGGCCCGAACACGCTGGTCTACGTCACCGAAAAAGTCGAGAACGTCACCAGCCGCGTGTTGAAGGACCTGGGCGCGAACCTGACCGGCCGCGAGCGCAACGAGGCAATCTCCTCGCGCGTGAAGGCCTTGATCGCCGAGTGCGAGAGCGACAAGGCCTACCGCTGCTCGGTACCGGCCTTCCACCGTGGTCTCGAGTACTACCGCATCAAGCAGCTGATGATCCGCGACGTGCGCCTGGTGTACGCGCCGTCCGACAAGATCGGCAACTTTGGCGGCGACATCGACAACTACGAATGGCCGCGCCAGACCGGCGACTACAGCTTCCTGCGCGCCTATGTCGGCCCGGACGGCCGTCCGGCCGACCCGTCGCCGAACAACGTGCCCTACAAATCGAAGGACTTCCTCGTCGTCTCGGCCGAAGGCCTGAAGAACGGCGACCCGATCCTGCTGGCCGGCTATCCGGGCCGCACCAGCCGCTACAAGCTGCCGTCCGAAATCCGCTTCGCGCGCGACACCGATTTCCCGGTCAAGGCGGCCACCATCACGGCCGACCTGGCCGTGATCGCCGAAGCGACGAAGGGCAATCCGGCCTGGGACGTGCGCTACGCCAGCGTCGCGAAAAGCCTGAACAACGTGCTGAAAAAGACGCAGGGCCTGATGGACGGCTTCGCGCGCAAGGATGTCGCCGCGGTCAAGGACGTGCAGGACGCCGAGTTCCGGACCTGGTATGCGAAGAATGGCAGCGGCCCCAAGCTGCTGGCCGACCTGGACGCCGTGATCGCCGCCGACATGGCGCTCTCGCGCGAAGAAGCCGCGTATGCGGAAGCCTCGCACAGCGACCTGCTGAAAACCGCGCGCCTGCTGTATCGCCTGGCCCAGGAACGCCAGAAGCCGGACGCCCAGCGTGAAGCGGGCTACCAGGAACGCGACCTCTCCTTCATCAAGGCGCGCCTGACCCGTCTCGAGCAGTCCTTCGTCACCAGCGTGGACCAGGCGCGCTATGCCGCGGCCCTGAACCGCTACGCCAGGATCGACGGGAAGCTGCGCCCGCAAGGCCTGGACGCGCTGCTGCCCGCCACCGGCGCACTGGACGCGATGTACAAGTCGACCGAGCTGGCCGATACCGCCAAGCGCCTGGCCTGGATGAACCAGGACGTGAACGCCTTCCGCTCGTCGAAGGACCCGTTCATCGTGCTGGCCGTGCGCCTGAACGATGTCGCGACCGGCCTGGATGAACGCCGCAAGGAAGTCGACGGCAATCTCGACCGCACCATTCCACAGTACATGGCGGCCGTCATCGCGTACAAGAAGTCGCAGGGCAAGCCGGTCTACCCGGACGCCAATTCGACGCTGCGCGTGACCTTCGGCACCGTGGCGCCTTATACGCCGCGCGACGGCCTGGTGAAAGGCCCGTTCACGACCGTCGAGGGCATCGTCGAGAAGGCCAGCGACAAGGATCCGTTCCAGGTGCCGGCGGCACTGCTCGATGCCGTCAAGGCCAAGCGCTACGGCGTGTTCAAGGATCCGGTGCTCGGTACGGTGCCGGTCAACTTCCTGTCGAGCGCCGACACGACCGGCGGCAACTCCGGTTCGGCCGTCATGAACAAGCGCGGCGAACTGGTGGGCCTGAACTTCGATTCGACCTATGAGTCGATCACCAAGGACTGGTACTTCGACACCGCCATCACGCGCGCGATCCACGTCGATATCCGCTACATGCTGTGGGTGATGAAGGAAGTCGACCATGCCGACAACCTGCTCAAGGAAATGACGATCAAGTATCCGAAGAAGTAATTCGGAGACGATCAGCGAACCGCGGCCGGAGCAATCCGGGCCGCGGTTTTTTCATGGGGCCGCGCTTGCGAAGCGGATTTCGAAGCGCGTCTCGCCGCTACCGGTCGGGCCCAGCGAATAGTCGAAGCCGTGCCGGTTCAGCACCTCGCGCACGAACATCAGGCCGATGCCCTGGCCGCCGCGCTTGGTGGTGAAGAAGGGTGTGAACAGCTGGCGCGGGGCGACTTCGCCGAGCAGGTCGGCCGAGTCGGACACCGACAGCAGCCCCGCGCCGTCGTGCGCCGCGAGCGCCAGGTGCACGTGGCCGCCCGGGCTCCCGCGTGCCTGGCGCGCCTGCACCGCCTCGATCGCGTTCTTGACGATGTTGAGCAGCGCCTGCTCGATCAGCTGGCTGTCCATCAGGCTCAAGCCGACCTCGTCGCAGCGCAGCCAGCGCAGTTCGATGCCGCGCGCGGCGCAGGCTTCGCGATTGAGCCAGAGGATGTCGTCGACGATCGCGCGCAGGCTGGCCGGGCGCAGCTCCGGCTCGGGCATCTTGACCACCCGCGTGAAGCGGTCGATGAATTCGCCCAGGCTGACGTTGCGGCGCCGGACCGCGTCGACGGCGGTGGAAAAATCGAGCGCATCGCCGGCGGCCAGCTGGTCGCGGTAGAACAGCAGCGAATCGAGCACCGAGCAGGTGGCCGCCACCGTGTTGTTCACTTCATGCGCCAGCACCCGCACCAGCTTGGCGTAGGTGGCGCGCTCCGAATCTTCCAGTTCCGCCGTCAGCTCTTCGACCATCAGGAAGTGCCGTGCGAAGCCGCGGTCGTAGAACTGGCCGCGCTGGGCGCGGTAGCGGCGTCCATCGAGGTCGGTCAGCAGGCGGCTTTCGAGGGGCGCCAGCGTGTCGAGCTGGGCGATCATGTCGCGCGAACGTTCGCGCTCGCGCGGCGCGGCCGCGCTATCGAAGCCGGCATCGGCGGCCAGCCAGTGGGCGAGCGACTTGCCTTGCGGCTGGGCCAGTCCGAGCAGGCGCGCGGCGCTGGCGTTCACCAGGCTGATCGCGCCGTCGAAATCGAAGACCAGCACCGCGCTGGGTGTCGCTTCCAGCAAGCGGTCGAGCAGACCCTGCTGCTCGCCGACCATCAGGCGTTCGCGGTGCAGGGCGCTCAGCATGGTATTGAACATCGCCACCAGTTCGCCCAGTTCGCCGCCGCTCGGTACCGCCAGCCGGTTCGCGTAGTGCTGGTCCTGCAGCAGGTCGTGGAAGCGGCGCGTGTAGTCGAGCGGTTCGAGCGCGCGCCGCGCCAGGCGCCAGCCCGCCGCCAGGCTGGCCAGCAGCAGCAGCTCGGCGCCGACGAACAGCAGCGGGTACGCGGGAAGCAGCAGGAAGGCGCAGGCGAGCGGCGCCAGGTGCACCGCGACGAGATAGGCGCCGAGCCGTCGGCTCAGCCTCACGCGCCTTCCTCGCGCGCCTCGTCGCCGCTATCGCCCAGGCCATGGCGCTCGAGGCGCCGGTACAGCGCGGTGCGCGACAGGCCGAGGGCCTTGGCCACGCGCGAGATGTTGCCCGTGTGCTGGGCCAGCGCCTGTTCGATCATGTGGCGCTCCACCTGCTCGAGCGTCATCCCGTCCACGCCAAGGCGCGCGCCGCCGCCGGCTTCGTCGAGCTGGCCGGCGGCGACGAAGTCGGCCTGGGTCAGCTGCGCCTTGTCGACCAGCAGCAGGGTGCGTTCCAGGGTTTGCTTGAGCTGGCGGATGTTCCCGGGCCAGGGCTGGGCGGCCAGCCATTCGAGCGCCTGGCCGGTGAGCGCCACCTCGCCCAGGCCATAGCTGGCGGCCACTTTCGCCACGATGTGGCGCGCCAGCAGGGGAATGTCGCTGCGCCGCTCGCGCAGCGGCGGCAGGCGGATCGTGATCAGGTTCAGGCGGTAGAACAGGTCTTCGCGAAATTCGCCGGCCGCCACCAGTTCCGCCAGTTCGCGGTTGGTCGCCGAGACTACGCGCACGTCGGCCTGTTCGCTGCGGCTGGCGCCAACCGGCTGGTAGCGTCCGTCCTGCAGCACGCGCAGCAGTTTCACCTGGTCGCCGCGGTTCAATTCGCCGATCTCGTCGAGGAACAGGGTGCCGCCTTCGGCGCTGGCGACATGGCCCTTGCGGTCGGCCCTGGCATCGGTAAAGGCGCCGCGCACATGGCCGAACAATTCGCTTTCGAACAGGGTCGAGGTGATCGCGCCCATGTTGATCTTGACGACGGGCTTGGCCGCGCGCGGGCTGTTGCGGTGGATCGCGTCGGCGACCAGCTCCTTGCCGGTGCCGCTCTCGCCCAGGATCATGACCGGCGCCCGGGTCCGCGCGACCTGGCCGATGGTGGCCAGCACGCGCAGCAGCTTGGGGTGTTCGCCGACGATGTCGGCGAAATCGAACTGTTCGTCCAGGGCGCGCCGCGACGGGCCGCTGGCGGGAGAACTGAGCGCCAGCGTGGCGCGCACCAGTTCGATCAGCTGCCCGTTGTCCCAGGGTTTGGTGAAGAAGTTGGCTGCGCCGGCCTTGATGCCGGCCACCGCGAGGCCGATCGAGCCCCAGGCCGTCATCAAGAGCACCGGTAGCGCCGGATGGCGTTCGCGCAGCTGGGCCAGCAGCGCCAGGCCTTCCTCGCCGCCGGTCTGCAGCGAGAAGTTCATGTCCTGCAGGACCAGGTCAACCGGCTCGCGCGCCAGCAGATCGAGCGCTTCGGCCGCGCTGGCCGCGCGCAGCGGCTCGAAACCGGATTGCTTCAATAGCAGGGCCAGCGAAACCAGGACCGCGCCGTCGTCGTCGACGACGAGGACGCGGACAGAAGGGGAAACTTGCATCGTGATGGCTTTTCTTTCGGCTATTCGTAGTGCAGCGCCTCGGTCGGGGACAGGCGGCTGGCGCGCCAGCCCGGGTAGAGCGCGCAGAGCAAGGATATCAGATAGATCACGGCCATCGACAGGGCGGTGGCCCCGGCGAAGACCATCCAGTTCAGGTTCTCGCCGAGCACGCCGGTCAGCGGCAGCTGCACCAGCAGCACCAGTGCCAGCGCGATCGCGATCGAGCTGAGCATGAACTGTTCGGCCACGATCTGGCGGTAGATTTCGGTCGCGCTGGCGCCGACCGCGCGCCGCAGGCCGATCTCGGGAATGCGCTGGGTCGTGTTCTGCCACAGCGCGCCGAACAGGCCGAAGGCCACCATCAGCAGCATGAAGCCGGCGATCACCCCGACCACGATCAGCGGGACGGTGCGCGACTTCATCATCGAGGCGCGCGTGCTCGACAAGGGCGCGATCTGGTACGACCAGTCGTTACGCACCAGCTTCAGGCGCGTGTTCAGGCGCCGTTCGAAATCCCTTCCGATGCCGGGCTTGAGCTTCAACAGGATGGTGCGCGCGTCACGCTCGTTCTTGCCGGCCTCGAAGCGCGTGAAGCTGAAGTTGACGGGACTGGCCAGCTCGCCCTTGGCGCGGAAATCGTCGATGACACCGACCACGCGGTAGGTCTCGCTGATCTTCGCGCCTTCGCCGTCGACGAACTGCTGGCCGAGCGCGCGCTCGCCGGGGAACATGGCCTCGGCCATGCGGCGGTTGATGACGGCCGGCCGCTGGGCGCTGCCGTTGTCGAGCTGGGAGAACCAGCGTCCATCGACCAGGCGCAGGCCGAGCATACCGGCCAGCCCATCGTCGCCATCCATCATCTCGGTATGCACCTGCTTGCCGCTGGCGCCATCGCGGCGCAGGTCGCTGGCGATGGTCGACATCGCATAAGGCTCGAAGCTGGCGAAGCCGACGGCGGCCACTTCCGGCAGTTCGGCCAGCGCGCGCCGCAGACTGTCGTAGCGCGTCGGGTCGATGCGCTCGTCGCGGTGATGGCCGGAGTCGATCGACACCGACCAGACGTCGGCGCCGTCGAACCCCAGCGGCATCCGGTACAGCTGGATGTAGCGCAGGCCGAAGGCGGCGACGCCGAACACGATCGCAAACGCCAGCAGGATCTCGAGGCTGAGCATCAGGTTCCTGGATTTGCGTTTCCAGGTCAGTTTCAACAAATGGCGGAACATCAGATGGCTCCCTTCAGGGCGTGGACAGGATCGAGGCGCGACATCTTCCAGGCGGGCAGTACGCCGGAGAGCAGGCCGAAGACGGTGGCGATCAGCATGCCCCAGCCGAAAACGGCCAGGTTCAGGTCGACCCGCAAGTAGGGAATCAGGTCGGCGCTTTCCAGCCAGGCCAGCACGCCGACGGTGGCGCCGAAGGCGACCAGCCCGCCCGCGAGGCAGAGCAGCACGTTTTCGATCACCAGCTGCACGGCGAGCTGGCGGCTGGTGGCGCCGAAGGCCTTGCGCACGCCGATCTCGGCGCGCCGCTCCATGATGCGGCCGGTATTCAGGTTGACCAGGTTCAGGGCCGGCAGCAGCATGAAGATCACCGCTGCCACCGCGATCCCGGTCAACAGCTGGCCGGCGCCGGAGTCCAGGCTATCGTCGCTGTTGGTCAGGATGCGCGCGAACAGATCGAGCTTGCTGTCGGCCAAGAAGCGGATCGTCTTCCATTGTTTCGGGTCGTCGTGGACGACCCCGCGCGCGATCTGCGCGACCTGCTCGCGGATGCGCGGCAGGTCGGACGCGTCCTTCGCCAGGATCAGGGCGGTGAACATGCCGGTCAGGTCGTTGCGGTAGCCGCTCGACGCGAAGGTGGAGATCGGCGCCCAGATGTCGGCGAAGGCGTTCAGGTGCATCGCATCCTCGACCACGCCGACGACCGCGAAGGTCTGGCCGCCGACGTCGATGCGCTGGCCCAGCGCCGCTGTCGGTTCGCCCGGGAACAGGCGCCGCGCGGTGCTTTCGTTGAGCACGGCGATCATCCGTCCGGCGGCGTCGTCAAGCGCGGTCGGCAGGCGCCCGGCCAGCAGGCGGAAGTCGAGTACCTTCCAGTAGTCGGCGTCGGCGCGGCGCATCTGCAGTTCGCTCACGTTGTTGCCCTGGTAGACCGACACCGAAGCGGGCATGGTGACGGCGGCGACGCGCTCGACGCCCGGCATCGGTTTCAGGTATTTGTCGATCAGCTTGAAGCCTGGCGGCGTGCTGCTGCGCCCGTGGCCGTCTGGGCTGTCCATGCGCATCATGAACACTTGCAGGAAGCGCTCGCTCTTGCCTTCGACGCCGGAGGGCCGGAAGGCGGTTTCGAGCAGGGACGCGATCACCATCAGCACCACCAGCGTGAGCACGATGCACAGCAGGTTGATCGCGGTGAAGAGCTTGCGGCGCATGAAGACCTTGCATGCGGTGAGCAGGTAGTTGCGAAACATGGAGCGCTCCTTATGCGACCAGCTGGCCGTCGAACACGCGCACGATGCGGCTGGTGCGGCGCGCCTCGCGTTCGTCGTGGGTGACCATCACGACCGTCGTGCCTTCCTCGTTCAATTTGAGCAGGATGTCCATCACTTCCTCGCCCATCTTGCTGTCGAGGTTACCGGTCGGCTCGTCGGCCAGCAGGACCTGCGGCTTGCCGACGATGGCGCGCGCGATCGCCACGCGCTGCTGCTGGCCGCCCGAGAGCTGGTTCGGGTAGTGGTCCATGCGCGCGCCCAGGCCGACTTTTTCGAGCGCTTCGCGCGCCAGCCGGCGCCGTTCGGACGCGGCCATTTTCCGGTACAGCAGCGGCAGTTCGACATTGTCGATCACGCGCAGGTCGGGAATCAGGTGGAAGCTCTGGAAGATGAAGCCGAAGGTGCTGTTGCGCAGGCCCGCGACCTGCTTGTCGCGGTAGCGCGTGATCGGGATGCCGTCGACGTCGATGCTGCCCTGGCCCGGCCGGTCGAGCAGGCCGATCAGGTTCAATAGCGTGCTCTTGCCGCAGCCGCTGGGTCCCATCATGGCGACGAATTCGCCTTTTTTGACATGCAGGTCGACCTCTTTCAGGGCCAGGGTCTCCACCTTGTCGGTGCGGTAGGTCTTGCTTACTTTGTTCAAGCGGATCATGTTCTTCCCTCGTGTTGGTATCGTTAGTCGGCGATGCGGATGCTGTCTTGCTGCGCGTAGGCCTTGGTGTCGGAGACGATGTAGCGTTCGCCGGCCTTGGCGCCCTGGATGATTTCGACCAGCTTGCCGTCGCTGCCGCCCAGCTGCAGGCTGGTCTTGCGGGCCATGCCGTCCTTGACCGCGAACGCCGCCTGGCGCCCGCTGCCGTTGAAGGCGGCGCCGGCGTCGAGCACCAGCACGCCGTTCTTTTGCGCGGTGACGATGTTGACGTCGACCCGCATCTTGTTGCGCAGCAGCGGGTTGTTCGGCTGGGCCAGGTCGACCAGCAGCTTGACGGTGCCGTTCTGGATCTCGGGCAGGATGGTGTGCACGCGTCCATCGAGCCGTTCGCCGTTTTGTTCGACGCGGACCAGCTGGCCGGGTGCCAGCAGGCGCGCATGGAAGTCCGACAGGGTCGCTTCGACCCGGTAGTTGTTCAGTTCCGAGACGCGCGCCAGCAGTTGGCCGGCGCCGACGCTGGCGCCTTCTTCCTGGACCAGGAAAGTGAGCATGCCGGAGAAGGGCGCGCTCACCTTCGCCTGGGCCAGCATCCGTTCCTGCTGGGCGATCTGCTTTTTCAGGATGGCCTTTTGCAGGTTGGCGGCGTCGACGCTGCCGGCGGTGGCGCGGCGCGAATCGACGATCTGTTCGCGCGTCTGGCGCAGCTGGATCTCGGTGCGCTTGACGTTCAGCTCCGCGCCCAGCAAATCCTCGCCCGATACCAGCCCGCTCTGGCGCAGCTTCTGGTTGCGCTCATGGCGCGCGCGCGCCGACAGCAGGTCGAGTTCGAGCAGCTCGATGCTGCTGGTGAGCGCCTTGCGTTTCTGGTCCAGTTCCACAGCCAGGCCGTTGACGCGGTTTTCCTGCTGCGCCAGCTGCTCCTGCAGGCTTTCCAGGGCCAGTCGGATTTCGCGGTCGTCGAGTTCGAGCAGCAGTTCGCCTTGTTTCACTTGCTGGCCCGGCTTGGCGAGCACCTTGGCCACGCGGCTGGCGGCGGGACTGGCCACGACTTCCTCGTGGACCGGGATCACGATGCCGGCGGCGTTCACGGTGTTGGCGACGTCGCCGATGCGCACGGTGGAGACGACGATGTCGCGCGCATCGACGCTGGGGCGCAGCACGCGGTTCACGCCCCAGCTGGCGCCGGCCAGGCTGGCGAGCAGCAGCACGCCGGCCAGCATGCGAAGGCGCTTGCGGCGCAGGAGAAAAGCAGGGTCGAGGGCTTGGTCCATGATAGAGGGGCAGTGGGTCTTGCCCTTCCTATTGCAAGGGGCGTGCCAGCGCGCTTTGCCCCGTACGGATGCCCGCACATGGCGCCATCCTGCCCGCCTGCGGGCACCAGTGTCCGGATCCGGGCAGTGGCGCTTGCGCAATCGCGCGCGCTCTCGCATAATCGCCTGCTGACCTGCCCCCACCGTCGCGCATTGCGCCCCCGCCTTTCCGTCACTGTCGCGAATGAACGAAACACTTGCCGTCCTTGGTTTCAGCACCACTCCACTCGAACTGATCTCGTTTGCCCTGGCGGTAGCGACGGTGCTGCTCAACATCCGCCAGAACCACTGGGCCTGGCTGTTTTCGATCGCGTCCTCGAGCACCTATGCGGTCGTGTTTTTCGACGCGCGCCTGTACGGCGACAGCGGCTTGCAGCTGGTCTTCATCGCGGCCTCGGTCTGGGGCTGGTGGCAGTGGCTGCGCGGCGCCGGCGAGACGCCGCTGCGCGTGTCGCGACTCGACCGCAGCGGCTGGATCCTGGCCATTGCGGGCTGGGGCGCCGCCTACTTCCTGCTGTCCTGGTTCCTGAAGACCTGTACGAATACCGATGTCCCGCATGCGGACGGCTTCCTCACCGCCGGCAGCCTGGTCGGCCAGCTGCTGCTGGCGCGTAAAAAAGTCGAAAACTGGCATGTGTGGCTGGTGGTCGACGTGCTGTATGTGGTCCTGTATATCTTCAAGGACCTGCACGTGACGGCGGTGCTGTACGCGGTGTTCGTGGTGCTGGCCGCAAGCGGCCTGCGCGCCTGGAGCAAGCTGGCGCGGGTGGCGCCATGAGCGTGCGCCGCATCGCCATCCTGGGCGCCGAATCGTCCGGCAAATCCACCTTGTGCGGCGCGCTGGCGCGGCGCTACGGGACGCCATGGGTGCCCGAATACCTGCGCGAATTCGTCGACACCCACCAGCGCGTGCCCTTCGAAGCCGACCAGTACGGAATCGCGCTGACCCAGCGCGCGCGCGAAGACGCCGCGGCGGAGCAGGCCAACGAATTCCTGTTTTGCGATACGACGCCGCTGATGACGGCGCTCTACAGCCAGGTGTACTGGGGCAGGGTGGACGCGCAGCTGGCGCGCCTGGCGGCCACGCACGATTACGCGCTGACCCTGGTGACGGCGCCGGATACGCCCTGGGTAGCGGACGGCCTGATGCGCGAATCGGAAGAGGTACGCCAGCGCGTGTACGCGATGCTGGTGCGCGAACTCGATGAACGCGCCATCCGCTTCGTGCTGCTCGAAGGCGACCTGCCGCACAGGCTGCGGCAGGTCGAAGCGGCGCTGAAGGTGTTGAAACCCCTTTAGAAACTATCCCAGTAGGGAATGAGTCGTTGCTGACGCGCCTGACAAGCGGCTGCTGCGTTGCTCGTCGTTGCATGGCTCGCCATGCGGCCTCCTCGCGCCTTGCCCCCGCTTGCCATGCATCGTCATCAACTTCCTCCTCCCTACTGGGATAGGTTCTTAGAAGTCGAACTGCGCCGACAGGCGCGCCGTGCGCGGTGCGCCCGGCAGCAGGTAGCCGCCCAGGTCCTGGGTCACGTCGCGCCAGTAGAACTTGTCGAACACGTTGTCGACGCGTGCGCGCAGCGTGACATGGGTCGCGCCCAGCTTCATGCCATAGGCCGCGCCCAGGCCGACCACGTGGTAGCCCGCCACGTCGACCGTGTTCTCGGGATCGAAACTCTTCTTGCCCGCGTACTGCCACTGGCCATTGAGTTTCAGGCCAGGCACGGCGGACACCGCATATTCGCCCCAGACGGTGGTCTTCAGTTCCGGCACGTTGGTCACGCGCTTGCCGTCCAGCGTGGCGTTGCCCGTGTCTTCCTGGCGTGCGCGCAGCGCCATCAGCGAAGCGCCATACGCCAATCCGTTGTCGGCGCGCTGGGCCGACAATTCCAGCCCGCGGTGCTTGCGCCGGCCGTTGCGCACGAACGTGTTGTCGGCATCGATGTATTCCAGGCCGCTGGTGATCTGGAACACGGCGGCGTTGAGCGAGACGCCGGCGCCGGCGATGCCCTTGACGCCGAACTCGAGCTGCTTCGAGCGGTTCGGTCCCAGGTCGGTATTCGGATTGGTCGTCTCGATCGGGGCCACGCCGCCGGATTCGAGGCCATGGGCCAGCGTGCCGTAGACGTTCCAGTTCTTGTCCACGCTGTAGACCAGCGACAGGTTCGGCAGCGTGAAGCTGGCTTTGTCGTCGACCCAGGGCTGATCCGAGTCCGGCTGCTGGCTGCTGGCGACCTTCACATAGCGCAGGCCGGCGTGCAGCGCCAGTTGCGGCGAGAACGTCACGATGTCCTGCACATAGACGGCCCGTTCGCGGTCGCTGAAGCGCTCATACACTGGACCGGTGGTCGGATTGCCGGGCGCCGGATCGGTCGTGCGCGGATTGAACCGGTTGCTGTAGCCGGCGTAGTCGTAGACATAGTCGCCGTAGCTGTTGTGGCGTTCGGCGTAGCTGGCGCCGAAGGTCAGCAGGTGGCGCAGGGCGCCGCTGGTGACGCGCCCCTGCAACTGGGCTTGCAGACCGAATGGGGTCTTGCGCTCGCCCACGCTCTGGTAATCGTAGACGTCGTAGTCGCCGTTGGCGCAATAGCCCGGATAGTAGCCGTCGCCCTCGTTGCTGCAACCGTAAGGGAAGGCGGTGAAGTCATCGCGCTTGAACCAGTGCTTGTTGGCGTTGACGCTGGCGTTCCAGTCGGCGTTCAGGCGGTAGGCGAAACGCAGGCCGAGGTTGGCGCTGTCGGTGTCGACCGGCCGGGTCCAGGGCTGGGCGTTCAGGAGCAGCTTGGGCGAGACATTGGCCGGGATGTCGACGCCGCGCGTGAGCTGGTAGCCGGGGGCCGTGATCTGCTCCTTGTGCTGGAAGTCCATGTCCAGTTGCAGCAGCGCGTCCGGCGACACCTGCCAGTCGAAGGCACCGGACGCGAACTGGCGCTTGCCGTCGGCGCCTTTGACATACGAACGCAGGCGGTCGGCGGCGGCGTTGATGCGGTAGCCGAAGCGCGTGTCCTCGAAGCGTCCGCCGATATCCATCTCGGCGTGCACGGTGCCGCGCTCGCGCGCTTCCACCGTCACCGAGCGCAGCAGCGTATCGGTCGGGCGCTTGGTCACGAAATTAAGCACGCCGCCCGGCGCGGCCAGGCCCGCCTGCAAGCCGGCCACGCCCTTGAGCAGCTCGAAGCGCTCCTTGTTTTCAAACGGGATCTGGGTGTCGGCGGGGATCGCGATGCCGTCCTTGCGGTAGCCCGAATTGTTGTTCAACTTGAAGCCGCGCACCGAGAACTGCTCGGCATAGCCGACCGCGTTGTAGGCGTCGCCGACCGAGGCGTCGTATTGCACGGCTTCGCTGGCCGAGCGGATCGACAAGTCCTGCATCTGGCCGCGGCCGAACGCCACCACCGAGGCCGGGATGTCGATCAGGGCCATGTCGGCGAAGCCGCCGATGCTGGCGCGGTCGCTGGCGGCCCATTTGCTGCCGCTGACGGTGACCGAGGCGACCGGCGCCGGGTCGATGGCCTGGGCGTGCGCGGCGAAGGCTTGCGCCAGTGCGCAGGCGAGGAGGGAATGCTTGAAAACGGGTTTCATTGTGTGCTCACGGATCGAGCGACGCACGGACGCGCCGCTTTTTTAAAAAAAGCCGGAGCCAACGTGGGGGAAGGGCAAACAAGGTGTGAACTGCTTGGCGCGCTTTCCTTCGCTGGCATTATCCAGATCAGGTACGAAGGGTATCTCTCACCCGGAAACACGTTCCAGGACCCCTAGCGAGCCGCGAGTGTAGCACGGAGTATTACCGCCGTGGTAGTTCTGCCAATGAAGCGATGCCGATCGGGATTACGACACCTCCGCCGTTTCCCGGAACGGCGTGGCATGTTGAGGATGGGCGCGCGCATGGAGCAGGTGGCGCTGCAGCGTGGCCCGCGTGCTGCCTTCGATCGCGCGCCAGTTGTCGCGGCGCTGGGCGGCGCGCTTGCGGTGCTTGGAGGGCATGTCGGCCAGCGGCTTCTGGTAGAACGGCAGCGCCACCAGCCAGGTGTCGCCCGGTAGCTCGATGCCGCCCAGGATGCGCCAGAAGCTGTCGTAGGCATTTTCGAAATGCTTGGCTTCTTGCGGGTCGTAGGCGATATGCGCGCCGCACTTCACCGCCAGCACCTGGTCCATGCCCACCGCTTGCGCCACGCCCTGCATCGCGGCGAAGCAGAAGAAGCTTGGCGAATTATTCGGGAAGCAGGTCTCGAAGGCCTCGAAGGCGGCGCCCGAATCGGTCCAGCGCCCCTGGTTGCGCGCGACAAATGGCACCAGCGGCGAAAGCACGCCGGCGATCCGGCCCTCGACCCAGGAGTAGGACAGCCGGTGCAGCACCTTGCCGTCGGCCACCAGGGCGATCGTCAGGTCGCCTTCCGCGTTCGTGCGCGAGGCCATCTCGAGCCGGATCAGGAAGTCGTGTTCGCCCACCGTTTGCCGCCACAGCGACAGGCCCCCGTTCGCATACACGGCCGCCTTGTAGGCCGCGTCGAAGGTGGTCTCCTCGAAGCGGTAGTGCGACAGCACGCAATCGACGCGCTGGCGCGGGCTCAGGCCCTGGACCAGGTAGCCGCGGTGGCTCAGGTGGTGGAACGGATCGTCGTTGGGTGGCGACATGACGTGCTTGCGGTAGACGTCGAGCCGGCACAGGGCGGCGTGGTCGCGGTAAAAGCGCAGCACGCGCGCGCTGCGCAGCACCGACAGCATCCAGGAAGTGAAGGGCAGCGTGCTGCGGCGGGCCAGCCAGTAACGGGTCAGGTGAGCGAAAACCATGGGGCGCTCCGTGGAAAAGGGCGGGTTGCGGACAAGCTCATGTTGTCCCACCCGGCCGGCCCCAGAGGTGAGATTGCTCAAGGGAAATAGATTCTCTGTGGCAATATTCTCGGCGGACTCATCCCCGCCCCGCGTGCGCATCGTCAGCATCGTCGTCTCTTTCAGGTCGCTATTCTTATCGTGAAAATATAATTCTTTCTTGCAAGATTATCACGACGTGCGCGCGGCCGTTCGATTTCTCTTTCATACTCGTACTGCTCAACTTCCAGGAGGAAGGAGCGGCCGCCATTAAAGCACCTCGTTATACACAAGTCCAAAGTGTTGAGCTGAGGACCTCAAAATTCCGTTTACATTCAACAGGTTAGCCTGGCCCTTGTAAACCGTCGAGAAATCGCGTTTACTCTTGCCTTTTTGCGTGGCGCAATTGGCAAACAGATCGGCGAGCTGGACGGAGGCGGAATTTTGGCAACTCGATCTGGGCGATGCGCGCCTGAACCGGCGAGCGAGGACTTTGATGGAAAGTATGGCTGCAGCCCCGACGGCGAGCGTGCCCAAGGCCTGCAATGGCTGGAACGAGACGATTGGCGCGTACCGCTTCTTTGACAACGACAGCGTCGAATGGCAGGCGATTTTGGAACCGCACTGGCATCAGACGGAGCGGCGCAAGGCCGAACAGTCGGTAGTGCTGTGTTTGCAGGACACGACAGAACTGGACTTTAACGGCCAGCAGGCCAATGGCCTGGGACCGCTCAGCTACGAAGCCCAGCGCGGCATGTACGTGCACCCCACCTATGCAGTGACCACCGCGCGCGAACCGTTGGGCATTCTGGACGTGTGGATGTGGGCGCGCGAGCTGAAGGACAAAAATGGGCAGCGCGGAGGTCCGAAAGAAAGCTTGCGCTGGATCGAAGGATATGAACGGCTGGCCGAATTGGCGCCACGGCTGGCATCGACCCGCTTGGTGTACGTGGCCGATCGCGAAGCGGACATGATGCCGCTGATGGCGCGTGCGCAACAATTGGGCTGCCCGGCCGACTGGTTGGTACGCGCGGCGCACAACCGTTGCCTGCCCAACAGCGAAAAGCTGTGGCCGCACACCACCGATGGCGCGGCGCTGGGCGAGATCGAGTTCACGCTGGCAGCCAGGCCGGGCAGCAAGGAGCGGATCGTACGCCAGCGGTTGTGGGCGCGCCGTGTCGAACTGAAGGCCGGTAAAGGTGAAGTTGTCGGAGCCACGTGCATTGTGGCGCGCGAATATGACGCGCCGTCCGGCACCAAGCCCATCGAATGGCGGCTGTTGACAAATCGGGTAGCCGTCACGGCGGCCGAGGTGGCCGAGTTGATTGACTGGTACCGCGCGCGCTGGGAAATCGAGATGCTGTTCAACGTGTTCAAGACCGGCTGCAAAGTTGAAGAACTGCAGCTGGGCACCATCGAACGCATCGAACGGGCCCTGGTCTTGTATCTGGTGGTGGCTTGGCGTATCGCCTACCTGGTGCGCATGGGCCGCACCTGCCCCGATCTTGAAGCTCAATTGTTCTTCGATCCCGACGAGATACGGGGCGCCTATCTGCTCAACAAACTCAGGACACCGCCCAATCCGAAGTTGAACGAGGTGATCCGCATGATCGCCCGCGTGCGTGGATTCTTGGGTCGAAAAGGCGATGGCGAGCCTGGCGCAAAGACGCTTTGGGAAGGCCTGCGTGACGTCCGCGCCTCAGCGCTCACGTTGCAGGCCCTGCGGGAACTTGGCGACTGATGAGTTGTGTATAACGACGTGGGTCTAAGACCATGACCAATGGCGACCTATCAATAAGAGATTCCGCGATTTTCAGACCGAACAGTCTTTATGCGCTGACGTAATTTGCATAGTATGAATATCCCTCCTTTCACTGAAACCTCATCATTTTTTCGCTCAATTTCAATATTTCCCTCACGCCACCTGAGCCATTGGGGTAATTTTTGCCGATAAAACTTAGTTTTTTCAGTTTCTGATTCTTGAATATAGCCCACGTCATAAAGTGTCTCCACTAAGGTTCGTACGAGCCGATTAGTACTGGCCTTGAAATGAAATTCCACGGGGATGACCATGATGACGGAGAATATCGATCCGAAGCTGACTCCCAGTAGCACTACATCTATCGGCAATGATGTGAGAGTAAGCGAATTCATTATGAAATAAATCGAGAGTGTCGTTCCCGATACGATAATTATCCACGATCGAAGTTGTTGCCAAGATTGGAAAATTAAAATATACCGCCAGAATGGAAGGGGGAACTTCAGTTCTGACACGCAATCAATGCCTGTGGGCTCAGCCATGATCGATTCCTCATCGTTATAGGGGTGAAGAGCCGAGTAGATAGCCGACTCTTCACCTTATCGTCTTGATTGGATAGCTCTAGGGAAGCACTGATCAATTAGCGATTTCGGCGCTTGCGCGCTTTCTTGCTGATGGAGAGGCGCCAGGATTTTTGGAAGCGGTTTTTTAAGGCAGCTAAATCCGGTTTTTCAGTAAATTAGCGGTATTTCCCTAGGTCATTCGCCGTAATAGTAATACGCGAACAAGCCCGCCGCCAAGCCACCCGCGATAGCACCGAGCGGCCCTGCTGCGGCGCCGAGCGTTCCACCTAGCCGCGCCGCGGCGAGGTAGTTGCCTAGTGCACCGCTTACGGAAACCAGAGCTGTTGAAAGGATTTTCTTCTGGATTCCTCCGGACACTTCCTGGATTTCGTCAATATTTAAGTCTCTCATTTCATTTCTCCGTAAAAGTCAAATTTCGGAAGCGTGAAAAGCCGAAGGTTAATCCGACGGCTGAGGTAATGATATCGGACATCCATATTCAATTATTGCATCTGATCAATTAAAGTGTCCCCTAGGCATCAAAATTTCGGGTATATCATCATATTTTAACGAACGAGCGGAGACGTCCAGCATGGTGCAACCCTACGAACTGTTCTATTGGCCCGGCATCCAGGGCCGCGGCGAATTCGTCCGGCTGGCGCTGGAAGAGGCGGGCCAGGCATACACCGACGTGGCGCGCGGCCCGGGCGGCGTCGAGGCCTTGGCGGCGATGAAGGAGGGACCGACGCCGAGTTTCGCGCCGCCTTTCCTGCGCAGCGAGGGCGTGACCCTCGGCCAGACGGCGGCGATCTTGATGTACCTGGGGGAGCGCCACCAGCTCGCGCCGCAGGATGCGACAGGGCGCCTGTGGACGCATCAACTGCAACTGACGATTGCGGATCTGGTGAGCGAAGCGCACGACACCCACCACCCGGTGGGAACGAGCTTGTATTACGAAGACCAGCAGGAGGAGGCGCGCCGCAGGGCGGCCGAATTCACGACGGCGCGCATTCCCAAATTCCTCACCTATTTCAGCCGGGTGCTGGGCGACCAGGACTACCTGCTCGGGGCGCAGATCAGCTATGCCGACCTGTCGCTGTTCCAGGTGCTCGAAGGGCTGGCGTATGCTTTCCCGAGCGCGACCAAGCGCGTGCTGCGCCAGCATCCGAATCTCGAGGCGCTGCGCAAGCGGGTGAGCGAGCGGCCGCGCATCAAGGCTTATCTGGCGTCGAAGCGCCGGATCGCCTTCAACGAGGAAGGCATCTTCCGGCATTATCCCGAGCTCGACGCTTGACGATCAGTCCCAGGTTGGTGCGAAGTCCGGGCTGACCAGGCGCTCGTGACGGTCGAGCGCGTCGATCGCAGCCAGGTCCTGCTTACTCAGCACGAGCGCGCGCGCGGCCAGGTTGCCGGCCAGGTTTTCGCGCCGGGTCGACGATGGAATGGCCGTGTAGCCTTGCGCCAGCAGCCAGGCGAGGGTCACCTGGGCCGGCGTCGCCTTCACGCGCGCGGCGATGGCGCCGATGACGGGATCGGTCAGCACCTTGCCGTAGGCGAGCGGCATGTAGGCCGTCAGCGCGATGCCGTGTTCGCGCGCAAACGCGGCGACGGCGCGGTTCTGCAGGTAGGGATGCAGTTCGACCTGGTTGGTGGCGAGGTTGGCCGCGCCGACCGCGGCGATCGCTTCGCGCATCAGGGGAATCGTGAAGTTCGAGACGCCGATCGCGCGGGTCAGGCCAAGATCGCGTGCTTCGAGCAGGGCCGCCATCGATTCGGCCACCGCCACCGCGCCCTTCGGCGAGGGCCAGTGGATCAGGGTCAGGTCGAGCTGTTCGAGGCGCAGCTTGCGCAGGCTCTCTTTCAGGCTCGGGATCAGGGCGTCGCCGGCCAGGTGTTCGGTCCAGATCTTGGTGGTGACGAAGACCTCGCCGCGCGCCACGCCGCTGTTGGCCAGCGCATCGCCAACCTCGCTTTCGTTGCCGTAGATTTGGGCGGTGTCGATGTGGCGGTAGCCAAGCTCGAGTGCGTTGGCGACGCTGTCGATGGCGACCTGGCCTTGCAGGCGGAATGTGCCGGCGCCAATCAGGGGCATGTGCATGATGATTCCTATTGATGAGTGATGATTAAGCCAGTGCCGCTTCTTTTGCGGCCGATTGCGCAAGGCGGGCGTCGCGCTTGTCGAGGCGGCCGGCCAGCGTGGTCAGGGCCAGGGCGCCGACAACGATCAGCGCGCCGATCGGTGGCGTCGCCATCAGGCCGAGGTGTTTCAGGATCACGCCGCCGCCCCAGGCGCCGAGTGCGATGCCGAGATTGAAGGCGGCGATGTTCAGGCCCGAGGCCAGGTCGACCGCTTGCGGCGCATCGCGCTCGGCGCGCTGCACGACATATAGCTGCAGGGCCGGCACATTGCCGAAGGCGACCGCGCCCCAGGCCAGGACAGTGGCCACGACCAGCACCGGATGCGGCGCGGTGAAGCTCAGGATGGCCAGCACGGCGGCCAGCAGCGTGAACACGATCTGCAGGGCGCGGATCGGCCCCTTCTTGTCGGCCAGGCGGCCGCCCCAGATATTCCCGGCGGCGACCGAGACGCCGTAGACCAGCATCACCAGGCTCACGCTGCTTGGCGCGAAACCGGCGACGTCCTGCAGGATCGGGGCAAGATAAGTAAAGGCGATGAAGGAGCCGCCGTAGCCGAGGGTGGTGATCGCATACACCAGCAGCAGGCGCGGCTGCTTGAGGACGGCGAACTGCTGGGTCAGGCTGGCAGGCTTGCCGGCGCCGATCGTTTTCGGGACCAGCAAGGCGCTGCCGATCATGGCGACGATGCCGAGCGAGGCGACCGCCAGGAAAGTCGACTGCCAGCCGAATTGCTGGCCGATCCAGGTGCCGAGCGGAACACCGGTGACCAGGGCCACGGTCAGGCCGGTAAACATCAGCGCGATCGCGCTGGCCGCTTTTTCCTTCGGCACCAGGCTGGTGGCGATGGTCGAGCCGATCGAGAAGAACACGCCGTGGGCGAGGCCGGTCAGGACGCGCGCGGCCATCAGGGCGGCGTAGCCGGGCGCGATCGAGGCGACCAGGTTACCGGCGGTGAACAGCAGCATCAGGCCGATCAGCAAGGTCTTGCGCGGGATGCGGGCGGTGAGGGCGGTCAGCAGCGGCGCGCCGATGGCGACGCCCAGCGCATACACGCTGACCAGGAGGCCAGCGGAAGGAACCGACACCCCTAGACTGGCGGCAACGTCGGGAATCAAGCCGACGATGACGAATTCGGTGGTGCCGATGGCAAAGGCGCTCAAGGTGAGCGCCCAAAGGGCAAGTGGCATGGTGGCTCCTGGAACAGTGGATTGAACAGGCATGCAGTGTGCGTGAAGCAGGCTCAAGGAAAAATCCCCTGGCGTACAATTGACTTTTGACTGGGAGTCACGAATGATCGATGTGGAAGCCTTGATTGCATTCTCCGCCGTCATGGATGCAGGCTCGTTTTCCGGCGCCGCCGCGCGCCTCGGGCAGACGCCCTCGGGCGTGTCGCGCACCATCGCGCGCCTCGAAAAACACCTGGGCCTGACGCTCCTGCACCGCACCACGCGCCGCCTGCAGCTGACCGACGAAGGCGCCTGGCTGCTGGCGCGCGCGCGCACCTTGCTGGCCGATCTGGCCAATACCGAAGCCGAGGCCGCGGCGCGGCGCTCCCAGCCGGCGGGACTGGTGCGGGTGAACGCGGCCACGCCGGCGCTCGGCCATCTGCTGGCGCCCCTGGTGCCGGCCTTTATCGACGCCTACCCGCTGGTGCGGCTGGAACTGACCAGCGGCGAAACCGTCGTCGACCTGATCGAGGAGCGCGCCGATCTCGCCATCCGCATCGGCAGCCTGCCCGATTCGACCCTGAACGCGCGCCGGCTCGGCACCAGCCGGCTGCGGGTGCTGGCCTCGCCCGCCTATCTGGAACGCCACGGGGCCCCGGCCAGCGTGGCCGACCTGGCGCGCCATCGCCTGCTCGGCTTCGCGGCGCCGGCCACGCTCAATACCTGGCCGCTGGCGCATGGCGGGGCCGAGGGCTATACGATCGATCCGAGCGTCACCTCGTCGAGCGGCGAGACGGTGCGCCACCTGGCCCTCGCCGGCGCCGGCATCGCCTCGCTGTCGAACTTCCTGACGCGCGAAGACCTCGCCACGGGGCGGCTGGTGCCGGTGCTGGAAGATGCCGCGCTGCCCTGGTCGCAGCCGGTCTGGGCCGTGTTCTACAAGCAGGGTGGACTGGCGCCACGGGTGGCGGCGCTGGTGGAGTTCCTGGCGCGCGAACTGGGGCCGGTGCTCGACGCTTGAGTTTTGGCGCAGCGCAACACAGGCATTCGTTGCGCGAACTTCGGCCAGGCGCTACGCTCAATAGAGCAGCACCCAAATAATCACAACCAGTCCACCACATCCTGAAAGGAAAACGTCATGAGTGCAGAGGTCAAGCCGGTCGAAGATGGCATGCCAACCGTCACCCCGCATCTCGTCTGCGCGAATTGCCACGAGGCGATCGAGTTCTACAAGAAGGCGTTCGGCGCCATCGAAGTGATGCGTTCGCCCATGCCTGACGGTAAGGTCGGCCATGCCATGCTGCGCATCGGCGACTCGCCCCTGTTCCTGGCCGACGAATTCCCCGACTACGGTTCCTTCGGCCCGCTGACCCTGAAAGGTTCGCCCGTCACCATCCACCTGTCGGTGCCGAACGTGGACGAGCTCTGGGCCAGCGCCACCGCCGCCGGCGCCACCGTGACCATGGAACTGGCCGACATGTTCTGGGGCGACCGCTACGGCAAGCTGACCGACCCGTTCGGTCACCAGTGGTCGCTGGCGACCCACATCAAGGATGTCTCGCCGGAAGAGATGGAAGAGGCGATGAAGCGCGAATGCGCTTGATCGGCTGAGCAATCAGCCGACTGCGGCGGGCCGATTGCTCAGCCCGCTGCCGCATGCAGGTGCTCATACAGGATCGTACTGCCGATCACGATCAGCACCACGCCGCCGACGATCTCGGCGCGCTTACCCACCAGGGCGCCGAGCCCGCGTCCCAGCATCACGCCCAAGGTCACCATGATGAAGGTGGCGCAGCCGATCGCGGCCGCGGTGGCGAAGATATTCACATCCACGAAGGCCAGGCCGGCGCCGACGATCAGGGCGTCGATGCTGGTCGCCATGCCGGTCACCGCCAGGCGCAGGAAGGAATGGCTGTTCGGCTTTTCCTCGTCGGCCTCGGGCTCGCCCCAGCCTTCGTGGATCATGCGCAGGCCGAGCGCGCCCAGCAGGAAGAAGGCGATCCAGTGGTCCCAGGCCTCGACATAGGGTGCGGCGGCGTTGCCGAGCAGCCAGCCGACCAGGGGCGTCAAGCCTTCGATCACGCCGAAGATGGCACCGGTGCGCAAGGCTTCGCGCAAGTGGGGACGCTGCAGGGCCGCGCCCTTGCCGACGGCGGCGGCGAAGGCGTCGGTGGACATGGCGAGCGCGAGGGAGACGGTTGCTACAAAATTCATGGGGTCTTTCCGTCGGGCGAACGCAAAGGCAGGCCAGCGCGGCCCGAACTCGCCCCGGCATGCCAAAGGTCTTGCCCACCACGCGATCGTGTGAAAAGACTTCATGGCTGCGTTGCATTCGTCTCGCCGTACTAATGTACTGTCTTCGACGATGCGCCTTGCCCTGAAGCCTTTTCACACGATCGGATGGCTGCCCGTACCACGGCATGTTCACCGAGTATGTTGATACGGGATCTCCGGTCCACGATGCGGACCGGAGCAGGCTACTCCCCAATGGATGCCGATATTGTAGCCGAGAACGGGTCGAATAGCCCAGTGAGCTCGCCGCACGTGACCATTTGCACAAGGCTTCGCGGCCACGTAGACTGGATCAACCCATCGATCAAGGAGAACAGCTTGGACAAGCACGACGACATCGGCGCCATCGACATCGTGATCGTACCGCCCACCCACGACCTGGGCGACGGCTTCCAGGTGCGGCGCGCGCTGCCGAGCCGGCAGCGGCGCATGGTCGGCCCCTTCGTCTTCCTCGACCAGATGGGGCCGCACGTGTTCGATGCCGGACGCGGCCTGGATGTGCGGCCCCATCCGCACGTCTGCCTGGCCACCGTCACCTATCTGTTCGACGGCGAAATCCTGCACCGCGACAGCCTCGGCAGCGTGCAGGCGATCCGGCCCGGCGCCGTCAACTGGATGACGGCGGGGCGCGGCATCGTCCACTCCGAACGCACCGACAGCGTGCTGCGCCAGGGCCAGTCCAGCCTGTTCGGCCTGCAATGCTGGGTCGCGCTGCCGACCCGCCATGAAGAAACCGATCCCGCTTTTTCCCATGTCGAGGCCGGCGCGCTGCCCTTCATCGAAGGCGAGGGCGTCGAGGCGCGGGTCGTGGCCGGCAGTTTCTGGGGCCGGCGCGCGCCGGTCGCGACCTTGTCCGATATGTTCTACGTCGACGTCAAGCTGCGCGCCGGCGCCCGCATCGCCATGCCGCCCGAATACCCGGAACAGGCGATCTATATCGTCGAAGGCCGGCTCGACCTGGGCCGCGACGGCGTCTTCGAGCCGGGCCAGCTGGTCGTCCTCAAGCCCGGCGCCGAGCTGATGCTGGGCGCGCCCGGCCCGGGACCGACGCGCATCATGCTGCTGGGCGGCGAGCCGATGGACGGTCCGCGTTTCCTGTCCTGGAATTTCGTCGCCAGCTCCGAGGAGCGCATCGAACAGGCGCGGCGCGACTGGCAGGCCGGCGCCTTCCCGCAGGTGCCGGGCGAGACCGAGTTCATCCCGCTGCCCGAGGCCAAGGGCAAGCCCGTGCGTTATCCATGAACCGGGGGCTGGCCGGCAAGGGTGTTGCAAGCACGATATGATTGTCTGCTCTTCCATATACAGGAGCACAGCGTGACAGCAGCCACCCCGAACGCCAGCGACGTCCAGCGCATCGCCGCCTTTTCCGACGGCGCCACCGGGGGCAACCCGGCCGGGGTCTGGATCGGCGAGACCTTGCCGCCGGCCCCGGACATGCAGCGCATCGCCCACCGGATCGGCTACTCCGAAACCGCCTTCGCCGCGCCGCTGGGCGACGGTTGGCGTGTGCGCTATTTCTCGCCCGAATCCGAAGTGCCGTTCTGCGGCCACGCCACCATCGCGCTCGGCGCCGCCCTGGCCGCCAGATGCGGCGACGGCGTCTATCCGCTGTCCCTGAACGACGCGGCGATCACGGTCGAGGGCCGGCGCAGCGTCGGGCCGGATGGCGCGCTCCTGACCTCGGCCGCGCTGCAGTCGCCGCCGACCCGCAGCAGCCCGGCGGCGGCCGACATCGTCGAACGGGCGCTGGCACTGTTCGCTTACCGGCCGCAGGACCTCGACCCGCGCATTCCGCCCGCCCTGGCGCACGGCGGGGCGGGGCACCTGGTGCTGGCCTTGCGCAGCCGCGCACTGCTGGCGGGCATGCATTACGAGCTCGACGCGGGCCGGCGCTTCATGCGCGAGCTCGGCATCGTGACCGTGGTGCTGGCCTGGGCCGAGACCGACACGCTGTTCCACACCCGCAATCCCTTCGCTTCCGGCGGCGTCTACGAAGATCCCGCCACCGGGGCCGGCACGGCGGCGCTGGCCGGCTACCTGCGCGATATCGGCTGGCCGCATGGCGGCGCGATCGACGTCGTGCAGGGCGAAGACATGGGCATGCGCTCGCGCCTGCGCGCCGAGATCGGCGCCGGGCGGGGCAGCTCGATCCGGGTATCGGGCACGGCGCGGACGATCTGAGCGATCATCTCCTTGATGACATGAAAGTTTGTCAATTTTGAATTAAGGGGGAAAAACCCGCCTGCTCAGCAATTCGATATTTCACTGAGGATTGATAATTATCAGGTAACAAATTTTCTTACCTCAAATCAATCGAAGGAGTCATCGATCATGGAGTTGTGCCAAGCAAACCTCACCACCCAAGGAAACGCCGAAGCGATTCGCCCTTTTGGTGGGCAGCAGGGCGCGCACCAGGCTATCGAATGCCTGCCGTTCACCATTCGCCGCGTCGAGACCGAGGATGATTTGTTGAAAGCGGTGCGGATTCGCCATGCGGCCTACGCCCGCCACGTGCCCGAGTTCGCCCGCGCGCTGGCGCTGCCGGAAGCGGCCGACTACGAGAGCGATACCATCGTGCTGCTGGCCGAGTCCAAGCTCGACGGCTCGCCGCTGGGCAGCACGCGCATCCGTACCAATCTGTTCCGTCCACTCGGCGTGGAGGAATCGATCGAGCTGCCGGACTGGCTGCAGGGCCGGCGCCTGGTCGAAGCGACCCGCCTGGGCATCGACGAGGGGCGCACCGGGCGCATGGTCAAGATCGCCCTGATCAAGGCTTGCTTCATGTATTGCCAGCAGAACGATATCGAGTGGTCGGTGGCAACCGGCCGTCCGACCGTGGCGCGCCAGTACGAACAGCTGTTGTTCTCCGATGTCTTCCCCGGCCAGGGGGCGATTCCGCTGCGGCACGTGGGCAATCTCGAGCACCGCGTGATGGCATTCGAGATCGAGACCTTCGAGGCGCGCTGGGCCGCCGCCCGTCATCCGCTCTACCATTTCTTCTTCGATACCAAGCATCCGGACATCGATGTCGGACCAAAAGCGGAGCCGCGCCTGACCCGCGTGCGCTTCCCCTTGCGCGCGCCGGCCGCCACGCCAGGTTTCGATCGGCACGGAATCGTCTTCGCGTGATAGATATTGCATGACGGCATCTCGCTAACGTTGTATCCTTGCGCCTTATCAGACTGCGGCTCGATTCCCGCATTCGTGTAGACGCTTGTGATACCGCCCATGCCAAAAAACACTGTCTCGAACCGCGCTGCCGCGTCAATCATGGCCAACCTGGCCATGGAACGGGTACTGCGCGTGTTCGCGTACTACCTGATCCCGCTCGGGATCGGGCTGTTTTCGCTGATTGCCTTGCTGTTCTGGCACAACCAGTACAGCGTGACCGCGCCCGACGAACTCCCGCTGCGCGTGCTCCTGCAGGAGGAGGGGCCGCCCCCCACGCCGGCCGCCGTCCTGGCCCGCCTGGCCGCCCGTCCGGTTGTCTCCGGTTTCGATACCCACCTCAGCGACCAGCCGGTATGGTTCAGTTTCGCGCCCATGTCGGCCTCGGTCGACCAGGACATGATCGAATTCCCGTCGCGCCATGCGCTGGCGATCCGCTGCTGGGATGCGGCGACCCTGCGCACGCTCGGCGAAGCCAGCCGCAGCCAGGCGAGCGGTGCCATCACCCTGGTGAAGTCCGGTTTCGGGCTGCGCATGGCGCGCCTGCCGACCCAGATCCTGTGCACGGGAACCTTCGCCGGGCCGGCCCGCGTGAGCGTGGCCCAGTGGACGTCCGAACAATTCGACTTGTCGGTCGAGCAATACCATCGCAAGACCGGCCTGCTCGACGGCGGCATGATCGTGCTGGCCCTGTTCGTGCTGCTGACCGCGCTGATCAACCACCAGCCGCTGTATGTACTGTTCGCCGGCTGGCTGATCCTGAACCTGCGCGTGGCCTCGCTCTCGGCCGGCTGGGACATCCAATGGCTGGGCCAGGCCGTTCCCGCCGAGTGGCTGCTGCTGTCGCGCTCGGTGACGATCACGCTGTACGGTGTCGCCACCATCACCCTGTACCAGAACCTGTTGCGCGAGAGCCTGGCCGACCTGCGCTATACCGTGCCGATGCGCATCATGCAGTGGTTGTGCATGCCGATGCTGGTGGCGGCGCTGGTGGTTCCCTACCGCGTCTTCCTGCCGATGCTGTGGGTGATTTGCGCCTGCTGCCTGTCGCTGATGACGGTCGGTCTGTTCAAGATCATTGTGGAATCGCGCAACCGGGTCGCCTCCTGGTTCGCCGCCTCGTTCGCGCTGACCTTCGTCGCGTCGCTGGCCGAGATTTTCTCCGCGGCCCTGGGCATGCGCGAAGTGCTCGACATCGTCAATAGCGTCACGGCCGCCCTGGCCTCGAGCGTGCTGGCCGCCCTGGCGGTGGCCGAGCAGATGCGCGCCGAAACCGAGCGCCGCGAGGAGGCCCAGAAGAAGCTCGAGCATGCCTACGAGGCGATGCCGGTCGGCCTGTTCACCCTGGATATGCAAGGCCAGTTCCAAAGCGCCAACCCGGCCTTGCGCAAGATGCTCGGCGCCGACGCCTTCGAGACGGACGGCACGGGCTGGCGCCACTTCTTCAGCGACACGGTCTGGCGCGAGCTGCGCGAACAGGTCCATGGGCGCAGCGACGCCGAGCTCGAGATCGCCAATCGCGACGGCACCCGCCGCTTCCTGGTCAGCGCGACGCTGGCGCGTGGTCGCATCGAAGGGATGCTGCAGGATGTCACCGAAAAGCACAAGGCCACCGAGCAGCTGCGTTTCATGGCCAACAACGACCCCTTGACCCGCGTGTTCAACCGGCGCGGCATCGAAAAGATGTTCGAAGGCGCGGTCACCTCGCTGGCGGCCGGTAAGCCAATGGCGATCGCGTATATCGACCTCGACCGCTTCAAGCTGATCAACGACCTGTTCGGCCACGGCGCCGGCGACGAAGTGCTCAAGCAGGTGTGCGAGCGCATGGCGATGATGCTGGCCGGCGGCCAGCAGATCGGCCGCGTCGGCGGCGACGAATTCGTGATCGTCATGCCCGATACCGCGATCCCGCTCGCCTCGCTGATCTGCCGCGGCATCGTCGACCGCATCGGCAACACCCCTTACCGGGTCGGCGACAAGGCCTTCCACGTGCGCGGTTCGGTCGGCCTGATCGAAGTGTCGAACGGGATGCCGATGCGCGACGCCATCTCGGCGGCCGACCGTGCCTGCCGCGAAGCCAAGGAGGCCAGCGACGGCCTGGTGATCTACGAGCGCAATGCCTCGGCCTTTCACGAGCGCGAGGCCGAACTGAACCTGGTGGCCAGGCTGCAAAGCCCGAACGCGACCGAGGGCCTGTTCATCGAGATGCAGCCGATCATGTCGCTCAAGAACCCGCACGATTCGCTCAACTTCGAAGTGCTGCTGCGCATGCGTACTCCCGACGGCCGCGTGATGCCGGCCGGCCCGCTGATCGGCGCGGCCGAGAAATGCGGGCGCGCCGGCGTGATCGACCGCTGGGTGCTGACGACGACCCTGGGCTGGATCGCGGAAAACATTTCGCGCCTGCCGAACACGCGTTTCGTGTGCATGAACCTGTCGGGCGCCTCGCTCAATGACGAACGCTTCGTGGCCGACACGCTGGAGATCCTGGCGCGCCACGTCCACGTGGCCAGCCGCCTGTGCATGGAAATCACCGAGAGCGTCGCCTTGCACGACCTCGACAACACGCGCCGCTTCATCGACCAGGTGCGCAATTTCGGCGTAAAGGTGGCGCTCGACGACTTCGGCGCCGGCTACACCTCGTTCTCCTACCTGAAGGAATTGCCGGCCGACGTCCTGAAAATCGACGGTAACTTCATCGTCAACATCAATGCCCATCCGGCGAACGTGGCCATCGTCGAGGCCATCGTCAGCCTGGCGGTGAACCTGGGCATGAAGACGATCGCGGAATGGGCGGAAGACGCGGCGACCGTGCAGACGCTGGCCGAAATCGGTGTCGATTACGTGCAGGGCTGGACGGTGGCGCGTTCGCTGGCGCCGGAGCGCATGCTCACGGCGACCTCGTCGGCCAGCTTCATCCAGGACCCGGAATTGCTGGAAATGTTGCCGAACCTGGGCAAGGGCGCGGCGCTGGATCTACGCGGGATCATGAAGCTGCATTAGGCAGCTTTTACTGGATCGTCGCCAGCGTCGGGCGATGCGGACGGTCCGAATCGATCAGCAGCAACTGGGCACGCGCTTCCTTCAGGGTGGCCACGTCGCGTGCCAGCGGACGCTCGCGCTGCGCTTCCACGCGCGGGCGCCAGCTGTGCTGGCGCTGCATGGCGGCCACGGTTTCACGGCGCTCGACCGTGACTGGCTGGACCTCGACAGCAGGCGGCAGGGCTTCGGGCAGGCTCTCGGGCGCCGCGCCGCTCACCAGGCGCGTCATGCGCGCGCCGCTCTCGCACGGCTGGTCGGTCAAGGTCACGTGGCCGCCGGCGTCGACGCATTTCAAGACTTCGGAACCCGCCAGCACGGCAGGGGCAACGGCAATGGCCGCGAATACAAAGCTCAGCTGAGTGGCCAGGCGTTTCATGGCAAGCTCCTTCAATACGATGGAGCCATTGTCCCGGCCGGGGTCGCCTCACTCTGTTCGGTGCCACACGCAGTGGAAGTATTGTCAGAAAAACCACGGATGAGCTAGCTTGCCCATCCGGCGCGCCGCTTCAGGCCACCAGTTCGGCGAAGCGCGACAGGTCGACGTTGCCGCCGCTGATCACGATGCCGACGCGCTTGCCCGCCACCGGCACCGCGCCGAACAGGGCCGCCGCCGCGCCCATGCAGCCGGTCGGCTCGACCACCATCTTCATCCGTTCGGCGAAGAATTTCATGGTCTCGACCAGCTGCGCGTCGCCGACGGTGACGATGGCGTCGACGCGGCGCTTGATCACCTCGAAATTATGCACGCCCACGTGAGTGACCATGGCGCCGTCGGCGATCGTCTTCGGCACGCCGATATGGACGATCTCGCCCTTGGCCAGCGATTGCTGGCCGTCGTTGCCGGCTTCCGGCTCGACCCCGATCACCTTGCAGCCGGGCGCCAGGGCGCTGGCCGCCAGCGCGCAGCCGGCCAGCAGGCCGCCGCCGCCCAGCGGTACCAGCAGCAGGTCGAGCGGACCGGTTTCTTCGAACAACTCCATGGCCGCCGTGCCCTGGCCGCAGATCACGTCCGGGTGGTCGTAGGGCGGGATCAAGGTCAGGCCGCGCTCGGCGGCCAGGCGCTGCGCGATCTCTTCGCGGTTTTCGGTATAGCGGTCGTAGAAGATCACTTCGCCGCCGTATTCGCGGGTCGCCGCGACCTTCAGCGCGGGCGCATCCTGAGGCATGATGATGGTGGCGCGAATCCCGGCCAGGCGCGCCGACAAGGCGATCGCCTGCGCATGGTTCCCCGACGAGAAGGTCAGCACGCCCGCCGCGCGCTGGGCGTCGCTGAAGCGCGCGATCGCGTTGTAGGCGCCGCGGAACTTGAAGGCGCCCATGCGCTGGTAGTTCTCGCACTTGAAGAACAGTTCGGCCTGGGTGCGCGCGTTGGCCGTGCTCGAGGTCAGCACCGGCGTGCGGTGCGCGGCGCCGGCGATGCGGGCCGCGGCCTGTTCGACGTCGCGATGGGTGAGGGTGGCGGTAGCGGTCATGGTTGCAAAAGAAGAGATAGAATCAGGAAGCCAGCGGCAGCGCCAGTTGCACCAGCAGGCCGCCGCCGTCGCGGTTACGCACCGTCAGTTCGGCATTGTGGCGCGAGACGACACGCTCGACGATCGCCAGGCCCAGGCCGGCGCCATTGGCCTGTCCGCGCGCGGTATCGAGGCGCGTGAAGGGTTTCATCAGCTGGCCGATCTGGTCCGCGGGCACGCCGGGGCCGTGGTCGCCGATCTCGACCACCGCGCGCCGGCCCTCGGGCGTGGTGCGCACATGGCAGGCGAATTCGAGCTCGGTGAATTCCTCGCCCGGTGTACGCGCATAGCGGCGCGCGTTCTCGACGACGTTGTTGATCACGCGGCGCAGGTCGATCTCGTTGCCGAGCACCTGCACGTCTTCCTCGAGATCGGTCGTCACGCGCATGCCGGGCAGGCGCGTCGCATGCTGGGCGCAGTCGGCCAGCAGGTGCGAGATCTGCACCGGGACGAAGCTCGAGGCCTCGGTCGGCTTGGCGTAATCGAGGAACTGGCCGATGATGGCGTCCATCTGGGCGATATCGGACTGCATGCCTTCGCGTGCATCGGTGGACAGGTTGGCCATCTCGAGTTCGAGCTGCATGCGCGCCAGCGGCGTGCGCAGGTCGTGCGATATGCCGGCCAGGATCACCGCGCGGTCCTTCTCGACCTGGGCCAGGTCGTCGACCATCTGGTTGAAGCTGCGGTTGGCCTCGATAATCTCCTTCGGGCCTTTCTCGGGCAACGGCGCGGCGCGTTCGCCTTTGGCGACGGCGCGCGCGGCGGCGGTCAGGCGCGCCAGCGGCAGGTTGATCAGGCTCGAGATGAAGGCCGCGCCGAGCAGCGACAGGACGCCGACCACGCTGGCCCAGCCGAGCCACTGGATGCGCGTCAGGCCGGCGATGCGTTCGCGTTCGAGCATCAGCCAGTACTGGTCGTCCTCGATATTAAAACTGATCCAGAAGCCGGCGATGCCGTTCACGCGGCTGGAAAAACGGGTCTGGGCACCGAGCTTGTCGCGCACGGCGGCGGCGATTTCCGGCATCAGGGGGTTGGCCGGGGGCGGGTCGACGATATCGGTGTCTTCCAGCGTGAAGACGCGCACGCCTTCGTTCGACACCAGTTCGAACATCAGTTCGCGCCGCAGTTCGGGCGCCGAATGGGTCAGCGCCGCTTTCGTGAGCGTCACCACCGAGACCACCAGTTCCGCCGTCTGCTGCACCTGGGGGCCGCGCTGGAACACGTTGAGCATGCCGATCCAGGAACCCATCGACAGCGTCGTGAGCAGCGAGAGCAGGAAGAAGGTGCGCCAGAACAGGCCGCTCCTGGCCCAGCCCATGCGCTTGCCGCGCGCCGCCGAAAACGATGCGAACGACACTAGCGCGGCTGTCCTTCAGGGATGAACACATAGCCCAGGCCCCAGACGGTCTGGATGTAGAGCGGGCTCGATGGATCGGGCTCGATCAGCTTGCGCAGGCGCGAGATCTGGACGTCGAGCGAACGGTCGAAGACTTCGTATTCGCGGCCACGCGCCAGTTCCATCAGCTTTTCGCGCGACAGCGGCTGGCGCGCGTGGCGCGCAAACACCTTCAACACCGAGAATTCGCCGGTCGTCAGGGGCACGGTCTCGCCGCTTTTCTTCAGGGTGCGGGTGCCGAGATCGAGCACGAACTGGCCGAACTCGAAGGTTTGCGGGGTCTCCGACGGTGCGCCCGGGATTTCGTCCGGACCCTTGCGGCGCAGGACCGCGCCGATGCGGGCCACCAGCTCGCGCGGGTTGAACGGTTTCGGCAGGTAGTCGTCGGCGCCCATCTCGAGGCCGACGATGCGGTCGACGTCCTCGCCTTTGGCGGTGAGCATGATGATCGGGGTCTGGTCGCCGGCGCCGCGCAGGCGGCGGCAGATCGACAGGCCGTCTTCGCCCGGCAGCATCAGGTCGAGCACCAGCAGGTCGTAGCGTTCGCGCAGCCACAGCTTGTTCATGGCCGGCGCGCTTTCGGCGGTGACAACCTGGAAGCCTTGTTCGGTGAGATAGCGGCGCAGCAGGTCGCGCAGGCGGACGTCGTCGTCGACGACCATGATCTTGGCGCTATGGCCGCCGGTCGCCGCCGGGTTGGCATTGGCGCCCATATTCGGGGTAGAGGCTGGATTCATATGCTGTTAGTTTGTCAGATTCATGTCGCTATGGTAACTTCTCTTCGCGTCGCATTCGGGATTTACAGACAGGGCATTACATTGTGTTACAAACTTTACCCAATTGGGCTTATACCCCAGCGCCGTTCCACATACACTGGGGACCAATGAAGTACAGCTTATCCGTTTATCCAGCACCACGGAAGAGGAACACCATGACAAACGCGCTTCACAAAACCAACGCAGCAGCCCAGGCCCAGGGCCGGCTCGCCCGCCTGGCGCGCCATGGTGTGACCCTGGTCGTGCTCGCCTGTACCGGCATCGGTGCGGCCCAGGCACAATACCATGGCCGCCGCGACGACGCCCAATTGCCACCGCCACCGTCGGCCCGTGCCGAACGTGTGCCCGCGCCGAGCCCGATGATCGAGCAGCAGCGCGTGTACGAGCAACAGCGCGACCAGCAGCGCGAGCAGCAGCGTGCCTACGAGGAGCAGCGGCGCCAGGGTGCCCAGATGCAGCAGGGCGACCCGAATCGCGAAGGCGCACGCCGCGGCCGGCTGACGCCCGACGAACGGCGCGACCTGCGGCGCCAGATCAACGAAGCCGGCGCGGATATCTATCCGAACGCGCAGCGGCGCTAAGCAAGGGCGTTTCAGCGTCGACCGGGCCGGATTCGTTCCGGCTTTTTTGCGCCTGACGATGTGGATTTTGCGTTGACGATCATCATTTTTAATGACGATTTTCCGCCATTGTTGTTAACGATTATTTATTTATTCGCGACAACATGGTAGGCTCATGCGTTGCAATCCTTGGTGCTCTGCCGAGGATGCGGCCCATCCTGGAGCACGAACGTGTCCGCTACCGCTGTTGCCCTTCCTCCCGCTACGTCCGCCCGCTTCGATTCGACCGGCCCCGAGCACTGCATCCAACGCCGGCCCGACGGCATCTTTGCCGACCCGGCCGTGCTCGGCACCACCGTGCTGGCCGCCGTGGACAGCATCCTGCGTTCGGGCAGCATCTTGCGAGGCATCGATTATCCGGTCCTGCTCAAGGCACTGTACGGCACCGGCGCCACCTTGCCGAGCGGTCCGCACGGCCGGAGCCTGGTGCGCCTGGCGGCCGATATCCTTCCCTTCGATCCCCTGCGGCGCGGCCTGTACCGCTCGGTGCGCATCAGCGGCGGCGAGGCGGAATACTGTTTCGAGCCGGTCTTCCTGGCCGGACCGGAGGGCGAGATGCCGACCCGCCTCGACCTCGACGAATTCGTCGCCGATATGTGGCTCAAGGGGATCCGCTTCGGCCTCGACCTCGACGCCGTGCGCGCGGGCATCGCCAATCCGAACGCGGGACGCACCGTGGTGGCGCGCCGGCTCGAGCCGGTGGCGGGCACCGACGCCACCGTGGTCGAGGTGTCGGACGACATCCACCGCAGCGACGCGCCGCGCCAGCTCTCGAACGGCAAGCTCGACCTGATGTGCTTCCAGAACCGCTTCCCGCAAGTGAAGGGGGGCACCCGCCTGCTGCAAAAGCTGCCGACGCGGGTCGGACAGCCCGGCTTCGAGCTCTCGGGCATCCGGATCGAGCCGGCCGCGCCGGCCGACCTCGATTTTTCGGGCTATGCAGGCGAAGGCACCAGTATCGAAACCACCGCGGCCGGCGAATTCCTGCTCGCCGGGCGCACCGGATTCCTGAACGTCGACCCCAAGTCGCACCGGCTCGCCGTCGGCGACAAGATCGTCAGCCATGACGGCGTCAGCGCCCGCACCACGGGCAACCTGCAGCTGACCGGCGACTACGAGGAATACGGCGACGTCCAGGAAAAGCGCGTCGTCGAGGGCAACGGCATCATCGTGCACGGCAACGTGTATGGCGAGATCGTCTCGCGCGGCGGCATGGTGCGCCTGCGCGCCAACCTGGTCGGCGGCAGCACCCACAACAAGCGCGGCGACATCCAGGTCGACGGCGTCACCGCGAACGCGACCCTGCACGCTTCGGCCGGCACCCTGACGCTGCAGCGCGCCGAGAACTGCGTGATTTCCGGTACCCGCGTGCGCATCGAGCAGGCGCTCAATTGCGAGATCATCGGCGACGAGGTCTCGATCGGCAATGCCGAGGGCTGCGCGGTGGCCGCGCGGCGCGTCACGATCGACAGCACCGCACCCTGGCGCGACAGCGAGATGCTGGTATTCGTGCTGGCGCCCGACTGCGGCCGGATCGACGAGGTGCTGGTCCAGATCGGCGCGCGCCTGGCCAGCTTCGACGCCGCCCTCGGCGCCCACAAGGCCGAGCTCAATCACCTGTGCGGCCAGCCGGCGGTGCGCAAATACCTGGAACTGGCGGGACGCGTGCGCAGCGGCGAGATGGTCTTGACGCCGGCCCAGGCGCCGCAGTTCAAGCAGATGGGGCAGGCGGTCGGCGCGGATCTGCAGCGGATCGGCGAAATCTCGGCCGCGCGCAAGGCCGCCGAGGCCGAGCGGGCCGAGGGCCAGGCCTTGCTGGACCGTTTCAGCGCCCAGAAAAGCGAGCGCGTGGCCGGCAGCGAAGTCACGCTGCGCCTGCTCAAGGGCGACACCCAGGTGCGCTCCCTTCCTTACGATCCGGACGGCGACTGCTTCTACGAACTGGCGCCGCGCGACATCAAGGCGCGTTTGCGCGGCAACGGCGGCACGCCGCTGCACGCCGCCGGCGCCGGCAGCTACGCCTGGCCCACGCCGGCCGCTTGAGCTTCTAATAATGGCGTAAGGAAATGTTGACTGCACTCAACGAGTGCGGGAGGGCGAAGGCCTAGCATGATGGCTGTTACCGAAAGGACCCATCATGCACATGGAACCACAGGCTGTTCGCCCGGCAGGCAATCAATTCCTGAGCTTTACGCTCGGCGGACGCGAATACGGACTCGATTTCGGCAAGGTGCAGGAACTGCGCATCCTGAAGTCGCTCGAACGCTTCGCCGCCGACGGCGCCATCGTCGAAGGCGTCGCCGTCTCGCGCGGCGTGATCATGCCCATCGTCGACATGCGCGCCGCCTTCTGCGGCCACCCGGTGGCCACCCGGCCCACGACCGACGTCATCATCCTGAAACTGTCGACCTGCGTGATGGGGATGGTGGTCGAGGGTATTACCGGCGTCGTGACGCTCACGCTCGACCAGATCTCGCCGATCCCGGGCGCCGACGGCGGCAGCGTCGACTACCTGATCGGCCTGGGCGTGACCGAGGGACGGCGCCTGATCCTGGTGGACATCGACCGCCTGATGTCGATCGATAAGAAGACCGGCACGCGCCAGGTGGCGTGAACCTGGCCGCATGGGTGGGCGCCCGGCCCACCCGGGCACGCCCGCGCGGGCTTTACGCGGCCAACCCTTCCAGTTGTTCCTGTAACTCCAGCCACTCGTTTTCCAGCGTCGCCAGGTCGCGCACGCAGAAGGCCTGGTCCGCAACCAGGGTCTTCAGGGTGTCCTTCTTGTCGGCGTCGTAGATCGTCGGATCGAGCAGGCGCGCATCGATGTCGGCCTTCTTGGCATTCAATTTCGCCATCTGCTCGTCGACGCGCTTGAGTCGGTTCTCGAGCGGCTTCTTGAGGGCGGCGACGCGCTGGCGCTCTTCGGCGCCGAGGCGCTTCTGTTCCTTGCGCTCGGCCGGCGGCACCGGCGGCGCCGCAGGCACCGGCGCGACCGGCGCGGCAGCCACTTTCGGAAGCGGCAACAGGTCCGTCCCTTTCCCGAGCTTGGTCTTGAACAGCCAGTCCTTGTAGTCGTCCAGGTCGCCGTCGAAAGGTTGCAGGCGGCCGTTGGCGACGATGATGAATTCGTCGGTGGTGGCGCGCAGCAGGTGGCGATCGTGGGAGACCACGACCAGCGTGCCTTCGAACTGCGCCAGCGCCATCGTCAGCGCCTCGCGCGTTTCCAGGTCCAGGTGGTTGGTCGGTTCATCGAGCAGCAGCAGGTTCGGACGCTGCCAGACGATCAGGGCCAGCGCCAGGCGCGCCTTTTCGCCGCCCGAGAAGGGGCGGATCGGGCTGGTGACCATGGTGCCCGGGAAGTTGAAGCCGCCCAGGAAGTTGCGCAGTTCCTGCTCGCGCACGGTCGGCGCGATCTTCGCCAGGTGCCACAGCGGCGACTCGTCGTGGCGCAGCATCTCGACCTGGTGCTGGGCGAAGTAGCCGATCGACAGGCCCTTGCCGAGCGTCGATTCGCCCGTCAGGGGCGCCAGTTCGCCGGCAATCGTCTTGATGAGCGTCGACTTGCCGGCGCCGTTGACGCCCAATAAGCCAATGCGCTGGCCGATCGTCAGCGAGAAGGTGATGTCGTTGACGATGGTCTTGGCGCCGACCTTGTCGCCATGGCCGTCCAGCAGCGGATAACCGGCGTCGACCTTGTCCATCACCAGCAGCGGATTCGGCGCGGCCAGCGGCTCGCGGAATTCGAAGGAGAACTCGGCGGCCGCGCGCAGCGGCGCCAGTTCTTCCATCTTGGCGAGCTGCTTCATGCGGCTCTGGGCCTGGCGCGCCTTGCTGGCCTTGGCCTTGAAGCGGTCGATGAAGGATTCGAGGTGGGCGCGTGCGCGCTGCTGCTTTTCCATCGCGCTGGCGGCCAGGATCATGGCGGCGGCGCGCTGGCGCTCGAAGGACGAGTAGTTGCCCGAGTAGCGTTTCAGCTTGCGCTCGTCGATGTGCACGACGACGTTGACGATTTCGTCGAGGAAGTCGCGGTCGTGGGAAATGATGACCAGCGTGCCCGGATAGCGTTTCAGCCAGTCCTCGAGCCAGATGATCGCATCCAGGTCCAGGTGGTTCGTCGGTTCATCGAGCAGCAGCAGGTCGGAAGGGCACATCAGCGCCTGCGCCAGGTTCAGGCGCATGCGCCAGCCGCCCGAGAAGCTGGCCACCGGCTGCTGCATCTGGTCGAGCGTGAAGCCCAGGCCCAGCAGCAGCTGTTCGCCGCGCGACTGCACCGTGTAGGCGTCGGCGTCCAGCAGCGCGCCGTGGACGTTGCCCATCGCGATGCCGTTTTCTTCCGTGTGTTCGGCCGCTTCCAGTTCGTCGAGTTCGGCCTGCAGGCGGCGCAGCGTGACGTCGCCGTCGATCGCGTATTCGAGGGCAGGGCGATCCAGCGCCGGCGTCTCCTGCGCCACATAGGCCATGCGCCATTTGGCGGGGAAGTCGATCTCGCCCTGGTCAGCGTGCAGTTCGTTGCGCAGCATGGCGAACAGGCTGGATTTGCCGGCGCCGTTGGCGCCGATCAGGCCGATCTTGTCGCCGGGGTTCAGGGTCAGGTCGGCGTTTTCCAGCAGCGGCTTTATGCCGCGCATCAGGCTGACGTTCAGGAAGCGGATCATGCGGTAGTCTTTACTTTCGTCTTGCTTGTTAAGCGTTCTGGAGCTGCTCGGCGGTCAGCAGGAATACTGCCTCGTCGCCGGCGCTCGTGGTGAGCCAGGTCAGGCCCAAATGGCCGAAGGCCGCTTCCGCGTATTCGGCTTCGTTGCCGATTTCGACGACCAGGATGCCTTCCGGTGTCAGGCGCTCGGCCGCGCCGGCGACGATCTTGCGTACCAGGTCCATGCCATCGAGGCCGCCATGCAGGGCGATCTGCGGCTCGCGCAGGTATTCCGGCGGCAGCTTGCCCATCGAATCGGCGTTCACATAGGGCGGATTGGTGACGATCAGGTCGTACTTCTTGAACGGCACGTTCTCGTACAGGTCCGATTCGATCGGGTTGACGCGCCCCTCCAGCTTGTAGTCGCGGATATTCCGTTCGGCCACGGCCAGCGCATCGGTCGAGATGTCGACCGCGTCGACGACCGCGTTCTGGTAGACGTCGGCCATCATGATCGCCAGGCAGCCGGAGCCCGTGCACAGTTCGAGCACGTTCTCGACCTCGTAGGGATTGGTCACCCACGGGCTGAACCAGTTCGGGATCAGTTCGGCGATGAAGGAGCGCGGCACCAGCACGCGCTCGTCAACATAAAAGGCGTAGGTACCGAGCCAGGCTTCGTTGGTGATGTAGGCGGCCGGCACCCGTTCGCTGGTCCTGCGCTCGATCACCGACAGCACTTGCAGCACTTCTTCCGGCAGCAGTTTCGCGTCGAGGAAGGGATCGAGGCGGTCGAGCGGCAGCTTCAGGGTATGCAGGACCAGGTAGGCCGCTTCGTCGAAGGCTTCGGCGCTGCCATGGCCGAAGAACAGCTTGGCGGCGTTGAAGCGGGTGACGGCGTAGCGCAACAGGTCGCGCGGGGTGCTGAATGGGGTGGTGGTCATGGCGTGTCCTCGCGTTCCGGGGTCTGCAAATAGTTAAGCGGCCAGCAGGTTTTCCAGCGTGCGGCGGTAGATGTTCTTCAGTGGATCGATGAAGCGCAGCTCGACGTGTTCGTCGATTTTGTGGATGCTGGCGTTTGGTGGGCCGAATTCTATCACCTGAGGGCAGATGCGGGCGATGAAGCGCCCATCCGAGGTCCCGCCGGTGGTCGACAATTCGGTCGCCACGCCCGTCTCGCGCCGGATCGCATTGCACACTGCGTCCGACAAGCTCCCCTTCGGGGTCAGGAAGGGCAGGCCCGACAGGGTCCATTCCAGCTCGTAGTCCAGGGCGTGGCGGTCGAGGATGGCGTGCACGCGCGCTTCCAGTCCTTCGGCCGTGCTCGCGGTCGAGAAGCGGAAATTGAATTCCAGCGTCAGCTGCCCAGGAATGACGTTGTTTGCGCCCGCACCGGCGTGGATGTTGGAAATCTGCCACGAGGTCGGCGCATAGTATTCGTTGCCCTCATCCCACACTTCGGCCGTCAGTTCGGCCAGCGCCGGCGCCGCCTGGTGGATCGGGTTGCGCGCCAGGTGGGGGTAGGCGATATGCCCCTGGATGCCCTTGATGACCAGGTGGCCCGAGAGCGAACCGCGGCGCCCGTTCTTGATCATGTCGCCCAGGATGTGGCTTGACGTCGGCTCGCCCACCAGGCAGTAGTCGAGCGTGACGCCGCGTTCTTCCAGCAGTTCGCAGACGACGACGGTGCCGTCGACCGCCGGGCCTTCCTCGTCGCTCGTGATCAGGAAGGCAATCGAGCCCTGGTGATCGGGGTGGCTGGCCACGAATTCCTCGCAGGCGACCACCATCGCCGCGATCGAAGTCTTCATGTCGGCCGCGCCGCGGCCATACAGTTTACCGTCGCGCACCGTCGGCGTGAACGGCGCCGACGCCCACTGCTGCACGGGACCAGTCGGCACCACGTCGGTGTGGCCGGCGAAGACGAACACGGGCGATTCTGTCCCCTTGCGCGCCCACAGGTTGGTGACGCCATTCGATTCGATGGTCTCGCACACGAAACCTAGCGGCGCGAGTAATTCGGCCAAGCGCTGCTGGCAGCCATTGTCGTGCGGCGTGATCGAATCGAGTGCGATCAGTTCGGCGGCCAGCTCCTGGGTGCGCGAGGTCTTGATCATGCGGCCCCCATCAGGCGCGCGTAATTGTCGGGACTGAAGCCCACCGCCAGTGCGCCATCGCCCTCCAGCACCGGGCGCTTGATGACGGAGGTATGTTCCAGCACCAGTTCGAGCGCGGAAGCCTTGTCGACGATCTGCGCCTTGCGCTCGTCGGGCAGGTTGCGCCAGGTCGTGCCCTTGCGGTTGACCAGCACTTCCCAATCGAGCGTGTCCAGCCAGCGCGCGGCCGTTTCCCGGTCCAGGCCCTGTTTCTTGAAGTCGTGGAAGCTGAAGTCGTGGCCGTTGTCAGCCAGCCAGGTGCGGGCTTTCTTGACGGTGTCGCAGTTGGGAATACCGTAGAGCGTCGTGTTCATGGGCGTAGATAGTGTGGAGCAACGGGCGTTGCCGGTGGCGCAGGGGTTCGGGGAGGGCGAGAGGATAGCATATGCCTGTCCGACCGGGAGATGTTGCACACGGCTGGTCAGGATTGGACTGTCGGGCAAGCACTGCGCGGTGCGCTACCCGCCACGTCTTGATCCAGTTCAATCCCGAACCTGATATGTCCGGCAACAATCGTTCCTTCGGCCTGCGGTTGGCTAGGGCGCGACCGTAAGCGAAGTGTTTGATCAGTCGAGCCAACGAAGCCGGCCGTCATTTCACACTTAACGGAGAAAGACATGGCAATCGACGTGTCTCTGCAAATTGACGGCATTAAAGGTGAGTCAACAGATTCCACGCATGAGGGTTGGATCGAACTCACGTCGGCGCAGTGGGGCGTGACGCAACCGAAGTCGGCTACCGCGTCGACCGGCGGCGGTCACACGGCGGAACGTTGCGAATTACGCAGTACTTCAATAACTAAACTCGCCGATTTGACATCACCGATCCTGATGCAAACCTGCGCGGCGGGTAAAACAATTCCAAAAGCAAAACTAGAATTCATGCGGGCAGATGGACAAGGCAACCGCATCAAATATTACGAGGTCGAACTCGATAATGTTCTCGTCGGGAGCGTCAATCAGTCGGTACATGAAGGCAGCATTCTTCAGGATTCGATGAGTCTGAAATTTTCAAAGGTCAAATGGCGGTACACCTTGCAAAAAATCGCCGGCGGCGCTGGGGGCAATACTTCCGGCGGCTGGGATTTGTCGACAAACAGGATTGCGTGACAGGGGCCATGATGCAAGTGCAACCCCAAGATTCGCGCGCTTATTTCATGCTGCCTCAGGCCCCGGAGGGGGCAGGTTACTACGTGTATGGCACTCCCGATCGCGGCGCTGGTCAATACGGGCACCCGCTCATGCTGACTGTGCTGTTATTCGTAGAACGGGAATGGCAGGCAGGCGACCATCGGAAGTTTGGCATCGGAAACATCAGTTTGGCAGGTGGAAGCTACTTTGATCCGCATGAAAGCCATCTGGACGGTCTCCAAGTGGATGTCCGCCCCTTGAGAATCGATGGAAGTCATGTACCAGTGAAATATTTCCAGTCTGGCTACGATCAACCTGCAACCAATAGGCTTGTCGGGATTTTTCAATCGCATCCCCTGGTAAAGCAAGTTTATTTTAACGATCTGCAAATACCAGGCGTGAAATCGTTGATCGGCCACGACAACCACTTCCATGTCGCCCTAAGGACGGAGAAGCAATGAAAAAGAGTTTGCTCGTTGTCGCGACGTTTGTCTCAATGCAGCTGACCTATGCCGCTGATCAGCCCGAGGCTGATCGACCGGCACCCTATCAAGCGGTAACGGGGCGATATGCCATCTACTCCGGCGATCTGGACGACCAACAAGCGCCGACGAAGAAAGATAGAAAGCTCTCGCTGATTATTGAGGGACAAGCCGCGAAGGATCTGTTCGACTCAATGGCACCCGACGACAAGACAAGATGTGGTAGCGACGGCGCGCGATCTCGTACCAAAGGCAACACATGGTGTGCTTATCAGCCCAAGCGGGGATATAAGTGTTACCTGGGTTTGGACCTGAGAACTGGCAAGAGTATCGCTGGCGGAATGTGCTGACCGCTTTACTGAGCCGGCCTGGATTGGGAGCTAAGCGTTTTCAAGCAAAAGCATCCCTGCTGAGCGCACTTGCTGCTTCAGGCGTTCAGGGTGAACTCGGTAAAGGTTGGCGCCGGCGGCTCGTCCGCCTTGTTGGCGTTCTCATCGGCGACAGCCGGCCCATTGTTGAGCAGCCACAGCAAATTCGTCGCCGAATCCGCATTCGCCAGCGCCTCCTCCTGCGTCACCAGCCCGGCCTGCACCAGCGCCAGCAAGGCGTATTCGAAGGATTGCGAGCCGGGCGAGAGGCTCTTGTCCATCGCTTCCTTGATTCCGCTGAGCTCACCTTTTTCGATGAGGTCGGCGATATAGCGGGTGTTCAACAGGATCTCGACCGCCGGCTGGCGCGTGCCGCCGGCGGCGGAGCGGACCAGGCGCTGCGAGACGATCGCGCGTGTGGCCGAGGCCAGGTCTTGCAGCAGGGCGGGGCGGTTCTCGACCGGGTAGAAGCCGATGATGCGGTTCAGGGCGTTGTAGCTGTTGTTCGCGTGCAGGGTGGCCACCACCAGGTGGCCGGACTGGGCATAGGCCAGGGCCGCGCCCATGGTCGCCTGGTCGCGGATTTCGCCGATCAGGATGACGTCGGGCGCCTGGCGCAGGCTGTTGCGCAAGGCAAGCTGGAAGTCGAGCGCATCGCTGCCGATTTCGCGCTGGTTGACGATCGATTTCTTGTTCTTGAACAGGTATTCGATCGGGTCTTCCAGCGTCAGGATGTGGCCGGTACGCTGTTCGTTGCGGTAGTCCAGCATCGAGGCGATCGTGGTCGACTTGCCGGAACCGGTGGCGCCCACGACCAGCAGCAGGCCGCGCTTTTCCATGACCAGTTCGGCCAGCACCGACGGCAGGCCGAGTTCGGCCAGGGGCGGGATGGTGGCCGGCACGAAGCGGAACACGGCCGAGACGCTGCCGCGCTGGCGAAAGGCCGAGAGGCGAAAGCGCCCCAGGTTGGGCACGGAAATGCCCATGTTCAGTTCGTTGGTGCGGTTCAGTTCCTCGAGCTGTTCAAGCGTTGTGACTTCCGACAGCAGCGAGTCGATGTTGTCGCGGTCGAGCTTGTGCTGGTTGATCGGGATGAGATTCCCGTTGATCTTGATGTGGACGGGAGAATTGACCGCGAAGAACATGTCCGACGCGTTTTTTTCTTTCATGAGCTGGAACAGGCGGTCCATGGCCATTGGCGATTCTCCCGGTAGTGCGAGTGACGATGCGGCTGCGTTAGCGCAGCCGCTAAAAACTCAGATCCCGCGCAGCAGCTCGTTGATCCCCGTCTTCGCACGCGTCTTCGCATCGACCCGCTTGACGATCACGGCGCAGTACAGGCTGTACTTGCCGTCTGCCGAAGGCAGGCTGCCCGAGACGACGACCGAACCCGAAGGAATACGGCCGTAGCTCACTTCGCCGGTTTCGCGGTTGAAGATCTTGGTCGACTGGCCGATGTAGACGCCCATCGAGATCACCGAGTTTTCTTCGACGATCACGCCTTCGACGATTTCCGAACGGGCGCCGATGAAGCAGTTGTCTTCGATGATGGTTGGATTCGCCTGCATCGGTTCGAGCACGCCGCCGATGCCGACGCCGCCCGACAGGTGGACGTTCTTGCCGATCTGGGCGCAGGAGCCGACCGTGGCCCAGGTGTCGACCATGGTGCCTTCATCGACATAGGCGCCGATGTTGACATACGACGGCATCAGGACCACGTTCTTGCCGATGAAGGAGCCGCGGCGGGCGACGGCCGGCGGCACCACGCGAAAGCCGCCTTTTGCAAAATCGTCGGCCGTGTAATCGGCGAACTTGGTCGGCACCTTGTCGTAGAACTGCAGGCTGCCGCCGAGGCCCGCCGCCGACCCCATTTGGACGTTGTTCTCGAGGCGGAACGACAGCAGCACAGCCTTCTTGATCCACTGGTTGACAGTCCACTCGGCGCCTTCTTTTTGCGCCACGCGCAGGGTGCCGGCGTCGAGGCCGGCCAGCACGTGGGCGACGGCCTCGCGCAGTTCGGCGGGCGCGTTCGAAGGACTGAAGTCAGCGCGCTGTTCCCAGGCGGTGTCGATGATGTTCTGGAGTTGTTGGGTCATGGTTGTGATCTCGTTTCAGGAAGCAGTGTGCAGACTCTGGCAGAACTGGACGATGCGAGTAGCTGCTTCCAGCCCTTCGTCGACGCCCGCCACCAGCGCCATGCGGATGCGGTTGCGGCCCGGATTGGTCCCGTGCGCGTCGCGCGCAAGGTAGGACCCAGGCAGAACCGTGACATTATATTCGGCGTACAGGCGGCGTGCGAACTCGGTGTCCGACAGCCCGCTACGGCGCACGTCGGCCCACAGGTAGAAGCCGGCGTCGGGCAGTTCGACATCCATCACCTCGCGCAGCAGCGGGGTGATGAGGCCGAACTTTTCCTTGTACAGCGCGCGGTTGTCCTGCACGTGTGCTTCGTCGCCCCAGGCCGCGATCGAGGCCGCCTGCACGACCGGCGACATCGCGCCGCCGCAGTAGGTGCGATAGAGCAGGAATTTTTTCATCACGCGCGGGTCGCCGGCCACGAAGCCGGAGCGCATGCCTGGCACGTTCGAGCGCTTCGACAGGCTCGAGAACACGACCAGGTTGGCATACGGCCGTTCGCCGCCGCTGCGGCCCAGCTGGTGCGCCGCTTCGAGCGCGCCCAGCGGCGGGGTGGCGCCGCAATACACCTCCGAGTAGCACTCGTCGGCCGCGATCACGAAGCCGTGGCGGTCGGAGAGCGCGAACAGCTCGCGCCAGTCCTCGAGCGTGAGCACGGCGCCGGTCGGATTGCCCGGCGAGCAGACATACAGCAGCTGCACGCGCGCCCACACATCGTCGGGCACGGCGCTGTAGTCGGGCGCGAAGTTGCGCGCCGGGTCGGAGTTGACGAAATACGGGCTGGCGCCGGCCAGGTAGGCCGCGCCTTCGTAGATCTGGTAGAACGGGTTCGGGCACAGCACCAGCGGATCCGGGCCGCTGGCGTCGATGGTGCTGTGGGCGATCGCGAACAGCGCCTCGCGCGAGCCGTTCACCGGCAGGATCATCGTGGCCGGATCGAGCGGCGGGACGCCGTAGCGGCGCTCGATCCAGGCCGCGATCGCGGCGCGCAGCGGCTCGCCGCCGATCGTGCTCGGATAATTCGACAGGCCGGCCACCGCATGCATCAGCGCGCGCTCGATGAAGGGCGGCGTCGGGTGCTTCGGTTCGCCGATGCCCAGGCTGATCGGCGCCAGGGCGGGATTGGGCGTCACGCCGGTGAACAGCTCGCGCAGCTTTTCGAAGGGATAGGGGTGGAGTTTGTCGAGATGTGGATTCACGAAGAGGCCGTAACCGCTGTGTGCGGAAGATAGATTTTTCGATTATAGCGCCCCGGCGCCGGGGATGTCCTCGCCGTTTCACGATGGACTTGCAGTAAGATTGGAGATCGAACTGACCCGCTTCCTTCATGCCGATCAATTACATGCGCCGCCTCGCCGGCCCGGAGCGCACGGCCGCGGCCAACAGCCAGCTTGGCTGTGCGCTGGCCTTCGTCGCCGGCGCCGTCAACGCGGGCGGCTTCCTTGCGATCGGCCAGTACACCTCGCACATGACCGGCATGATCTCGTCGATGGCCGACAACGCGGTGCTTGGCGTCGGTCACCTGGTGCTGGGCGCGCTCGGGTCGCTGGCGGCGTTCCTGTCCGGCGCCGCCAGCACGGCGCTGATGGTCAATTTCGGCCGCCGGCGGCGGCTCTACAGCGAGTATGCCTTGCCGCTGCTGGTCGAAGCGCTGTTGCTGCTGGTGTTCGGCGTGCTGGGCGCGCGCCTGCCGCTGTCGGCGGCGCTGGCGGCACCGCTCACGGTTGCGTTGTTGTGCTACGTGATGGGACTGCAGAACGCGCTCGTGACGAAACTGTCGCGCGCCGAAATCCGCACCACGCACATGACAGGCATCGTCACCGACATCGGCATCGAACTGGGCAAGCTGGTTTACTGGAATGCGGATCCGGCCCAGGCGCCAGTCCGGGCAGACCGGCGCCGGCTGGGCATCCTGTGCGTGCTGCTGGTGTCCTTCATCTCCGGCGGCATTGCGGGCAGCCTGGGCTTTCGGCACCTTGGCTACCTGACGACGCTGCCTCTGGCCGCGCTGCTGTGCGTGCTGGCGATCGTGCCGGCCCTCGACGACGTCGCGCGTTCGCTGGCGCGCGCACGCGGCCAACGGTAAAGCCAGCTTACCCTTGCGCGCCGGCGGGCTGCGCACGCCAGGCACCCGGATTCATGCCCGACCATTCCTTGAACGCGTGGGTGAACGCGCTTTGCTCCTGGTAGCCGAGCAGGAAGGCGATCTCCAGCAGCGACAGGCTGCCCTGGCGCAGGTAGTCGCGCGCCAGCGCGTAGCGCACGCCGTCGAGCACCTGCTGGAAGCTGGCGCCGGCCTCGGCCAGCTTGCGCTGCAGGGTGCGCGGCGACAGCGCCAGCTCGGCCGCGATGGTGTTCAGGCGTACGCGGTCGTGCGCCAGGTTGCCGATGATGGCGGCGCGCACCTGGGCCACGATGGCGGGCGGCGCCGCTTCGCGCTGGCCCAGCAGACGCTCGGCGTGTTGTCGCAGCACCGGATAGAGCGTGATATCGGCGTTCGGCACCGGCAGCGCCAGCAGCGCCGGGTCGAAGCGCGCGCAGTTGAGCGGTGCGTCGAAGCGCGGCAGGGCGCCGAAGATGCGCAGGTATTCGCCGGGATCGGCGTCGCCCGCATGCGTGAAGGCCAGCGCGGCCGGCGGCAGCTGGCCGCCGGCCAGCCAGCGCGCGAAGGTCTGGATGCCGGCGAAGACGCTGTCGGCCAGGTGACGGCTGGCGGCGGGATAATGGCTGGTCCATTCGTAGTGCGCGGCGCCGTCGCGCAGCGACAGCTGCGAGCGCCCGAGGTCATGCGCCAGCGCCTCATAGCGGATGGTCTGCTCGACGGCCTGGCCGAAGTCGCGGCAGGCCAGCAGCACCAGGCCGTAGACGCTGTAGCTGCCCAGTTTCACGCACTCGCCCACGTGCAGGCCGAAGTGCGGATCGCGCGCCAGGTCGGCGCCCGCGTCGAGCAGGCGCAGGTAGTCGCCGGCCGCCAGCGCCGCCGGCAGCGGCGTCAGCGCCTCAATGGGCAAGCCGGCGCCACGCGCCAGGGCCTCCGGCGTCACGCCGCGCGCCAGGGCCGCGTCGAGCAGCGGCTGCAGGTAGGAGCCGGTGACGCGGGCTGGGGCCGATACGGAGGCTGGCGCGATCGAGCAAGGCTGTGTCATAAAGGAGCAAGACGCGGAGGTGGTTCCCGCTTATTCTGGCGTAAATATCAACACGCAGTATAAAGGGAAAAACGCATGCGACGATGGAATGGCTGGGGCGACGACACGATCGAGGCCGACCTCAACGCGCAGGCGCTGGCCTTCCTGGCCGAGCGCATCGGTCCGGGCCGGACGCCGGTCGATGCCAGCTTCGAGCAGGCCTGCGCCGCGATCCCGGCCAGCCGCCTGGCGCCGCATCCCCTGGTCGATACCGCCCCCGCCACCCGCGCCCTGCATGCGCTCGGCCAGAGCCTGCCGGACTGGCTGCGCCTGCGCCACGGCCGCCTGGGCACGGTGCCGGACGGCGTCGCCTTTCCCGAGAGCGCCGACCAGGTGCGCGAGCTGCTGGCGTATGCCGGCGCGAACGATGCCGCGGTGATTCCCTACGGCGGCGGCACCAGCGTCGCCGGCCACCTGACGGTGCTGGGCGAGCGCCCCACCTTGTGCATCGACTTGCGGCGCCTGCGCGCGATGAGCGTGCTCGATCGTGAATCGCAGCTCGCCACCTTCGGTGCCGGCGTCACCGGCCCCGACCTCGAAGCCCAGCTGCGCGCCCACGGCTACACGCTCGGCCACTTCCCGCAATCGTTCGAGTACTCGACCCTGGGCGGCTGGGTCGTCACGCGCTCGTCCGGCCAGCAGTCGCTGCGCTACGGCCGCATCGAGGCGATGTTCGCCGGCGGCCGGCTCGACACCCCGGCCGGCACGCTTGCCATTCCCACCTTTCCCGCTTCCGCCGCCGGCATCGACCTGCGCGAAATGGTGCTCGGCTCGGAAGGGCGGCTCGGCATCCTGACCGAAGCGACGGTGCGCGTGACCAGGCTGCCGGACTACGAAGCCTTTCACGCCGTCTTCTTCCCGGACTGGGACAGCGCCGCGCAGGCCGTGCGCGAACTGGCCCAGGCGCGCCTGCCGCTGTCGATGCTGCGCCTGTCGAATGGGCTGGAAACCCAGACCATGCTGGCGCTGGCCGGGCACAAGCGCCTGGTCGGCCTGCTGGAACAATGGCTGGCGCTGCGCGGCTGCAGGGACGGCAAGTGCATGCTGCTGGTGGGCGCGACCGGTGCGAAGCGCCAGGCGCGCGCAGCCCTGGCCGATGCCTTCACGCTCGCGCGGCGCCATGGCGGGGTGCACATGGGACGGGGACTGGGCGAGCGCTGGCGCCACAAGCGCTTTCGCAACGTCTATATGCGCAACAGCGCCTGGCGCCACGGCTACGCGATCGACACCGTCGAAACCGCGGTCGACTGGCCCGGCGTCACGCCGGCCATGGCGGCGATCGAAGCGGCGGCCACGCGCGCGTTCGCAGAGCACGGCGAGCGCGTGCACGCCTACACCCATTTGTCGCACCTGTATCCGCAGGGCGCCAGCGTCTACTCCACGTTCGTCTATCGGCTGGCCGGCGACTACGACACCGATCTCGCGCGCTGGCGCGGCTTGAAGCAGGCCGTGTCGGACGCGATCGTCGCCAGCGGCGGCACCATCAGCCACCAGCACGGTGTCGGTTCCGACCACGCACCCTGGCTGGCGGCGGAGAAGGGCGAACTCGGACTGGACGCCATGCGCGTGCTGTTCGACAAGTTCGATCCGGACGGGCGCATGAATCCCGGCAAGCTGGTGCAGCCTTGAACGGCGCGCTCTGGCCCGGCGGCTGGCGCGCCGCGCTGCCCGCACTGTGCGCGCGCGAGTGGGACATCCTGGTCATCGGCGGCGGCATCACCGGGGCCGGCATCTTGCTGGAAGCGGCGCGCCGCGGCTTGAGCGCGCTGCTGGTCGAACAGCGCGATTTTGCCTGGGGCACCTCGAGCCGCTCCTCGAAGCTGGTGCACGGCGGCCTGCGCTACCTGGCGCAAGGCCATGTCGCTCTCACGCGCGAAGCGGTGCACGAGCGCGAAGCGCTGCTGCGCGACGCCCCCGGCCTGGTCGAGCCGCAAGGCTTTGCTTTCGCCGACTACGGCGCCAGCAAGCGCAAACGCCGCACCATGCTGGCCGGCCTGGCGCTGTACGACTGGTTCGCCGGGCGGCGCGAAGCGCATTGGCTGGACGCCGACGCGTTCGCGCTGCGCGCGCCGAATACCGCCAGTGCGGGGCTGGCCGGCGGCATCGTCTATACCGACGCCAAGACCGACGACGCGCGCCTGGTCCTGCGCACGCTGGCCGAAGCGCGCCGCCATGGCGGGGAAGCGCTCAACTACGTGTCCGCCCGAGCCTTGCTGTCCGAAGGCGAGCGGATCGTCGGCGCCAACCTGCGCGACGGCGCCTTCGGCGACGCCCAGTTTGATGTGCGGGCAAAGCTCGTCATCGACGCCTGCGGCGCCTGGTCCGGCCTGCTCGGCGCGCGCGGCCCGCGCCTGCGCCCGCTGCGCGGCAGCCATCTGGTCTTGCCAGCCTGGCGCTTGCCGCTGGCGCAGGCAATCAGCCTGATGCACCCGGTCGATGGCCGGCCGGTGTTCGCCTTTCCCTGGGAAGGCGCGACCCTGGTCGGCACCACCGACGTCGACCACAAGGACGGCTTGAGCAGGGAGGCGGCGATCACGCGCGCCGAACTCGATTATTTGATGGCCGCCCTGCAAGCGCAGTTCCCGCAGCTGGGTTTGAGCGAGCTTGACGTTGTCGCCACCTATGCCGGCGTGCGGCCGATCATCGACAGCGGCGCCGATGGTACGCCCTCGAAGGCGGGCCGCGAACACGCCATCACGTCCAGCCCGGGCCTGGTGAGCGTCACCGGCGGCAAACTGACGACTTTCCGCGCCATCGCGCTGGACACGCTGCGCGCCGCGCAAGCCCAGTTGCCCGGCTGGCGTGACGCGCTGAAGCCATGCCGCATCTACGATCGCTTGCCCTTGCCGCATACGGCGCAGCGCCTGGCCGGCCCGCTCCTGCTCCGCCTGGCGGGCCGCTACGGCGCCCAGGCGCAGGCCCTGCTCGATGCGGCGCAAGAGGGCGAACTGGCTAGCATTCCCGGCACCGAAACCCTCTGGGCCGAACTGCGCTGGGCCGCGCGCGCCGAAGCGGTGCAGCAGCTCGACGACCTGCTGCTGCGCCGCACCCGCATCGGCCTGCTGCTGCGCGGCGGCGGACAAGCGCACCTGGCGCGCATCCGCGCCATCTGCCAGGCGGAACTGGGCTGGACCGACGACCACTGGGACGCGCAAGCCGCGGCCTACCAGCGCTTATGGACGACCCACTACAGCCTGCCCGAAGCGGCGAAAGCACCCGCATGACGACCGAACCGACCATCCTCGCCATCGACAATGGTACGCAAAGCGTGCGCGCGCTGCTGTTCGACCTGCGCGGGAACATCGTCGCCAAGTGCCAGGTGCCGCTGCAAGCCTATTTCTCGACCCACCCCGGCTGGGCCGAGCACGAACCGGACGACTACTGGCAAGCCGTGTGCCGCGCCTGCCAGGGACTCTGGAGCCAGAGCGGCGTGGAACGCGGCGCGGTGCGCGCGGTCGCCGTCACCACCCAGCGCGGCACCGTGGTCAACCTGGGGCGCGACGGCCGCCCGCTGCGCCCGGCCATCACCTGGCTCGACCAGCGCCGCACCGAGACCGTGCCGCCGATCGGCCCGTTCTGGCGCGGCGCCTTCAAGCTGGCGCGCGTCAGCGACACGATCGATTTCTTTCGCGGCGAAGCCGAGATCAACTGGATCCGGGCGCACCAGCCGCAGGTGTGGGAAGCGACCGACAAGTTCCTGCTGCTGTCGGGTTACCTGAACTGGCGCCTGTGCGGGCGTTTCGTCGATTCGACCGGCTCGCAAGTAGCTTACCTGCCGTTCGACTACAAGCGCCATCGCTGGGCATCGAAGCGCGACTGGAAATGGCAGGCGCTGGCGGTGGAGCCGCGCATGCTGCCCGAACTCCATCCCCCCGGTACCCAATTGGGCGCCATCGACGCCGATGCCGCGGCGCAGACCGGGATCCCGCTTGGCACGCCGCTGTTCGCGGCCGCCGCCGACAAGGCCTGCGAAGTACTCGGCGCGGGCTGCCTGGCGCCGCATGTCGGGTGCCTCAGTTACGGCACCACGGCGACGATCAATACCACCAGCGGCCGGTATGTCGAAGTCACGCCTTTCGTGCCGCCGTATCCGTCGGCCGTGCCGGGCGCCTACAGCACCGAAGTGCAGGTGTTTCGCGGTTACTGGATGGTCAACTGGTTCAAGGAGCAGTTCGGCCACCACGAGCAGTTGCAGGCAATCGCCGGCGACCTGGCGCCCGAGCAGCTGTTCGACCGGCTGGCCGAGTCGGTGCCGCCCGGTTCGATGGGGCTGATGCTGCAGCCGTACTGGACGCCCGGCATCCGGGTGCCGGGGCGCGAAGCGAAGGGGGCGATCGTCGGCTTCGGCGACGTCCATACGCGCGCCCACGTCTACCGCGCCATCCTCGAAGGCCTGGCCTATGCGCTGCGCGAAGGGAAGGAACGCATCGAACAGCGCAGCGGCGTGCGCATCACCGAACTGCGCATCTCGGGCGGCGGCTCGCAAAGCGACGCGGCGATGCAGCTCACCGCCGACATCTTCGGTTTGCCGACCGCGCGCCCGCATGTGTATGAAACTTCGGGACTGGGGGCGGCGATCGACGCCGCCGTCGGCCTGAAGCTGTATCCGGATTTCGCCGGCGCGGTGGCGGCCATGACGCGCGTGGGGCGGGTGTTCGAACCGATTGCCGCCAACCACGCCATCTACGAGCGGCTCTATACAAGGGTGTACCGCCGCATGTACCGCCAGCTCCAGCCCTTGTACCGCGAGATCGCCGAGATCACCGGCTATCCCAAGCAGTTCTAGGGCAGTGCTAACTGAGTAGCGCCGCTTCGATGGTTTCCAGCGTCGCGCCGGCCTTGACGGCGTGTACGCCGTTGCGGCCGGCCTCCTTGACCGCGTACATGGCGCGGTCGGCGCTGACGAAGAAGGCCTTGATGTCGTCGAGCTGGGTCGGGACGATGGTGGCCACGCCCAGGCTGGCGGTCACCCAGGGCGAGGTCGGCGAGCCGGGATTGGGGATGCCCAGCGACTCGATGTGGGCGCGGATCGCTTCGGCCAGCACGCCGGCGGCCTCGAAGCCGGTCTCGCCGAACAGCAGCACGAATTCCTCGCCGCCGAAGCGCGCCGCCAGATCGGTGGCGCGCAAGGCGTGCGACTGCAGCGCCATCGCCACCTGGTACAGGCAGGTGTCGCCGGACGCATGTCCGAGGCTGTCGTTGTAACCCTTGAAGTGGTCGACGTCGAGCACGATCAGCGAGAGCGGCTTGCCCGAGCGGATCGCGCGCTGCCATTCCTTGTCAAGGAAGGCGTCGAAGTGGCGCCGGTTGGCGATCTTGGTCAGCGGGTCGACCAGGGCCGCGCGCTGCAGGGCGTTTTCCGACTGCTTGTGGTGGGTGATGTCGTGCAGCAGGGCGACGAACAGGGGCTGCTCGCCCTGCATCGGCGTCAAGGTGAAGTCCATCGCGCGCAATACGCCGTCGCGCTGGCGGATCAGCAGCTCGCGTGCGCCGCGCGAGTTCGGCGCCGACGCGTCGATCACGCTCTGGCTGAACAGGTCGAGGTATTCGCGCGCCACCGAGGGCGCCAGCAGGTCGTCGAGCGCGGCGCCGGCCAGCTCGCCGGCCGCGTAGCCGAGGTAGCGGTCGCAGGCGGGATTGGTGTACTGGATGCGCCCGTCCGGTTCGAGCACCATCAGGCCTTCGTCCATGCAGTCGACGATCAGGCGCAGGCGCTCGGCCTGCTGTTGCTGCGACAGGCTGCTGCGCCGGAACTGGAGCTGGGCGCGCACGCGGGCACAGACCTCGGCCAGGCGCAGCGGCTTGGCGATGTAGTCAGCCGCGCCGATGTCGAAAGCGGCGACGATGTCCTCGGTCGCGCTGCGCGCGCTCATGAAAATGACGGGGATATTGCAGGTGTTCGGGTGCGCCTTCAGGCGCCGGCAGACTTCCATGCCGTCCATTTCGGGCAGTTCGATGTCGAGCAGGACCAGATCCGGCTGGGCTCGCTGGGCAATGACCAGGGCCCGTTCGCCGCTGTTCGCGACGAAGGTCTGATAGCCCTGCTGCAGCATCATGGAACGCATGGTGCCGAGCTGGGCAGGCGCGTCGTCGACGATCAAGATGGCTGCCTGACGCGTCGTTGCGGCAGGTGCGGAAGCTAGAAGGGACATGTCATGCGTCGCGGTGACGGGTTTGATCTCGTGCAAAATCATAACCCGATGTTACTGCCAACGGTAACTTTTGTTGCCTAAAGGCTAGTTTTTATTGTTGCAACGCCGCAACCGAAGGACGGGAATCGAGGTTGACCGCAAGTAGGGCCAACACGGCTGCCAAGCGGCAGCCGTGTTGTCTTTACAGCATCGCCGCGATCAGCTTGCCGAGGATGGCGATGCCTTCGCGGATGCGCTCCGGCGGTACCGTCACGAAGGACAGGCGCAAGGTGTTGGTCTCGCCGGCGTTGGCGTAGAAAGGCGCGCCCGGCACGAAGGCCACGCGCGCGGCGATCGCGGTGTCGAGCAGCTTCATGGCGTCGATCTGTTTCGGGAGCGTAACCCAGATGAACATGCCGCCTTCGGGCTTGGTCCAGCTGACGCCGGCCGGGAAGTGCTCCGCCATCGCGTCAAGCATGGCGCGGCACTGGTTGCCGTAGAGCGTGCGGATGGTCGGGATATGCTCGTCCAGGAAGCCGTCCTTGATCACTTCATGGACCACCATCTGCGTCAGCTGGGCGGTGTGCAGGTCGGCGGCCTGTTTCGCCAGCTCGAGGCGGCGCACCAGCGGCAGCGGGGCGCACACGTAACCGAGGCGGATGCCGGGCGTGAGCACCTTCGAGAACGATCCCATGTAGATCACGCCGTCCGGGTTCATCGCCACCATCTTCGGCATCGGCTCGCCCGAATACGACAAGGCGCCGTAGGGGTCGTCCTCGATCAGCGGCAGGCCGAGACGGGCGCAGGTTTCCACCAGCTCGTGGCGGCGCGCCAGCGACAGCGAGCGGCCGGTCGGGTTCTGGAAGTTCGGCAGCGAGTACAGGAGGCGCGCGCCCTTGGCGACGGCGTCGATCGAGGACGGCACCAGGCCGTCGTCGTCGGTGTCGACCGAGGCGAACTCCGGACGGTAGACCGAGAAGGCCTGCAGCGCGCCCAGGTAGCTCGGGGTTTCGACCAGCACGCGGCTGCCTTCGTCGATCAGCACTTTACCGATCAGATCGAGCGCTTGCTGCGAGCCCGACACCATCAGGATCTGCTCCGGCAGGATCTTCGTTCCTTGCGTCGACAGCGAATTGGCGATCCATTCGCGCAGCGGCGCGTAACCGTCGGTCGGGCCGTACTGCAGCGCGACCTTGCCGGCATCGCGCAGCACCTTGTCGTAGGCCGCGCGCATGCGCTCGACCGGGAAGGTGGCCGGCGACGGCAGGCCGCCGGCGAAGGAAATGATCTCCGGGCGCTGGGTGATTTTCAGGATCTCGCGGATGAACGAGCTTTGCAGCCCTTGCGCGCGCTCCGAAAACTGCCAATGGATGGGATGGGGATTCTCGATTTTCATGCTGGTCTCACAAAAGGAACCGCCGGATGGCCCGGCCATGATGGGCGCTGGGTAAGCTGCCCGCGAAGGGCCGGGCGGATAGCCCGGCCCTGTGAAGCTGTCGAGCGGACCGTCTTATGCCACTTCGACGATCATTTCGATCTCGACGCAGGCGCCGCGCGGGATCTGGGCCACGCCGAAGGCGGAGCGCGCGTGCTTGCCGGCGTCGCCGAAGACTTCGCCGAACAGTTCCGAGGCGCCGTTGGTGACCAGGTGCTGCTCGGTGAAGTCCGGGGTCGAATTCACCAGGCTCATCAGTTTGACGATGCGCTTCACGCGGTTCAGGTCGCCGCCGCAGGCATCCTGCAGGGTACTCATCAGGTCGATGGCGATGGCGCGCGCGGCGGCCTGGCCGTCGGCGGTGGTCTTGTCCTTGCCCAACTGGCCGACGTTGACCGAGCCGTCCGCGTTCTTGGCGATGTGGCCCGAGATGAAGACCAGGTTGCCGGTTTGGACGAACATGACGTAGGCGGCGGCCGGCGCAGCGGCCTGCTGCAGGGTGATGTTCAGTTCGGTGAGTTTGTCGTAGACGGACATGGCAATTCCAGTGCGGGTGAGTGAAGCCGGTATTGTACGGCTTGGCGGCCGGCTTGGACACGTTGGTGTCGCCGGCCGCTGCGCGCCGGTCAGTGCGCCCCGGCCAGCAGCATCGGTGCCGGGCTGCTCCTGAGCGCGCGCCGCGCGCCGGCGGCCGGTGCCTGCTGCGCCGGGGCGAGGACGAAGATGTCGACCGCGCCGGACAGCGCGGCGGCCTGTTGCTGCATCGCGCTCGCGGCGGCGGCGGCTTGTTCGACCAGGGCCGCGTTCTGCTGGGTGACGGTATCCATCTGCGAGATCGCATCGTTGACCTGGCTGATTCCCTGGCGCTGTTCGGCGCTGGCCGCGCTGATCTCGACGATGATGTCGCTGACGCGGCGTACGCTGGCGACGACCTGTTCCATCGTGGCCCCGGCCTGGTTGACCAGTTTGCTGCCCGAATCGGCCTGTTCGACCGAGTGGTCGATCAGGGTCTTGATTTCGCGCGCGGCGCCGGCGGCACGTTGCGCCAGGTTGCGTACTTCGCCGGCGACGACGGCAAAGCCGCGGCCCTGTTCGCCGGCCCTGGCCGCTTCGACGGCCGCGTTCAGGGCCAGGATATTGGTCTGGAAGGCGATGCCGTCGATGACGCCGGTGATGTCGACGATCTTGCGCGCGGCATCGTTGATGGCACCCATCGTCTGGACCACCTGGGCCACGACCGCGCCGCCCTCGGCGGCGACACCCGCGGCGGCGCTGGCCATCTGGCTCGCCTGGCGCGCGTTGTCGGCGTTCTGGCTGACGGTCGAGGTCAATTCCTCGAGCGAGGAGGCGGTTTCCTCGAGGGCGCCCGCTTGCTGCTCGGTGCGCGACGACAGATCCTGGTTGCCGGCGGCGATTTCGGCCGACGCCGTCGCGATGGTATCGGTGCCGGCACGCACGTCCGCCACGATGCCCACCAGTGCGGTATTCATGTCGCGCAGGGAGGTCATGAGTTCGGCCACTTCATCCTGGCCGTGCGCGTCGATGCGCGCGGTAAGGTCGCCCGCCGCCACGCGCCGCGCCACCGCCACCGCGCTACGCAGGGATGGCGTGATGCTGCGGGTCAGCACGGTCGCGATGACCATCGACAGCACGGCCGCAAGCAGCCCGCCGCCGAGCAGGACCGCCATCGTGCGGCCGTGCAGTGCGCCGGCGTCGGCGGCGCGCTGCTCGAGCAGGACCGTTTCTTCCTTGACGATCTCGGCCAGCAGGGCACGCATCGCATCCATGCGCGCCTTGCCCGCGCCCTGGCGCTCGGCACTGGCCGCGGTGTCGAGCGTGCTGGTCTCGCCCGCCGCGCGCCGCGCCGCGATCGATGGATCGATGATGGCGGCAAGCCACTCTTTTTCGGCCTGGTCCAGACGGTCCAGGCGCTTTTGCTGGGCTTGATTGTCCGCCGTCAGTTTGCGCGCGGCGGCCAGGTGGGCGGCGACGGCCTGCTTGCCGGCCACCGTCGGTTCCAGCGACCCGTCCTTGCCCGTCAGCAAATAGCCGCGCTGGCCGGTTTCGATGTTGACCAGGTTTTCCGTGATCGCGCTCACTTGCGCAATCACCTGGTAGGTGTGCACGTTCATCCGGTTGGCATCCTCGAGTGACGTGAAGTTGATGTAGGCAGTGGCCACGAGCGCACCGAGCAGGGCGACGACGAGTGCGAAGCCGGCGTACAGCCGGGTGCCGATGTTGAAGTTTGCAATGGTCATGATAAATGGGAGTGGCGAGGCGGCTGGGTGTGGCGGCGCCTGGCGGTTGAAGGTCGAGAAAGGCGTTACTGCGATCATCTTGCCACACGGCAATATGCTAAATCCACGCATTCTTCAGTTCACACTTGCCGCGCGCTCGGAACTGACGCCAGGCTGCAACAAAGATTCCAAGACGCCTACTCAAGTTGGAAACTGTAGGCAATAGCGCCCGCTTTTCCTGGCCTCATTCAGCAACGATGTCATTCTCATATTGCCCAGTGGTATGATGCGCGGTCGCCGCACAGCGGCCTTTCTTGCAACAGACAGATGACGCAACCACTCTTCTTGCTCAAACTGACGCTGGTCCCGCTGCTGATCTGGCTCGTCACTCTCGCCGGCCGGCGCTGGGGCCAGGCCGTGGCGGGCTGGCTGTCGGCCTTCCCGATCGTCGCCGGCCCGATCCTGTTTGCCTTGAGCGTGGAGCAGGGTGCCGGTTTCGCCGCGCGCGCGGCCGAGGGGACGCTGCTGGCGGTGATCGCCATCCTGGTGTTCAGCCTGGCCTATGCCTGGGCCTCGGCACGCTTCCAGGTGGCCGGCTCGATGCTGGTCGCCTTGCTGGCCTGGGCCGGCAGCGTGGCCGCGCTGCAACTGCTGCGCTTGCCGCCGGGGCTGGCCTTCGTCCTGGTCTGGGGCGCCTTGCTGGTGATCTTGCGCCTGTTTCCGGCAGCCATGCCCGGCCCCGCTGGAGCGCGCCCTAACGATCTGCCCTGGCGCATGCTGGCCGCCGGCGCGCTGGTGCTGGCGGTGACGGCCGGCGCCACCCACCTGGGCGCGCGCCTGTCCGGTTTTTTCGCCATGTTCCCGGTAATGAGCACGGTGCTGGTGGGCTTTGCCCATGCCGGCGCCGGGCGCGCCGGCGCGGTCAGCCTGCTGCGCGGGATGGTCGCCGGGTATTTCGGCTTTTCCGTCTTCTGCGTCACGCTCGCCATGCAGTTGCGCGAGGGCGCGGTCGGCGCGGCGTTCGCACTGGCGCTGGGCTGCGCCCTGGCCGTGCACCTGGTGGCGCGGCGCGTATTGATGCCGGGACCGGCAACGAACCGGCCGGCGAAGGCGTGAAGCGCTTGCGCGCGCTGGTCAAGCTGCCCCTGGCGCTGCTGGCGGTCGCGGGGATGATCTGGGTTGGCGCCGTCCATACCGTGGGACTGGTGCGCGAGATCGGCTACGGCATGGCCAGCCTCGACTGGCCGGCCACGGTCGGAACGGTCGAGTCGTCGCGGCTGGAGGTGCGGCAGGGACGGTCTTATCGCCGCATCGCGCACATCACTTACCGCTACGAACTCGGCGGCCGCCTGCTGCGTTCGGGCCGGATCGGCGCTTCGAACCAGCACGACCGGGCGCCGGCGCTTGTCGCGGCCTTGCCGCCGGGGACGCCGGTACGGGTGTACTACGATCCCGACACCGGCATGCCGGCGCTGGTGCGGGGCTACAACCGGGGCGCCTGGGGCATGCTCGCGCTGATGCTGGGCGTAACCGCGGTGCCGGTCATGCTGGTGGCCGCCGCCATGCGGCGCGCATGGGCGCTGCGATGGGCGCGACCCGGCTCTTGAAATGCCCGCCACGAACCCAATATTGCAACAATCCGTTCAACCCGTCACACCATGAGGAACAAGATGGCTGTCGCCGAAAAAGAAACCCTTGGATTCCAAGCTGAAGTAAAACAGTTGCTGCAGTTGATGATTCACTCCTTGTATTCGAACAAGGAAATCTTCCTGCGCGAGCTGATCTCGAATGCCTCCGATGCCGCCGACAAGCTGCGCTTCGAAGCGATCAACAACGACGCCCTGTACGGCAATGATCATGAACTGAAGATCAAGGTCACCCTCGACAAGGAAGCGAAAACCATCACGATTTCCGACAACGGCATCGGCATGAGCCGCGAGGACGTGATTTCGCACCTGGGCACGATCGCCAAATCGGGCACCAAGGAATTCTTCTCGCGCCTCTCGGGCGACCAGCAGGCCGACGCGGCGCTGATCGGCCAGTTCGGCGTGGGCTTCTATTCGGGCTTCATCGTGGCCGACCGCATCACGGTCGAAACGCGCCGTGCCGGCGCCTACGCCAACGAAGGCGTGCGCTGGGAATCGGCCGGCGAGGGCGACTACAGCGTCGAATCGATCGAGAAGGTCAGCCGCGGCACCGACGTGATCCTGCACCTGCGCGAGGGCGAGGAAGAGCTGCTGTCGAACTGGAAGCTGAAATCGATCATCCGCAAGTATTCCGACCACATCTCGCTGCCGATCCTGATGCAAAAGGAAGAATGGGACGAAGAGGCGAAGGCCACCGTCGCGCGCGACGAGTTCGAGACCGTCAACCAGGCCAGCGCCCTGTGGGCTCGCAACAAGGCCGACGTCACGAAAGAGCAGTACGACGAATTCTACAAGCACGTCTCGCACGACTTCCAGGAGCCGCTGACCTACACGCACAACCGCGTCGAAGGGCGCAGCGAGTACACCCAGCTGCTGTACGTGCCGAGCCACGCGCCGTTCGACCTGTGGGACCGCAACAAGCGCGGCGGAATCAAGCTGTACGTCAAGCGCGTCTTCATCATGGACGACGCCGAGCAGCTGATGCCTACCTACCTGCGCTTCATCAAGGGCGTGATCGACTCGGCCGACCTGCCGCTGAACGTCTCGCGCGAGATCCTGCAGGAGTCGCGCGACGTCAAGGTGATCCGCGAAGGCTCGACCAAGCGCGCGCTGGGCATGCTCGAGGAAATGGCGAACGCGGACGAGCAGGAAACGAAGGACAAGTACGTCACCTTCTGGAAGGAATTCGGCCAGGTGCTGAAAGAGGGCATCGGCGAGGACGCGACCAACAAGGACCGCGTGGCCAAGCTGCTGCGTTTCGCTTCCACGCACAACGAGTCGGTTGACCAGACCGTGTCGTTCGCCGACTACATCGGGCGCATGAAGGAAGGCCAGGACAAGATCTTCTACGTCACGGCCGATAACTTCAACGCCGCCAAGAACAGCCCGCACCTCGAAATCTTCCGCAAGAAAGGCGTCGAAGTGCTGCTCATGACCGACCGCGTCGACGAGTGGATGCTGTCCTTCCTGACCGAATTCGAAGGCAAGGAACTGGCCTCGGTGGCCAAGGGCGGCCTCGATCTCGGCCAGCTGGAAGACGAGGCCGAGAAGAAGGAACATGAAGCGACAGAGACCCAGTACCAGGAGCTGGTCGAGAAGATGAAGGCCGCGCTGGCGGAGAAGGCCAAGGACGTGCGCGTGACGCACCGCCTGACCGACTCGCCGGCCTGCCTGGTGGCGGACGAGCACGAGCTGTCGGCGAACCTGGTGCGCATGCTCAAGGCTGCCGGCCAGAGCGCGCCGGAATCGAAGCCGATCCTCGAGATCAACCCGAACCACCCGCTGGTGACGCGCCTGAAGTACGAAGACGCAAGCAGCCCGCGCTTTGGCGACTGGTCGCATATCCTGTTCGACCAGGCGATGCTGGCCGAAGGCGGCAGCCTGGCCGATCCGGCGAGTTTCGTGAAGCGCCTGAACGAGATGCTGCTGGCCGGCGCCAAGTAAGCGTCGCCGCAGAATACAAAACCGGGCCTGCGCCCGGTTTTTTTACGCCCGTTCCGCGCCACCCGGCCAGCGCGCCGCCAGGCGCGTGAACACGCCCTCGAACCACCACTTGCGCTGTTCGGTCACTTCGCCCACCAGCCAGGTCGCCGACAGGATCACGACCACCAGCGACACGACGTCGAGCGGATCGGAGCGCCGGTGCGGATAGACGATCAGCCAGATCCGCATCACCAGTGCGTGCACCAGGTAGAGCGTGAAGGTGTAGGAGGCGAGCCAGCGCAGCGGCTGCTGCACGCGCAACAGCAGCGTGAAATCCGCGCTTTTCGCGCACAGGAAGTTGAGCGCGACCAGCACGCAGACGACGTAGTCGGCCAGGAAGCGGTCCGCGCTTTTCAGCGGCAGGCCGGGGAAGGGCCAGATGGCGTGCGCCAGCGCGCGCAAGCCGACATCGAGGCCGCTCGCCTTGAACGCCACCAGCAGCGCCAGCGTCGCGCACCAGCCGAGCAGCGCCGGCCCACGCGCAAGCGTGTGCCGTTTCTGAAGGTGGTAAGCCGCGACGCCGCAGGCCCACACCGGCAGCAGCAGCCACAGTTTCGGTCCGACGAAGACCAGCAAGGCGCCCACCGTCAGCAGCCGGCGCGGCCCGCGCAGATACAGCATCGCCCCGAACAGCGCGTAATACCAGACCTCATAGCCGAGCGACCAGTAGGGCGCCAGCAGCGGCGGCGGTTCGGAGATGGTCCACAGTTCGCCCATGAACAGCAGGTGCAGCGGCAGGTAGAGCCAGAGCTTGTTGAGTTGGTAGACCTCGGTGGGCGGCACCCAGCCGGCCAGCAAGAGCAGGGCGGCGCTGGCAAAGGCGAGCAGCACGACGGGCAGGGCGACCGAATAAATGCGCGTGCAGCGCGCCACGCAGTAGTCGCGCAGGTTGGTGTTCTTGCGTTCGGTCGTGTAGGCGATCACGAAACCGGACAGCACGAAGAACACCACCACCGATTCGCGCCCAAGGGTCAGCCACCACTGGGTCGCCCCCGGCGCGAGGGCGCCGTACGGCCCGAAATGGCTGACGACGACGAGGACCGCCGCCAGGAAGCGGCAAGCGTCGAGATACAGCGAGAAGGAAGGGGAAAGGGGCGCGGTTGCCATGGTCATGCTCGATGAATGCGACGGCCATGGTACGTCGACGCCCTGCGGCGATCCGGTCGATGGCAAGCGGCTTTGCTATGTACGCACTTGCTCCAGGAATTCGAGCAGCAGGCGCTCGCCCTCGGGCCAGTCGCCGTAGCCGGCATCGGCGTTCACGTGGCCGGCGGCGCCGATCTCGACATAGCCGCTGCCCCAGGCCCGGGCGAAGGCTTGTGCGCGTTCGCGCGTGACGAATTGGTCGTCGGTGCTGGCGACGACCAGGCTGGGAAAGGGCAGACGCGCCATCGGCACCGGCGCGAAACCGTTCGCATCGATCGGGTAGCTGGCGGCGTCGACGTCGCTCGGCGCGACCAGGAAGGCGCCCGCCGCGAGCAGGGGCGAGCCGGAGGCGGCCCAGTGCGCGGCCAGCATGCAGCCCAGGCTGTGCGCGACCAGCACCGGCGCGCCGGCGCAGCTGGCCACCGCCGCATCGAGCTCGGCCACCCATTCGTCGCGCGCGGGATTGTTCCAGTCGCGGTGCTCGACCCGGCGCCAGGCCGGGTGGCGCGCTTCCCATTGCGATTGCCAGTGCTGCGGGCCGGAATTCCACAAGCCCGCGAGCGTCAATACGTCGCCATCCATGCAGCCTCCTGGTCGATCAAAGCAGCTCATTCTACATGGCCCGCATGACGCGCCGCTTACAGGGCCGTGCGCAGCGCGAACAGTTCCGGGAACAGCACCACGTCGAGCATCTTGCGCAGGTAGCTCACGCCCGCCGTGCCGCCGGTGCCCTGCTTGAAGCCGATGATGCGCTCCACCGTCGTCACGTGGCGGAAGCGCCAGAAGCGGAAGGCGGTCTCCAGGTCGACCAGCTTCTCGGCCAGTTCGTACAGGCGCCAGTGCTGTTCCGGATCCTGGTAGACAGCGAGCCAGGCGGCCTGCACCGAGTCGTCGTGGGCGGTCGCTTCGACCGGCGAGCGGTTCAGGCGCTCGGGCGTGATCGCGAATCCGGCGCGCGCCAGCAGCCGTACCGCCTCGTCGTAGATCGAGGGCGTTTGCAGGGCGCTGTCGAGCGTGGCGTGGGCCGGCGGGTTCTTTTCGTGGACCCCGAGCAGGGCCGCGTTCTTGTTCCCGAGGATGAATTCGAGCTCGCGGTACTGGTGCGACTGGAAGCCCGAGGAGGCGCCCAGGTAGGGACGGATGGCCGTGTATTCGGACGGCGTCATGGTCGCCAGCACGTCCCAGGCGTGGACCAGCTGGTCCATGATGCGCGCCACGCGCGCCAGCATTTTAAAGGCCGGATCGAGTTCGCCGGCGCGCAGGTGCAGGCGCACCGCATGCAGCTCGTGCAGCATCAGCTTGACCCAGAGTTCGCTGGTCTGGTGCTGGATGATGAACAGCATCTCGTTGTGGTTCGGCGAGAGCGGGTGCTGGGCCGACAGGATCTGGTTCAGGCCGAGATAGTCGCCATAGCTCATCGACTCCTTGAAATCCATTTTGGCGCCATGCCAGTCGGCGGGTTTTTTCTCTTGATTGTCCATGTGCGTCTCAGGTCACGTTGCCGCGTTCGGCGGCCACGTCGTAGGCCGCGAGGTCGAGGATCTCCTTCAGGATCGCCACCGCATCCCAGACGTCGACGAAGCGGGTGTACAGGGGCGTAAAGCCGAAGCGCATGATCTCGGGCTCGCGGTAGTCGCCGATCACGCCGCGCGCGATCAGGGCTGCCATCACGGCATAACCGTGCGGATGGGTGAAACTCACCTGGCTGCCGCGCCGCGCATGCGCGCGCGGCGTGACCAGACCCAGCGGATGCCTGGCGCAGGTGCGCTCCACCAGGTCGATGAAGAGGTCGGTCAGGGCGAGCGACTTGGCGCGGATCGCGGCCATGTCGGTTTCCTCGAATACTTCGAGGCCGCATTCGACCAGGGCCAGCGACAGCACCGGCTGGGTGCCGCACAGGGCGCGGCCGATGCCGTCGACGGGGGCGAAGCCGGGCGCCATCGCGAACGGCCTGGCATGGCTCCACCAGCCGGTCAGCGGATGGTGGAACTGCGCCTGGTGGCGCCGCGGCACCCAGATGAAGGCCGGCGCGCCGGGACCGCCGTTCAGGTATTTATAGGTGCAGCCGACCGCGAAGTCGGCTTCGGCGGCATTCAGGTCGACCGGCACCGCGCCGGCCGAGTGTGCCAGGTCCCAGACGATCAAGGCGCCATGCTCGTGGGCGTGACGCGTCAGGCCCGCCATGTCGTGCTGGTAGCCGGTGCGGTAGTTCACGTGGGTCAGCATGACGACGGCGCAGTCATGATCGATCGCGGCCGGCAGTTCCTCGACCGAATCGACCAGGCGCACGCGGTAGCCGCGATCGAGCCATTCGGCCAGGCCCTCGGCCATATAGATATCGGTCGGGAAGTTGCTGCGCTCGGTGACGATGACGCGGCGCGCGGCGTTCGGCCCGTCGGCCTGGATGCGCACGGCGGCGGCCAGCGCCTTGAACAGGTTGAGCGAGGTGGTGTCGGTGACGGCGACTTCATGCGCCTCGGCGCCGATCAGCGGCGCCAGGCGCCGGCCCAGGCGCTGCGGCATGTCGAACCAGCCGGCCGTGTTCCAGCTCTTGATCAGGTCTTGCCCCCATTCGCGCGCCACCACGGCTTGCGCGCGGGCGAGCGCCGCGCGCGGGCGGGCGCCCAGCGAATTGCCGTCGAGGTAGATGACATCGAGCGGCAGGTCGAAGCGTTCGCGCAAGGACGCCAGCGGATCCTGGGCATCGCGCGCGAGGCAGTCGGCGCGGGTAATCGAAAGTTCGCTCATGCTTATATTAGTCATTAGAGAGGTGGAGGGCAGGCCTGATGGGGCGGGAGTGTAACAAGAAAAGCGGTCGAGAAGACGATGGCAGCATGGCAATTTGGCATCGTTCGGCGCGCCGGCCGCACGCTGCGGCCGGTTTCGTGACGTTTTTCACATTTTTTTGCCGATCGCCCTCAAGTTCCGGCCAAGGCTGCCGTAAAGGAGTCAGCGGCAGCAAAAAGGTGGTCACAAATTATTTTCAAAATAATGTGGAATCACCCTAAAGTTTCCCGCTCTGCTGCCGTTAAAGGTGCATCAGGCAAGAAAGGGAACGGAAAAATAGTTCGGATCCACCCTAAAGTTCCTGTTTTGGTTGACGTAAACCAACACATGAACAAATAGCCGCGAGGGCGAGTTGCCTGAAAACATGTTGTTTCCAGCTAGCATCAAGTCTCCTGTTTCATAGGAGCGTTTCCCCATATGCCTGAGTTTGTCAGACAAACTCCTACGGGCACTCCCGCGTTTACCGGACGCAAAATACAGCGTCCGTCTGATTCCCCAAATGTTTCTCTACGGTCAGAATCTATCTCACTGGCAACACACACCGAGCCAGGTTCAACGGGATGGAGAATAAAAATGACTGCAAACGACATGATGGCTGAAATCCGGGACGCCAACCTGAGCTACCTGATGCTGGCCCAGCAAATGATCCGTGCCGATAAAGTCACCGCCATTTTTCGACTCGGCATCTCGGCCGATATCGCCGACCTGATCGAAGGCATGAGCAACGCCCAGATCCTGAAACTCGCCGGCGGCAACATGATGCTGGCCCGTTTCCGCTTCGACGACACTGCGATCCTGACCATGCTTACCAGCCACAGCAAGGACCGCGTACTGGCGCAGTCGCACGCCGCCATCCTGATGGCCGGCCAGCCTGCAGAAGAAATCGCCTGACAAGGGTGTCGAATCGCAATATTTCTGGTGAGGCAACAGCAAAATCCCGCTGAGCTGCGGCTGATGGTGTAGGATAGCCACCACACAAGCCGGAGCCGTGGGATGAGTAAAAAAAGCGTCGTATCTGAAGCGCAGGAAATCCAGCTCGCCATCGAGCTGATCACATTGGGCGCCCGCCTGCAATTGCTTGAGAGCGAAGTCTCGCTGTCCCGCGAGCGCCTCATCAAGCTGTACAAGGAATTGAAGGGCATGTCGCCGCCCAAGGGCATGCTCCCTTTCTCGACGGATTGGTTCCTGACCTGGCAACCGAACATCCATTCCTCGCTGTTCATCAATATCTATAACTTCCTGGTCGAGCATGCCGGCGCCGCCGGTGTCCAGGCGGTGATGAAGGCCTATAAGCTCTACCTCGAACAGATGCCGGCTGCCCCCGGCGAAGAGCCGCTGCTGTCGCTGACGCGCGCCTGGACCCTGGTCCGTTTCTTCCAAAGTAATATGCTGGCGCTGGCCCCTTGCGGCAAGTGCAAGGGCAAGTTCGTCGTCAATGCGCTCGACCTGAACCGCGACTACCTGTGCGGCTTGTGCCACATGCCTTCGCGCGCCGGCAAGACGCGCAAGGCCAAGGATGCCGCCGCGCTGGACGCCCTCGAAGCCGAAGCCCGCCAGGATGCCCAGGGCGAGGCCTGAGTTGCCGCAGTGACCGTGCGCCTGCTGCGTGCCCCGGCCGTGCGCGCGCTGCTGTGCCAGTGCGCCGCCTTTCCCCTGACCCTGCTCGCCGTCTATCTGCTGGCGCGCGTTGGCGCGCAGCCATCCTATTTCGCGGCCGCGCTGGTGCAGGGCGTGTTCGCGGCGCTGTTGACCTGGCGCTGGCGCCTGGCGCCATGGTGGATCGCGATCTGCCTGCTGTTTCCGTTGGCGCTGTACGGCGCGCGCGGCCTGGCATTGCCGTCCTGGCTGTTTCTCGCCGTGTTCCTGTTCATGCTGGCCCTGTACTGGTCGACCTTCCGTACCCAGGTGCCGTACTACCCGTCCGGCAAGTCGGCCTGGGCGGCGGTGGCGGCCCAGCTGGCCCAGGATAAGCCGGTTGCCTTCATCGATATCGGCAGCGGCCTCGGCGGCCTGGCGCTGCATCTTGCGCGCTCGCGTCCCGACGCCAGGGTGACCGGCATCGAGCTGGCGCCGCTGCCCTGGCTGGCCAGCTATGTGCGCGCGAAACTGCAGGGCAGCCGCGCCCGATTCATCCGCGGCGACTACGAGTCGCTCGACTTTGGCGACTACGACGCCGTCTTCGCCTACCTCTCGCCGGCGGCCATGACGGCGCTGTGGCACAAGGCGCGGCGCGAGATGCATCCCGGCAGCATGCTGATGAGTTATGAATTCGCCATCCAGGATGCACCGACCTCGGTATCGCTGCATCTCCAGGATACTGGTCGAACTCTCTACATATGGCACTTTTAGGCCACAAATACGGCCTTTTTACTTGCCCGTAGACCATTCTCAAGCTATTGTTCCAGCTGTTGTAGTTCCCCACGTAAATATTTTTTCTGAGATACATTGTCTCGGATCCTGGACCTCGGGCCTCTCGCCTGGCCGCCTTCTGGAGCACCTTCTTGCTAGTTATTATTGGTTACGTCATTGTCTGTGCTTCCGTCTTCGGCGGCTTCGTCATGGCGGGCGGGCACGCGGCCGTCCTGTTCCAGCCGATCGAGCTGATCATGATCGGCGGCGCGGCGATCGGCGCTTTCTTTGTCGGTAACAACAGCAAGTCGATCAAGGCGACCATGAAGGCGCTGCCGAGCCTGTTCAAGGGCTCGCCGTACACGCGCGAGATGTACATGGAGCTGATGTCGCTGCTGTTCGACGTGCTCTCCAAGGTGCGCAAGGAAGGCCTGATGTCGATCGAAGGCGATATCGAAGCACCCGAAGCGAGCCCGCTGTTCTCGAAATACCCGCTGGTGCTGGCCGACCATCACATCATCGAATTCATGGCCGATTACCTGCGCCTGATGGTGTCCGGTAATATGGACGCCTTCCAGATCGAGAACCTGATGGACAACGAGATCGAAACCCACCACCACGAAGGCCACGTTCCGGCCCACGTGATCGCCAAGCTGGGCGACGGCCTGCCGGCCTTCGGTATCGTCGCCGCCGTCATGGGCGTGGTCCACACGATGGAATCGGTCGGCATCCCGCCGGCGGAGCTGGGCATCCTGATCGCCAAGGCGCTGGTCGGTACCTTCCTCGGCATCTTGCTGGCCTATGGTTTCGTCGGTCCGCTGGCCAGCCTGCTCGAACAAAAGCTCGACGAGTCGTCGAAGATGTTCCAGTGCGTGAAGGTCACCCTCTTGGCCAGCCTGAACGGCTACGCGCCGGCGCTGGCGGTCGAATTCGGCCGCAAGGTGCTGTACTCGACCGAGCGCCCGACGTTTGCCGAGCTCGAAGAACACATCAAGAAATCGAAGAGTAAATAAGCCATGGCCGATGAAGGAATGCGCCCGATCATCGTCAAGCGGATCAAGAAGACCGCTGGCGGGCATCATGGCGGCGCCTGGAAAATCGCCTACGCCGACTTCGTGACGGCGATGATGGCCTTCTTCCTGCTGATGTGGTTGCTTGGTTCGACCTCCAAGGGCGACCTCGACGGTATCTCGGAATTCTTCAAGAATCCGCTGAAAGTGGCGATGTCGGGCGGGTCCGGTTCCGGCGACAGCTCGTCCGTCATCAAGGGCGGCGGCACTGACCTCACGCGCCGCAACGGCCAGGTGAAGAAGGGCGACACCGAGACCAACAAGAAGACCTACGACCTGAACGACGCCAGGGCCGCGCTCGAAAAGGCCGAGGGCGAGCGCCTGAAAACGCTCAAGGCGAAGATCGAGGCGGTGATCGAAGCCAATCCGGTCCTGAAAAAATACCAGAACCAGCTGCTGCTCGACATCACCAGCGAGGGGCTGCGGATCCAGATCGTGGATGAGCAGAACCGGCCGATGTTCGCGCTGGCGAAGGCCACGCTGCAGCCCTATACCGGCGACATCCTGCACGTGCTGGGCATGGTGCTGAACGACGTGCCGAACCGGATCGGCCTGTCGGGCCATACCGATTCGACGCCATACTACAGCGACGCCGGCTACAGCAACTGGGAACTCTCGGCCGACCGCGCCAACGCCTCGCGGCGCGCGCTGGTGGTCGGCGGCCTGGCCGACGACAAGATCCTGCGCGTGGTCGGCCTGGCCGCGGCGGCGCCGCTCGACCGCACCGATCCGTTCAACCCGATCAACCGCCGGATCAGCATCATCGTGATGAACAAGCGCACCGAAGACGCCGTGATGCGCGACGCCGCCACCATCGAGGTGCCGGCCGACGACACCAAGGCGGCGGCGCAAGCCGTCGTAACGGCGACCAAGTAAGCAGGAAGTGAGCAGGAGGACAGAATGACAAGAAAAAAGATTTTAGGTTCGCACGTGAAGCGCCTGCTGTCGGGCGTGTCGGCGCACGGGCGACGCCACCTGAGCGAAGTCGAGACCGACCTGCTGCAGACTGAATTGCTGCTCGAGGAAGCGGTGGACAAGCTCACCGGCAGCTTCATGGCGATCCACAGCGCGGTCGGTGCGCGCCAGGAAGCGATCGACCGCCTGCTGGCGGGCGGCAGCGTCAGTCCGGAAGACTCGGCCACGCTGGCGGCGATGTCGGGCGAGATCGGCACCCACGTCAATTCGGCGATCACCAGCATGCAGTTCCAGGACATGACGAGCCAGTTGATCGAGCGTACCCTGAAGCGCGTGACGGGTTTGCGCGAGTTCCTCGGCACGCTGGACGAGCATGGCGCCCAGATCCGCGCCGAGACGGGCAGCGACGAAATCGTCGAGCGCCTGGGCAAGGTCAGCATGGCGCTGGCGATCCAGTCGCTCGAACTGCGCAGCGTGCTGCGCAAATCGGTAGAACAACAGCATCTCGAAAGCGGCGACATCGAACTGTTCTGAGTTATTCAGACGATTCGCCGTTCATCAAACCAAGAAAACAGCAGGAGCAAAACATGGCTAAAACAATTCTCGCGGTCGACGATTCGAGCTCGCTGCGCCAGATGGTGGCGTTCAGCCTGAAGGCCGCCGGTTACCAGGTGGTGGAAGCGGTCGATGGCCAGGATGGCCTCGACAAGGCGAAGAACCAGGTCGTCGACCTGGTCCTGACCGACCAGAACATGCCGCGCATGGACGGCCTGTCGCTGATCAAGCACCTGCGCGGCATGCCCGAGTACCAGAAGGTACCGATCCTGATGCTGACCACCGAATCGTCGGACGAAATGAAATCGAAGGGCCGCGCGGCCGGCGCCAATGGCTGGCTGGTCAAGCCCTTCGATCCGCAGCGTCTGATCGAAGTCGTCAAGAAAGTGATCGGCTGAGCCGATGACGCAGCGCCGCACTACGATTCTCTCCAGGGTTAGTCCATGACGATCGACATCAGCCAGTTTTACCAGGTCTTTTTCGACGAAGCCGAAGAGCTGCTCGCCGAAATGGAACGGCTGCTGCTGGGCGTCGACGTGGCCGCCCCGGATAGCGAAGACCTGAACGCGATCTTCCGCACCGCGCACTCCGTCAAGGGTGGCGCCTCGACGTTCGGCATCACCGACATGAGCGAGGTCACCCACGTGCTGGAGTCCTTGCTCGACCGGATCCGCAAGGGCGAGATGGCATTGACCTCGCAGCACGTCGACGCCTTCCTGGCCGCCAAGGACACGCTCAAGATGCAACTGGGCGGCCACCGCAGCGGCGCCCACGTCGACCAGGACTCGGTCGCCAACGTGCGCATGATGCTGCACGACCTGTCCGAAGGCCTGGTGCCGGCGGCGACCATCGTCGCGCCATCGTTCTTGCACGCCGAACCGAAAGCCCAGACGGGCGAGGGCGCGCACCGCTACAAGATCGAACTGCCCGCGGTCGAGCAGCGCGACGTCAACGCCCTGGTCGATGAACTGGGCCTGATGGGCCGCGTCTCGGTCACGCCTTTGGAGGGTGGGCGCAGCGCGCTGATCATCACGACCCACGAGAGCCTGGACGACATCGTCGCCATCTGCTCCTTCGTGCTCGAGCCGAGCGACCTGAAGATTTTCGAAGCACCGCCGCTGACGCCTGAACAGCGCGCGATCGAAGCGCGCGAGCGCGCCCGCATCGAGGAAGAGCAGGGCTACGGCTTCTTCGACCCGGCCGACGACGCGCCGGTGGCGCAGGCCGAACTGTCGGACGACGAGCGCGGCTATGGCTTCTTCCAGCCGATCGAGCAGATCCGCGCGCTGGCCGGCATCGAGTCCGCGGCCAAGTCGGTGGTGAACGACGCGATCGAGGCGGTCGAGAAAAAGGCTGCCAAAAAAGACGACAAGGGCGCCGAGTCGTCCTCGATCCGGGTCTCGGTCGAAAAGGTCGACCAGCTGATCAACCTGATCGGCGAACTGGTCATCACGCAGGCCATGATCGAGCAGCGCTCCAGCGGGCTCGATCCGATGCTGCACGAACGCCTGCTGTCGTCGGTTTCCCAGCTCACGCGCAATACGCGCGAGCTGCAGGAAGCGGTGATGTCGATTCGCATGATGCCGATGGACTTCGTGTTCTCGCGCTTCCCGCGCATGGTGCGCGACCTGGCCGGCAAGCTGGGCAAGAAGGTCGACTTCATCACCCACGGCGCCGCGACCGAGCTCGACAAGGGCCTGATCGAGCGCATCGTCGATCCGCTGACCCACCTGGTCCGGAACAGCATCGACCACGGCATCGAAATGCCGGAAGCGCGCGCCGCCGCCGGCAAGTCGGAAGCGGGGCGCCTGTTCCTCTCGGCCGGCCACCAGGGCGGCAACATCGTCATCGAAGTGGCCGACGACGGCGCCGGCCTGAACCGCGAACGGATCCTCGCCAAGGCGGCGCAGAACGGCCTGGCCGTGTCCGACACGATGACCGATTCCGAAGTCTGGCAACTGATTTTCGCGCCGGGCTTTTCCACGGCCGATGTCGTGACCGATGTGTCGGGCCGCGGCGTGGGCATGGATGTTGTCAAACGTAATATCACTTCCATGGGGGGCTCGGTCGATATCCGGTCCGCCCGTGGTTTCGGCACCACGATTTCCATCTCCCTGCCCCTGACTTTGGCGATTTTGGACGGGATGACTATACGTTGCGGTGAGGAAATCTATATCCTTCCATTAGGGTATGTGGTGGAGTCGCTGCAACCGCGCCGCGAAGACGTGCGCGACATCGCCGGGCGTGGCCAGGTGCTGAAGGTGCGCGGCGAATACCTGCCGCTGATCGCCCTGCACGGTGTGTTCGGCATTGCATCGCGCGCCGTCGACCCGGCCGACGGCATCGTCGTCATCCTGGAGTCGGAAGGCAAGCGCGCCGCGCTGCTGATCGACGACCTGGTGGGCCAGCAGCACGTGGTAGTGAAAAACCTGGAGTCGAACTACCGCAAGGTGGCCGGCATCTCGGGCGCCACCATCCTCGGCGACGGCGGCGTCTCCCTGATTCTCGATGTGGCGGCGCTGGTGCGCGCATCGAGCCCATTGCGCCAACTGGCCGGCGAAGCCCCGGCGTGATGGTCGAACAAATTTAGTTGTACAACACAAGGAAATCAACATGTCCATTACCCAGACGACCACCCAGGGCATCGAGGGCGCTGGCAGCGAATACCTGGCCTTCACGCTCGGCTCGGAAGAATACGGGATCGACATCCTGAAGGTGCAGGAAATCCGCGGCTACGAAGCCGTGACCCGCATCGCCAACGCACCGGAATTCATCAAGGGCGTGATCAACCTGCGCGGCATCATCATCCCCGTGGTCGACATGCGCATCAAGTTCAAGCTCGGCACCCCGACCTACGACCAGTTCACCGTCGTCATCATCCTCAACATCGCCGGTCGCGTGATGGGCATGGTGGTCGACAGCGTCTCGGACGTGACCACGCTGACCCCGGACCAGGTCAAGCCGGCCCCGGACATGGGCAGCGCGTTCTCGACCGACTACCTGATCGGCCTGGGCACGGTCGACGAGCGCATGCTGATCCTGGTCGATATCGACCGCCTGATGTCCTCAAGCGAAATGGGCTTGATCGATACACAGCTCGCTGCGTAATTCGTCCGGCACCGAGCAAACAATCGCCGGCCGCGCGCCGGCAGAACAGACAGGTAGGGCAAAGTGCCGTTACACACATCCGACACGGTCAAGGAATTTGACTTCACGCGCGCCGACTTCGAGCGCGTGCGCGCCCTGATCTATCGCCGCGCCGGCATCTCGCTGGCCGACAGCAAGCAGGAAATGGTCTACAGCCGCCTGGCGCGGCGCCTGCGCGCGACCGGCATCGTCTCCTTCGGCAGATACCTCGACGACCTCGAAGCGGGGCGCATGGGCGACGAGTGGGAAGCCTTCACCAACGCGCTGACGACCAACCTGACCTCGTTTTTCCGCGAAGCCCACCACTTCCCGCTGCTGGCCGACCACGTGCAATTGCTGCGCGGGCGCGAGGCCGGTCCGCTGACGGTCTGGTGTTCGGCCAGTTCGACCGGCGAAGAGCCGTATTCGATCGCGATGACCCTGTGCGAAGCCTTCAACACGCTCACGCCCCCGGTCCAGATCATCGCCACCGACATCGATACCAACGTCCTGGCCACGGCCAGCGAAGGCACTTATGGCCTGGACCGGGTGGAAAAGATGTCGCCCGAACGCCTGAAGCGCTTCTTCTTGCGCGGCAAGGGCCGCCATGAAGGCATGGTGCGCGTGCGCCAGGAATTGCGCCAGCTCGTCACCTTCCGCCAACTGAACCTGCTGTCGGATAGCTGGCCCCTGAACGGCCAGTTCGACGCGATCTTTTGCCGCAACGTGATGATCTATTTTGACAAGGAAACGCAGCGCAAGATCCTGGCGCGTTTCGTGCCGCTGATGAAGCCGCATGCGCTGCTGTTCGCCGGCCACTCGGAGAATTTCCTCTACGTTTCCGATTCGCTGCGCCTGCGCGGCAAGACTGTCTACGAGCTGAACGAGTCGCGCCCGGCGCGCTGACTTGGAATATGGAAACATCATGAATAATCAGTTCGCTACCAACGTCTATTACGACCGCACCTTCGATTGCGACGCCGCCAAGATCCTGCCGGGCGAGTACTACTACACCGGCAAGAACATGCTGATCGTGACCGTGCTCGGCTCCTGCGTCTCGGCCTGTATCCGCGACCGCATCACCGGCCTGGGCGGCATGAATCACTTCATGCTGCCCGACGGCGGGGGCGACTTCGGCAGTCCGGTATCGGCCTCTATGCGCTACGGCACCTTTGCCATGGAAATCCTGATCAACGACTTGCTCAAGGCCGGTGCCCGCCGCGAAAACCTGGAAGCCAAGGTCTTCGGCGGCGGCGCCGTGCTGCGCGGTTTCACGGCCATGAACGTGGGCCAGCGCAATGCCGAGTTCGTGATGCAGTTCCTGAAGACGGAGCGCATCCCGGTCCTGGCCGAGGACTTGAACGACATCCATCCGCGCAAGGTGTATTTCTTCCCAAAAACGGGGAAGGTGCTGGTCAAGAAACTCATGCAAACCCAGAACGATACGCTGGCCAGGCGCGAACTCGACTACGCCAAGCGCCTCAAGGTCGAGCCCGTCGGCGGCGAAATCGACTTGTTCTGACTGGCGAAGGAAAAACAATGAAAACCAAGGTCCTCATCGTCGACGACTCGGCCCTGATCCGCAGCGTGATGAGCGAGATCGTCAGTTCGCAAGCCGACATGGAAGTGGTGGGCACCGCCCCCGATCCGCTGGTCGCGCGCGAACTGATCAAGAAAACCAATCCGGACGTGCTCACCCTGGACGTCGAGATGCCGAAGATGGATGGCCTCGACTTCCTGGAAAAGCTGATGCGCCTGCGCCCGATGCCGGTGCTGATGGTGTCGTCGCTGACCGAGCGCGGCTCGGAAATCACGATGCGCGCGCTGGAACTGGGGGCGGTCGACTTCGTCACCAAGCCGAAGATCTCGATCCAGAGCGGGATGCGCGAGTACACCGAACTGATCACCGACAAGATCCGCGCCGCGGCGCGCGCGCGCGTGAAACGCACGGTCATCAGCGCCACGCCGACCATGGCGCTGCCCTCGATGCGCAGCCCGTTGATTTCGTCGGAAAAGCTGATCATCATCGGCGCCTCGACCGGCGGCACCGAAGCGATCCGCGAATTCCTGATGCAGATGCCGTCCGATTGCCCCGGCATCCTGATCGCCCAGCACATGCCGGAAGGCTTCACGACCTCGTTCGCGCGGCGCCTCGATTCGCTGTGCAAGATCAGCGTCGTCGAGTCGAGCGGCAACGAACGGGTGCTGCCAGGCCACGCCTACATCGCGCCAGGCCACTCGCATTTGCTGCTGACCCGCTCCGGCGCCAACTACATGACCAAAATCGAGCAGACCGATCCGGTGAATCGCCATCGGCCCTCGGTCGACGTCCTGTTTCGCTCGGCGGCGCTTGCCGCCGGCAAGAACGCGGTCGGCGTGATCCTGACGGGCATGGGTAAAGACGGCGCTGCTGGTATGCTTGAAATGAAAAACGCCGGTGCCCAGAATTTCGCCCAGGACGAAGCCTCATGCGTCGTCTTCGGCATGCCGCGCGAGGCGATCGCCATCGGCGCCACCCACGAAGTGGCGCCGCTGACCGCCTTGCCGGGGCTCGTACTCGGACATCTGGCCGCACATGGTGGAAGAGCGTTGCGCGTTTGATCCGGATCGCGCCTTTTCTCTCTGTTTTATCGCCGTACGGCAACAAAAATGCTATCCTTGAGCTTGCTTGATGCAGCGACTCAAGCCACACTAACCATTAGTAAAAGAAACAACGGAGTATTTCATGGCTGATCCAAAGATGCGTTTCCTGGTTGTTGACGATTTCTCGACGATGCGCCGCATTGTCCGGAACTTGTTGAAAGAACTGGGCTACGCGAATGTCGACGAAGCGGAAGACGGCGTGATGGCGCTGGCCAAGCTGCGCAGCGAGCAGTTCGACTTCGTCGTTTCCGACTGGAACATGCCCAACATGGACGGTCTGACCATGTTGCAAAACATTCGCGCCGATCCAGCCCTGGCCAAATTGCCGGTGCTGATGGTGACCGCGGAAGCGAAGAAAGAAAACATCATCGCGGCGGCCCAGGCCGGCGCAAGCGGCTATGTCGTGAAGCCATTCACCGCCGCCACGCTCGATGAGAAGCTGAACAAGATCTTCGAGAAAATGGAAAAGGCCTGATCATGCTCGAGCCGATCGCTGCAGTTGCCGCGGATGGGACGTCGAACGACGAAGTCCTGGTCCGGGTAGGCCACATGACGCGCGCGCTGCACGACAGCCTGCGCGGTCTTGGCCTCGACAAGCTGGTCGAAAAGGCCGCAAGTGACATTCCGGACGCGCGCGACCGACTCGATTATGTGGCCCGGCTGTCGGAGCAGGCCGCCAAGCGCGTGCTCGACGCGACCGACACGGCGGGGCCCTTGCAGGATGCGGTCGAAAGCCGCAGCGCCGAGCTGCGCACGTCCTGGCAGGCCTTGCTCGACGGCGGCAGTGAGTCGGACTGGCGCGCCCTGGCCGCGCGCACCGTGGCGACGATGGCCGAGAACGAACGCGCCGCCACCGCCACCCGTGCCGAGCTGATGAACATCATGCTGGCGCAGGACTTCCAGGACCTGACCGGCCAGGTGATCGGCAAGATCACCTCGATCGCGCAAGACCTGGAAAAGCAGCTGGTGCAAGTGTTGATCGATTTCGCCCCTGACGAAATCAAGCGCGAGCTCGACAACGGTCTGCTGAACGGCCCGCAGATCAAGCCGGAAGGCAACCTCGAAGTGGTGGCGAACCAGGGCCAGGTCGACGACCTCCTCGATAGCCTCGGCTTCTAAGCTTCGCCCTGCGTAGCGGCGGGCGCCGAGCTGCGCCCCCTGCGCTCTTGTACTGCGGCCACTTCATGCATCACACCAATTATATTGTTCGCGAACCGCTGCTCGATCCATCGCAGCGGGTGATCGGTTACGAATTATTGTGGCAGCGCGGCGGGCAGGCAACGCCGGACGCGCATCTCGAGCAGCTGGTCGGCTTCGTCGCCGAACACGTCAACCATGAAGAGCATGGCTGGCTGCTGCGCGACAAGCAGCTCTTCCTCGACGCCGTTCCGGCGATGCTCTCCACCGACGCCCTGTTCGACCTGCCACCCGAACGCACGGTGCTGAGCCTGCAGGCGCGCCACCTGATGGATCCGGGCGCGCGCGCCGCGGTCCAGGCGGTGCGTGCCGGCGGCGTCGGCATTTCGCTGCGCGGCCTGGACGTCAAGCACATCACGCCCGCGCTGGCGCCCTACGCCTCTCATGTCGAGATGCGCTTTTCCGGCATCAACGTGGCCGAGCAGGCGCGCACCTACGCCGCCGCCAAACAATCGGCCCTGCGCATGCTCGGGCGCCCGGTCACCAACTGGATCGACTACGACGCCTGCGCCGCCCTTGGCCTGGACGCCTTCGTCGGCAAGCTCCACCTGACCCCGCGCCCCGGTAATCCCGTCAGCGGCCTGAACGCGGCCCAGACCATCATCCTGCAGCTGATGCAGATGGTGCAAAACAACGAGGACATCCCGAAGCTGGAAAGCGTGCTCAAACGCGATCCGGCGCTCACCTATAAACTGCTGCGCAACATTAATTCGGCCGGGTTCGGGGCGGGGCGCGAAGTGCAGTCGATCCGCCAGGCGATCGGCCTGATGGGCTATGCGCCGCTGTATCGCTGGCTGACCATGTTGCTGGCCAGCGCCAGTGCCAGCGGTTATTCGCCGGTGCTGATGGAAACGGCGGTCGTGCGCGGGCGCCTCACGGAACTGCTGGGGTTGCATTCGCTGCCGAAAGGCGAGGGCGAAAACCTGTTCGTGGCCGGCATGTTCTCGCTGCTCGACCGCCTGCTGGGCATCCCGATGAAGGACGTGCTGGAAACCATCCCGCTGCCGCCGGAAGTGGTGCGCGCGCTGATGGCGCGCGAAGGCATGTACGGTCCCTACCTGGCGCTGGCCGAGGCTTGCGAGCTGAGCTCGAACCTGGTGGGGGCACTGGCGGGCTCGCTCGAACTCAGTGCGCTGGACGTGAACAAGGCGCACTTGTCGGCGCTGGCGTGGGCGCAGGCGGTAACGCAATAAAGGAGGGCACGCCTGCCCGCCCGACGCTTCAGGCGAGCGATCGCTTGCCCCGTCAAATCGCCAGCCGGCCCCGATTCAAGGTCACCATCCGCTGCAGCTGCTGATGCATCTGCATTTCGATATTGTCGAAGCTGCACCCGACTTGCACCTGCTCGCCCAGCAGGAAGCTGCGGAAAGGGCGCAGCAGGCGGATCTCGAGGTCGGCGACGATCGCCAGCGCCGGGCCGAGCTGGAGGCGCACGCCTTTGAGCTTGCGTCCCACATACAATTCCGCCGCCTGCACCGGCGTGGCGCGCAGGCCGACGCCGCCGGAGGAGTAATCGCAAAGCGGCAACTCAAACCCCTTGTTGAGCAGCGTGAAGGTCGCGGCGTAGCTGCCGTTGACCGGGGTGTCGAGACGCGGCGCGGCGCGCCGGTTCAGTACCAGGCAGGTTTCCGGGAACACGGCCGGCACCAGGTTCGGCTGGCCGGGGGCAGCGGCCCAGTCGCTGTCGAGTTCGAACTGGAGTTTGGCGTTGCCGCCGAGGGCGGCGACGAAGGTCGTGCGTCCCGCTGGAATCGGCTCGGTGCCGGCCACGTCGAGCGTGAACAGCGGCTCTTCCGGATCCACCGACTCGATACGCGCCAGCATCGGCTCGGCCAGGCCTGCCGGATAAATCGTCAAGGCCTCGCCCGATGCGGCCAGGCTGGCAAAGGTTTCGCCGATATCGAACGGGTCGCGCATCTCGTGCGGGCCTGCGTTCGGGGCAATGCGCACCAGCACGTCGGTTGGACGGGGTGTGCCCTTGCGGGGAAGAGTGGGGGTGTGGGTCACGGCGGCGATCCTTGCGGCGAAATCAGGGCAGGCGTCCTGGATCGACCAGGACGCTGCTTGTTGCCGTTAGTATAAACGCGTAGCCCTATTGTTGCAAAAAGTAAATAATGATTTGCAAAATGTCAGCCTCGTTGTGACGCTTGCGCGCCACTCAGATTTCGAGATTGTCGATCAGGCGCGTGGTACCGAGCTTGGCAGCGGCGAGCACGACCAGCGGCGCGCCTTCGGCCAGGTCGCCGGCCGATGGCGGTTGCAGGTCGATGCGCTTGCGCACCGAGATATAGTCCGGCTTCCAGCCGCGTGCGGCCAGCTGTTCCATCGCCGCGTGCTCGACCGAGAAGATGTCGAGGTGGCCGCCGCGGATTTCGTTGGCCACGAAGTTCAGGCCCTGGTACAGGGCCGGCGCCTCGGCCCGTTCGGTGGCCGACAAATACATGTTGCGCGAGGACAGGGCCAGGCCGTCGTCGGCGCGGAAGGTTTCGGCGCCGATGATTTCGGTCGGCATCGCGAACTGGCGCGACATATTTCGCACGATCATGAGCTGCTGATAATCCTTCTTGCCGAACACGGCCACGCGCGGCTGGACGCAGGAAAACAGCTTGGTCACCACCGTGCACACGCCGCCGAAGAAGCCGGGACGGAATTCGCCTTCCAGGGTATTGCCCAGCGTGTCAGGCGGCTGCACGCGGTATTCCTGCGGCTCCGGATACAGGTCCTTCTCGGTCGGCGCGAACAGCACGTAGACGCCTTCCTTTTCCAGCTTGGCGACGTCGGCCTGGAAGGTGCGCGGATATTTGTCGAAGTCTTCGTTCGGGCCGAACTGCAGGCGGTTCACGAAAATGGAGGCGACTACCGGGTCGCCGTGCTTGCGCGCCAGGCGCATCAGCGACAAGTGGCCTTCGTGCAGGTTGCCCATCGTCGGAACGAAAGCGGTGCGCAGTTGACCGCGCAGCTGGTCGCGCAGTTCCTCAATGGTCGTAATGATTTTCATGTGTGTGAATGCGGTAGGTTGGGTGCGCGTCGGTCACGCCGGCGAGTATGCCAGGCGCACGTAAATCGGCGCGAATGGTTCGGCCTGGGTAATTTCGACCAGGGTTTCCTTGGCCAGTTCGAGCAGGGCGACGAAGTGCACGACGACGATCGGCACCGACGCCGATCCCAGGAACAGGTCGCCGAATTCGACGAAGCGCTGCGCCTGGAGCCGGCGCAGGATCGCCGACATGTGTTCGCGCACCGACAATTCCTGGCGCCCGATGCGGTGGTGCTGGGTCAGTTTCGCACGGCGCAGTACGTCGAGCCAGGCGCGCTGCAAGTCGTGCGGGTCGACCTGCGGCCAGACCGGCTCCAGGCTTTGCTCGACCGGCAGCGAGGGACGCTGGAAGTCGCGCCCTTCCTGCGGTATCAAGCCCAGGTTCAAGGCGGCGATCTTGATCTGTTCGTATTCCAGCAGGCGGCGCACCAGTTCGGCGCGGGGGTCGCCGGCGTCCTCGATCAGCTCGTTCTCGCGCTTGGGCAGCAGCATGCGCGACTTGATCTCGATCAGCATCGCCGCCATCAGCAGGTATTCGGCCGCCAGTTCGAGGTTGCTCTTGCGGATCTGCTCGACGTACACCAGATATTGCAGGGTCACCTGCGCCATCGGGATGTCGAGGATGTTGAAATTCTGCTTGCGGATCAGGTAGAGCAGCAAGTCGAGCGGACCTTCGAAGGCATCGAGGAAGATCTCGAGGGCGTCCGGCGGAATGTACAGGTCGGTCGGCATGCGCAGCATCGGCTCGCCGTACAGGCGCGCGATCGCAGCCGCGGCGGCATCGTCGAGGCCGGCGGAATCGGGCGTCGCTGCGGGCGCCGCGGCGCCATCATCGATCAGGGGCTCGGCCGGTGCTTCCGGCGCGGCCTGCTCCGGCGGCATGCCTGGTGGCCTTTAGAACTTGTTCTGGTACGGATAGGCGTTCTGGCGCAGGCGCGACTCCTTGGTGCGCGCTTCTTCGTCGAGCGAGATCGGCAGCTTGTCCCACAACAGGGAGCGGCCTTCTTGCTGGCGCTGTTCCATACCCGGAGTTTTCGACTTCAACTCTTCGATGAACTTCGTGTGGTCGGATACGTAACCGGTAAATTTAGGCATTGTTTTGACTGATAAAAAGAGAGCCGGGATGGCGAGGCAGATTGTTCTGCCCACGCCGCCCGGCGTCAAGGGTTACGGGTGCAGCGCGTTGAGTTGGCGTGCGATGATGTCGTGGTTCAGCCACAGCACCGGGGCAATCTTTTCCGAAGCGCCATGGAACATCAGCGGACCGGCGCCTTCCAGCACGAGCGAGGACAGGTGGTCCGTGATCAGGGCCTTCTTGTCCTTGTGCAGGTCGGTAATGGCTTCCGAGGTGCCGATCATCACGTCGGCCAGGGCCGGGGTGTTGTCCATCGGCCAGGCTTCGAAGTTGCGGAACTCGGCGCTGGTGGTGTCGTTGTTGTACTGTTCAATGGTGTCGAGCAGCGACTGCAGCGAGGTGCCTTCGCCCAGCAGGTCCTGGCAAATCTGCCATTGCTGGTCGGCCCAGGCGCCGCCGCCTTCTTTTTTCAGCGCGGTCAGCAGCGGGAACAGCGACAGCTCGACGCCGACGAAGATGTCCGACGAATTGGTGCGGATTTCCGGGCAGTTGAACACGGTCGCGGCAATGCCCGACTTCCAGGCCGCTTCGGCCACACTTTCCAGGCGCATCTTGGCATAGCCCTGGGTGTAGTTGGTATAGGTCTGCCAGACGTAGTCGCCGCCGATCAGGATCTCGGTGCCGTGGTAGCCGTAGGCCGTGTAGCGCACTTCGCCGCCGGCTTTGGTCACGCGCTCGCGGATCGGCGCGGATGCATCGATCAGGTATTTCAGCGTGTTGGCCGTGACTTCGTCGAAATTCATCAGGATCAGCTTGCCGAGGTCGCTATCGAGCAGGGCGCGCGAGGATTCGAAGCGCTCGCCGCGGCCTTTGTAGATGCGGTTGGCAATGGCCAGGAAGGCCTTGATCTTCGGAATGCCGCCGGCCATGGTGTGGGCGAAGAAGACGTTCGCGCCTTCCGGGATCAGCTTGTCGATCTCGCCCATGACCAGGGCCGCGTTGCTGGTGAAGCGGCGCACGCCGGCTTCGCGGCAGCGCTCGATCTTTTCCCAGTCCAGCTTGTCGTCCTGCCAGGTTTTCAGCTTGACGCCGGCCAGCATCTCGGTCGGGTTTTGCTCGCCTTCCGGGGCGTCCATGTCGAAGCCGGCCATCAGCGGCACGTTGATGATGCGCCCGCCCAGTTTTTCTTCCGCTTCCGCGTGTTCTTCGGCGCTCAGCGCGCGCAGGGCGCCGGTCTCGTCGCGGCGGCCGACGGTGATGCCCACCATCGTCATGCCGGCGGCGCGCGCCTCGTCGATCAGGCCATTCACATAGCCGCGGCCGAACAGCTCGCCGAACAGGACGAAGACATCGCCCTTGCGAAATACGTTGGCGGTCGGGATGTGGCGCAGGGGATTCAGTTCGGTCATATTATTTTCTACCTTCTCAAAGGAGTGTGTAGGGGCGTCTGCGGCGCTTGTTTCTTGGGAAAAACGGCATTATAACGCCGCCTTGCGCCCCGGGAACGGCTTGGCCCGGGGCGCTTTTACGGATGCGCACGCGGTTCAGCGGATGCGCATGCCAGGCGTGGCACCCGCCATCGGGTCGAGCAGGTACAGGCCCGGATTGGCCTTCTCGTCGGCGGCGGAGGCGCACAGCACCATGCCTTCCGAAATGCCGAACTTCATCTTGCGCGGCGCCAGGTTGGCCACCATCACCGTCAGCTTGCCGACCAGCTCTTCCGGCTTGAAGGCCGACTTGATGCCCGAGAACACGTTGCGATGGCGGCCTTCGCCCGCGTCCAGCGTCAGGCGCAGCAGCTTGCCGGCGCCTTCGACGTGTTCGCAGTTGACGATGCGGGCCACGCGCAGGTCGATCTTCATGAAGTCGTCGATCGAGATTTCGGGGGCGAGTTCTTCGATGTCGGCGGCCGCAGGCGCCTCGTCGGCCGGCGCCAGGGCGGCAACGGCCAGGCTGGCGTCGGACACGACGGCAGGCGCGGCAACGGCAGCCGGCTTGTCGAACAGGCTCTCGACCATCTTGGCGTCGACCCGTTGCATCAGGTGGCTGTAGGCGCCGATGCTGCGGCCCAGCATCGTGCCGTGGACGGCATCGCCCTGGGTATCGGCCCAGGAAAGGGCGCTGTCGCCCAGGAATTCGGCAACCCGCGCGGCCACTTGCGGCAGCACCGGCGAGAGCATGATCGTCAGCTGGCGGAACAGGATCAGGGCGGTGCTGCAGACATCGTGCAGTTCGGCCAGCCTGGTCTCGTCCTTGGCCAGGATCCACGGCTTGTTTTCGTCGACGAACTGGTTGGTGACATCGGCGATTTCCATGATCTCGCGCAGCGCGCGGCCATAGTCGCGCGACTCGAAGCTGGCGGCGATCGAGGCCTGGCGCTCGGCGCCATCGACCGTCAAGGCTTTCGCGATCCAGGCCTGGGCGCCGCCCGACAGCGACGCGGCCAGCTTGCCGTCGAATTTCTTGGCGATGAAGCCGGCGCAGCGGCTGGCGATGTTCACGTACTTGCCGATCAGGTCGCTATTCACGCGGGCGACGAAATCCTCGCCATTGAAGTCGAGGTCCTCGACTTTCGCGTTGAGCTTGAAGGCCAGGTAATAGCGCAGCCATTCGGGGTTCATGCCCAGTTCCAGGTAGCGCAGCGGCGAAATGCCGGTGCCGCGCGACTTCGACATCTTTTCGTTGTTCACGGTCAGGTGGCCGTGGACGGCAACTTTCAGCTTGTCGATGATCGGGTGGCTGGAAAAATTCAGCATCGCCGGCCAGAACAGCAGGTGGAAGGAAACGATGTCCTTGCCGATGAAGTGGACTTGTTCGGCCTGCGGATCGTTCAGGAAGGCCTCGAAGTCGAGTCCCTGCTTGTCGAAATAATTCTTCAGCGAAGCCAGGTAGCCGACCGGCGCATCCAGCCACACATAGAAGAACTTGCCCGGCGCATCGGGAATCGGGATGCCGAAATAGGGCGCGTCACGCGAAATATCCCAGTCGGCCAGCTTTTCGCCGCCTTCGCCCAGCCACTCCGAGACTTTGTTCACCATTTCCGGCTGCAGGCGGCCCGGGGTATTGAGCCACTCCTTCAGGAAGTGGTAGCAGCGCGGGTCGGACAGCTTGAAGAAATACTGCTCCGAGGGTTTGAGGATCGGGGTCGAACCGGTGAACACCGAGAACGGATTGATCAGTTCGGTCGGCTGGTAGGCGGCGCCGCAGACTTCGCAGTTGTCGCCGTACTGGTCCTTGGCGTGGCAGGTCGGGCACTCGCCCTTGATGTTGCGGTCGGCCAGGAACATGCCCTTGACCGGGTCGTAGAAGCGGTCCACGGTTTTCGTGACGATCAGGCCGGCGTCGCGCAGCTTGCGGTAGATGCCCTGCGAGAGTTCGACGTTTTCCGGCGAATCGGTCGAATACCAGTTGTCGAAGGCAATATGGAAGCCGTCCAGGTACTGGGCACGGCCGGCGGCGATCTTCGCCACGAATTCCTGCGGGGTGATGCCTTCCTTTTCGGCGGCGATCATGATCGGGGTGCCGTGGGTGTCGTCGGCGCAGACGAAATGCACCTGCCGCTTGACGTCCCCATCGCGCTGCATTCGCTGGAAGCGGACCCAGATGTCGGCCTGGATGTACTCCATCATGTGGCCGATGTGGAAGGCGGCATTCGCGTAGGGCAGGGCGGTAGTGACGAACAGCTTGCGGGTCATGGTCGAAACGCTATTGGAAGAATGAAAGAAAACATTTTACCAGCGGATGGCCCGGAGAACCTACGCGCAGGAGGGGTATTGCCTGGATTTGCCAATCCGACAATAAGAGTTGGAGCGTTTTTTGCTACACTGCGCCCATCACATTGGAGAAATACATGAGCATCACTGCAGACGACGTCAAGGCCGCATTAGCAAAGGTCATCGATCCTAATACGGGCAAGGACTTCGTGTCCTCCAGATCGATCAAGAACATCCAGGTCGACGGCGCCGACGTCGCGCTCGACCTCGAACTCGGTTATCCGGCGAAAAGCCAGGTCGCGCTGCTGCGCGCCATGGTCGTCAATGGCGTGAAAACCATTCCCGGCGTCGGCAACGTCAGCGTCAGCGTCCAGGTCAAGATCCTGTCGCACGCGGTGCAGCGCGGCCTGAAGGTGATGCCGAATGTGAAGAACATCATCGCGGTCGCGTCCGGCAAGGGCGGGGTCGGCAAATCGACCACGGCCGTGAACCTGGCGCTGGCCCTGGCCGCCGAGGGCGCCAGCGTCGGCATCCTGGACGCCGACATCTACGGTCCTTCGCAGCCGATGATGCTCGGTATTAATGCGCGTCCGGAAAGCGTGGACGGCAAGACCATGGAGCCGCTGGAAAACCACGGCGTGCAAGTGTCCTCGATCGGCTTCATGATCGATCCGGACGAGCCGATGGTCTGGCGCGGCCCGATGGTCACCCAGGCCTTGCAGCAGCTGCTCGAGCAAACCAACTGGCGCGACCTCGATTACCTGATCGTCGACATGCCGCCGGGTACCGGCGACATCCAGCTGACGCTGTCGCAGAAAGTGCCGGTCACGGGCGCCGTGATCGTCACCACGCCGCAGGACATCGCGCTGCTCGACGCACGCAAGGGCTTGAAAATGTTCGAGAAGGTCGGCATTCCGATCATCGGCATCGTCGAGAACATGAGCACCCATATCTGCTCGAACTGCGGTCACACCGAAGCCATCTTCGGCCACGGCGGCGGCGAAAAGATGTGCAAGGACTTCAATGTCGACTTCCTCGGCGCGCTGCCCTTGACCATGTCGATCCGCGAACAAACCGATTCCGGCCGCCCGACCGTGGTGGCCGATCCGGATGGCGCGGTTTCCGCCGTTTATAAAGCAATCGCACGCAAGGTCGCCGTCAAGGTGGCCGAGCGGGCCAAGGACATGACGAGCAAGTTCCCGAGTATCGTGGTCAAGAACGACTGACGTTCCAGCAGGGAGCTAACCGCGTGGAGTCGGGACTCCACGCGTTTTTTTTATGCGTGTGAACGCCGCTCCCTGCCGATACCCCGTTTTTTCTTGTCAAGCGTTGCGCGCATGTTTTTCCGCGTTCTATCTGCTCAAAAATAAAGTCTGTGGGAAATTTCCTTCCTACACTGGCGTTTGGACTGACTCGCCTAGCGGCCCTGCGGCCGGACCGACACCACATGAACAGCACCTGCGCGCGATGGAGCGACCGTTACCTGGGCGCGAACCACTGGTTCATTCCTGCCGACCTGTTGAACCAGGCGCCGAGCGCCCGCACCCGGGCCGAAAACGTCGTCAACGCCGCCTTGCTGGCCGGCACCGCCGGGCCGTTTTATGCCCTGGCTTACCACCTGCTGGGCTTTAACGCGGCCGCCATCGAGATCCTGCTGTGCTGCACCGGCATGCTAGGCTCGCCCCTGCTGCTGCGCGCCAGCGGCAGCATTTGGGCCGCGCGCGAACTTTTCCTGTGCGCGCTGTTCTTCAACTTCACCTGGCTCAGCTATCACCTGGGCGGGATCGGCGCACCGACGGCCAGCTGGCTGATCACGGCGCCGCTGGTGGCGATGTTCCTGGGCGGCGTGGCCAGCGCGCTGTTCTGGCTGGCCCTCAGTTGCGGCGCCGCCGTCGCGATCTACGCCTTGCCGGGTGCAAATAACCTACTGCCCAGCCACCCGGTGTCGGACATGGCGCTGCTCTACCTGATCTGCCACCTCGGCTTGTTCGTGGTCGTGCTGGTCTTCGCGCTGCTGTTCGAACTGACCAAGACCCAGGGTTTCGTCAAGCTCGAACAGGCGCTCGGCACGATCAACGAGCTGGCGATCCGCGACGAACTGACCGGCGTGCACAACCGGCGCTACCTGCTCGAGCTGATCGAAAAGGAAAAAGAGCGCAGCGACCGCAACGGCCGCGCCTTCTGCCTGTGCCTGCTCGACATCGATTTCTTCAAGCGCATCAACGACACCTGGGGCCATAGCGCGGGCGACACCGTGCTGCGCGCCTTTGCCAGCGTGGTCCAGGGCCAGGTTCGCGGCAGCGACAGCTTCGGGCGCTATGGCGGCGAGGAATTCCTGCTGATGCTGCCCGAGACGCCGCCGGGCGACGCCCTGGTGCTGGCCGAGCGCGTGCGCGCCGCGATCGAGGAGATGCGCTGCCTGGAAGGCGGCAGCGAGATCGCCCTGACGGTGTCGATCGGCGTGGCCGAGTACCGCATGGGCGAAGCCATCGGGCTGGCGGTCGGACGCGCCGACGAGGCCCTCTACCTGGCCAAGTCGAGCGGACGCAACCGGGTGCTGTGCCACGGCGAGCGCGAGGAGCCGCTGGCCGTGGCCCTGCGCGCCAACGCGCCGGGGACGCCGGACCTCAAGGACCTCGGTTCGAGCGTCGGGCGCATCCTCGATGGCGTCCATTGCGACCAGCTCACGGGCCTCTTGAACCGGCGCCTGCTGCGCGACCGCCTGCGCCATGCCATGGACCGCGCCGACCGCAACCGCCGGCTGGTCGCGCTGCTGCTCCTGAATATCAACAAGTTCAAGGAAGTCAACGACGCCCTCGGCTACGAGGCCGGCGACGCGCTGCTGGTGCAGGCCGGCGCCATCGTCCGCGACTGCCTGCGCGACTGCGACACCGTGGCGCGCTGGAGCGGCGACGAATTCATCGCGCTGCTGGAGGACGTGGCCGAGGAGGACGACGCGCGCCAGGTCGCGGAAAAAATCCTCGGCCGCTTCGCCCTGCCGCTCAATACCGGCGAGCGCGATTGCTTCGTCACGCTGTCGGTTGGCGTGGCCCTGTATCCGGCCGAGGATTGCGACCTCGACGCATTGCTGAAACGCGCCGACATCGCCATGCGCAGTGCGCGCGCCTGGGGCGAGAACAGCGTGCAGCTGTACTCGTGCAGTGCCTGCGCGCCGCACAGCGAGCGCCTGGCACTCAAGAACGGCTTGCGCGAAGCGCTGGCGCGCGGCCAGCTGTTCCTCGAATACCAGCCGCAGGTCGACCTGGCCACGCGCCGCATCGTCGGGGTCGAGGCGCTGCTGCGCTGGCAGCATCCGGTGTATGGCCGGATCGATCCGGGCCGCTTCATTCCACTGGCCGAGGAAACCGGCATGATCGTGCCGATCGGCGACTGGGTACTGCGCACCGCCTGTGCCCAGAACCGCGCCTGGCGCGATGCCGGCCTGCCCGGCGTGAAGACGGCCGTCAACCTGTCGGCACGCCAGCTGCGCACCCCCAGCATCGCCGCGCGCGTGCTGGAGATCGTCGAGGCCACGGGCTTACCCGCCGGCTGCCTCGACCTGGAGATCACCGAGGGCGTGCTGATCGACGACCTCGACGCCAACCGCCATGTGATGGGCGAGCTGCGCGCAGCCGGGGTGCTGGTCTCGATCGACGACTTTGGCACCGGCTATTCGAGCCTGAACTATCTGTCCGAACTGCCGTTCGACATCCTCAAGATGGATGGCCTGTTCGTGCGGCGCCTGGGCGCCAGCACGCGCGCCCGGCCGTATGCGATCGCCGAGGCGATCGTGGCGATGGCGCACCGGCTCGACCTGAAGGTGATCGCCGAATGCGTCGAAACGGCCGAGCAGCTGGCCGACCTGTGCGCCATGCGCTGCGACGAATCGCAGGGCTATCTGTTTCATCGTCCGCTGCCCGCGGAGCAGGTCGGCGCGCTGCTGGCGCGCCAGGCCGACGCCCAGGCGCAGCTCGTTCCCGCCTGATTTTCTTCTACCTCATCGAGGAGTACACCGTGCACGAGGAAACGATCGTCTTCGAACGGACCGCCGATATCGCCGAACTGGAAGCGTCCGGCGCCTTACGCGGCAGCGTCGCCCAGTTCGCGCAGCCGCGCGGCGCCAACCTGCTGCGCCGGGCCGAGGCGCTCGACGCCTGGTGCCGGCTGCGCGCCGCGCACGGCGTCTGGCAATACGCGCGTGCGCTGGACGGCGCCCCGGCGTCGGAATCGAAGGTGCACGAGGAGGGCGCCGCGCCCGGCACGGCCACCCGCGGCATCAATTTCGCCTCCCAGGATTATCTGTCGCTGGCCTCGCACCCGGCGGTGCGTGACGCGGCCCGCGCGGCCCTGGCCGACGCCGGTCCGCACAGCGCCGGTTCGGCCGTCCTGCTCGGGAACAGCCGGCTGTCGCTGGCGCTGGAAGCGGCGCTGGGCGAACTGCTGCGCTTCGATCATGTCACCTTGTTCCCGACCGGCTGGGGCGCCGCCTTCGGGGTCATCACGGCGCTGGTGCATGCGCGCGACTATGTGCTGGTCGACCAGCTGGCGCACGCCTCCTTGCGCCAGGGTGCGAACGCCGCCACGCGCAACGTGGTGCTGCACCGGCACCTCGATACCGGCCATGTGCGCGAACTGCTGGCGGCGATCCGCGCGCGCGACACCGAGAACGCCATCCTGGTGGTCACCGAGGGCCTGTTCAGCATGGATGCCGACGTCCCCGACCTGCCGCTGATGCAGCACCTGTGCCGCGAGTACAACGCGACGCTGCTGGTCGACGTCGCGCACGACCTGGGCGCGCTCGGTCCGGGCGGTACCGGCAGCCTGGGCGAGCAGTCGATGCTGGGCAAGGTCGACCTGGTGATGGGCGCGTTCTCGAAAACCTTCGCCTCGAACGGCGGCTTCGTCGCCGGCGCCACGCGCGCGGTCAAGCGCCAGCTGCAGCTGTTCGCGGGCCCCCATCTGTTCTCGAATGCGCTCTCGCCGGTGCAGGCGGCCTGCGTGCTCGAATCCTTGCGCATCTCCGCCAGCGGCGAAGGCGATACGCTGCGCGCGGCCCTGCTGCAGAACGCCGCCGCGCTGCGCGCCGGCCTGGCCGAAACGGGCATGCGCTGCCTGGGCGTGCCCTCGGCGATCGTCCCGCTCTGGATCGGCAGCGAACAGGTGGCGCGCCTGGCCGGCCGCACGCTGGCGCGCGAGGGGGTGTTCGTCAACGCCGTCGAGTATCCCGGCGTGCCGCTGGGGGCGGCGCGCTTGCGCCTGCAGGTGATGGCCGGTCACCGGCCGGCGCAGCTGCGCCAGGGGGCGCGCATGATCGGCGCGGCGGTGAGCGAGGCGGGGGCGGCGCTGGGCGTGGAGCCGGCGCGCCAGCCCTGGCCGCGGGAGCGCGCCCGTGGCTGACGCATCCGGACCCGCCGGACCCCTGCCGGCGCTGCTGCGCGCCCGGGCGCGCCAGACGCCGGGGCGCATCGCCTACACCTTCCTGCGCGAAGACGGCGGCGAAGAGCACATCGCGTACGCCGCACTGGCCGCGCGCGTCGACGCGCTGGCCGCGCACATGCTAGGCCAGGCCGCTGCCGGCGACCGCGTCTTGCTGCTGTATCCGGCGGGGATCGACTTCATCGTCGCTTTCTTCGCCTGCCTGGCGGCGGGGTTGGTCGCCGTGCCGGCCGCGCCCGCGAACCGGGCGCGCGACGCCGCCCGGCTGGCCGCGCTGGTGAGCGACGCGGCGCCTGCGTTCGCGCTCTGCGCGCCGGCGACGCAGGCCACGACGGCGGCGGCGCTCGAGCGCGCCGACTGCGCGCTGCCGCTGCTGCTTGGCGTCGGCGACGCGCACCCCGCGCGCCTGCCCGTGCCGCGCCTCGATACGGTCGCCTTCCTGCAATATACGTCCGGCTCGACCGGGCAGCCGAAGGGGGTCGAAGTCACGCACGCGAACATCGGCGCCAACGTCGCCGCCATCGGCAGCGCCTTCGGATTCAGCCTGGGGACGGTCATGGTCAGCTGGCTGCCGCCGTTTCACGACATGGGCCTGATCGGCAGCATCTGCGCGCCGCTGGCGTTGGGCTTTCGCTCGGTGCTGATGGCGCCGGGCACCTTCCTGCGCCGGCCGGCGAGCTGGCTGGAAGCCATTACCCACTACCGCGCCACCTGCAGCGGCGGGCCGAATTTCGCCTGGGACCTGTGCCTGCGCCGGGTCGACGAGGCGCAAAAAGCGCGACTCGACCTCTCCTGCCTGAAGGTGCTCTACAACGGCGCCGAGCCGGTGCGCGCGGCGACGCTGGACGGCTTTCTGGAGGCCTTCGGCGCCTGCGGACTGCGGCGTGAAGCCTTGTTCCCCTGTTATGGCATGGCCGAGGCGACGCTGCTGGTGGCCGGCGGGCCGCGCGCGCGCGCGCCGCGCGTGCTGACGCTGGATGCGGACGCGCTCGAGCGCGGCGCCGTGCTGGAAGCGGCGGCCGGCCAGGCGGGCAGCCGCGCGCTGGTCAGCTGTGGCCCGGCGGCGCCGGGCGTCGCCGTGGCGGTGGTCGATCCCGCGCGCAGCGTGCTGGCGGAGGAGGGCGAGGTCGGCGAACTCTGGATCGCCGGCGCGGGCGTCGCCCGCGGCTACCATGCCCGCCCGCAGGACAGTGCCCGCCTGTTCGGCCTGCGCATCGGCGCCGCGCCGGCGCACCTGGCCGGGGCGCGCTGGCTGCGCAGCGGCGACCTCGGTTTCATGCACGCGGGCGAGCTCTATATTACCGGGCGCCGCAAGGACGTCATCGTCGTCAACGGCCGCAAGATCCACGCCCAGGACGTGGAAGCGCTGGCCGAAGCCGCCTGCGCCGAGCTGGCGCCGAACTGCTGCGCCGCCTTCGCGCTCGACGGCGATGGCGGCGAGCGCCTGGCGCTGGTGGTCGAGGTGAGCCGCGCATTGGCGCGCGGGGGCGATCTCGATGCGGCGGCGCGCCGGATCCGGGCGGCGGTGGCGGCCGGCACCGGCCTGGGGCTGCACACGCTGGCCTTCGTCGCGCCCGGCGCTTTCCCGCGCACCACCAGCGGCAAGGTCCAGCGCGCGCGCTGCAAGGCCTTGTTGCAAGGCGGCGCCCTGGTGCCGCTGGCGGCGCTGGCGCCGCCGTCCGACGGCAGCGCGGCGCGCGCCGATGCCGTCATCGCCTGGCTGCGCGCCTACGCGCCGCGCCGGCTCGATTCGCGCCTGGCCGACGAACGCCGTTCGCTGGCGCCCCATGTCCTGCTCGACTTCGGCGAGCGCGGCCTGCTGGGACTGCAGGCGCCATGCAGCGCCGGTGGCCTCGACCTGACCACGATCGACCTGGTGCGCGTGATGGCGCAGCTGGCCGCGATCGACCTGACGCTGGCCACGCTGGTTGGCGTCCACAATGGCCTCGGCCTGCGGCCCTTGCTGCGCTACGCGCCGGACCCGCTGCGCCGCCACTGGCTGCCGGCGCTGGCCGCGGGCCGCCAGCTGGCCGCCTACGCGCTCAGCGAGCCGCAGGCCGGCTCCAACCCGCGCGCGATCGGCAGCCGCGCGCAGCGGGTCGACGGCGGCTGGCGCCTGGACGGCGAGAAGCATTTGATCGGACTGGCCGCCTGGGCCGGCGTGCTGACCGTGTTCGCGCGCGCCTTCGATGCGGCCGGGCGCGCGCTGGGAACGGTGGCGCTACTGGTGCCGGGCGACGCCGCGGGCCTGTCGCTGGGACCGGAAGCACTGACGATGGGCATGCGCGCGATGCCGCAAAGCGCGCTGCGCTTCGACGCCGTGTTCGTGCCCGACGGCGACGTGCTGGGTGCGCCCGGTGCCGGCATGGACGTCGCCCACGACGCCATGGGCTTCGCGCGCCTGGGCATCGGCGCGCTGTGCGTGGGCGCGATGAAGCGCTGCCTTCAATTGATGGCACGCTATGCGGCGCGGCGCGAGATCGCCGGCGGCCGCCTGCTCGACAATCCGGTGACACTGCTGCGCCTGCACGAACTCGATTGCGCGATCCAGGCGGGCGAAGCGATGGTCGACGCACTGGCGGCCAGCATCGACGCCGGCGCGCCGCTGCCGCTCGACGCCTGCGGCGCCTGCAAATGCGTGCTGTCGGAACTGCTGTGGGAAGCGGTCGACCGCCTGGCGCAGATGCTGGGTGGGCGCGGCTACCTGGAGAACAACCTGGCGCCGCAACTGCTGCGCGACGCGCGCGTGCTGCGGATCCTGGAAGGGCCGAGCGAAGCCCTGTATGCCCACCTGGGCGCGCTGGTGCGCCAGCCGGGCAATGCGATGGTCCAGGCGCTGGCGCGCTTCGGCTTGCCGGAACATCTGGAGCTGCTGGCGAACCTGCCGGCGCCGGGCAGCGGCGCCTGGCAGGATGGCCGCAACGGGGAATTTGCCGCCTGGGCGCTGCTGGTGGCCTGCGCGCGCGGCGATGCGGCGCGCTGGGCCGAGCGCCGCCTCGATGCCCTGCGCCGCACGATCGGGGACGAGCGCGCGATGGCCGCGGCCTGCCCGTCCGGCAGCGTGCTGCTGGCCCGGGTGGCGCGCCATGCGCTGGCGATCGGCGATATCGAGCAGGGCGCGCCAGGGGAGGCGGGAGCGCTCGATGCGCTGCTGCGCCAGGCGCCGCCGCGGCGCGTCGAATCGCAAGTCCCTGTGCAGGCCGCGCTCTCGAGCCTGGAGCTGGTGCGCGCCTGCCTGGACCGCTGGCTGCGCGAGGGCGGCCTGGGCGAGGGCGGCGCACCCGGCACCTGGTCCGGGGCCGACATGCCGCGCGCCGATATCGGCGCCGACTGGAACCACGACACCCCGTTCAGCGATCTGGGCATCGATTCGCTGGCCTCGGTGCCGCTGGCGCTTGAAATCGAGCAGGCCAGCGCGGTGCCGGTCAGCGCCGAGCTGCTCTACGATTACCCGACGGTGCGGATGCTGGCCGCGTATATCGACGAACGGCGCGGCGAACTGCGGGAGGCGCAGCGCGCGTAAATGGCGCGCCGCGGGCGGGCGGCGGCGCTGTCCGCCTCCGGCGCATCGGGGTAGAATAGCCGCTTTCCCCTTTTGCCTTTCGCCATGATCGTCCGCACCCGTTTTGCCCCCAGCCCGACCGGCTACCTCCACCTTGGCGGCGCGCGCACCGCGCTGTATTCCTGGGCCTATGCCCGCCATTTCGGCGGCACCTTCATCCTGCGCATCGAAGACACCGACCTCGAGCGCTCGACGCCGGAAGCGGTGCAGGCGATCCTGGACGGCATGCAGTGGCTCGGCCTGTCGCACGACGAAGGCCCGTTCTACCAGATGCAGCGCATGGACCGCTACCGCGAAGTCATCGCGGGCATGCTGGCGGCCGGCAGCGCCTACCTGTGCTACTCGTCCCCAAGCGAAGTCGAAGCCATGCGCGAGCGCATGCGCGCCGCGGGCGAGAAGCCGCGCTACGACGGCACCTGGCGCCCGGAAGCGGGCAAGACGCTGCCCGACGTGCCGGCCGGCGTGACCCCGGTGGTGCGCTTCAAGAATCCGCTGGATGGCGAAGTGACCTGGAACGACGTCGTGAAAGGCCCGATCACGATCGCCAACAAGGAGCTCGACGACTTGATCATCGCGCGTCCGGACGGCACGCCGACCTATAACTTCTGCGTCTCGGTCGACGACTGGGATATGCAGATCACCCACGTGCTGCGCGGCGACGACCACGTCAACAACACCCCGCGCCAGATCAACATCCTGCAGGCGCTGGGCGCCACGCTGCCGCAGTACGGCCACCTGCCGATGATCCTGGGCGCCGACGGCCAGAAGCTGTCGAAGCGCCACGGCGCCGTCAGCGTGATGGAATACCCGGAGCAGGGCTACCTGCCGGAAGCGATGCTGAATTACCTGGCGCGCCTGGGCTGGAGCCATGGCGACGACGAGATCTTCTCGATGGAGCAGTTCACCGAGTGGTTCAACCTCGAGCACCTGACCGCCTCGGCGGCCCAGTTCAATCCCGAAAAGCTGGCCTGGCTGAACAACCACTACATCAAGGCGGCCGACAACGAACGCCTGGCGAGCCTGGTGCGTCCGAAGATGGACAGCCAGGGCGCGCAGTTCGACGGCGCCCCGGCGCTGCCCGGCGTGCTGGCGCTGGTCAAGGACCGCACCAACACGCTCAAGGAGCTGGCCGACGCCGCCATGCTGTTCTACCGCCAGCCCCAGCCCGACGCCGCCTTGCTGGCCCAGCACCTGACCGATGCCGTGCGTCCGGCCCTGGCCCTGTTCGCCGAGCGTTGCCAGACGGTCGAATGGAGCAAGGCGGCGCTGGCCGCCATGCTCAAGGAAGTGCTCGCCGCCCAGGGATTGAAGATGCCGCAGATCGCCATGCCGCTGCGCCTGCTCGTCACCGGCCAGCTGCAAACGCCGGCCATCGATGCGGTGCTGGAACTGTTCGGCCGCGAAGCCGTTTTGGCGCGTGTCGCCAAAGGTTTGTAATCACGCAAAACGGTATTTGCGTAATGCAAGAACCCCCGCTATAATGCTCGCACTTCAGCAGTACAGGGGGGTATAGCTCAGCTGGGAGAGCGCTTGCATGGCATGCAAGAGGTCAGCGGTTCGATCCCGCTTACCTCCACCACTTTGAAGTGCAGTATCGGTAGTTCAGGGTCCCCATCGTCTAGAGGCCTAGGACATCACCCTTTCACGGTGAGTACCGGGGTTCGAATCCCCGTGGGGACGCCAAGGTTTTGGCAGAGGTTGTGCCGAAGCGCTGCGCCAGCGGCAGCGGTAGTAGAAGCAAGTGCAGTATGGTATGATGTTGTTTGCTCGTGGGGGGTATAGCTCAGCTGGGAGAGCGCTTGCATGGCATGCAAGAGGTCAGCGGTTCGATCCCGCTTACCTCCACCACGTAAAACAAAAGTAGTCTGCAAGTCCAGGGTCCCCATCGTCTAGAGGCCTAGGACATCACCCTTTCACGGTGAGTACCGGGGTTCGAATCCCCGTGGGGACGCCAAGAATTTGGCATCGTAGTATAGTAATGCAAATAGTTTTAGGTCCCCATCGTCTAGAGGCCTAGGACATCACCCTTTCACGGTGAGTACCGGGGTTCGAATCCCCGTGGGGACGCCAGTCATGTAAAAAGCCGCTTTTGAGCGGCTTTTTGCTTTTCTACGCGTTTTATCGTCCAGCGATCCTCACCATGGCTTCTCCCGCTCCGTTATCCCTCGCGATTTTCTGCAAGGTCGTCGACAACTACGGCGACATCGGCATTTGCTGGCGCCTGGCGCGCCAGTTGCAGGCCGAGCATGGCGTGGCGGTCACGCTCTGGGTCGACGACCTGGCAAGCTTTCGCCGCATCTGTCCCGCGGTCGACCTGGCGCTCGACTCCCAGCTGGTGGAAAACGTCGCGGTGCGCCACTGGCGCGGCCAGGATGACGCCTATCTGCCGGACGAGGTGGCCGACATCGTCATCGAGTTTTTCGCCTGCGATATTCCGCCCCTCTATATAGAAGCGATGGCGCGCCGCACGCCGCGCCCCGTCTGGCTCAACCTGGAAGGGCTGACGGCGGAAGAATGGGTCGAGGGTTGCCACACCTTGCCGTCGATGCACCCGCGCCTGAAACTGACCAAGCATTTCTTTTTCCCCGGCTTTACCGGAAAAACGGGCGGCCTGCTGCGCGAAGCCGGTCTGGCGCAGGCACGCCTGGCCTTTTTGGCGCACACCGAGCGCAAGGGCGCCTTCCTGCATGGTCTGGGCCTGCCGGACGCCGAGATCGACGCCTTTACGGTCTCGCTGTTCTGCTATCCGCAGGCGCCCGTTCCCGGACTCTTCGCGGCCTGGCAGGGTGGGAGCGAGCAAATCACTTGCCTGGTACCGGAAGGCGTGGCCGCGCAGGCCGTGGCCGATTTCCTGGGCGCCGATGCGCGCGCCGGCGCGGTTGCCACGCGCGGCGCGCTGACCGTGCGCGTGCTGCCCTTCGTGCCGCAGCCGGACTATGACCGCCTGCTGTGGGCCTGCGACCTGAACTTCGTGCGCGGCGAGGATTCCTGGGTGCGTGCCCAGTGGGCGGGCAAGCCTTTCGTCTGGCACATTTATCCGCAAGACGAGCAGCTGCACCACAAGAAACTCCGTGCTTTCCTGGAGCGCTACGTGCCGGCGATCGACAGCCTGCGCCACTTCATGCTGCACTGGAACGAAGCCTTGCCGGAGGCCCCCGATTGGCCGGCGCTGTGGTCGGCACTACGCGCCGACCAGGCACCGATCGAGGCGCGCGCCGACCTGTGGCAAGCGGAAATGTCGAACAACGGCGACCTGGCATCGAACCTGCTCGGCTTTGCCGCTTCACTTCGGTAGGCACGGCATCTGTTACGTGATATCATGCCCGGTTACTGCAACCCCTTTTTTTGATACCTCAGACTCCTATGAAACCCGCAAAAGAGATCCGTGTCGGCAATATCATCATGGTTGATGAGAAGCCTTTTATCGTGCTGCGTTCCGATGTCAACGGCTCGAGCCGCACGGGCTTCACCTACAAGTGGAAGATGAAAAATCTTCTGACCAATGCTCCACTGGAAAACGTGTTCCGCGGCGATGACAAGTTCGACGTCGTCGTGCTCGACAAGAAGCCAGTGACCTATTCGTACTTCGCCGATCCGCTGTATGTCTTCATGGATGCCGACTACGAACAGTTCGAAATCGAAGAAGAGAACCTGGGCGACGCACTGCACTACCTGAAAGACGGTATGGAATGCGAAGCCGTGTTCTACGACGGCAAGGCCATCTCGGTCGAACTGCCGACCACGATCGCGCGCCAGGTCATCTACTCGGAGCCTGCGGTCAAGGGCAACACGTCGGGCAACGTCCTGAAGGAAGCCAAGATCGAGAACGCCATCGAAGCCCACCAGCACATCGTCATGGTGCCGCTGTTCGTGAGCCAGGATGACACGATCGAGATCGACACCCGCACCAACGAATACAAGCGCGTCGTCCGTAACTAAGACGTCACCGACCGAGCGCCTGTCGAACAAGAACGCTGCCCGCACAGGCAGCGTTTTTTTTCGTCCGTACAATTTCTTCTTCGAATGGTGCTTAACAGAAAGCACTGCTATGCTATTCCTTTACTATCAATAGTGGAGTCAGCATGGATCGCAGGGATTTCGTTCGATTCGGCGTGGCCGCTGGCGCCGTCGCCGGTGTGGCGGTAGAGGCGAGTGCGGCCAGCAAACGCATGGCGGGCGATACGCTGCTGGACGCCGGCGTGCGCGAGCAGGGCGCCGCCATGGCCGCCGGCAAAACCAGTTCGCACACGCTGGTGACGCGCTACCTGGCGCGCATCGCCGCCGTCGACAAGGCCGGGCCGGCACTCAATGCCGTCATCGAACTCAATCCCGATGCTTTGGCGATCGCCCATGCGCTTGACCGCGAACGCAGCGCCGGCAAGCTGCGCGGTCCGCTGCACGGCATCCCGATCCTGCTGAAAGACAATATCGCCACCGGCGACAAGATGAGTACCAGCGCCGGCTCGATGGCCTTGAACGGCGTGCGCGCCACGCGCGACGCCTTCGTCGCCGAGCGCCTGCGCGCGGCCGGCGCCGTCATCATCGGCAAGACCAACTTATCGGAATGGGCCAACATGCGCTCGACCCATTCCGTCAGCGGTTGGAGCGGGCGCGGCGGCCAGACCAGGAATCCCTTCGCGCTCGACCGCAACCCAAGCGGGTCGAGCTCCGGCTCGGGCGCCGCGATCGCGGCCAGCCTGGCGACGCTGGCGGTCGGCACCGAGACCGACGGCTCGATCGTCTCGCCGGCATCGAGCTGCGGCATCGTCGGCCTGAAGCCGACCCTGGGACTGGTCAGCCGCAGCGGCATCATCCCGATCGCGCACTCGCAGGACACCGCCGGCCCGATGACGCGCAGCGTGGCCGACGCCGCCCTGATGCTGGCCGCGATGACCGGCGCCGACGCCGACGACGCGGTCACCGGCGAGAGCCGGGGCAAGGTCGGCGACTACGCGGCCGCCTTGCGCCTGGACGGTTTGCGCGGCAAGCGCATCGGCGTGGCGCGTAATTTCTTCGGCGGCAGCACGGTCATCGACGAGATCGTCGAGCGCGAACTGGCGGTATTGAAAGCCCAGGGCGCGATCCTGGTCGACGTCAAGCTGCCCAATACCGACAAGTACGGCGACTCCGAAACCGAGGTGCTGCTCTACGAATTCGCGCCCGACCTGGCCGCCTACCTGGCCGGCTACGCCCCGCACGCGGCGATCAAGAACATGGCCGACGTGATTGCCTTTAACGAGAAACATGCGGCGCGCGAGATGAAGTATTTTGGCCAGGAACACCTGATCGCCTCGCAGGCCAAGCCGGGGCTCGACGCCAAGGTCTATCGCGAGGCCTTGGCCAACAACCGGCGCTATGCGCGCGAAGAGGGTATCGACCAGATCCTGCGCGAAGAAAAGCTCGACGCGCTGGTGGCGCCGACCGGCGGCCTGGCCTGGCTGACCGACTACATCAATGGCGACCACTACGGCATGAGCTTTTCGTCGCCGGCGGCGGTGGCCGGCTATCCGCACATCACGGTGCCGGCCGGCTTCGCGCGCGGGCTGCCGGTCGGCATCTCCTTTGTCGGCGCCGCCTGGAGCGAGGCCAGCCTGATCGGCATGGCCTACGCCTACGAACAGGCCAGCCGGCGCCGCCGCGCGCCGGCTTTCCCGCGCACGGTCAACCTCAAGGTCTGAAGCCGCTCAGTTACGCCGCGCGCGTTCGAAGGCCGGGCCCCACAGCGGATGGCCTTCTTCGCCCGGCTCGAGCGTGAAGTCGGGATCGATCTTGAGGGCTTTTTCGAAGGCCTGCTCGCACTGTTTCGGACGCGAGGTGACGCAATAGCTGAAGGCGGTGTATTTCAGCGCCGTCACCCGGATCCGCGCCGGCGAACTGGCGCGGATGTCGTCCGAGCCCAGGCGCTTGATGGCGTCGTTGAAATCGCCCTCGTTGTACAGGCGGATGCCGTCGCGCAGCGCGGCCTGGTCGCGTCCGGACTGGGCATCGGCGCGCGCCTCGGTGCGGGCCGGGGCGCGGGTGTCGTCGCGGGTGACTTCGCGCACCCTGGTGCGGGGATGGTTGCGCTCGGGATTGCGGTCGAATACCTGTGACATCTCGGCGCAGCCGGCCAGCACGCCGGCGGCCAGCAGGGAGACGAGCAAACGGGCAGGAAGAGTAGTGGACATGGCAGCTTCCTCTAGCGGGCCTGGGCCCTGAAATCGTATTGGATGGTCGCCGTCTCGCGCAGGCCCGCATCGACCGTGATGACGTGCTCGGGGAAGTTCGGGTTGACGAGCCGGATCGTGTGCTGGCCGGGAGCGAGCGTCAGGCGCTTGACCGGCGGGCTCACGCCGCGGTCGACGCCGTCGACATACACCGTGCCCCAGGGCTTGATCAGCAGTTTATAGGTGGTGCCGTTGATGATGGCGTCGTTCGCCGCTTGCGTGGCCGGCGCCGTGTCGGACGCGGGCAGGGCGGCCGTCGCCGCGGCCGTATCGGTGGCGCCCGGGGCCGTCTCGGCGGGCTGGGTCGCCTGCGCGGCCGGGGCCGCGTCCGCAGTGCCGCTGGCGCCGGGTGCCGCGACGACGGTCTCGCCGGCGTGCAGGCCGGTGGCGGGGCGCTCGGGGGCGGGCAGCGTCAGCGGCACCAGGTCGCGCGCATCGTTTTGCTGCATCCAGGAAAATAGTGCGCCGCCCGCGGCCAGCACGACGATGGCGGCGCCGGCGATCATGCCCCAGCGCTGGGCGCGACCGTTGCGGCCCGTGGCCGGCTGCATGGCGGGTGTATTGCCGCGCGTGCGGTCCGGCGTCGGCGGCGGGATTCCCGCGGACGGCCTGCGCGGTGGCGCCGGGGCTGGCTCGCCGCTGTCCTGCGGCGGCAAGGCGCCGCGTGCACTGGGTTCGGGCCTGCGCGCGGCCGGGATCGGGGCCGCCGGCGCGTCGTCCTGGCTGGCCGCTTTGCGCAGCATGCCGGCTTCGGTTTTCTCGCGCAGGCTGAGCGGTTCGGGCTGGGCCTTTGCTGCGGCCAGTTCGACCGTCTCGGCCGGCAAGACAACGGCGTCCAACGGCGCCGCGGGAATCGGCTGTTCAGTCGCGGCCGGCGCTTCGAGCGCACCGGTCTCGATGCCGAGCAGGGTCCGCATGTCCTGGACCGTGTTCGGGCGCAGGCGCCGGTTCGGCCCCAGGCAGCTGTCCAAGCCTCTGGTCAATTGATCGCTGTAATTGTCGTACAGGCGCGGACCGAGCGGTCCTTCCGGGGGGAGCTCGGCCGTGATGGCGTAGTGGACCACCAGCGCCAGTGCGTGCAGGTCGGCCGGCAGGCCGGGTGCGGAAGCAGGCGCCTCGTCGGCCGAGGGCAGCAGCAGCGCCTCGCCGTTGGCCAGCATCACCAGCGTGTCCGGCGTGATGGCGCGGTGCGGGGCGCCGCTCGCGTATTGCTGCTCGAGAGAATCGAGGGCATGGCGCAGCAGGGTGCGGCACCAGGCTTCGTTGACCAGCGCAGGGGTGTGCTCGACGATGTCGCGCACGGTATGGCCGCTTGCTAAGTGCGTGTAAATCGATGTGTTTTGGCTGGTCATTTTGCTAAACGTTTATTTTTAGCAAAACTATGCCAGATTTACAGCAACTCCGTCGCTCCTGAATCAATCGTGTGGCTTAAACGTCGAGGAAACGCATCTTGAAACTGCGCCCTTTGAAATTGCCGAAGTCCGGCCCCAGCTTGTTGCCGGCGTTCAGTTTCCGGTAAGCGGAGTCGGCGACATCGCGCGCCAGTGCCACATAGGTCTGGAATTCGGTGACATTGATCTTGCCAACTTGTTCCTTCACGAGGCCGGCGTCGCCGGTCAGCGCGCCCAGCACGTCGCCCGGACGCAGCTTGTCCTTCTTGCCGCCGGCAATGATGAGCGTCACCATCGGCGCCGGTTCGGCCGGCAGCACCGAGTCGCCCAGGTCGTCGAGCTTGTACCAGGAGGCTTGCGTATTCTGGTATTCCTCGATCGCGCGCACCCATTTCTTTTCGTTCGGGGCACACAGCGACAGGGCCAGGCCCGAGGCGTCGACGCGTCCCGTGCGGCCGATGCGGTGCACGTGGACTTCGGCGTCTTTCGAGACGTCGACATTGACCACCGCTTCCAGGTTGGCGATGTCCAGGCCGCGCGCGGCGACGTCGGTTGCCACCAGCACCGAGCAGCTGCGGTTGGCGAACAGGATCAGGATCTCGTCGCGCTCGCGCTGTTCGAGTTCGCCGTACAGGGCCAGCGCCGAGAAGCCCTGGTCGCGCAGGGTGTCGGCCAGTTCGCGGCAATGGGCCTTGGTATTGCAGAAGGCCAGGGTCGACACCGGCTTGTAGTGGCGCAGCAGGCGCGCCACCGCGTCGTCGCGGTTGTCGAAGCCGACTTCGTAGAAGCGCTGTTCGATCTTGGAATCGTCGTGCTGGCTCTCGACCGCGATCTCGATCGGCTCATTGAGGAAGCCGGCGGTCGCGTTGCGGATGTCGTCCGGGTAGGTCGCCGAGAACAGCAGGGTCTGGCGCCGCTGCGGGCAGGCCGAGACGATGCCCGCGATCTCGTCGTAGAAACCCATGTCGGTCATGCGGTCGGCTTCGTCGAGCACCAGGGTCTGCACTTTCGACAGGTCGATCGTGGCGCGGCCCAGGTGGTCGCGGATGCGGCCCGGGGTGCCGACGACGATGTGGGCGCCGTGTTCGAGCGAAGCGATTTGCGGGCGCATCGAGACGCCACCGGTCAGGGTCAGGATCTTGACGTTGCCGACCCCGCGCGCGAGGCGCCGCAATTCGCCGGCCACCTGGTCCGCCAGTTCGCGCGTCGGGCACATGACCAGGCCCTGGATCGCGAACCAGGCCGGGTTCAGCTTGTGCAAGAGGCCAATGCCGAAGGCGGCGGTCTTGCCGCTGCCGGTTTTCGCTTGCGCGATCAGGTCGCGGCCTTCGAGCACGGACGGCAGGCTGGCGGCCTGGATCGGCGTCATCTCGTGGTAGCCGAGGACGTTCAGGTTGTCGAGGAATTGCGATGCCAGCGGCAGCGTCGTGAAAGGTGTCGTCATGTGGCCTCCAGCCGGAATGTCCGGACTAGGAGGCCGGCGCCCAGACCGGCAAGCCGGTCAAATCAAGGTTGTCGTCGCGGCGCCAGACTGGCAGGCCGGAAGTGTCGGTTTCTTCGAGCAGGGAAATCTGTTCCTGCTTCAGGGTGCGACGGGAGCGGGGAGCGGGGCGCCGAAACTCGACATTGCCGGTGTCGAGCGGCGCGGCCGGCTCGAAACCCGGCAGATCGATCGTGGCGTTGTCTTTCTTGTCTCTCATCCCGTGTCGCTGCCCAAAAAACAAAAGCCCGGCTGCAAGAGTCGGGCTCGGGGGTGTTGCTTGATTCGAACTAGTGTTTGGTTGCGGGGACAGGATTTGAACCTGTGACCTTCGGGTTATGAGCCCGACGAGCTGCCAGACTGCTCCACCCCGCAGCGCTATTGTACTGCTTCGCGCCGCAGGATGCAAACAAAGGTTTTCAGGCCGCGCGCAAACGCCACAAGGAGGTCGTTTCCTGGCTGCGCGCCGCATGCAGCGGGTCCTCGGCGTCGAGCGCCTTCGGGTGGGTCGGACGCACGTCGTGGCGGCCCGCGACCTCCAGGCCCGCGTGCGCGATCCACCCAAGGAGCTGTTCGCGCGTACGCAGGCCGAGATGCTCGGCGAAGTCCGACAAAATCAGCCAGGCTTCGCCGCCCGGCGCCAGATGCGCCTTCACGCCGCCCAGGAAACCGCGCAGCATGCGGCTCTCGGGATCATAGATCGCATGTTCGATGGCGGAACTCGGTTTGCCCGGCAGCCAGGGTGGGTTACACACCACCAGGTCGGCCTGGCCTTCGGGGAACAGGTCGGCCTCGATGATCTCGACTTGCGGCGTCAAGCCGAGACGCGCGATGTTCTCGCGCGCGCAGCCCAGCGCACGCGCATCCATGTCGGTCGCGACGACGCGGCGCAGGCCGCGGCGCGCCAGCACCGCCGAGAGCACGCCGGTACCGGCGCCGATGTCGAAGGCAAGACCGGTCTTCTTCGGCAGCGGGGCCTGCGCCACCAGCTCGACGTATTCGCCGCGCACCGGCGAGAACACGCCATACCAGGGGTGGATGCGGTCGTCCAGCGCCGCAATCGGCACGCCCTTGCTGCGCCATTCGTGGGCGCCGATCAGGCCGAGGAGTTCGCGCAGCGAGACCACGAACGGCTCGGTCGCGGCGCCATAGGCTTCATTACAGGCCTGGCGCACGTCGGGCGCGCGCCGCAGCGGGATCGTATAGTCGGCTTCGAACGGGATCAAGAGCATCGCCAGCGTGCGGGCACGCTGCAGCTGCGCCAGGCGGTGGCGGTGGAAACTCTCCAGCAGCGTCGGCGCGACCTTCGTCTTCGCCCGCTTGGCACGCGAACCCTTATGGTCGATGCGGCGCGCGAGCGCCTGCAGCAACTGCCGCGCGTTCTGGAAGTCGCCGCGCCAGAGCAGGGCGGTGCCGTCGAGCGCAAGGCGGTAGGCCGCGTCGGCCGTCATCGTGTCGTCGGCGATCACGACTTTTTTCGGCGCGGGCCAGCCGCTCTCGGAACGCCACAGCGCCGAGCGCGGCGCGCCGTTTTCCACCCAGTCGATGCGCGTCATATCAATGATGGTGCTGCCAGTTGCCGTCCGCCGACTCGACGAAGGACTTCACCGCATCCGGATTGCCCGTCGCATGGCGCTTGACCTCGCCGCAGCCGCAAATGCCCTGGTAAGGCTGGATGTGCGAGCAGGCCGAGACCTTTTGCAGGTAGACCGTGACGGGTTTGGCGCATTTGGCGCATTTGAAAGTGAGGGTGCGGGCGGGTTTCATGGGTGTCGAAGTGTGTGGTGCAAAGGGCGCCATTGTACCTTAGACCCCGACGCTGACCGCGCTGCTGCCGCCCCCCGCCGGCCGCACCTGGATCTTGGCCGCGATCCGTTCCGTCATCTCCTGAACATGCGAGATCACGCCCACCTTGCGGCCCATCGACTGCAGCGCGTCGAGCGCGTCCATGGCGACGCCGAGGGTCTCGCTGTCGAGCGAACCGAAGCCTTCGTCGATGAACAGCGACTCGACCCGCACCCGGTTCGAGGACAGCGAGGCCAGGCCCAGGGCCAGGGCCAGCGAAACGAGGAAGGATTCGCCGCCCGAGAGCGAATTGACCGAGCGGATTTCGCCGCCCATGTCCTGGTCGCGCACCATCAGGGCCAGCGACGGCGCGCCTGCATGGTCGACCCGCTCCAGGCGGTAACGGCGCGCCAGCTGGTTCAGGTGGCTGTTGGCGTAGCCGAGCAGGACGTCGAGCGTGAACTGCTGGGCGTAGTTGCGGAATTTCTTGCCGTCGGCCGAACCGATCAGTTCCGACAAGCGCCCCCAGCGCGCCTCGATCGCCTGCTGGCGCTCGATCTCGGCCAGCATCGACTGCGCCTTGACGCGGCGTTCGTCGTCCTGCGCCGCCTGCAGGCGCAGGGCGGTGGCGCGTTCGTGCACGGCGCCGCGTTCGGCCAGTACCGCGTCGAGCGCCTCGGCCACCAGCGCGCCGTCGCCCAGGGCGCCATCCGGCGCGGCGCTGTGCGCGTGCAGTGCGCGCTGGGCGCTGCGCTCGGCCAGCACGGTGGCGGCCCGGCTGAGTGCCGCGTCGAGTTCGGCCAGCGCCGCGCGCTCGGCGCCCAGCCAGGAGGCGCCGACGGCCAGCAGGCCGGCCAGCTGCGCCTGGTTTTCCACCGGCTCGCGTGCGCCGTGGTGGCCCGCGTAGTCCTCGATCCAGTCGGCCAGGCGGGCGGCGGCATCGCGCGCGTCATCCTGCAGCGCGCCGATCCGCTCGAACGCTTGCGCCAGCGTGCTGCGCACCCGGGTTTCGCGCTGGGCGGCCTCGCCGGCCGCCCCCTGGCGCGCGGCCAGGGTGTCGCGCGTGCTTGTCACGGCGCGCCGCAAGGCTTGCTCGATCTCGCCCACGGCGCGGCCCTCGAACAGGGCGGCGCGTGCCGTGCGGCGCTCGTGCAGTTGCGCTGCGCTGCGCGCGAACCCGTCCTCGGCCGCCGCCGCCGCGTTGACGGCGTGTTCGGCGCGGACCAGGGCTTCGCGCTGCGCCGCGTCCAGCGCCACCAGGGCGGCGCGCTGCTCGGCCAGTTGCTGCGCTTGCGCCGTCCACGCCGCGGCTTCGGCGGCGCGCGCGGCTTGCCACTGCGCCGGGTTGCGGCGCCAGGCGTCCTGCCAGCCGGCGCCGGATGAGGCCAGCAGCACGGGATCGAGTTCGGCCAGCAGGGCGCCCAGCGCCGCGCGGTCGCGCTCGAACTGCGCCGTGAAGGTCTTGTGTTCGCTCTCGAGCGTGGCCAGGGAAGCGCGTGCGTTCTGGGCCAGCTCGCGCGCACGCTGGTGCTCGGCATTGCCGGCGTCGAAGGCCGTTTGCGCCGCCTCGCGCGATTGCAAGGCGCGGCGCGCGGCTTGCTGGCGCGTGTCGTTGTCCAGCAGGGCGCCGGTCACTGCGGCGCTCTGCGCGTCGAACCAGGGCTTGCGCTCGCCCTCGGGTGGCGCGTCCAGCACCACCGGGCTGGCGCGCCAGGCCGCTTCGAGTTCGCCAATCTCGCCAAGCAGCGCCGCGCGTTCCTGCGCCAGCGCGGCCAGGCGTTCGCCGGCGGCCTCGCATTGGGCGCGGCGCGTGGCCTGTTCCGCGAGGTTGGCCTGCACCTCGGCGCGGCGTTCGCCCACCTGGGCGCGCAGCAGGTCGAACACCGCATGCAGGCGCGCGTCCTGGTGCGCGTAGGGGTGGGCTTCGCTGCCGCACACCGGGCAGGGGTCGCCATCGGCCAGGGCGGCGCGCAGGTCTTCGACATTGCCGGCGACGGCGCGTTCGGCGGCCGTGAGCGCGTGTTCGGCTTGCGCGGCGGCGCTGGCGAGACCGGCCGCGGCGCCGGCGGCGGCGTTCAGCCCGGTCTCGATGGCCGCGCGTGCGCTACGCGTACGTTCGGTCTCGGCATCGGTCCGGGCCAGGTGTTCGCGCGCCGCCTGCAAGAGCTTGGCGATGCGGGCGGCGGCGGCCAGTGCTTCGCGCCGGGTGTCGAGCGCCTGACGCTGCGCATCCAGGGCGTCGAGGTCGAAGCCGGCCAGCGCGGCGGCGGCGGCCTGGCGCGCGGCATCGAGTTCGGCGATGCGCACGCCGGCGCGTTCGGTCGTCTCCAGCGCCGCTTCCAGGGTCGCGGCCGCATTCACGCGGGCGCGCTCCACCTTGGCCAATGCCGCCAGGTTGTCGCCCTCGGCGGCGGCGGCGTGCGCGGCCTGGACCAGCAGTTTGTCCCAGCGCGGCCATTGCGCGGCCAGCGCCTCGTGCTTGCGCTGCGCGGCCAGCCAGTCGGTGCTGCGCTGTTCGGCCGCGCGCGTTTGCGCCAGGCGACCGTCCGCCTGTTCGAGCAGGGTGCGGGTACGCGTCGCCTCCAGCGCCGTGTCCTCGCGCCGGGCGGCCAGCTGCACATGCGCGCCGGCCAGCGTGCCGATGGTGGCGTCGAGCGCCTTGGCCGCGTCGAGTTGCGCGGACGCCGCCAGTTGCGCGCCTTCCGCCGTCTCCAGCGCCAGGGTCGCGCTCTGCACTTCCTGCAGCGCCAGGCGCGCCGCCTCGACGGCCGCGGCCAGTTCGCCCTGGCCCTTGGCCAGCAGCGCTTCCAGCTGCGCGCGTTCGGCATCGAGCCGCGCCAGTTCCGCCATCAGGGGACGCGCGGCCTGCACCGCGTCCAGCGTGGCCAGGCGCACGCGGCGCTCGGCGGCGGCGTCGACGGCGGCGCGCGCCTCGGCCAGCAAGCTGTCGGCCTGCGCCTGGCTGACGCGCAGCCGTTCGCTTTCCTGGTGCCAGCGCAGCTCGGCCTCGAGCAAGGCGCGGCGCGCGTCGAGCGCTTGCAGCGCCACCTCCGCGGCGGCGCGCCCGGCGTCGAGTTCGGCGCGCGCTTCCTGGGCCAGCGGGGTCTGGTCGGCCAGGCGCAGCGTGAGGCGGCGCACCGCGTCCTGCTCCTGCTTGTAGCGCTCGTAGGCGCGCTTGGAAATCTCGGTGTAGACGGCGCTGCCGGTCAGGGTTTCGAGCAGTTCGCCGCGCTCGTTCTCGTCTGTTTTCAGGAAGGCCGAAAATTCGTTCTGGGCCAGCAGCACCGAGCGCGTGAACTGCTCGAAGGACAAGCCGATGCGCGATGCGATTTCGATTTGCGCCTCGGTCTTGGTGCCGCCCAGGGCGACCAGTTCCGGCAGCCGGTGCAGGGTCATGTTCGACGCTTGCAGCAGGCCGCTGACCTTGTTGCGCGAGCGCCGCACGCTCCAGCGCGCGCGGTAGGCAATGCCGTCGTTGCCGACGAAATCGACTTCCGCGTGGCCTTCGGCCGCACCGCGGCGCAGCAGGTTGCGCGCATCGAGCGTGGAGACCGATTCGCCGCCCGCATCGGGCAGGGCGCCGCGGCTGCCGCGCCCCTGCAGGCGCGGCGTGTTGCCATACAAGGCCAGGCAGAGGGCGTCGAGCAGGGTGCTTTTTCCCGCGCCGGTGGGGCCGCAGATCGCGAACAGGCCGCTTGATGCCAGCGGTTCGGCTTCGAAGTCGACGCAAAAGTCCCCGGCCAGGGACGCCAGGTTGCGTCCCGCGATACGCAGGATCTTCATGCGCGCTCCGCGTCGCCAGGCAACATTAGTTCGGCAAAGGCAGACAATTGTTCGTTCGGCGCGTCTTCGCCGAAACGCTGCTGCCACAGGCGCCGGAAGATGTCGTCCGGCTGGAGTTGCGCCAGCTGGTCGAGCGTCAGCGCGTCGGCCCCGTCGTCGCGCGTGACCACCTTGCGGGTCGGTTCGATCTTCGCCAGGCGCACCGCTTTGCCGGCGATCGCGCTTTCCACCTGGGCGCGCAGGCCCGGCTCCGGCCCGTCGAGCAGGACCCGCACTTCCAGGTAGGGCTGGCATTGCGGCGCCAGGTCGGGATCGAGTTCGAGCGCCTCCAGCGCGGCCAGCACCTCGGCCAGCGGCGCCGGTTTAGTAGGCACGCGCAGCAGTTCGACCGCGCGCGGCACCAACAGCGGCGTGACTTCCTTCGCCACCGGGCCGTCGAGATCGATGCGCAGCACCTGGTGCTGGTAGCCGACTTCGGCGAACGACAGCGGCAGCGGGCTGCCCGAATAGCGCAGGTGGTCCTTCTTGCCGACGCGCTGGGCCAGGTGCAGGTGGCCCAGGGCCGCGTAGGCGATTCGGGGATCGAACATCGAGGCCGGCAGCGCCTCGGTGCCGCCGATGACGATACGCCGCTCGGAGTCGACCGAGGACTGGCCGTCGACCATGTGGCAGTGGCCCATGGCCAGGATCGCCTGGTCGGGTTTGCAGCGCGCCTGCGCCAGCGCGAACGCTTGCCGGTAGAGCAGGGCGATCCCGTTCAGGTAGGCGTCGCCTTCGCCGTCCGTCTTCGGCACGTCGCCGGGGCGCAGGAAGGGCACGCCCAGGCACCAGGCGCGCACCTGGCCCGATTTGTCCATCAGCGGCACCAGCAGGCGTTCGAGATCGATCGCGCCGTCGCGGTCGCGCACCACATGGCCGATCACGGTGGTGCCATGCGCTTCGAGCAGCGGGCCGGGGGCTTCGAGGCGGCCCGGGGAATCGTGATTGCCGGCGATGACGACGATGTGCAGATGCGGCATGCGCGCCCTGGCCCGCTGCAGGAAGCGGTACAGCTGGCGCTGGGCGGAGGAGGAGGGATTGGCGTTGTCGAAAATGTCGCCCGCGATCAGGAGCGCGTCGGCCTCTTCACTGACGATGGTATCGAGCAGCCAGTCGAGGAAGCACTGGTGTTCGTAGGTCCGGTCGTAATTGTGCAGGGTCTGGCCGAGGTGCCAGTCGGAAGTGTGCAACAGCCGCATGCGGTATCGATCAAGGGGAGGTGGGGACGGCTGCACTATAGCGCAGCCGGCGCGCGCGTTCAAAAAAATCCCGACTTCGGGAACGCCGCGCGCGAAACCTCATTAGAATATTTACATGAGCGAAATTATCCTGTCGATCGGCGCCGCGCGCGCCCTGCACCTGGCTGCCCAGGGACTGTTGCAGCCGCGCCGGCGCAAGGCTGTCCAGGCCGATGTCCTGGACAGCATTCGCCGCATGCAGGTGTTGCAAATCGACACGATCAGCGTCGTCGCGCGCAGTCCTTACCTGGTGCTCTGGAGCCGGCTCGGCGATTACCCGTCCGAATGGCTCGATGCGGCGCTGGCCGCGGGCGAGCTGTTCGAGTACTGGGCCCACGAAGCCTGTTTCATCCCGCGCGACGATTACGGCCTGTACCGCCACCGCATGCTCGACCCGGCCGCGATGGGCTGGAAATATTCGGCGACCTGGATGCGCGAACGGGCCGGCGAGGTGGCCGCGCTGCTGGCCCACATCCGCACCAACGGGCCGGTGCGCTCGTCCGACTTCGAGCGCGCCGACGGCAAGGCCGGCGCCAAGGCGCAAGGCTGGTGGGAATGGAAGCCCGAGAAGCGCTCGCTGGAGGTCTTGTTTACGTCCGGCGCCCTGATGATCGCGCGCCGCCACAACTTCCAGCGCGTCTATGACCTGGCCGAGCGCGTGCATCCGGGCTGGGACGACGGCCAGATGCCCGCGCTGCCCGAAGTCCGGCGCACCTTCGCGCTGCGCACGGTGAAGGCGCTGGGCCTGGCGCGCGCCGGCTGGATTGCGGATTACCACCGCACCAGGCGGCCCCATGTCGATCCGGCGCAGCTGGCCGACGAGGGCCTGCTGCTGCGCGCCCGGGTCGACGGCTGGGACGATCCGGTCTACATCCACCCCGACCACGCCGAACTGGCGCGGCAGGCCGCGGGCGGCGCCTTGACGCCGACGCTCAGCACCATCCTCTCGCCCTTCGACCCGGTGGTCTGGGACCGGCGCCGCGCGCTCGAACTCTTCGATTTCGACTACCGCCTGGAATGCTATACGCCGGCGGCCAAGCGCCGCTACGGCTATTTCACGCTGCCGCTGCTGCGCCGCGGTCAGCTCGTGGCCCGCGTCGACGCCAAGGCGCACCGGCGCGACGGCCTCTTCGAGCTCAAGGCCGTCTTCTTCGAGCCGGGCGTACGCGCCAGCGATGCCTTGCTGAAGGATGTCGCCGGCGCCTTGCTGCGCTGCGCGCGCTGGCATGGTTGCCCGCAAGTGCGCCTGCTGCGCACCGAACCGGCGCCGCCCGGCGCACGGCTGGCCGCGCTGCTCGCTGGCGAGCCGGTGCCGGCGGCCGCATGACGCTGGCGCCGGCTCCACTGGACGCCGTCGGCCCGGACGGGCGGCTGCGCTGCGGCCGTTACCAGGGCCTGGCGGGGCCGCCAAGCTGGGCGCAACTGGCGCCGCCCCAGGCGCGCGGCGCCCTGTGGCGGCGCCTGCACCACAAGCGCTGGCATTTCGTCTCGCTGGTGACGGACGAGCTGTTTTGCAGCGTGGCGGTGGTCGATATCGGCTGGAGCAATACCTGCTTCGCGTATGCCTTCGACCGCCGCGCGCGGCGCGTGGTGGCCGCGATGTCGCCGCTCGGCGTGGCCGGCTTGAGCGCCACGGTCGGCGCGACGGTCGCCGCAGGGGCGCGCTTCACGCTGCCGGGCCGGCGCATCGCCATCGAATCGGCGGGCGCCGGCGGGCACCGCCTGCTGCTGCGCGCGGGCCGGTTCCGGATCGATGCCGCGTATGCCGGCGACGGCCCGCGCCTGCTGGCGATTGGTCCGGTGTTCGACGGCGGCAGCGTGCACAGCACCCAGAAGTCGCCCGGGCTGGCGCTGAGCGGCCAGGTGGAGGCGGGCGGACGGCGCTATGAACTCGGCGGCGGGATCGCCAGCTACGACTTCTCGAATGGCTTGCTGGGGCGGCGCACCGCCTGGCGCTGGATCTCGGCCCACGACGCTCGTCTCGGCTTCAACTTGCAAAGCGGGTATTTTGGCGACGCCGAGAATGCGCTCTGGCTCGATGGCCGCTTATTCGCGCTGGGTGCCCTGGAAGTGGAGATCGAGGCCGATGCCAGCTGGATGCTGCGCACCGGCGACGGTTTGCTGGCGCTGCGGTTCACGCCCGAGGGCACGCGTTGCGACGACAAGCAACTGCTGGTGGCCAGCAGCCGGATGCGCCAGCATGTCGGCCGTTTCGACGGCTGGGTCAAGGCGCATGCGGGCGCGCCGCAGGTGCCGATCGCCGCGCTGGCGGGGCTGGCCGAGGACTACCGCGCCCGCTGGTAGGGCCATCCCAGGCGCAACGCATGGGGTTTGGAGCGGTTGACGCATGCCGCATTGCCGTGTTCCCCGAGTTTGATACAGATCAAACCCGCACCTTCGTTGCTCCTTAAACTACTACTTCCTTCAGGCTGAAGAGAAGAAAAAACATCCGCCCAGCCTGTTTAAAAACCATCGTGTCCAGCCCTGCCGTGTTCCCTTGCGGAGCATGCGCTCGCGTTGACGACGCCGAGAGGAGACCGAATGCTTACTGCGACCTATACCCTCGTTGCGCTTTCCGTGGAACAAACGAACATGCGGGTCAGCCTGCATGCCATCCAGCAGCTCGTCCAGAACAGCTACGCCCGCCAGAGCGCACTGACCGAGGGTCAGGCCGATTATGTATGCGATACCTTGCGCCATCTCTACGAAGGCTGCCGTGGCCGTAAGCTCGACCGTTTCCTGCTGCCGGCCCTGCGCTGCGCCGGAGCCGGGGCCGAGCCGCTGCTGTGCGAACTCGACATGCTCAGCCGCAGCGCGGCCGAAGCGCTCGGCGCGGCCTGCCGCCTTGCCTCGAGCGCCATCGACGAGGAAGAGGGCGTCGACGCCTTCTGCCTGGCCGTCGAGCGGTTCTGCGCCTCGCTCGAACTGCGCTTTGACCGCGAGGAGCGCGAATTGTTCCCGATTGCCCGTGGCGCGATTGCCGGCGAGGCCTGGTTCGCGGTCGGCAAACAAATGCTGGCGCATGAGGCCTACCGCGAAGAACACCGCGGCCGGGTGCCACCGCCGGCCAGCCGCGCGACCCGTGTCGACCATGCTCATCGGCAAGGTTTGCACGCCGCCTACCTGCATTAGCGTGCGAGCGCCGGGTACGCCAGAAAAAACCCTCATGGTTCTTTGCTATGATGGGGGTTTTGGAAGCGCGATTTTCCTATGTTCGAATTCCTATTCAAGCGGCAGGGCGACAAGACGGGCAACGCACGCGGCGCGCAAGCGGCCGTGCCACCCAAGTCCGCCCCGGCGCCGGCGGCGTCCGGCGGGCAGGGCGGCGCATCGAACAAGAACCCGGCAGCCGCGGGCGCCGCGCCGGCACGTGCGAGCTCCGCCGTGCGCGAGCAGCAGGCCGCGCAGCTGAAAGGGCTCGACGGCGACGAAGCGCGCGCCGTCGACTTCATCCTCGCCTGCGAATTTTCCGAATTGCGCCTGTCGGCCGCCGAGCTGGTCCACAGCCGCGCCGCGCTCGAGCGCGTGCATGCCGCGATCCGCAATACCGACCGCCGTGTCGCCAAACTGATGCAGTCGCGCCTCGACGCGCTGCGCCACCACGACGCCGAACTGGCGCGCGGCCAGGCCATGCTAGCCCAGGCCCAGGCACTGGTGGCGGACGAGCACCTGACGCCGAACCAGGTCGCCGATCTCGACCGCAAGTGGGCGATCATCGTCGCCCCCGAACTGGCCGATGCATTCACCCCGCTGCGCGCCCAGCTCGGCGCCCGCCTGGAAGCGCAAGTGCAGTTGCAGCGCGCCATGATCGACCGCCTGGGCGCGCTGCGCCGCCTGGAAACGGCCGGCCTGAACGCGGCCGAGATGGCCGCCAGCCTGGCGACGATGATGGACGAACAGACTACCGCCCTGGCCGCACCCGAGCGGGCCTCGCTGCCGCGCGCGCTGGTGGCCGAATTCGGCAGCGAGCACGCACGTCTCTCCGGCCTGCTGGCCACGCTCGAACAAACCCAGGCGGCGCTGGCCGCGCGCGAAGCGGCCTTGGCCGAATGGCAGGCGCAACCGGTCACCGAGCTGCAGGCCGACACCTTGCGAAAAGCCTGGCAGAGACTGCCGGCGCTGTCCGAAGGCCCCGTCGGCACCGACTTGCAAGCGCGCTTCGAAGCCTTGCTGGCGAGTTTGCCGCTGCCGGTGCGCAAGACGCGCGAAGCGGGTCACACCCCACGTCCGGCGGAGCAACTGCCGGAAGGCGAGCGCCGCGATCCGTCGGCCGACGCGCCCGGCGCCGAGGCGCGCCGCGCCAAGCCCGCCAAGGGTGCCGACCAGGCCTTCATCGACACCATGGACGCGCTGGAAGCGGCATTGCAGCAGGGTTCGCTCGCCCACGCGGCCGAACTCGACAAGTCGCTGAAGGACACCAAGGGCAAGGGCATGCGCCTCACCAGCGCCCAGGCCGACCGCCTGGCCCACCTGCGCGCCGAACTCAAGCGCCTGTCCGACTGGGCGCGCTGGGGCGGCAACGTCTCGCGCGAGGAACTCATCAAGACCGTGGAAGCGCTGCCGACCCAGAACCTGGGGATGGCGGAGCTGGCCAAGAAAGTCGGCAGCATGCGCGAGCGCTGGAAGGCCCTCGACAGCCTGTCGGGCGCCGCGCCGAAAAGCCTGTGGGAACGGTTCGACCACGCCTGCACGGTCGCCTATGCGCCGGCCGCGGCCCATTTCCGCCACCTGGCCGACGAGCGCCATACGAACGCGGCGCGCGGCGAAGCGATCGTGGCCGAGGCCTCCGCCGAAATCGCGCGCCTCGCATCGGGCGAAGCCGACTGGAAGCACGTGGCCGGCACGGTGCAGCGCCTGCGCCTGGCCTGGAGCCATCTCGGCGCCATCGACCGCAAGGACAAGAAGCGCCTCGACCAGCTGTTCGGCGCCGCGCTGACCACGCTGCAAGGCCCGCTCGAAGAGCAGCGCAAGGCCGAAGTCGAAGGACGCGAACAGCTGATCGACGAAGTGCTGGCGATCGACCCGCACGACCGCCACGCGGTCGACCATCTGCGCGACATCCAGGCGCGCTGGCAGGAACATGCGCGCGCGCTGCCGCTCGAACGCAAGGCCGAGCAGGCGCTGTGGCAGCGCTTCCGCGGCGCCTGCGACGAGCTGTTCGCGCGGCGCAAGGAAACCGCGCATGCGCTTGATGCCGAGCGCAAGACCCACGAAGCGGCCAAGGAAGCGCTCAGCGCCCGGCTCGAGGAAGCGGCCGCCGACGCCACCGCCGCCAGCGCGCCCAAGCTGCTGCGCGACGCCGCCGCCGAATGGCATGCGATCGGTCCGGTGCCGCGCGCCCACGAAGCCCGCGTCGAGAAGCGCTATCACGAGGCCATCGCCCGCGTCCAGCACCACGCCGACCTGTCGCGTCGCGCCGCCGGCCTGGCCCTGGCCGGCGCCCTGCGCGACAAGCTGCGCGCCTGCCAGGAACTCGAGGACTCGCTGGCCCAGCCGGGCCAGGAGATCTCCGGCGCCGACTGGCGCGCGCGCTGGGCGGCGCTGCTGCCGGCCGGCCCCGACTACGATCCGGTGCTGGACGCGCGCTTCGAGGCGGCCCTGAATGCGCTGGACGCCGACCGCGCCGGCTATGCGCGCCTGCTCGAAGCGAACCGTCCGACCCTGCTCGCCGAATTGCTGCGCCAGGAAGTGGCGGCCGGCATCGACAGCGGCGCCGAATTCGCGCGCGACCGCCTGAAGCTCCAGGTCGAAGCCTTGCAGTCGACCCTCAAGGCCGGTAACAAGCCGGGCCAGCGCACTGGGTCCTTGCACGCGCTGTGCGCGCTGCCGGCCCTGGCCGACGAGCGCACAGCGCACCGCATCGAGCAGCTGCTCATGCGCACGGGCCGGGAGGGCAAATGAGTAAAGTGAGGGTGCAGGCCGGGGACTTCGACCTCGGCGCGGAACTGGCGCGCCTGCGCGCGGGCGACGCCCGCGTCGGCGCCGTCGTCAGCTTTGTCGGCACCGTGCGCGACATGAACGACGGCTCGCATGTGTCCGAGATGGAGCTGGAACATTATCCCGGCATGACCGAACGCGCGCTCGAAGAAATCGTGGAGCAGGCCGGCGCACGCTGGCCCCTGTATAACGCGCTGGTGATCCACCGCGTCGGGCCGCTCGCACCCCTCGAACAGATCGTGCTGGTCGCCGTCAGCGCGGCGCACCGCGGCGAAGCCTTTGCCGCCTGCGAATTCATCATCGACTACCTGAAGACCGATGCCCCGTTCTGGAAAAAGGAGCAGACGCCGCAAGGAGCGCGCTGGGTCGATGCGCGCTTGAGCGACGACAGTGCCAAGGCCAAGTGGGTGCAGTCCTGAGCCCGGCCTTGGGCTGGCTGGCGGTCGGGGCGGGAGCGGCCATCGGCGCCTGGCTGCGCTGGGGCCTGGCGCTCTGGCTCGGCTCCGTGCACGCCCACGTCCAGGCCGGCACGCTGGCGGCCAACCTGGTTGGCGGCTATCTGATCGGCATCGCACTCGGGTTTTTTTCGGCCCACCCCCAGCTCACGCCCGAGTGGCGCCTGTTCGTCATCACCGGCTTCCTCGGCGGCCTGACCACCTTCTCCAGCTTTTCCGGCGAATCGGTGGCACTCCTGCAGCGCGGCGACTACGGCTGGGCGCTGCTGCATACGCTGCTGCACCTGGCCGGCTCGATCCTGCTGTGCATCGCCGGTTTTGCCACCTGGCGCGCCTTGCGCGGCTAAGAACCTATCCCAGTAGGGAATGAGTCGTTGCTGACGCGCCTGACAAGCGGCTGCTGCGTTGCTCGTCGTTGCATGGCTCGCCATGCGGCCTCCTCGCGCCTTGCCCCCGCTTGCCATGCATCGTCATCAACTTCCTCCTCCCTACTGGGATAGGTTCTAAAGCCCGGAATGTTGTCGTTGGTAGGGTGGAGTCTCGACTCCACCAACTTCGTAGGATAACGCTTACCGCGGCGCGGGCGCATCTTGAAAAAGCCGCGCCCGTCCCAATTTTGTTTCCTAGTCAAGAACACTCACTAGGAGCCAAACATGCGGCAAGATAAATTGACGACCAAGCTACAGGAAGCGCTGGCCGATGCCCAGAGCCTGGCGGTCGGCAACGATAACCAGTACATCGAACCCGTGCACCTGCTCGTCGCCCTGCTGGGCCAGGACGACGGCAGCGCGCGCTCGCTGCTGCAGCGCGCCGGCGTGAACGTCGGGGCGCTGACGACGGCCCTGAAAAACGGGTTCGAGCGCCTGCCCAAGGTATCCGGCACCGGCGGCGAGACCCAGGTCGGGCGCGAGCTGGTGTCCCTGCTGAATCTGGCCGACCGCGAATCGCAAAAACGCGGCGACCAGTTCCTGTCGAGCGAAATGGTCTTGCTGGCGCTGACGGACGACAAGTCCGACGCCGGCCGCCTGGCGCGCGAACATGGCCTGGCCCGCAAATCGCTGGAATCGGCCATCTCGGCCGTGCGCGGCGGCGAGAACGTCAATTCGCAGGATGCCGAAGGCCAGCGCGAATCGCTGAAAAAATACACGCTCGACCTGACCGAGCGCGCCCGCCTGGGCAAACTCGACCCGGTGATCGGCCGCGACGACGAGATCCGGCGCGCGATCCAGGTGCTGCAGCGCCGCACCAAGAACAACCCGGTGCTGATCGGCGAGCCGGGCGTGGGCAAGACGGCGATCGTCGAAGGCCTGGCCCAGCGCATCGTGAACGGCGAAGTCCCCGACTCCCTGAAGGGCAAGCGCGTGCTCTCGCTCGACATGGCCGCGCTGCTGGCGGGTGCCAAATACCGCGGCGAATTCGAGGAGCGCCTGAAGTCGGTCCTCAAGGAACTGGCCCAGGACGAAGGCCAGACCATCGTCTTCATCGACGAGCTGCACACGATGGTCGGCGCCGGCAAGGCCGAAGGCGCGATGGACGCGGGCAATATGCTGAAGCCGGCCCTGGCGCGCGGCGAGCTGCACTGCGTCGGCGCGACCACGCTCGACGAATACCGCAAGTATGTCGAGAAGGATGCCGCGCTCGAGCGCCGCTTCCAGAAGATCATCGTCGACGAGCCGAGCGTCGAGGCGACGATCGCCATCCTGCGCGGGCTGCAGGAAAAATACGAGCTGCACCACAAGGTCGAGATCACCGATCCCGCCATCATCGCCGCGGCCGAGCTCTCGCACCGGTATATCAGCGACCGCTTCCTGCCGGACAAGGCGATCGACCTGATCGACGAAGCGGCCTCGAAGATCAAGATCGAGATCGACTCCAAGCCGGAAGTCATGGACAAGCTCGAGCGGCGCCTGATCCAGCTGAAGATCGAGCGCGAAGCCGTCAAGAAGGAAACCGACGAGGGCTCGCTGCGCCGCCTGGAACTGATCGGCGAGGAGATCGCCCGTCTCGAGCGCGAGTACAACGATTTCGAGGAAATCCTGAAGTCGGAAAAAGCGGCGGTGCAGGGCACCACCCACATCAAGGAAGAGATCGAACGCACGCGTCACCAGATGGAAGAGGCCAAGCGCCAGAGCAACTGGCAACAGGTCTCGGAGCTGCAGTATGGCCGCCTGCCGGAACTCGAAGCGCAGCTGAAGCAGGCCGAGGACGCGGCCAGCAGCGCCGACGCCGAGGGCGGCGCCAGGCCGAAGCTGCTGCGCACGCAGGTGGGCGCCGAGGAGATCGCCGAAGTGGTCTCGCGCGCGACCGGCATTCCCGTCTCGCGCATGATGCAGGGCGAGCGCGACAAGCTGCTCCACATCGAGGAAAAGCTGCATGAACGCGTGGTCGGCCAGGACGAGGCGATCGAGGCCGTATCGGACGCGATCCGCCGTTCGCGCGCCGGCCTGTCGGACCCGAACCGTCCGTACGGTTCCTTCATGTTCCTGGGGCCGACCGGCGTCGGCAAGACCGAGCTGTGCAAGGCGCTGGCGTCCTTCCTCTTCGATACCGAGGAATCGATGATCCGCATCGACATGAGCGAATTCATGGAGAAGCATTCGGTCGCCAGGCTGATCGGCGCGCCGCCGGGCTATGTCGGCTACGAGGAGGGCGGCTACCTGACCGAAGCCGTGCGCAGGAAACCCTACAGCGTGATCCTGCTGGATGAGATCGAGAAGGCCCATCCGGACGTCTTCAACGTGCTGCTGCAGGTGCTCGACGATGGCCGCATGACCGATGGCCAGGGCCGTACCGTCGACTTCAAGAACACCGTGATCGTGATGACCTCGAACCTGGGTTCGCACAAGATCCAGTCGATGGACACCGACGAGCCGGCCGTGGTGAAGATGGCGGTAATGGCCGAGGTGCGGGGACACTTCCGTCCGGAGTTCATCAACCGGATCGACGACATCGTGGTCTTCCACGCCCTGGACGAGAAGAACATCGGCGCGATCGCCAAGATCCAGTTGCGCAGCCTGGAAGAGCGCCTGGCCAAGATGGAGATGACGCTCGACCTCGACGACGACGCCCTGCAACGCATCGCCGAAGCCGGTTTCGATCCGGTCTACGGCGCCCGGCCCTTGAAGCGCGCGATCCAGCAGCAGATCGAAAACCCGCTGTCGAAAGCGATCCTGTCGGGCCGCTTCGGGCCGAAGGACACGATTTCGGTGCGGGTGCGGGCCGGGCAGCTGGTGTTCGGCGAGGAGCCGCAGGTGGAACTGGCGAAATAAGCCGGTTTGCAAAGCAGAAAAGGGGCGCAGTCATGCGCCCCTTTTTGTATTCTTGATCTGGCTCAAAGGCCAGGTGCTTGTCCTTGTACCCCGCATGCGATCCGCATAAATTTAACCTGTTATACAGCGCCTGGCCGCTATCCGGCCGACCGACAAAACCAGGGGAGAACGACATGGGACACCGCTGCTCGGTTCATTGCATCATGCCGCCTTACATCTTGAAGAATGTGCTCGAAAAAGGCTCGCCCGAACAGCGCGAGCTGGCGCTCAAGGCCTTGCTTTCGACCTCGACCTTGCGCGCCGACCGCCGTTTCATGTCGCGCCTGGGCTTCATTGCGCCGGTCTCTGGGGCCGGCAAGCAACGCATGGTATTCGACTGCCGCAACGAGCCGACCACCCGCAACGCGGTCCTGGTCCGGCGCGAAACGGACCGCGGCAATGGCGATACGGCCACCAACGAGGCCTTCGACGGTGTCGGGGCCACCTTCGATTTCTATAGCGAGATCCTGCATCGCAACTCGATCGACAACGCCGGCATGCGCCTCGACTGTTACGTGCACTATGGCGAAAACTACCCGAATGCGATGTGGGATGGGCGCCGGATGATTTTCGGCGACGGCGACGGCGAACTGTTTTCGCGCCTGACGCAGTCGCTCGACGTGATCGGCCACGAGTTGACACACGGCGTCACCCAGTACACCGCCAACCTCGAATACCGGGGGCAATCGGGGGCGCTCAACGAATCGGTTTCGGACGTCTTCGGTTCGCTGGTCAAGCAATGGTCGTTGCAACAGAGCGCGGCGCAAGCCGACTGGCTCATTGGTCCGGAATGCTGGACGCCGCAGATCGAGGGCGATGCGCTGCGTTCCATGAAAAAACCGGGCAGCGCCTTCAACGATCCCCTGGTCGGCAAGGATCCGCAGCCGGCCCACATGCGCGACTACAAACGCCTGCCGGAAACACCCTACGGCGACATGGGCGGGGTCCATATCAACTCCGGCATTCCGAATCACGCCTTCTACCGGTTTGCCAGCGCCGTCGGCGGCTACGCCTGGGAGACCGCCGGCCAGATCTGGTACGAAGCCCTGCAACGCAGCAAGAAGGATACCAACTTCGACGCGTTTGCCAACATCACCTTCGCCATCGCCGGTGAAAACTTCGATACCGAAACCCAGCAAATGCTGCAGGCGGCCTGGGCCGGGGTCGGCATCAAGGTCGGCAAGAAGGAGAAAGGTCGGGGAGGCAAGATGGGTTCGACGGTGGAGCAGTCGCGCGAGGACCTGGCGACGACGCTCAGCCGCCTTGCCCGGCAGGTTGAACTGCTGCAGCAAGATGTGCAGGATCTCAAGCAATCGGCCGCGCAGCACCATTAAGAACCTATCCCAGTAGGGAGGAGGAAGTTGATGACGATGCATGGCAAGCGGGGGCAAGGCGCGAGGAGGCCGCATGGCGAGCCATGCAACGACGAGCAACGCAGC